>JAESFL010000504.1_pt1 | contig 26210 bp, 19 predicted proteins | sample 9269401 | NCBI WGS metagenome assembly JAESFL01 (sample SAMN14506025, study PRJNA617098) | algae metagenome | isolation source: Gloeocapsa sp. UFS-A4-WI-NPMV-4B04 and co-occurring heterotrophs from desert... | place: USA: Utah | collected 2006-10-01 | reverse complement strand
CTCCTCGCGCGGGATCGGCTCGCCCGTGTAGCTGCTGTTCCACCCCTTCAGCTGCAGGGTCGGATCTTCTTCCTCCTCGTCCCGCGCGTAGGTGTCGTCGAAGAGCGTTTCCCACTCGGACACCTGCGCGCCGCCGCCGGCGGACTCCACGCCATCCGCGCCCGGGACGACGTAGGCGACCAGGCGCCTGTCCCCGGGCGCGTCCTCCCGTGCCAGTACGACGGCCTCCCGGACGCCGGGCTGCCCGCGCAGCACGGCCTCGATCTCGCCCGGCTCGATGCGGAAGCCGCGCACCTTGACCTGCTCGTCTGCGCGCCCCAGGAACTCCAGGACGCCGTCCGCGCGCCAGCGGGCGCGGTCGCCCGTACGGTAGGCCCGTTCCGTCCCGGCAAGGACGAACTTCTCGGCGTTCAGCTCCGGCCGGCCCAGGTAGCCCCGCGCCACCCCTCCGCCCGAGATCCACACCTCGCCCGGCACCCCCACCGGCGTCATCTCACCGCGCGGGCCGCGGACGGACAGGCGCACGCCCGGCAGCGGCCGTCCCAGCGGGTGCCCGGCGACCGCACCCTCCGCGGGGACGGCGTACGTCGCGCAGATGATGGTAGCCTCGGTGGGACCGTACAGAACGCGCGTCTGCGCCACGGGGAACAGCGCGCGCATGTCCTCCAGCAGGCCGGGGGGCACCGCGTCTCCACCCACCAGCAGGAGCCGCAGCGAAGGCAGCATTCCCCCGCCCCGCACCACCTCCACCACCACCTGCCGCATCAGCGCGGGAACGGCGTGCAGTACCGTCACGTCCGCCGCGGCCTCCACCAGCGTCTCCGGGTCCCGCGCGACCTCGGGCGGGACGATCCGCACGGCGCCCCCGGCCAGGAGCGGCGTGAACAGCTCCAGCAGCGAGATGTCGAACGCGGTCGAAGCGAGCGCCGCCACCACGTCGCCGGGCGCGAAGCCGAGGGTTTCCAGGCTGGCACGGAGGGTGTGGGCGAGCTGCGCGTGCTCCACCATCACCGCCTTGGGCGTGCCCGTGGACCCCGACGTGTAGATCAGGTAGGCCAGGTCGCCCGGTCCCCCACCGCCGCAGGGCTCCAGCTCTCCGCCGGGCAGGCCGCCTTCCGCGGAGGGGTCGAGCAGAAGGACGTCCGCCTGGCGCGCCAGGAGCGCCCCGGCCAGCGGGAGGTCGGAGACGACCAGCCTGGCGCCGGAGTCGTGCAGGGAGAAGGCAAGGCGCTCCACCGGGTGGCCCGGGTCCAGCGGGAGGTAGACGCCGCCCGCTTTCCAGATCGCCAGCAGTGCGACGACGGCCTGCGGACCGCGCTCCAGACAGACGGCGACCGCCGTCCCGGCCTCCACGCCAAGGCCGCGCAGCCGCCGCGCCAGGCGCTCGGCGCGCACGTCCAGCTCGGCGTAGGTGAGCGAACCGTCCGCGAACAGGAGGGCGGGCGCGTCCGGTGTCAGCGCCGCCTGCTCCGCGAAGAGCAGATGCACCGGGGCGCCGCCCGCGTCTTCGCGGGCGGGACCGCTTCCGTACGCCAGGATCTGCTGCACCTCCTCGTCCGGAAGGATGGCCAGGCGCGACAGGCGCTCCTCCGGCGAGGCACAGACGGCGCCGACCAGGGTCTGGTACTGCGCCGCGAAGCGATCGAGAGTGGCGGCGTCGAACAGGTCGGTCCGGAAGCGCAGCTTCCCGACCAGTTCCTCGCCCATCTCCCTGAGGTCCAGCTCCAGGTCGAAGCGCACCGTCCGGACCTCGGCCTCGAACGGCTCCAGCCGAAGCCCGGCGATGGCGGCCCCCGCACCGGCGTCCGCGTTCTGGAGCGCGAACATCACCTGGAAAAGCGGCGTGTGCGACAGGCCCCGCTCCGGGGCGACCTCCTCCACCAGCCGCTCGAAGGGCAGCTCCTGGTGGGCGTATGCCCCTAGCGCCGTCTCACGCACGCGGCGCACGAGCTCCTGGAATGACGGGTCGCCGGACAGGTCGATGCGCAGCGCGAGCGTGTTGACGAAGAAGCCGATCAGCCCCTCCGTCCCCACCTGCGTGCGTCCCGCGATGGGCGAGCCGACGACCATGTTCTCCTGCCCCGACCAGCGCGCAAGCAGCACGTCCAAGGCGGCGTGCAGCACCATGTAGAGCGTGGCCCCCTGCCGCCGGGCGAGAGCGCGGAGCCCCCGTGTGGTCTCCGCGGGAAGGCGGAACACGAGTGCGGCGCCCCGCGAGCTCGCCACCGCGGGGCGCGGGCGGTCGGTCGGAAGCTCCAGCGCGGGGGGCGCGCCGCCCAGCCGCTCGCGCCACCAGTCGAGCTGCCGCTGGAGCACGTCGCCCTGAAGCCAGCCGCGCTGCCACACGGCAAAGTCTGCGTACTGCACCGCCAGCGGCGGCAGCGGCGATTCACCGGAGCGTACCGAAAGCGCCTCGTAGAGGGTGAGCAGCTCGCGGAAGAGCACGCCCATGCTCCACCCGTCGCTGACGATGTGGTGCATGGTAAGCAGCAGCACGTGCTCCTCGTCCGCGAGGCGCACGAGCGTGGCGCGCAGCAGTGGACCACGCTCCAGGTCGAAGGGGCGCTCCGCGTCTTCCCGCGCCAGGCGGCGCGCCTCGTGCTCGCGCGCTTCCGGCGCGAGGCCGGTGAGGTCCAGCACCGGCAGGCGCGCGGGCGCGGCCGGATGCACGATCTGCACGGCGCCCTGCTCCACCGGGCGGAAGGTGGTGCGCAGCGCCTCGTGGCGGCGCACCAGCTCGCCCAGCGCCCGCTCCAGCGCGTCCGTGTCCAGACTTCCCCGCAGCCGGCGCGCCCAGGGCATGGTGTAGCCGGTGCCCTCCGACTCCATCTGGTGCAGGAACCAGAGCCGCTCCTGCGCAAAGGAGAGCGGCAGCGGCGCCTCCCGGGCGACGGGAACGAGCGGCGGAAGGGCGGCGCCCTCGCCCGCGCGGCGCATCTCCTCCACCCGCCCGGCCAGCTCCGCCACCGTGGGCCCCTCGAAGAGCGCCCGCAACGGCAGCTCCACCCCGAACAGCTCGCGGACCCGCGACACCACCCGCGTGGCCAGCAGCGAGTGCCCGCCCACGTCGAAGAAGCTTTCCTCCACCCCCACCCGCTCCAGGCACAGCACCTCCGCCCAGATCCCCGCCAGCACCTCCTCCACCGGCGTGCGCGGCGCCACGTAGCGCCCCTCCGCCGACGCGAGATCCGGCGCCGGCAGCGCCTTGCGGTCCAGCTTTCCGTTCGGCGTCAGCGGCAGCGCGTCCAGAAGGACGAACGCGGAGGGGACCATGTACTCCGGCAGGCTCCGCCGCACGTGCGCGCGCAGCGCCTCCGTCTCGACGTCGCCCACCACGTACGCCACCAGCCGCGGCTCGCCCGCCTCCGCGCGCGCCATCACCACGCAGTCGGCGACGCTCTCGTGGCCCCGCAGCACCGCCTCGATCTCGCCCAGCTCGATGCGGAAGCCGCGCACCTTCACCTGGAAGTCGAGCCGCCCCAGGTACTCGATGGCGCCGTCCGCCCGCCACCGCGCCCGGTCGCCCGTCCGGTACAGCCGTGCGCCGCCTTCGGCCGAGAACCGATCGGGGACGAAGCGCTCCGCGGTCATCGCCGCGCGGCCCTGGTAGCCGCGCGCCACCTGCACGCCGCCGATGTACAGCTCGCCCGGCACGCCCACGGGGACGGGCTCGAGCGCCGCGTCCAGCACGTACAGCCGGGTGTTCCAGACGGGGCGGCCGATCGGCACCACGCCGGCCGCTCCGTCGCGCGCGCAGGTCCAGCAGCTCACGTCCACGGCCGCCTCGGTGGGGCCGTACAGGTTCGTGAGCACCACGGGACCGGCGAACCGGTCGTAGAAGCGCCGCACCAGCGCCGGCGGCAGCGCCTCGCCGCTGCAGACGACGTGGCGCAGCGACGCGCAACGGCCGTCCTCCACCGTCTCCACGAACGGCTGCAGCATGGAGGGCACGAAGTGCAGCGTCGTCACGCCCTGGCGCTCGATGACCTCCTGCAGGTACAGCGGATCGCGGTGTCCGTCAGGCCGCGCCATCACCAGCCGCGCGCCCTGCTGCAGCGGCCAGAAGAACTCCCAGACGGAGACGTCGAAGCCGAACGGCGTCTTCTGCAGCACCACGTCGTCCGCGCCGATGCCGAAGTGCGCCTGCATCCACACCAGCCGGTTCACCACCCCCCGGTGCTGGTTCATCACCCCCTTGGGGCGCCCCGTGGAGCCGGAGGTGTAGATGACGTACGCCAGCGCATCCGGCCCCGCGCCCCCCGCCGGGTTCTCCGCCGGCTCCGCCGCCAGCCGCTCCGTCAGCGCGTCCACCGCCAGCACCTGGACGCCGTCCCGCTCGGGGACGGCGCCGTGCAGGGCAGCTTGCACCAGCACCAGCGGCACGCCGCTGTCGTCCAGCATGTACGCCAGCCGCTCGGCGGGCAGGCCCGGGTCCAGCGGCACGTAGGCGCCCCCGGCCTTCAGCACGGCCAGGAGCGAGACCACCATCTCCAGGCTCCGCTCATGGCAGATCCCCACCCGCACCTCCGGGCCCACGCCGCGGCTCCGCAGGTGGTGGGCGAGGCGGTTGGCGCGCTCGTTCAACTCGCGATAGGTGAGCGACTCCTCCTCGAAGCCCACGGCCAGGGCGTCCGGGGTGCGCGCCGCCTGCGACTCGAACAGCTGGTGGATGCACCGGTCCGCCGGAACGCCGGCCGCCGTCCGGTTCCACTTGTCCAGCACCAGCGCGCGCTCCGCCGCGCCGAGCAGATCCAGCCGCGAAAGGCGCACGTCCGCGTCCGCGGCGACCTGCTCCAGCACCCGCGCCAGGTGGCCCAGCATCCGCTCGATGGCGCCGCGCTCGAAGAGGTCCGTGCTGTAGTTCAGTCCGACAAGCAGGCCCTGGGCGGCCGTCTTGATCGTCAGCAAGAGATCGAACTTGGCGGTCGCTTGCTCCGCGCCGACTTCGCTCACCTCCAGCCCTGGCAGAGCGAGTCCCTGGCCCTCTGCGTGCTGCAGCGCGAACATCACCTGGAAGAGCGGCGAGTGGCTCAGCGACCGCTCCGGCTGCAGCTCGGCCACCAGCTTCTCGTACGGCATCTCCTGGTGCTCGTACGCGCCGAGCGTGACATCCCGCGCCCGCCGCACCACCTCGCGAAAGCTCGGGTCTCCGCGCAGATCCGTCCGCAGCACGACGGTATTGGCGAAGAAGCCGATCAGCTCCTCCACCTCCTTCCTCGTCCGCCCCGCGATCGGGCTGCCCACGACGATGTCGTCGCTCCCGCTGTACTTGGACAGCAGCACCTGGAAGGCAGACAGCAGCGTCATGTACAGCGACGCGCCCTCGCTCTGTGCCAGCGCCCGCAACCGCTCCAGCACCTCCAGGGAGAGCTCCGCCGAAACCGTCGCGCCCTGATACGTCCGCACCGGCGGGCGGGGACGGTCCGTCGGCAGCTCCAGCAGCTCCGGCGCGCCCTCCAGCCGCTCCCGCCAGTACGCCAGCTGCCGATCCAGCACCTCGCCCTGTAGCTGCTCGCGCTGCCAAACCGCGTAGTCGGCGTACTGCACCCCCGGCTCCGGCAACGGCGACTCCCCACCCTCGTGGTACGCCGCGTACAGCGCCGACAGCTCCCGGTAGAGCACCTCCATGCTCCACCCGTCGCTGACGATGTGGTGCATCGAGAGCAGCAGCACGTGATCCCCCACGCCCAGCCGCAGCAGCGCCGCGCGGAAGAGCGGCCCCGCCATGAGGTCGAACGGCCGCCGCGTCTCCTCCCCGGCGCGCTGCCTGACCGCCGCTGCGCGATCCGACTGGCTCAGCGCCGACAGGTCCTCCACCGGCAGGGCGAACCCGCCGAAGGGCGCGATGGTCTGCACCGGCGAGCCGTCCACCTCCGCGAACACGGTCCGCAGCACCTCGTGACGCCGGACGATCTCGCTCAAGCTCTGCTCCAGCGCCGCCTCGTCCAGCGCCCCCCCCACGCGCCATGCCACGGAGATGTTGTAGACGACGCTCCCCGGCTCCAGCCGGTCGATGAACCAGAGCCGCTCCTGCGCGAACGACAGCGGCAGCCGGTCCTCCCGGGCGGCGGCCTTGATCGGCGGGAGCTCCGACCGGTCCCGCACCAGGTCGCGGGCCCGCGCCATCTTCAGGAGCTCCCGGCGCTGGGCCAGTGTCAGTTCGGGGAGTGTCGCGACGGAGTTCATGACGTAGGGACGCCGGTGAATCGGGTGTGTGAAACGCGCGTGGATCCCCTCGATCCCACCGGAGCGGCGGGACGAGGGAAGACGTCGATGCCGCGGGTGAATTCCGCGCGGCGGGGGCGGCCGCGCGCGCCGGCGAGCCGGCCGCTCGCCCGCAATGTCGGCGAACCGCCCCGCTGCATGGGGAGCGCGTGAGGAAAGCGAGCGGTCATCCGGCGGTGGACTCGTGGAGGAGCGCGAGCAGCTGCGCTAGCTCGTCAGGGTCCACCTGGGCGAGCTGGGCATCCATCACTCCCTGCGCGAAGTCCTTGAGCACCGGCCGGGTGAACAGCTCGGCGAGGGCGATCTTCACATCCAGCACCTGCTGCACCCGCGACAGCATCCGCGTGGCCAGGAGCGAGTGTCCACCCAGGTCGAAGAAGTTGTCCCGCCGGCCCACCCGGTCCGCGCGCAGCACCTCCGCCCAGATCTCCGCCAGCGCCTGCTCCGTCTCGTCCGCCGGCGCCTCGTACTCCCGTGCGGCAGATGCGCCGGCTCCGGGCTCCGGCAACCCCTTCTGGTCAAGCTTGCCGTTGGGCGTCAGCGGGAGCGCCTCCAGGAAGACGAAGGCGGACGGGACCATGTGCTCTGGCATGGCGCGCCGAAGGCGGTCGCGCAGCGCCTCCGCTTCCGCCTCACCCACGATGTACGCCACCAGCCGCCGGTCGCCCGGCTCGTCCTCGCGCGCGACCACGGCGCAGTCCGCAACGCCGGGCGCCTGGCGCAGCGCCGCCTCGATCTCCCCCGGCTCCACGCGAAAGCCGCGGATCTTGACCTGCGTGTCCACGCGGCCCAGGAACTCCACCGTCCCGTCCGCAAGCCAGCGCACCCGGTCGCCGGTGCGGTAGAGCCGCGCGCCGGGGAGATACGGGTCGGCCACGAACGTCTCCGCCATCAGCTCCGGCTGGTTCAGGTACCCCAGGGCCAGCCCCGCGCCGCCCGCGTACAGCTCGCCGGGCACGCCCAGGGGCGCCGGCTGCATCCCCGCGTCCAGCACGCGCACGTACGTGTTCGCGATCGGCCGGCCGATCGGGACGCGGGCCCCCTCCCGCGGCGCCTCGCCGATGCGGTGGCAGCAGGTAAAGGTGGTGTTCTCCGTGGGCCCGTAGCCGTTGATGAGTGCCGTCCCCGGCAGCTCCGCCAGCACGCGGCGCACGTGGGGGACGGAGAGGACGTCGCCGCCGGCCAGCAGCTGGCGCACGCCACGCAGGACCTCGATGCGCTCCTCCACCACCAGGTGAAAGAGGCCCGCCGTAAGCCAGAGGACGGTGACGCCGTGCTCCGCCAGCGCCCGCCCGATGCTTTCCACGGAGGGCGGCCCGGCGGGATGGATGGCCAGGCACGCGCCGTTCAGCAGCGGCCCCCAGATCTCCAGCGTGGCCGCGTCGAACGAGGCGGGCGCCAGCTGCAGGAAGACGTCGGAGGGGTGGATGGAGACGTAGTCCTGCCCGCGCACCAGGCGCACGATGGCCCGGTGCGGCACCTCCACGCCCTTGGGCCGCCCCGTGGAGCCGGAGGTGTACATCACGTACGCGACGGACTCCGGGTCCGTCCCGGCGTCGAATGCGTCCGCCGGCTCCCCCGCGATCGCCGCCGCGTCGGTATCCACCCGGACGATGCGCGCGGCGTGGGGCGGCAGGCGGTCCGCCAGCGACGACTCCGTCACCAGCACGGGGACGGCGGTGTCGGCCAGCATGAAGGCCAGCCGCTCCGCGGGGTACGCCGGGTCCAGCGGCACGTACGCGCCGCCCGCCTTGAGCGCCGCGAGCGTGGCGACGACCATCTCCGGTCCGCGCTCCAGGCACACGCCCACGCGCGTCCCCGCGGCCACGCCGGAGCGGCGCAGGTGGTGGGCAAGGCGGGCGGCGCGGAGGTCCAGCTCCGCGTACGTCATCCGCCCGCCGTCCCACGCCAGCGCGACGGCCCCGGGCGTGGCGGCGGCGGCCTGCGCGAAGAGCGCATCCACCGTGGCGCGGGGGAGCTCGGGCGCGGCGCCTTCGCCCAGCGCGAGCAGGCGGGCACGCTCCGCATCGCCGAGCAGATCCAGCCGCGAAAGCCGCACGTCCGCGTCCGCGGCGACCTGCTCCAGCACCCGTGCCAGGTGGCCGAGCAGCCGGTCCACCGTACCGCGCTCGAAGAGGTCCGTGCTGTAGGTCAACCCTCCCCTCAGGCCCTGAGCGGTCGGGGTTAGCATCAGGGAAAGGTCGAACTTGGCGCTCGCGAGCTCCGTTTCGACTCCGCTCACTTCCAGCCCCGGCAAAGCGCTTCCCCGGCCGTCGGCGTTTTGCAGCGTGAACATCACCTGGAACAGGGGCGAGTGGCTCAGGGAGCGTTCCGGCTGCAGCTCGGCCACCAGCTTTTCGAAGGGCACCTCCTGGTGCTCGTACGCGCCCAGCGTGACGTCCCGCACCCGCCCCATCACCTCCCGGAAACTCGGATCTCCCGAAAGATCGGTCCGCAGCACCAGCGTGTTGACGAAGAAGCCGATCAGCTCCTCCACCTCGCGCCGCGTCCGCCCCGCGATCGGGCTGCCCACGACGATGTCCTCGCTCCCGCCGTACTTGCCCAGCAGCACCTGGAAGGCAGACAGCAGCACCATGAACAGCGTCGCGCCCTCACTGCGCCCCATCGCCTGCAGCCGCTCCAGCAGCTGGGGGGAGAGCTCCACCGGAACCGTCGCGCCCCGGTACGTCCGCACCGGCGGGCGGGGATGGTCCGTCGGCAGCTCCAGCAGCTCCGGCGCACCCGCCAGCCGCTCCCGCCAGTATGCCAGCTGCCGCTCGAGGGCGTCGCCCTCGAGCTGCTGGCGCTGCCACACGGCGTAGTCGGCGTACTGCACCGGCAGCTCGGGGAGCGGAGACACCCCGCCCTCGCGGTACGCCGCGTACAGCGCCGAAAGCTCCCGGTAGAGCACGCCCATGCTCCACCCGTCGCTGACGATGTGGTGCTGGGAGAGCAGCAGCACGTGCTCCCGCGCACCCAGGCGCAGCAGGCTCGCCCGGAAGAGCGGGCCCGCCGAGAGGTCGAACTGCCGCGCTCCACCCTCCGCGACGAGTTCCCGCTGCACCTCTGCCTCACGCGTCTCCTGAGGGAGATGGGCAAGGTCCGTCACCGGCAGCCGGAAGCCGCCGGAGGGCGCGATCACCTGCAGGGGGGTGCCGTCGCGCTCGCGGAAGACCGTCCGCAGCGCCTCGTGGCGCCGCACGATCTCACCCAGGCTCCGCTCCAGCGCGTCCACGTCCAGCGCGCCGCGCAGGCGCAGGGCGAAGGGGAGGTTATAGGCGGTACTTCCCGACTCCATCCGGTCGATGAACCAGAGCCGCTCCTGCGCGAAGGAGAGCGGCAGAGCACCCGTGCGCCCGGCCGGCACCACCGGGGGCAGCACGGACAGCCCCGCGCGGCGCATCTCTTCCACGCGCACGGCCAGGTCCGCCACGGTGGGCCCCTCGAAGAGCGCCCGCAGCGGCAGCTCCACGCCGAACACCTCGCGGACCCGCGACACCACCCGCGTGGCCAGCAGCGAGTGCCCACCCAGCCCGAAGAACTCGTCGTGCACCCCCAGGCGCTCGACGCCCAGCACCTCCGCCCAGATCCCCGCCAGCACCTCCTCCACGGGCGTGCGCGGCGCCACGTACGTCTCGTCGTCCGACGCGTACTCTGGCTCCGGCAGCGCCTTGCGGTCCAGCTTGCCGTTGGGGTTCACCGGCAGCACGTCCATGTGGACGAACGCGGCCGGAACCATGTACTCCGGCAGCCGCTCCGCGAGGTGGGCGCGTAGCTCCGCCGCGCCTGTCCGCTCACCCACGTAGTAGGCCACCAGCCGCGGGTCACCGGCCTCCCCCGCGCGCGCCCGCGCCACCACTACCGTCTCGTGCACGGCCGCATGCTGGGCCAGCCGCGCCTCGATCTCGCCCAGCTCGATGCGGAACCCGCGCACCTTCACTTGCGCATCGGCGCGGCCCATGAACTCGACCGTCCCGTCCGGCAGCCACCGCCCCAGGTCGCCCGTGCGGTACAGCCGTGCGCCGGGCGTCCGGCCGAACGGGTCGGGCAGATAGCGCTCGGCCGTCTGCCCCGGGAGCCCCCGGTACCCGCGCGTCACCCCGGCACCGCCCAGGTACAGCTCCCCCGTCACCCCCACCGGCACCGGATCGCCGGCTGCATCCAGGACGTAGATCTGCGCGTTGGCGATGGGGCGCCCCGGCGGCATGGAGCGGCTGGAGTAGCTCGACAGGTCCGCCCGGGCGAAGTGGTGCGCCGTGATCCCCGTGGCCTCGGTGGAGCCGTACGGGTTCAGGAACACGGGACGGGGCTCCGGCACCCGCGCCAGCTGCCGCGGGTACAGCGGCTCCCCGCCAAAGACCACCATCCGCAGACCGCCGATCGCCCGTCCCCCGTCCGCCTCGACCAGCGCCTGGAACCCTGTCGGCGTCAGGTTCATCATGGTGATGTCCGACGCGACGATCTCCGACGCGATCCGCAGCGGCTCGAACGGCTCGCGCGCCAGGTGCACCCGGCCGCCCACGAACAGCGGAGCCATGAGGTTCCGCTGCGTCAGATGGAAGCTGAAGGAGGTGACGACCAGCACCGCGTCGCGCTCCGTGATGCCGGTGGAGCCCAGGTACCAGTGCAGCAGGTTGGACGCGCCCCGGTGCGTCATCTCCACGCCCTTGGGCCGGCCCGTGGAGCCCGACGTGTAGATGACGTACGTCAGGTTGTCCGGCGTCAGCGCGGCCCGCGCCGGATTGGTGTCCGGCTGCCCGTCCCACCAGGCGGCGTCCTCGTCCAGCGCGAGCAGGGGCAGGCCCAGCCCCGCCAGCCCGCCGGCGAGCGCCCCCTCCGTCAGCATCACCACCGGGGCGCAGTCCTGCACCATGTCCAGCAGCCGCTCCCGCGGGTAGCCCGGATCCAGCGGCAGGTACGCGCCCCCGGCCTTGAGCACCCCGAACACGGCGACCACCAGTTCGGGCTCCCGCTCGATGCAGATCCCCACGCGCACGTCCGGCCCCACGCCCAGGCTGCGGAGGTGGTGCGTCAGCCGGTTGGCGCGCGCGTTCAGCTCGCCGTACGTCAGCTGCCGGTCCTCGTAGACCACCGCCACCGCGTCCGGCGTGCGCCCGGCCTGCGCCTGGAACTGCTCGTGGATGTACCAGTCCGCGGGATACGGCGCCTCGGTGCGGTTCCACTCCTCCGTCACGAGCCTGCGCTCCTCGTCCGGCAGCAGCGCCAGCCGGTCCACGGGCCGGCTCTCGTCCGCCGCCATCCCCGCGAGGACGCGGCGCAGGTAGCCCGCGTAGCGCTCCACCGTTGCCCGGTCGAACAGCGCCGTCGCCAACACCACCTCGCCGGTGATCCGGCCGCCCTCTTCCCGCAGATCGAGCGACAGATCGAGCCCGTGCATCGAGCGCGCCTCCGGCCCGCCTTCCTGCGCGTCCCGCCACGCGAACGCCACCCGGAAGAGCGGCGTGCCCGAAGCGGCGGCGCCGTCCGGCTGCACGAGCTCCACCATCCGCTGGAAGGGAAGGTCTCCGTTCCGCAGTGCCTCCAGCACCCGCGCCCCGACGCGCTCCACCAGCTCCGCGGCCGTGGGCGAGCCCGAAAGGTCCACCCGCACCGGCAGGGGGTGCTCGAAGCTGCCCGTCAGCCCTTCCGCCTCGCCCCTGCCCATGGAGGTGCCGATCACCAGGTCCGTCTGCCCCGACAGCCGGCTGAGCACCGTGGCCCACCCCGCCAGCAGCGTCGTGGACAGCGTCGCCCCGTGGCGGCCGCCCAGCGCGCTGAGCCCCGCGGTCGCCTCCTCGTCCAGCTCCAGGCGGACGACGGCCCCGACGTGGTCCGGCTGCGCGGGGCGTGGGCGGTCCGCCGGCAGCTCCAGCGGCTCCGGGGCGTCCGCCAGCACCTCCCGCCAGCACTCCGCCTGCTGCGCGAAGGCGAGCGGCGCGACCAGGGATCCGGCGGGCTCGTTCCGGAGCAGGGACTCCGGCAGCCCCTTCTTCTCTCCGGGAGCAAGGTTCCGCGTGCGTGGGACGTCGAGGGTCATCAGCCGGTGCTTTTCAGGACAGCTGTTTCGGGCGCGGAGCGGCTTCGTCCAGCGGACGGCATACCCACCGGGGGGAATGCATGGATACGACCGGTCCTTACGCGGCGGCGCGGCGGCCGCGGGATGGCCCGGCTGCCAGCCACGAGGCCGGGCTCACGAGGTGAAGCGGCAGCTCCACGTGGCCGATGCCGTCCAGCCGCAGCGCGGACTGGACGACGGAAACCTCGAGGCTTCCTGCTCGATGGTTGCCATGCCTGCTCCTTCGGTACAGGAGGTACGGATGGAACGCGCGTCGACCACGCGCCGGGCGCGCGGCTCCAACAGGACGAGCCCGTTAGTAAAAAGATGCGGTTTTGGTGTGTCCCAGAAGGACAGACGGGTGCGCACAGGTATACCGTGCCGGCCGAAAATGGGCGGATTACGAGGGCAATCCGGGGTATGCTGCGCGATCCCAGGCTAGCGGCGCGCCTCCGGAGTGTCAAGTAGGAACCCGGCTCCGCGCACCTCTAGCCGTGGTCGCCCCGGGGGCGCGGACGGTGGCCGAGTCCGGACGTTCGCGGGCCTGGGGGAAAGGGGTCGTTTTTTCACGCGATGACGGATAACGGAGACACGAACTTCCTCCGTCTCCGCAGAACCGGGTCTCCTTTCGTGCGCTCATACCAGCGATCCCGATTACAGGTGCAAAAGAAAATCACGCGGAGGACGCGGAGAAACGAAGAGAGGACGCGGAGAAAATCCTTGGGTTCTCCGCGTCCTCTCCGTTTGTCTCCGCGTCCTCCGCATGATCCATCCTGATCCGAATGCACAAGAAACTCCGCGATTCGGTATCAGAACCCCATCTCCCCGCGACCGTCCCGCATCCGGATCGACGCCCGTCAGATCCGCGACCGGCCTCCAGATAAGGAACGGGCGGGGGTGAGGTTCCGCCGCATCAGCTCTCTGGCTCTTCCTTCTCGTAGAACAGCCCCTGAAACAGCAGTCCCTGCAGCGGTGCTTGTCCGTTGCCGCGGGAAAAGGTCATGAACGCGACCTTGCCCTCGGGTATCGCGAACAGCGTCGTATCGCCTTCCAAACGCAGCGGTGTCGGTCCAAAAGGCGTTCGGTCCGCGCCCATTCCGGCAGTTTGGGACTCCACGACGCCACCGACCTGATAGCCTTTGCCGCCGTCTGCGCTGCGCACCTCCATCACCACACTGAATCCCGTGTCGCCGTATTCCCCCACGTAAGTGCCTGAATACCCCATGGGATCGGCCTCACGCCACGGCGAGAGCAGATCGAGCTCGTGATCCTCCGTCCGATAGCCGAAGTATTCCACCGCATCCGAGGTGTCCGCTTGAACGGAGTCGGGGCGAGCATCGATGGCACCACGGGCACCTGCGGGAGACGCCGGCGGCGAGTCAGCCTCGCGTGACCGGAGCGTGGCCTCGTGGTCCGCGACGTCGCACGCCACCAGGAAAAAGACGAGACAGCACAGAAAAGAATGGCGCATGGAAAGGTCACCAAGAGAGGTGAGACAGGATGCCGTCGGAGATAATGGTACGTTGCATAATCTTCTCGCGGAACCGCAGCGATTCAAGAATGAGACGATTGAACAATCGGCCGTCAATTCTCGTCGAAAGCGGATCTGATCTCGGTGAGCACCCACGCGTCCTCCTCTACCTCTTCCCTTCCCCGCAGCGCCTGCCACGCCGCCTCCGTGCCGATCCGCCCCAGCGCCCACGCCGCGTGCCCGCGGACCAGCGGCTCCTCGTCGTTCAGCGCGGCGGCGAGGGCGGGGACGGCCTCGGGCGATCCCCAGTTACCCAGCGCGACGGCCACGTTGCGCAGCAGGCCGCGCCGCTTCGTCCGCTTGATGGGGCTGCCCTTGAAGCGCGCGCTGAACTCCTCCTGCGTCATCGTCATCCACTCGATGAGCCGCGGCCCGTCCAGCCCCTCGCGCGCCAGGAACGCCTCCTCCGACGACGGCGTGGCGAAGCGGTTCCAGGGACAGACTTCCTGGCAGATGTCGCAGCCGTAGACGCGGTTGCCGATGCGGGGACGCAGGTCGCGGGGGATGGGGCCGCGCAGCTCGATGGTGAGGTAGCTGATGCACCGGCGCGCATCCATCCGCGGCGCGCCCGTCTCGTCGCGGCCGAGGAGTGCGCCCGTGGGGCAGGCTTGGACGCAGGCGGAGCAGGTGCCGCAGTGCTCCGTCTGGAAGGGCGCGTCGTACGCCAGCTCCACGTCCAGGAGGATGACCCCCAGGAACCAGTACGAGCCCCGGCGGGGCTGGATGAGCATGGTGTTGCGCCCGTGCCATCCCAGCCCCGCGCGGCTGGCCAGCTCGCGCTCCAGCACGGCGCCCGTGTCCACGTAGGCGCGGCCCTGCACGGGGAGCAGCTCCGCGTTGATCCAGTCCTGGAGCGCGATCAGGCGCTCCTTCATGAGATCGTGGTAGTCGTGGTTGCGGGCATAGCGGGCCACGATGCCGCGGGAGGGATCGGCCGGGGCGTCCGGCTGCGCGTCCGCGTTGAAGTACTCCAGCGCGACGACGACGGCCGAGCGCGCACCGGGGACGAGCACGGCGGGATCGCGGCGCTTGGCGACGGCGTCTTCGCGGGCCAGGTAGGCCATCTCGCCGTGCATCCCCTCGCCGATCCACCGTGCGTACGCGTCGCCGTGGCCGCTGGGGTGCACGGGTGCCACGCCCACCGCGCCAAAGCCCATCTCGCGGGCCTTCTGGCGGATGCGCTCCGATGTTTCCTGCGGCGTAAGCACGTGCGTCGGCATGCGCCCCGGTACACCCGCGTCCAGTCCCCGTGCCCCACTTCCGTACGAAGCAAACAAAGTGTACTGTTGACACCCGAACGCGATTCCTCACGCCGGGCTTCGCCACCATGCCGGACATCAACGAGATCACGGGCCAGGTGGTGTCTACCGCCTATCGAATCCACACGCAACTCGGGCCGGGGCTCCTCGAGGGAGTGTACGTGCGATCCTGGCGCGTGCACTTGAGGAGAAAGGCTTCCGAGTGGAACGAGAAAAGGGAATTTCGTTCGATTTCGATGGAATGCGCTTCGTCGATGCGTGTCGCGTGGACCTGCTGATCGAGGGCTGCGTGGTGGTGGAATTGAAGTCGGTCGAGAGATTGGCCCCGGTCCACGCAAAGCAGGTCCTGACCTATCTTCGGCTGCTCGATCTTCCCATCGGGCTCCTGGCCAACTTTGGCGCAGCACGTTTGAAGGACGGGCTCCAGCGAGTCGTGAACGACCGTTCGCCGCTGGCGGAGGCTGCCATCGTAGCCACACGCCAGCGATGACAACTGCTTTCTCACACAGAGGAACAGGGGAACAGAGAAAAGCAACGGCCGTTTTTCCCCCTGTTCCCCTGTTCCTCTGTGTGAGACGAAGTTTCTTTTCGTCTTGACGGTGGCAAGCAGCCGGGGGCAAGTTGCGGCTCCTTTCACCTGGAGCGATGGATGGCAGACCGCCTGGCAGAATTCCGCGCCTTTCGCGAGCGCATGAACACGCGCATCCTCGAAGCCGGCAACCTGGAGCTCAAGCGCTTCTTCGCCCTCGACACCCGCTGCTACGAAGCCGGCGCGCTGCCCGTTAAAACCAAGGAGCTCCTGGGCCTCGTAGCCTCCATGGTGCTGCGGTGCGACGACTGCGTCACCTATCACATCATCCGCTGCAAGGAAGAAGGCGTGACCGACGCCGAGTTCCTGGAGACCTTCAACGTGGGCCTCATCGTGGGCGGATCCATCGTCATCCCGCACCTGCGCCGCGCGGTCGACATGCTGGACCGCCTGAACGCCGGCGAACTCCCGGAATCCCCTGGCCACGCGGAGCACGACGCATGAGCACCATCCCGCACGCGGAGCTGGAGCGCTTCCGCACCGAGTTCCCCATCCTGCAGACGCGCACCTACCTCAACTCCTGCTCCCTGGGCGCGCTCTCCCGCCGCTCCATGGGCTACCTGGGCGAGTACCAGGCGCTCTGGAACACCATGGGCGCCAGCGCCTGGTACGAGTTGTGGATGGGCCGCGTGGCCCAGCTGCGCGGCGAGGTCGCGACCATGTGGAACGCAAAGGAGAACGAGGTCGCCCTCTCCCCCAGCGTGTCCGGCGCCCTCTCGTCCATCGCGTCCTCGGTGGATTACAGCAAGCGCAACAAGGTCGTCGTCGCGGACCTGGACTTTCCCACCCTGGTCTACCAGTGGCTCGCCCGCCCCGACGTGGAGGTGGTGCGCGTGCCCTCTGAAGACGGGATCGGAATCCCGCCGGAGCGCTGGGCCGAGTACGTGGACGAGCGCACGGCCATCGTGGCCACCAGCCACGTCTTCTACGGCACGGGCTACATCCAGGACCTGTCCGGCGCGGCCAAGGCGGCGCGCGACAACGGGGCGCTCTTCATCGTGGACGGCTACCAGTCCGCGGGGCAGATCCGCGTGGACCCGCGCGCCGTGGACGCCGACGTGTACGTGGCCGGCCCCCTCAAGTGGCTGCTGGGCGGCCCCGGGCTGGCGTTCCTGTGGGTGCGCGAGGAGATCATCGCCGACCTCAAGCCCACCATCGCCTCGTGGTTCGGCGCGCGCGACCAGTTCACCTTTCGCGTGGACGCCCTGGACTTCCGCGAGGACGCCGGCCGCTTCGCCATGGGCACCCCCGCCGTCCCCACCATCTACACGGCCCTGGGCGGGCTGGAGATCTTTGCCGAGGCGGGGCAGGACCGGGCGTACGAGCGCATCGCCGCCCTCACGGAAGACCTGGTGGGGCTGGCCGACGAGGCGGGCTTCGAGATGAAGATTTCGCGCGATCCGAAGCACCGCAGCGGCATCATCCTCATCCGCCACGACGACGCGCCGGGCGCCGTGCACGCCCTGGCCCAGCAGAACATCATCGTGGACCACCGGGCGGGCTACGTGCGCGTGTCGCCGCACTTCTACAACACCCCCGACGAGAACCGCCTCTTCATCGAGGCCCTCCGCCGCGCCTGAGGACACGGAATCAGAGAAAGAATCACGCGGAGGAACGGAGCAAGGACGCGGAGAAAAGAAGGTTTTTCTCCGCGTCCTCTCCGTTTGTCTCCGCGTCCTCCGCGTGATGATTCCTTTCTCGGACGGATACGGGAGCCAAAGATCCGGCACGAGCCCCCGCCGTTCCCCATCCGGATGCATCCGCCCAGGCGCGTTCCCGTACGGGAACACGGAATGGTTCCCGAACGGGAACGCGATCCCGCTGGACGACAGGGGTGTTTACAGGTAAATTCATGCTGTTCAACAGTTTATGCACATGTAACGAGATGGCATGTGCGTTGCCCTTCCCGTAGCCCGGCAACACGGGCCATACGGGGGCTTCCCGCAGGTCCGAACACACTGCCCCACCCCTCCCATCACACGTCGAGGAACACTCATGAAGAAGATCGCCCTCTCGCTGGCCGCCGCCGCCGCGTTTGCCTTTGCCCCGTCCGCCCACGCCCAGCAGGGGCAGATCGAGGTCAGCGCCACCATCCAGACCATCCTGGACTTCGGCGCCTCGTCGGGCCTGAACTTCGGCACCATCACCCCGGGCCAGGCCGCCGCCGGCCAGGGCAGCATCGTGCTGTCGCGCAACGTGGGCGCCACCCTGGACTTCCCCACCGCGACCGAGCGCGGCCAGCTGAGCGACGGCACCACCACGCTCACCCCCGCCTACACCTGCGGCATCGGCGCCACCGCCACGACCATCACCACGGCGTTCACCAACTGCTCCACGGCCTCGCTGTCGCTCACGGCCCCCACCGGCCTGGCCACCGAGTACGTGATCTTCAACGGCTCGCTGACGGCCGCGCAGACCAACATCGCCCCCGGCACGTACACGGGCGTGATCACGATCCGCGCGACGCAGAACTGAGCCGTCGAAAGGAGTCGACGTTCATGAGCGCGGGCACGCGGATCGCCGTCGCGGCGGCTGTGCTGCTCGCGCTCGCGGGCGGGGTGGGCGGGGGCGGGGCGCATGCCCAGGCCCCCGCTCAGGCCGTGGAGGCGGTGCCCGTGCAGGGCCTGTCCTTTGGCCGCCTGCTCCCCGGCGTGCCCGAGACGGTGTCGACCTCCGACGCCGCCCGCCGCGCCGAGATCATCCTGAGCGGCACGGGCACCTTCGACGTGCTGCTGGTGCTGCCGGACGCGCTCGTGAACGCCGACGGCGCGCGCATCCCCCTGCGGTTCGGGGCGCGCGACGGGGCCGTGATGCGCAACCCTTCGGCACCGCTGTTGCCGTTCAACCCCATGGAGATGGGGCGCGTGCAGATCCAGGAGAGCGCCGGGCCCGCCCGGCTGCTGCTGGGCGGCACCGCCCTCCCCGCGCCCAGCCAGGCCGCGGGAACGTACCAGGCCACCGTCGTGGTGATCGTCAACAACCCCGGCACCTGACCCGTGGCCGCCCCGTGTGAAGTGCGCAGTACCCGAGCTTTGGATGGAACCATGAAGCGACCCGTCCGTGTGAACGCCTGGAAGAGCCTGGTGCTGGCCGCCCTGCTCGCGCTCGTCCCCGCGGGGCGCGCGTGGGCCGTGGCCGTGAGCCCGTCTGCGCTGTTCCTGGACACGCGTTCCCCCGCGGGAACGCTCACCCTGTACAACGGCGGATCGCTCCCCGAGGAGCTGGAGATCTCGTTCGCCTTCGGCTACCCCGTCACGGGCGAGGACGGCGCCGTCCGCGTGGAGATGGTGGATACGGCCCCGGCCGGCGAGCCCTCCATCGTCCCCTTCATGCGCGCCTTTCCCCGCCGCCTGGTGCTGCAGCCCGGCCAGCGGCAAACGCTGCGGGTGATGGTGCAGCCCCCCGCGGACCTGGCCCCCGGCGAGCACTGGGGCCGCGTTCTCGTCCGGTCGCGCGGCGGGCAGGCGCCCATCGAGCAGCAGGAAAACGGCGTCCGCATGCAGATCAACGTGGAGACGGTCATCGCCACGGCCGTCCTCTTCCGCAAGGGCGAGGTCACCACGGGCGTGTCCGTCACGGGCGCCACGGCGGCCCCGGTTGAAGGCGGCGTGCGGGCCAGCATGGACCTGGCGCGCCAGGGCAACGCCGCGTTCCTGGGCCGCGTGGTCACGGAGCTGGTGGCGCCCGACGGCCGCGTGGCCGCCGCGCGCGAGGACGCCGTCTCCGTCTACCGCGCCCTGCGCCACACGGTGGTCCTTCCCCTTCCCGCGGGGGCCGCGGCCGCCGGCTACACCATCCGCTACCGCGCGGACACGGACCGTCCCGACCTGCCACCCGGCGCGCTGTCGTCCGGCGCGGTCACCGGCACCGTTCCCGTTTCGTAACGCCGACCATGCGCCGCATCCTCCTGGCCATCGCCGTGCTCTGCCTGCTGCTGCAGGCGGGGCCCGCGCGCGCCCAGGTCACGGCGCGCGGCTCCGGGCGCATCCCCGTCTCCCTGCAGGTCGTCTTTCCGCCCCTGACGGCCGTGGGGGTCCGGCCGCTGGCGTTCGGCGTCATCCCCGCGGGGACCAGCAGCGTCACCGTCCTCCCCAACACGCCGCGGGGCGGGGCCTGGCGGCTCACGGGGATCCGCAACCGCAAGACGGTGCAGATGTCGTTCACGTTCCCCACCGTGCTCACGGCGCCGTCCGGACGGACGATGCCCATCGACTTCAACGGCAACTTCGCCGCGTCGTGCGAGATCGACACCGGCACCAACGCCTGCGACCCGGTCACCTACATGACCTGGAACCCCGTCACCACGCCCGTGATGACGGACTTCCCCGAGCGGGTGAAGCCGGGACGGCCCAAGTTCAGCGAGCCGGAGTACCAGGTGTACATCGGCGGCCGGGTGTCGCCCGGGGCCGCGCCGTCCGCCGGCCGCTACTCGGGGACCATCACCATCACGGTGGTGGCGAACTGAGGTGAGGCGCCCCTTCGCCGCCGCGTGCCTACGCGCCTGCGCCGCCCTGCTGGGATGCGCAGGCGCGCTCCTTTGTGCGCCCCCCTCCCTCCCCGCCCAGGAGGTGCCGGCGGGGTTCGAGGAGGCCGTCTTCGAGCTGTTCGTCCAGGGGCTGCCGCCGCAGAGCGTCCCCGCCCTCGTGGCCCCCTCCGGCAAGGTGCTCCTCCCCGTCCGCGCGGCCCTGTCGCTCACGGGGACGCCGGGCGAGGTGTCCGCGGACGGCGCGCGGATCACCGTGGCGGGCCCCCGCGGCGTGGGGACGGTCACGCTGGACCTGGACCGGCGCACCCTCAGCGGCGCCGTGACGGACGCGCTGGCGGAGGACGAGGCCGTGCGCGCCGGGGGCGAGGGGTACGCCGCGGCGGACCGCATCGCGCAGCTGCTCAGCGCCACGGCGGCGACCGACCTGGGCGCGCTCCGCGTCGTCCTCGTCCGCGACCCGCCCTTTCCCGCCCAGGAGCGGGTGATCGTGGCGGAGGCGCGGGACCGGGCGCGGCTGGGGGGCGCCGCGCAGGCCGCGCCCCTCCCCCACGTCCCCTTTCGCCCGCGGACGGGGGCCGGCGTGCTGGAGTGGGGCGTATCGGCCAACGTGCCCGGCGCCGTCCCGTCCACCGTGAACCTGCGGGCGGGGCTGGGGGTGTGGGGGGGGATGCTGCGGCTTGGGGCCGTCGCCTTCGACCCCGCGGGCGACGGGGGCGGATACACGGACGTGAACGCATCGTATCACCGCGTCTTTCCCAACTCGCCGTACCTGCGGCAGGTGCAGCTGGGGGACGTGGTGGCCGAGGGGCTGCGCGCCCGCTCCCTGCGAGGGCTGGTGCTCTCCAACGCGCCCTTTACCCGCGACCCGGAGTTCGGCGCCGTGCTCTTTGCGCCGCGGCTGCCGGAGGGGTGGGAGTACGAGCTGTACCAGGGCGGGCAGCTGCTGGGCTTTTCCACGGCGGGCGGCGAGGCGCTGCGCGTGCCCCTGCAGTACGGCAGCACGCCCGTGCAGGTGCGGCTGTACGGCCCCGCGGGCGAGCGGGTCACGAGCGACGTCGTGTACCTCGTCCCCACCCTGCAGGTGCCGGGCGGCCAGCTGCAGTACACCCTGGGCGGCGGCGTCTGCCCGCGGCTGGACCGCTGTGAAGGCGCGGGCGCGCTCGACCTGCGCTACGGCGTGACGGACCGGCTGACGGTGCTGGCGGGCGCGGAGGCGGAGGCGGATTCCGCGTCGACGGAAGTGCTTCCCTACGGCGGCTTCAGCCTCCTCCCCGCCCCCGGCTGGGCCGTGGACGTGCAGGCGCTGGCGGGCCGCTTCGTCCGCGCGGGGATCTTCAACGGCGGCGCGGGGCGCGTCTCCGGCGCGGCGGCGTTCGGGGTGCAGTTCCCGGCGGACCGCGCGGGCGGGGTGATCGGCGGGGGCGGGTTCAGCGCGCTGCCGGACTCGCTCGCCCGCTGGCACGCGGACGGCAGCCTGCGCCTTCGCCGCGCGGCGCCCACCCGCTCCTTCGGCTTCGTGAACCTGGCCGCGCGGCTGGAGGGGAGCGAGGGGCGCGGCCTGGGCTTCATGCGCTTTTCCGCCAACACGGCCACCCGCGGCGTGCTGATGGAAGCCGTGTTCGAGACCGACCAGGCCGTGGTGGACTCGGTGGATGGACGGCAGCTGATCCTCCTGCGCGCCACGTCCGGCCTGCGCCGCTTCTCCTCCGCGCGGCTGGGCGTCCCCCTCGTTTCCGCCGCCGTGGGGACGGGGCGCGAGGGATTGGAGCAGTGGGAGGCGCGCCTGTCGCTGCACCCCGGGACGATGAGCGTGGACCTGACGGCGCGCTGGGTGCGCGGCGCCGGTTCCCCCGCCGTGCTGCTGGGGACGACGGCGCGGCTGGGCGCGGCGCGGGCCCGTGCGCGCGTGGGCACGGTCGGCGGGACCACGCAGGGAGTGTTCTCGGTGGATGGGGGACTGGCGCTGGGCGGCGGGCGCCTCCTTCCCCTGGAGTTCGGCGGGATCGGGCTTACGGGCGTGGCGGGCACCGTGTACCACGACCTGGATGGCGACGGCCGATTCGGCGCTGCGGACGAGGCCGTGCCGGACGCGTGGGTGGGCGTGGGCGGCATCCGCGTGCGGACGGACGCGCGGGGCCGCTACGCCACCTGGAGCGTGCTTCCCTACCAGGCCATCGCCGTTGGGCTGGACACGGCCTCCATGGCGGACCCGTCGTGGGCGCCGGCGCGGGGAGACAGCCTGCTGCGCCCGTCGCCGCACCTGTTCACGCGGGTGGACTTCGGGCTGGTGCGCACGCGCGAGGTGGCGGGGGTGCTGGTGCCCGCGCGCGGGGTAGAGCCGCCCGCGGGCGTGGCGGTGGAGATCGTGCGCCGCGGCACGGGCCAGGTGGTGGAGGCCGCGCGCACCTTCAGCGACGGCGAGTTCTACTTTGGCCGCGTGCTCCCCGGCGAGTACGAGCTGCGCATCGCGGAATCGTCCCTGCGCGCCCTCCGCGCCGTTCCGGAGGGCGCCCCCATCCTCTTCGCCGTCCCCCCCGCCGGCGACCAGTTCCTCGTGGAGATCCCGCCCATCCGGCTGGTGCCGGCGCGGTAGGCGGCTGGCGCTGGCGGTTCGGAAGATGGATCGCCCTGTTTCATTTACACTTGCGGACGTTTCAGGCATCCGCTACAATTGCGACGACATTTGTTTCGCGGTGCCGTGCCCCGCCTCACGCCCGCCGCGTGAGCCCTCTTGCCGGGACACGCCGCATGCCTTACCTCCGCTTGTTTTCCGCCCTCCTGTTTTCCCTCCTCTTCACGGCCTGCGGGAACCTCCCCACGGAATCGGGCCGTGGCAGCGACGACATCATCACTGTTTCACAATCGGGTCCAAGCCAGGCGCTGGACCCGGTCGTCGTCATCGGCACGTGCGATCCCTACCTCTCGCTGGACCGATGCGGGCAGGAAGAGGATTGCATGACCTCCATGGACGTCGCGCCGGCGCTGGGCGACTTCTCGACGTTGTCCGGGTGCGGGACTGGCGGCGGGGGTACGAGCGGGCCAGGTGACGGCGGCGGAACGGGTGTGGTTGGAGGTACTACGCCCGGAACCGCAACGCCCCCGCCCCCCTCCACCAGCGCTTATCGGGAGGGGCCTTTAACGTGGGGTATTTGCGTTCTCACGATACTCGGCTCAGCGTATTCTATCGATCAGGTGGCCGGGGCATTCCAGGGGTGGTGGACCGCGCAGATGGAATATGAGTCTGCCAAGCGAATGCTGGATGCGATTCAGGCGAACTCACAGAACATCGATCCCGCAACCATGCAGCTTTGGGAATTCCAGGTCGAGTATCACCGGAAGCGGAGAGACGATGCGATGGCGGTCGTGAGTGAGAAGACGGGTGCAAGCTATTGGGCGCTGGCCACCGCCGCGCTTGGTTGCGGAGCAGCTCTCTTCCTGCCTACGCCGTAGCCTGTGCAACTACACAGCGCGGGCTTGCGAGTACATGTTCTGAGGCGTTTCGTTGGGAGATTGTAGTGCAGAAAGGATCAGTTGTGTCAAAGGTGCACAGAATTCCAGATACCCGCGGTGGCCGCGTCTACCGTGGGATGCTGATGGTACTCGGAGTGTCATCCATCGTGGGGATGGCGGACCAGCTGCGTGCCTTGTTCTGGCGTGCGCTGGCGGGGGACTCGGTAGGCGGACCTGCCGTGGCGCAGCGCCTGATCATGCTCGCGGGATGGATGATCATGTGCTGGTGCGCGGCGCGCGCCTATCGAGAGAACGCCCTTCCTCCCACGTGGGCCCTCGTCTCGCTCCCGCTTCTGGTATGGGCATACCTTCTCTGGCCCGGGAGCACGTGAGTGGCTGAATCGGTGCTCCCGAATTCCCCCCGCGAACGTGCGTTGATGAGCACGCTGACGGCGGTCTGGTACGCGGCCGTAATCGGCATCGCCTTCCAGGTGCACTTCTTCGTGTGGGCCGGTCTGAGCCTCGCCGTGGGGGGACCAGCGCCAAGGCCGTGGGACGCGGCCTTCCACGAAGTTTCACTGATCACCTAGTCGGTTCTCGGCTGGATGGCGTACCGGGGGCGCAAGCAGGGCCGCAAGCCCGCCGAGTGGATGGTGATGGCGATGGCCCTCCTCGTGTGGGTGACGCTGGGTGCCATGCTCCTCGCCGTCCGTGCCTGACGACACCTCTGAGCCACTCATGGCACAACTTCGAACACCCCCGGCCCTTCCCGCCGCTGCGCGGTTTTTCAACCTCGCGGTCATGGCACTGGTGTTCACCGGAATGCTGGTCTTTGCCGGCTGGGTGATCGTGAGCGCGGCCACCGATGGCGTCACGGCTTCCGTCCGCGTTCTTGGTGGAATGGTGATCGCGGCGGCCGCAGTGACATTGCTCGCCGCCGTCCGTGAGGAATGGATCTCGGGAGACCCGGTGCAGCACACCCGCACGGGACAACTTGGATTCGCGCTACTTGCGATCGGCATGGCATTCTTCATTGCAGGCATGGCCAGCGAGCGGTGAGCGGTTCCGCGTCGAGATCCCGCCGCCGCACTTCAGCAAGCGGAGCTTTCCCAGGGATACTTCCTGGATGCGGCAGGGATGGGAACGTACACGGTCGCCGGCAACGAGGGCGCCGTCCGCATCGGACGCTGCGGGTACTGAGCATGCCTACCGTGAGGAGATCGAACGCATGACGATTCTTCTGGCCCTGCTCCTTGCGTTGGCTGGTCAGCCGGCCACCGCTGCGGGAAGCGACGGCGGGCCCTGGCTTAACCGTGAGCCCGTCCAGCGCGGTTGCCCGCCGGACCACCGGAATTCCGGCTCGCGTGTGCGGATGCTGCTTACGTCGCCGCTCATCGTGGAGATGAGATCGCGGTTCGACCTGGGACGGCGTCGGCGGACGACATCCAGCTCCTGACCAACGACCGCGACCTCGCCACCTGCCGGGCACTCTGGAACGCGGTGGAGACGTCCGGGACGAAGCTCGAGCCCGGCGATGCGGTCTCATTCTACCGCTCCGGCGACACGTACTTCGTCCCGGTGTCGCGGCACCGCCGGCCGGCCGAACCGGGCCTTGTTCAGCTCGACGGGTTCAGCTCGCTGGACGTGTACGATTCCGCGTACGCGCTGGTGGGCCGCTTCGGCGCCTGACCGGATCGTCACGGCATGATAAAAACCCCTCTCCGGCAACGCCGGAGAGGGGTCGGTCATTCCATGGCTTCGATGGATCAGCGGATCATGGTGCCGTCATCAAGAAACGTCGATGGGAAGAATCCTTCGATGAACCGTCAGGGTTCCGCGTAGACGTGCTGGCTGAGCCACTCGGCCAGCCGCACGAACATCTCGCCGTCCTTGCGGATGAACTGCACCGTGGATGCATCCACCGCGTCCGGCACGGCGTCCGGGGCGGCGGCGCTCACGAACACGGCGGGAGTGCGCGCGTAGCCTGCCAGGGCGCGCAGCTCGCGGCAGCTCTGCACGCCGTCGCGGCCGGGCATGTCCACGTCCAGCACGAAGGCGTCCACCTGGCGTGCGCCGGCGGTGGCCCAGGTCAGCAGCGCATCGCCTGAATCGAAGCGCAGCACGCGAAAGCCCTGGTGCTCGAGCCAGGCACCCACCAGCTCCGCGTGCAGCTCGTCGTCGTCGGCGAGGGCAAGCGTGGGATAGTGCGTCATCGGAGAACAAGCATCGTAGTACACGCCCCGTATAGGTGGCAAAGATCGTCCCACCCGCCCCCAGAATCCTATCTGGCTGCCCTGCAACAGGTTGCCGCTCCACGGGCCCGGACGGGCGCCGTTCCGCCGTTCCGTGGCGGGAACGCGCATTCCCGATCGGGAACGCCGCCCCCGTTCCCCGGACGGAACCCGGGAGATCAGGATCCCGCCGAAAGCCCCGGTCCGGCGTGGCACCCGCCCGTGCCGGACAGTCCGCGCAGGCGGACTTCGTGTGTTCGTTGCGGCGAATTCGTTCTCATCCGGAAACTCGGATGAGGGTGGTGAGGGAAGAAAAGAGGGTGCACCGGGTGCTGCGGAGCCCGCGAAGCAAGAGTAGGTTGGAAGTGTGCGGAGTTTCCACCC
>JAESFL010000503.1_pt1 | contig 26285 bp, 18 predicted proteins | sample 9269401 | NCBI WGS metagenome assembly JAESFL01 (sample SAMN14506025, study PRJNA617098) | algae metagenome | isolation source: Gloeocapsa sp. UFS-A4-WI-NPMV-4B04 and co-occurring heterotrophs from desert... | place: USA: Utah | collected 2006-10-01 | reverse complement strand
ATAGTCGTCCAGGCAATCAGGAAGCAGGGTGGTCTGCCGGCGGTCTTCCACTTCAACGAAACGCTTCATGCTGCCCTCCGTCGATCAAGAGCAGCTTAGCAGATCAACGCGTTTCCACACAACCTGGACCCTGAGCGGACAATCCTTACCGTTTTTGCGAGCTACCCGCGGTCAGGCCCCAACATGGAAATGAAACAGCCGGGCGACCGTCACGCGTGGGAGGCGGACAGCCTCAAGGCGAACCAAGCTGACATATAGGATGGCTCCCAGAGATGGCCCTCCTATGTAGATCAATGGGCTCATGGATACGCTCGCCACGAGCGCAGGCCCGAATGAGCGCGCTGGGTTTGCACTGGCGCCGGAAATGGAAGCCTCGAGCCACACCAGCACCGAGAGGACAGCGGGCAGGACCAGCGGAGTGAAGCGCTGTGTGTTGGGATGAGCCGCCGTCGTCAGGATCGCAAGGATGAGCAGAAACGTCACTCCTGCCTCGCCGAGCATAGCGGCCCACACCTGCACACCAACTCCTGGCAGCGTCGCACCAAACGCAACGCTTTGTCCCATGTGCCCCCAGGCCAAAAGAGGCAGGGCTCCGACGGCGCTGCCGGCGAACTGAGCCAGGATGTAGAGGCCTGCATCACGCCACGCCATCTTACCCTCCAGCCAAAAAGCAAGTGTCACGGCGGGATTGATATGCGCCCCGCTGATGCGTCCGATCGGTGAGACGGCAATCAGGGCGCCGACCGATCCGAACAGCCCCCCTGTCAGAAACAGACGCAGCCCTTCGTCAGGGATAATCCTTGACCCAGGACTGCCATGTCCGAACATGAGGATGACGACAGACACGCCGACCAGGATCAGAAGGGCCGTTCCGATGAACTCTGCCAGATACAGGTCGGGATGCAGTCGGGCAGGAGGATAGGGATCTCCATGAAGCGGCCTGTCGCGAGATGATCGCAGGCCCGCGCTCATCCAGCATGATCCGTTATCGTCTGCGACACCGTTGTACCGTGACGTAGCTCCCGAGCCCTTTCCTGTTGGGACGTGGCGTGCACGCTCCCGAACTGGCTCGGCTGAATGATCGGAAGCGTGAGACACACGCTCTGGGTCGGCAGGACCCTGCGCCATCTCCGGATAAGCTGCCGATATGCCTCCCCAACAGGCCGGATGTTACGATCCAAATCGTAAAGGCCGAGAGCGTTTACACGGCCGTTCTCTTCACGCAGAGCTGTATCCCAGTCGACCTGATCTGTCAGGGAATACCATGTGAACCCGACGACCGGGACGCCACTGTTGCGAACCCGCAGCACATTGGCCCACTCCTTCCGCAGCCAGGTCGCCGCTTCATCCCCGACGGGCCCCTGCACCAAGTTTGTCTCTGTGTGCATGACCGGGAGGCGGTAACGATCGTAATATTGCCGGGTGATCTCCGCGTATCCGAAGATTTCTCCCGCCGCCCAGGTTCGCCCGTCGGGAGCAACCCGGTGCTCATTGGTGACGTAGTAGTCGTTTCCCATGATGCAGTGCTGACGCAGATGATGCGTCAGAAAGAACTGGTACTCGTCGCGCGTCATGCCGTTGTCCATAAGGAACTGGTACATTTCGGAGTCGACGCGGCGGCCGTAATTGAGATCGAGGGAGAGGAAGCGACGCGCATTCAGGGTTTCCGCGCTCCCGATGGCATCAGGCTCGTCGGCATGGAAGTATTCGGACGACTCGCTCTGGATGAAGATCGCGTCGGGACGAATCTCGAGGATCGCTGCCATAGCCAGGACATTGGCCTTCACGATGTGCTTGAGCGCCGTTACGAAGGCCGTGTCGCTGCGCAGCTGCTCGTTCCACCAGCCGTAAGCGGCCGAGAAGGTTGCGCAGATGAACATCTCGTTCACGGGTGTATAGAGCTGCACCCAGGGGAAGCGTTGCGCGAAGGCGCTCGCATAATCAGCGAAGAGGGCTGGGAGATCGGGGTTCTGGAAGTTGCCGATCCAGTCCGGCACGCCGAAATGGCAGAGATCGACGATGGGGACAACATCGAGCGTCTTGAGCACGCCGAAGGTCTCGTCCGGGAAGCTCCAGTCATAACGGCCCTGGCCGAGCCAGACGCGGTGGATCGGCGGTCCATAGCGCAGATAGCGGATGTCGAGTTCTCCCAGGAGTTCGAAATCCCTCCGCCAATTGGTGTAGTGACCGCATTTCTCCATCTCGTCGACGCGGACGCTGCCGTTCTTGATTGTCGGATAGCTGTTTTCGATGCCGGTCGCGAACATGAACCAGGGCGCTGCCATCTCGGGCCTCCAAGCAGGGCCCGTCAGGCACCCTCGGGCAAAGCGGCCAAGCGGATGTACTCGGCCGACGCAGGTTTACTGGCCTACTGCAGAATCATACGTTGGCTGCGGCTCGCCGAAAAGGCGCCGAGCAGCAGCTGCCTGCCCTCAAAAGGCGTACCCCGGCCAGCACCCAGGGTTGCATCAGCGGTTCGTTTCCTCACCTGCGCGGTGGCACCGTTGTGCGATGAAGGTCCTGAGCGCGCCTGCAACCTCCTGCGCGGCCTCGAGCGGGAGGAGATGACCTGCTCCTGCAATCTCGATGCGGGAAGCGTCGGCCAACCGGGGCATGACATCATCTTCAATCACGGAAGGCGCGATGACGGGATCATCGCTTCCGCCAAGAACCAGAACCGGACAGGTAACCTGCCCGGCCAGCGCCGTGATGTCCTCACGGCTGCCTTGCGCGAGCCACCAGCGCCAGGCCTCGGGTGAGGTCAGAAGGTTGTCCGCAATGCAGGCTGCAACGCCCTCTGCCGGGAGGGAGCGTCGCGTGATCGTGTGCAGGGTCTGCTCCGCCGATGCGCGATCGCCATGGCTAGCAAGCAGGCGGTTCCGCTCGCTCTCGTCCATCGGCTCCGGCGAGGGTGGCGATGGGGCCACGAGAACGAGGCCGGCCAACCCCGGAGGACGTGCGGCCGCGCAGGCGAGTGCCAGCTTCCCGCCCATGGAATGGCCGACGAGAATGTAGCTGTCGAGGCGAAGGTCCGCGATGAGCCTGGCGACAACTTGCGCGACCGCGTGCACGCTGTAGGCGGGCAGTGGCGGTGAGCGGCCGAACCCGGGCAGGTCAACGCTCAGGCACCGGCAGGTGCTCGACAGAACCCCGGAAACGTGGACCCATGATCGCAAAGACCCAGCAAAATAGTGCAGAAAAACCAAGGAGGGTGATCCGACGCCTCGATCTTCAGCGTGAAGGGTCAACCCGCTCATATCCACTCCGTTAGCCACTCGCCCCATTATGTTCTCGCATGAGCCAAGGCCTGCCCCTCAGGAGTGACCTCTGGAGGTTCCTCAAAGGTGGACCTACTTCTGGACTGGGCGCTCTACTTTGCCGGATTGAATGCGGATCCGGCCATGGCTCATCTGGTCTGCCCGGCTCGTGGCAGCTATGTCGGGACTGGTTCGGGCCGGTTCCGAGGCCTCTGCACCACTGGCAGCCCGCTCTGCGGCGGCATCTTCCTGCCATCCGTCGGAGCGCCATGAGGCCTGTTGCTCGTCGAGGTCCAGCACTCCCTCTCGATCGAGAATTCTGACGGCCTCGTCGACCTCAGCGTCCGTGCAGTTCACGATGACCAAGGTGCCGCCGCGGAGTACACCCTCCACGTATGCATGCGCGTCGGACCGTGACACACCCTGGTCCTCGAGAAGAGGCGCGAGGTTGTGAGGGGTAGACCAGGTGTCGATTCCAGCTTTCCGGATGCCGGCCTGTTCCAAGTGACCCACAGCGGCGGCTGCGTGCTGCTCGCTCTGAAAAAGGGAGGTAACAGTTTTCCTCATCGTCGATCTCCTGCATGGTTGTGCGGGGTCGAACGCGGTTGCGAAACACTAAGACGGCCAATCTGGGCAATACATCCCTTGGGAGCGCTGCCGAGGAGGCGGGACCCCAAGCACATGGCCGCCAGAAAATTAGCTCAAACCGCTATTCTGCAAATGTACCACGGAGTGCCTCGCTTCACCACCTGCCGATCCGCTCCTGCGGGGCTGCCTTTTTTCCTCAGGCTTTTGCTTGCACGGTTAAGGTCAACTTCTGGCACGAGGTGGACCTTATCCGGATTTCTGGATTAGCGGTGTGAGCGGACCTTCATTTGGTTCACTCTACGCTACTCTTGGACCCATTGCAGACGTTCCACAGTGGTGCAGAAGCCGCTCTTCGCGAAGCACAAGCCGTTGACGGTCCCAGCCTGGAACATGATGCTCGGGGCACTCGGTCTCGCTGCCTTACTTCCGAGCGGCATCAGCCAGCTTGCTAAGGCGTCGCCTTCGGGCATCTAGGCCGAAATCTATCTCGGGCTCGTTCCGAACCTCATCGCCTTTGAAACCTGGGCCGTCGCCTTGTCGCGGCTGGCGGCAAGCCGCGCGTCCAATTTTATGTACTGCGTGCCTCGAGCCGCTACGCTGGTCGGCGCCTTTGACGGGGCAACGGCTCTCGTCGGTGTAGCGGTCGTGAACTGGCAGCGATGAGCAATGGGAGAATAAGCCCTCGGATTTTTCAGGCTCGGAAGGAGGGTAGTTTCTCGCCGGCCTCGATGCGGAGCTGCAGCTTGTTCTCCGCCGGGGGCAGCGGACAAGTCGCGAAGTCGGTGAAGGCGCAGGGTGGGTTGATGGCTTTGTTGAAGTCCAGGACGATTGTCGATCCTTGCACTTCACCGATCAGAAAGCGGCTTGCGCCATAAGTCTCTGTGACCGACGTGCCATCACGCAGCACGAACATCGGTGCATCTTTCGTGCCATGGGTCGGCCAGAGTTCATAGAGGACGCCGTCATGGGAGAAGACCGCCTTGTGGGTCACCATGATGGTGCTCGTGGTCCCGATCACGCTGTCGACATCGAAGGGACGCGGTTCGGTAAGAGGAACCCAATCCGCAAGGATCCGCCAGGACGCATCGATCGGAAAGCGCGGGATTCCTGCAAAGCGCTGCCTGTTCCGGTTGGCACCATCTCGGATCCGCAAGGCCTTGCGACCGTCCCGTTGGATCAGGTGAAAGGAAATGGTGCCGAAAGCCACCATTGTTGGAGCCTCGGCATTGCCGTGCAACTGGGCCTGCGCAATCCTCTCGCCATCGATGGTCCCATCTGCCGATGGATCGAGTTGCACGTGAACCGTCTTATCATCGTGATATAGGATGATTCCGGCATAAGGGGGCGCATTGTCGAGAATGATATCGTTGTCAGGCGCAGATCCGAAGCGCCACGTCCCAGGGTGGAGCCATTCCAGACCGCTCACGCTCAGCCACCCTTCAGGCTTCTTCAGCGTCTCGATCCTGTTCGCGTGCCATGTTTCAAGCGCCGATATGTACTGTGCGGTCGGAACCATGGTCATGACGGTCTCTTTCTGCTCCTGGAGCTTCGTAAGACGGGAGACGCGGCAGCGCCGCGAGAAGCCCTTGTGTGTAGGCATCGCGCGGATGCGCGAAAACCCTATCCACCGGGCCTTCCTCGACGATCCGGCCAGCATGCATCACCATGACCCGATCGCTGATATGATGCACGACGCCGAGATCGTGCGAGATGAAGAGAATGGTCAGGCCGAACTGGCGCTTCAGATCTTCAAGGAGATCGAGCACCTGAGCCTGAGTCGATACGTCGAGGGCCGAAACGGGTTCATCACAAATGAGAATATCCGGCTGCATCGCCAAGGCGCGGGCTATTGCCACGCGTTGCCTCTGACCGCCCGATAGCTGCCGTGGTCGCCGAGGGAGATGTGTCTCACTCAACCCCACGGACTGGAGAAGTTCGGTCGCACGTGCTGTCCATTCGCGCTGAGGGAGGCCTGTGAGTCTCAGCGCTTCGGTGAGAATGTCGATGACCTTGTAGCGTGGGTCGAATGAGCCCAGCGGATCCTGCGAGACCAGCTGGAGCCGCGGGCGCAAGGGCCGCCGTTGTGTCTCGGTCAGATGCGACCAAGGTTGTCCATTGAGGACAACTTCACCCTTGTTCGGCTGCTGAAGAGCCAGGAGCAGGCGGGCCAGGGTGGTCTTCCCGCTGCCGGAGGCTCCAACGAGGCCGAGGGTTTCGCCGGTCTGAAGCTTGATGTCGACGTTGTCGACGACGAGCCGACCCTCGTACGACTTTGTTAAGGCACGGGCCTCGAGGGCAACCCGGTCACTTGGCGCCCGTTTGATGGGGGGCGCCGTTTCTGCATCCATCCCCAGCGTCAGTCGCTGCCCTTTTGTCTGAACGGAGGGAATGGCTGCCAGCAGGGCGCGCGTATAGGCCGCCTGCGGGGCCGAGAACACCTGTTTGGGTGGGCCCGTTTCCACCACGGCTCCATCCTTGAGAACGATGATGTGATCGGCAAGCGATGCCACCACAGCCAGATCATGCGAGATGAGGATGAGTCCGGTTCCCCTGGCTTTCATCTCGCGGAACAGGGAAAGGATCTGCGCCTGAACGATGACGTCGAGAGCTGTCGTCGGCTCATCGGCAATCAGAAGGGCAGGGCCGGCGGCAATGGCCGAAGCAATCAATGCGCGTTGGCGCAAGCCGCCGGAGAGCTGGTGGGCGAATTGACCGATCCTCTGCTCAGGGTCGGGAATTCCGACCGAGGCCAGGAGGTCGAGAACCTTTTGTCTCGCCGCCCGTCGCGGAATATCTGTGTGCTGGATCAGGGCCTCTGTGATCTCCGACCCGATCGTCTTCAGCGGATCCAGCGACACGAGGGCATCCTGCAGAACGAAGCCGATCTGCCGGCCGCGAATGGAGCGCCATTGTGACGGTGAGAGATTGAGAAGATCCCTTCCATCGAGCTCCAGATTGTCTGCCGAGACGGCTGCATTGTCCCCCGCGAGCCCGACAAGGGCACGAGCCGTGACGGACTTGCCCGATCCGGATTCGCCGACGATCGCCACGCATTGGCCGGCATCGACGGTAAAGCTCAAGCCTCGGATCGCAGCCGTGCCTGGAAATGAAATGCTCAGGTTTTCGACATTCAGAAGCGGCATTGATCAAACTCTGCCGTCCGAGAGAGCCTTCAGGTGGCGGCCGAGCACGGTGGTCGAGATCACCGTAAGCGTTGCAAAGACACCCGGGAAGACGCCGATCCACCAGGCCTTTCGCAGATAGCCTTGTCCCTCCGCCAGCATTAGACCCCATTCAGGGGTCGGAGGCTTGGGACCCAAGCCTAGATAGCTGAGCGCTGCGGAGGAGAGAATCGCGCTGCCGATTCCGAGCGTCGACAGGATGATCAAGGGGCCGACCGTATTGGGAAGAACATGACAGAGCAAAGTGACCCATCGACGTTGCCCAAGGATGCGAGCGGCTTCGACATAACCGGATGTGCGCACGACCAGGACCTGCGATCGGACGATGCGCGCATACCGGGGAATTTCGGCAATGGCGATGGCAATCAGGACATTGACGCCTCCAGTGCCGATCAGCGCGACGACGGTCATCGACATGAAGAGCGCCGGAAAAGCCAGCAGAACGTCAATGACACGCATGAACGCCAGATCGACGACCCCGCCGGCGCTGCCGGCGACCAAGCCGACGGCGAGACCGGTGACGACGGCGATGAGGGTCGCTCCCAGCCCGATGGCGAGCGAGTAGCTGGCGCCATGCACGACGCGCGAGAAGATATCGCGCCCAAGCTGATCAGTTCCAAAAGGAAATTCCAGGGAAGGAGCGCGCAGCGTGTGCAGCAGGCTGATCTTGTAGGGATCCTGCGGCGCGATCAGGGTGGGGCTGATCGCGCACAGGGCGAGGAAGACCAGGATGCACGCGGCAAGCGCGACGCTGCCGGGAAAGCGACGTGATCGCCTGACGGGCTGCGGCGCGGGATGACGGGAGGTTGGATGGATGAGTTCTGGCGCAGGAACGGTCATGATGCGGAAACGCGCAGCCTTGGATCGACCAGACGGTAGAGCAGGTCGGCCACGATGTTAAGGGTAACGAAGATGAAGGCGACGAGGAGAACGATACCCATGACGACAGGAATGTCGTGATTGGTGATCGCCTCCAGGGTGATGCGCCCGAGGCCGGGCCGCCCGAACACCTGCTCGGTGATAATGGACCCGGCCAGGAGCCCACCGAAGATCTCCGTGCTAATCGTGATGCAGGGGATCAGCGCGTGGCCGAAGGCATGCCCCCAGCGGATCGCCCATTCGGACAGCCCCCGAGTTCGCGCCGTCAGAATGAATGGCTGCTCGAGCGCCAGATCCATCTCTTCCCGCATCACCTGGCTGAGGCTGCCGAATACGGCGAGTGCGAGCGTTACGACGGGGAGCACAAGGGAGCGCCAGCCCTCATCGGCCACGACGGGAAAGAGCTGCCATTTGAACGAAAAGAACGTCAGCAGCAGGATCCCGATCCAGAAAGCTGGGGTCGAGACGCTCAGGAGCTCAATCGAGGACAGCACCCTGCGAAGCCATGTCCTGCGGCCGGAGGTCAGAAGTGAGGCAACGCAGGCCATGAGCACGGCAACCGCCACGGATAAGGAAGCGAGGACCAGGGTCGATCCGAGTTCGCTGCCGATGATCGATACGACGCTCCGGCGTTGCTGATAGGATACGCCGAGGTCACCCTGGGCAATCTTGACGAGGAAGTGCAGGTACCGCTCCCAGACGGGCCGGTCGAGACCGAAATCCGTGCGAATGGCAGCGCGCACTTCGGGCGTTATGGATGTATCGGCGCCATAGATGACTTGGACCGGGTCGCTCGGAAAGAGCTGGAGAATCGCAAAAGCTAAAGAAGCAGCAGCCCAGAGGACTGCTGCTCCCGCGAGAATGCGGATCAAGAGTTCTCTTGCGATGTGCAAGCCGTGCTCCTTACTTGGACAGCCACACGTCGTAGTAGGAGCCGATCTGGCCGGATGTTCCGAAGGCCACGCCTTGCACCTTGTTGTTGACGGCGAGAAGCACGGTCGGGTTCGCGATGGGGATCAGGTAGACCTTCTCCGCGATGATCTTCTGCGCAGCCTTGTAGGCAGCGATACGCTTTTCCCGATCTGTTGTCGCAAGTCCGGCAGCAAGAGCCTCATCGAGATCCTTGTCCTTCACGAAGCCCCAGTTCGTGTTCTTATCCCAGGTCTCGGTGGAATAGAACGCGCCGTAGAGCAGGTTCGGTTCGCTTGCGGCCTGAGACGTATCGACAATGTTGTAGTCGTTAGCCTTGAAGCGCGTGTCGGCCGTGCCGAAATCGACAACGTCACGAACATAGTCGATGCCGATGGAAGCGAAAGCGGCTTTCAATCCCTGAGCGTAGAGGTCGCGCTGCTGGTTGGTCCACGGAGCCGCAGAGATGCCGCGCAGGGTCAGGCGTTTCCCGTCCTTGACGCGGAAGCCTTCGCTGTCCGTCTTGGACCAGCCTGCCTCATCCAGCAGGGTCTTGGCCGTCTGGGCGTCGAATGTCCATGCCTTCTCAAAAGACGCATCGTAGCCGGTCGCGACAGCGGGTGTCAGCGCCGTATAGGCTGGCGTCGCGGTGCCGAGGAAGATGGCTTCGATGAGACCGGCATAGTCGGCACCGATGCGCAAGGCTTCGCGGACCTTGACGTCGTCGAGCGGCGCCTTGGATTGATTGAGCCAGAACGACCAAGGAATGCCCGGCTGCTGCGCCTGAAGAAGCTTCAGGTGAGGCTTCGCCTTGATGTCCTCGATGGAAATGGCCGGCACACCGGTCGCGATATCGGCCTGATTGGATTCAACGGCGCCGACACGAACGGAATCTTCCTTCAGGAATCGCAATTCGACCTTGTCGAGATACGCCTTGCCTTCGTGAGCGGCGTCCTTAGGACCCCAGTTGTAATCGTCGTTCCGCTCGAGCACGAGATCGCGGCCCGCAGTGCGGGACAGGACCTTGAACGGTCCGGAGCCGGCGGTGATGCCGGGTCCCCCGGCGCAGCGCTGTTCCTTGCTGTATTTCTGAATAGAGGCGGGCGAGATGAAGCCTTGAGCGGGCTCGCTCAGATCATGCAGAAACGGACTGTATGCCCTGCTCAATTTCACGGTGACGATGTTGCCGCTGGCCGAGATTGCCTCGATCGGCACGCCGCCAGCCTTCTTCACGTCGAGCCAGCGCTGGAGGTTGAAGCGGACGGCTTCTGCATCCAGAGGTGAGCCGTCATGGAATTTCACGCCATCGCGGATGGTGAATGCGTAGGTCAGTTGATCATCCGAGATCGTCCACTTGTCGGCGATCCAAGAGTGAAACTTGCCGTCGAGGCTCTCCGAAACCAGCCGATCGTAAATGCCCTGCAGAGCGGTTTGCGTGTTGCGTGACGTTCCCTCGATTTGATCTAGGCACAGCGGCTCATAGGTCACGACACGCAAGGCCCCACCCACCTGTGGCTTGTCCTGGGCAAAGCCGGGGACGGCAATGAAAGCCAAGGCGGATGACGCGCATAGTGCGAGACCAGCCCTTTTTGCGAATCCCGCGACATAACCGAACTCCGCCATCATGATCTCCGATGATTTCCTATTGGCTATGAGAGAGCCTTGATATGAGTGGAGAAAAATATTCCCTTCGTTTTCTTCGTTGTCAACTGTTTTGTTCTTCAAAAAGAACAGAGGCTTCTTAGTCCTGCACCGGATGGGCTGACATCTCCAGGTTATGGCTTCTTTGTCGGTTAGATTAGAACGCTTTTCTTAGATATTTAGCATTCGGACGATTGTAATGCCAACCGTTGCGTTCTAAAGAAAGAACAATCCCATATGCCCGGCCGAGGTTTCCGAACACCTTGTAGCAGTCTCCAGTCTGCCATGAAGGTTGGGGGGTTATCGCAAGGTCAAGGATTGAGACCTGCAGGCCCAACCACCGCTCCGGGCACAGCTTGCCGCGGGAATCTCGGCCCCATCATGAATGGGCATCATCGTTGCGGGCCGCTTCCTGGTCGATTGATCGGCACGGCATCTGAGCGTCTCGGACGTTATGAACAAAGTTCGAAACCGGCACACCTGAGACCAAAGCCTGAGCGCAGCAATCCTCATCGAAACAGACCTTCATTTGACTCACTCTATGTTACAGATTGACCCGAAGCAGACCTCCGCCAGTTTTGGGACGCCGGAACAAGCCGTTCAGATATCTAAGATTTCATTCCCGTAGGAGGGAATGGATTAAAAGATTATCATCGCATGAACCCAAGGGGTTCAGCTGTGTACCAATCCGGGGACGGCGCTACTGTCTTCGATATCCAGATCGACGCTGCCGGGGCAGCGAGCAATCGTGCTGACACCGAACCCTCGATCCATTTTCCGGATAAGGACATCCTTTTCTCCGCTGACTTCCGGAGATCAGGAGCCGATCTCCTGCTCGTAAGGCATGAGACAACCGCAATCATCTTGGACTATTTCCGGGACGGGCGGCGCCTGAACATCACGACCACCGAAGGTGCGAGCCTCACAGGCGCTACCGTCGAGATGCTGGCGGGCCCTGATCCTTCAGGCCAATATGCTCAGGCGAGCAATGCAACGCCAACCCGGACGCCGATCGGGCGTGTCGAGAAAGTGTCCGGGTCGGCAACTGTATTGCGGAACGGAGTTTCCATCGAGTTGCGTCTCGGCGACACGGTAGCCAAAGGCGATGTCGTGCAGACGGGAGCGGATTCGTCGCTGACGATCAAGTTCAACGACGGGACAGTCTTCAGCCTGTCCTCCAGTGCCCGCATGGTGTTGAACGACATGGTCTACACCGCAGATTCGAATGCGAACTCGGCGCTGTTCACCCTCGTGCAAGGCGTGATCGGCTTCGTCGCGGGACGGATAGCCAAATCCGGCGATCTCAAGGTCGATACCCCCGTCGCCACGATGGCCATCAGGGGTACGGCCGTCCAGACCGAGATCTCAGCGTTCAGTGGAACCACGAAGTTCTCTCTTCTGACCGAACCTGATGGCACCGTAGGCTCATTCGTGCTCCTGGATAAGAACAACCCGGCCCGTGTGATCACGTCACTGACGGATGCCCGCATTGCGACGCTCTTGACGCCCGTGCCGGGTTCCGAGCCGCGCATCACGCAGATTGTGAAGACGGCTGACGACATCCGCAGTGAGAGCGATTTCGCGCGGGACATCTTCCGGTTCTATTCTACTGAGACCCGTCAGCGCAGGGGCAGCAGTGATTTCGACGACGCGCCGATCATTCCCGTGAACCTGCCTGGGCGGATCGATCCGTCCGACTCATTGCAGTTCGCCATCACACCGGTTGTCCAGCAGCGTATTGCAGCCCGCGACACTGTTCTTCCATCCCTGACAATACTGCCGGTGCCGATCCGCGGCTCAGCCGTCGAGGACGGACCGCTTGCGCGGCTCAGCGCCATCATGGACGCTGGCACATCGGCTAGTAGCGCAACCTTGCCGCTAGTGATCCTGCCGGCTTTCTTGCCTGCTGGCGTAAGGTATGTCGACGGCGCACGGAGTTTCTCTCTGGATCCATCGCATCCGGCCTATCAGCATCTGGGTGAGGGAGAGACCGAGACCGTCACGGTCAATTATAATCTGGTGATCGATGGCGATACCCGAATACCAGCGTCGATCTCGTGGACCGTCACTGGCCGAAACGACGCTCCCGTTGCAGCGGGCGACCGCATCGGCGGCGTTGGCGAGGCCGGAGTTAGGGTTCTGGCGGTGCGCGAGAACGACCGCGACGTTGACGGCGATCCACTCAACGTTATCCGCTGGACGAGCCCGCTCGAAGGCTCCGTCTTCCGCAACCCCTCCGGGGAGTTGGTGTTCGACCCTGGCGACGATTTCCGTGCTCTCAGCACCGGCGAAACTGCGACGGTTACCTTCGCCTATACGGTCTCCGACGGCAAGGGGGGAGCCGATGTTGCAAACATCACCGTGCAAGTCCGCGGCACCGGGACGTTTACGTCTCCTGACCGGGCAGCCTCGAGCAGCGGCATCCTCGATTATAACGATCAGCCGGTCTCTCTTACCATCGAGGCGCCATCCGCGACCACGGCTGCAAGTGCCGATCTCAGGCTGAGCGTCAACTTCGGGACGTTTCTGCAGCCGCAGATGAACATCCTTTACCTCATCGACATCTCGGGCAGCACGTCGGAAGGATTCAAAGGGGCACCGGTCGGCGACCTCAACGGCGACGGGCGATCCAACACCATCCTCGATGCAGAGATTGCCGGTCTCATCTCGCTGACGGAGCGCGTGAGAGGGATCGGCTTTTCGCCTGCGGACCTCACGGTCACGATCATCCCGTTCAACGGCAGCGCCGATCCTGCCGATCCTACGGATGGAGGCATCGTGAATACGGAGACGTTCCGCCTCGGGCAGGTGGGAGATGAGGCGATCGGAAACTACCTGCGTGGACTCGATGCAAGTGGATCAACGAATTTCGCCAACGCCTTGCGAGCGGCCAACGACCGTCTACAGGTCTTGGATCAGGGCAATGAGGAAAACTTTCTATACTTCCTTTCGGACGGCAGAGGACAGGGCGCGATCGATGATGAGCTTGCGACATTAGAAAACCTATACGGCACGAAAATAACCGCTCTTGGCGTCGGCGAGGGCGCGAACCTTTCTCAGCTGAATGAAATCGACAACACGGGTGGGGCATCGCTGCTCACGTCATCAGACCGGATTGACATCTCTGTCCTCGGGTCGCCAGTTCTTGATGGGACGGTCACCGATGTCGATCTCTTCGTGAACGGAATGGAGATCGTCGGGATTGGCCCTGAGGATTTCGTCTCTACGCCGACTGGACTTGCCCTGGATACCTCGATTGGAGGGTTGAGGCGGCTCGTGGGGGAAGGGAACACAGTGTCGGCCATTGTCAGGTTCGCGAGCGAGGAGGTCTTGGCGGCAGAGTTGACCATTGCAGGCGCCTTACCCCGTTCCACAGACGAAATCCTGTGAGGCGATCATGCATCTGCCGGCGATCATATCCGGGCCCTTTCCTCACGATCTGACCCAATGGGAGCCGCTATCTCATCGTGACGACCAAGACGCGAAGATTACCGCAGCATATGCCCACGCCCCACCGGAGCGACGGCTGTGACCGTTCTATTGAAACGGATGCGCCGCTTCGGGATCGGGCGGATCGTTGGGCTTTTGCTTCTCGTTGGACTGTTGGCCCTGCGGATTTGGGATCCTGGCCCCGTCGAAGCCGTTCGCCAGAGGTCCTTTGACGCTTACCAGCTGATGCATCCGCGTGCCGCGCACCAGGACCTTGTCACCATCGTGGATATCGACGAGACGAGCCTGCGGGCTTTGGGACAATGGCCTTGGCCACGCACGATCATCGCTGAAATGCTTTCGAAGATCGTTGAGCGAGGCGCCACAGTCATTGGCTTCGATGTCCTCTTTCCCGAGCCGGACCGTAGCTCGCCAGATGTCGCAGCCGAGACGTTCCGAGGGCTGGACGACGCAACACGGGAAAGACTCCGGCGCCTGCCCGGAAATGACGCTGTCTTCGCCGATGCCATTCGGGTGTCGATGGTAGTCCTTGGGCAGTCGGGTTATCGCGTCTCGGGAGCGGCACCAATTGAGCGGCCGGCGATCCAGACGGGCATCGCGATCATCGGTTCGGACCCGCGCCCTTTCCTGGTCGACTTTCCGCATCTGCTGCGCAACCTTCCCATCCTTGACGAGGCCGCTCAGGGCCAGGGTATTTTTTCGATCATTCCTGAACAGGACGGCATTGTCCGCCGTGTCCCAGTCGTGGCGGTCGCGGATGGCACCGTCGTTCCATCGCTTTCCCTTGAGATGCTGCGGGTCGCCACCGGATCGGGAGCCATTCTAATCAGGTCGGATGCCAGCGGCGTCCGGAGCGTCGGTGTTGATAATCTTGAGATCCCGACGGACGGCAAAGGTCGGGTCTGGATCCATTTTTCTTCGCTCAACCCAGGCAGATATGTTTCAGCCATCGATCTTCTGCAGGGCAGGGTGGCCGCGGACCGTCTCGCAGGCAAGATGGTGTTGATCGGGACCTCCGCCGCCGGCCTGCTGGATCTCAAGGTCACCCCAGTCCATCCGGCATTGCCAGGGGTCGAGTTGCATGCCCAGCTTCTCGAGAGCGCCCTCACAGGATCGACCCTAAGCCGGCCGACCTACACGGCCTCCATCGAGATCGTGCTTGCGACGCTTCTGAGCCTGACCCTGATCACACTGGTGCCCAGGGTGAATGCCGGAACCCTTTTCGTGCTCGGAGGCACCACAGCCGCCGTGACTCTGGGCGTGTCCTGGTACTGCTTCTCTTTTCTTGATCTCCTGATCGACTACACCTTTCCACTGATCTCAAGCCTTCTGGTTTACGCGGTTCTAATCTTCACGAACTATGTGACCGTGTCCGCAGACCGCTACCGAATCAGATCGGCGTTCAGCCAGTATCTCTCTCCCGATCTGGTCGAACAACTAGCGCAATCACCCGAGAAGCTGACTCTCGGCGGAGAGCAGCGTGTGCTGACCGTGCTCTTCTCGGATGTGCGCGGCTTCACGACAATCTCCGAGTTGTACAAGGACGATCCACAGGGATTGACGACCCTGATCAATCGCCTTTTTACTCCGCTGACCAAGGACATTATGGAGCGTCGCGGGACCATCGATAAATACATGGGCGATGCTATCATGGCATTCTGGAACGCCCCACTGGCTGACCTCAGCCATGAGGTGAACGCGTGCGAGGCTGCGTGCGCCATGCTGGACAGTCTCGAAGCGCTCAACGAGCAGCGCAAACGCGAAGCTGGCGGCGATCAGCAGGTTCCGCCACTCAGGATCGGAATCGGCCTGAATACCGGACTCTGTGCCGTAGGCAATTTCGGCTCCGATCTGCACTTCAACTATTCAGTCTTGGGGGACACCGTCAATCTGGCGTCTCGCCTTGAAGGCATGACAAAGCAATACGGTGTTCCCATCATCATCGGCGAAAGGACCGCACAGGCAGTCATATCCAGGTTCGCCGTTCTCGAAATTGACCACCTGCAGGTAAGGGGAAAGCGCGAACTGGAAAGGATCTTCACTGTCCTGGGACGCGCTGACGTGGTCTCGAACCATGACTTCACGGAGTTGAACGAACGAAACGGTGCTATGCTGACCGCATATCGTTGCCAGGAGTGGTCGCAAGCGCTCGAGATGATCCTTCTCTGTCGGGAGCTAGGAAAGAAATTTGGCCTCGATGACTACTACGAGCTTTACATTCAACGGATCCGCCACTTCATTGAGGCTCAAGCATCATCCAGTTAACGAATTTACAGCCTTGGACAAAGATTAAAACAACACGGACAATTCGCCGGCGGAACACGCGGTATCTTGATCCTCCAACCTAACCCAGCGAATGAGAACATCGCTCGGTCACGAACAATTACGCTGGCTGAAGGAGCGTCTTCGCTTTGAGGAACTCCCGACACTTCGCCAGTCCCGGCCAGATCACCAACGATGCCCCAGCATGCGGCATGAATGCCGGATTCAGATCCAGCATCTCCGCATGCATTCCAGGGTAAGGGCCCGATCCGGGGCGCAGGAGAGCGTCAACCGCGCCACTCAGCAGGTCTGCCATGTCGTCTGTAGAGGTCGCCCGCACGTAGGCAGGGGCTCGCTTAGTACCAGCAAGGTTTGCCAGCAGCTGCTCAGGATCATCCGTCAACAAAGGGGAGATCCCCAGGCGTAGGACCCTCCCTTGTAGGTCGGTCGTGAGGGCGTCAGCGGCCGCCGAGAGCCGTTCCAAGGCATCACTGACGCTGGGCAGAAGCACCTCCCCGTGGCTCGTCAAAACGAGGCTGCGATGGAGGCGCCGGAACAACGGCAGGCCGAGCACCTCCTCCAGGTGCTTAATCTGCTGGCTCACTGCCCCCGGCGTAACCGAGAGTTCCTGCGCCGCCAGCTTGAAGCTGAGGTGGCGACCGGCAGCCTCGAAGGCACGCAGGCCGTTAAGGGGCGGCAATCTATAACTCACGGGAGCCTCGAGACGATCAGTATCTGGGGCTCACAATAGAAAATCTAAGCCAAATGTCGAGAAACAATCGTTTGAACACGGTAGGCGCCTCGCTGCACAAGGAGACACTCGCTCATAGGAGAGATAGATGCAGGTTCGCCCAATCAATGCCCACACCGTGCCGGTTCCGGCGACGGGGTACGTGCAAGCTCTTGAGATCACGGGCCACGAGCGCCTGCTCTTTGTCAGTGGTCAGACACCTGTCGACGCGAACGGCACTGTGCCCGAGGGCTTCGAGGCTCAGTGCAGACTAGCTTGGCGCAATGTCGAGGCGCAGCTCGCGGCAGCCGGCATGACGCTCGACAATCTGGTTATGCACCGGACCTATTTGGCTGATCGTAGCTACGCTCTGTTGAACCGGTCGGTGCGCAACGAAATCCTGAATGGTCGAAAGACGGCGTTGACCGTCGTAGTCGCCGGAATCTTCGACGAGGCCTGGTTGGTGGAGATTGAGGCGGTTGCAGCTGCCTGACCGAAACACAGTCCTTACGTAGGCCTTTGCAGACATGCCCCTAGGGCGCAACTATTATTCTTGGTTCAGACAGTAGGCATGTCCGTCTTTGACGCAGAAGCTTTGGAACTCACGTCCGCACGTTGCGCCGAAATGCCTGAGCAACTGCGGCTTTCTCTTAGTTCGCCGTTCAGATTTTTGAAGTATCGTACCATTTAAAATATAAGATATATTGTTCTATTAGGCAAATCCTCATGTCGCCGTCTGTTACCAAGAGTGGCCTCCCTCGTTGGGCGGAGGCAGATCGTCTGGCCGCTCTTCGAAGCTTCGAGATTCTCGATACCGAACCCGAGGCTGCCTTCGACAATCTCGCAAAGATTGCCGCTCACATCTGCGATGCTCCAATTGCTCTCATCTCCCTAGTTGATGAGAAGCGGCAGTGGTTTAAGTGCGAGGTCGGCTTGAATGGAGTACGACAGACCTCGCGTGGGGTCGCAATCTGTGCCCACGCAATCCTCCAATCAGACCTGTTCGTCATTCCCGACACCACCAAGGACCCTCGATTTTCGGATAATCCCCTGGTCACGGGCGACCTGCACGTGCGCTTCTATGCTGGGGCTCCCCTTGTGACGGAGGACGGCTTACCTCTCGGGACACTATGTGTGTTCGACAACGTACCCCGTCCCGAGGGGCTTACCTTGGTCCAGAGGGAGGCTCTTCTCGCCTTAGCGGGTGCTGTGATGAGCCAACTCAATCTGCGGCGGGCGAACAGAACTGGGGCTGATAGTGAAAGGAAGTTCAGGACGATTGCAGAAGCCCTACCTCAGATGGTGTGGTCCACTAAGCCTAACGGGATTCCAGATTACCAGAATAAACGTTTGAATGAGTTTATCGGCTTGCCAGTCGGATCGACGTACGGAGATGCATGGAAGGACCATCTACATCCTGACGATCAGGAGCAGGCTTGGTCACAATGGCAATGTTCTCTTGAGACCGGAGAGCCTTTCGAGACCGAATACCGTCTCCGTCACCATTCCGGGGAATATCGCTGGACTCTTGCGCGCGCGCTCCCAATCCGCAGTAGCAAGGGCGAGGTCGAGCGATGGTTTGGTACCTGCACAGACATTCACGAGCAGAAAATCGCAAACGAGCGCATTCGCGCCAGCGAGGGACGGTACCGTGCTCTAACCGAGACAAATGCGTCTGTCGTGTGGCTCGCCACCGCTGACGGACTGATGAAAGACGATATCGGCTGGACTGAAACCTCCGGCCAAAAGGCCGAAGACTATGCGGGCGATGTCTGGCTTGATGCCGTACACCCAGATGATCGAGATCAGGCTCGGACGAGTTGGAAGCAGGCAGTCTCATCCAGCATCCCCTGGGATGGCGAATTTCGGATTCAGCATAAGGATGGCCGTTACCGGTGGTCGCTCGCCCGAGGCGTTCCATTGAGAGATGACAATGGCGCCGTACTGGAGTGGGTTGGAACCCAAACCGATATTCACGACCGCAAGCATGCTGAGGAGAGCCTTCGGACCAGTGAAGAAAGGCTCCGCCTTGCGGTGGAGGCAACCTCCCTTGGCATCTGGGACATCGATTTTGTAACAGGCGAGCGGCAATGGACGCCCGAGGCCCGAACGATCCTCGGCATTGCAGCAGAAACTCCGATTACACGCGAGACTATTCTGCCGCGCGTCCATCCAGAAGACTGCGAGCGTGTACGAAGGTGGTTTGCCCGACGCTCGCCTGATGGTGCAGCGACCTACAGCGACATCTTCCGCATCATTCGGCCAGAAAATGGAGAGGAACGATGGATCGCGGCGAGGGGGCAAGACATTCTGGACGAGAGAGGACGGCCTATCCGCAGGATCGGAACGGTTCAGGACATAACGGAGCGCAAGCGCGCAGAAGCGGAACTTGCCAAAAAAGCGGAGCTTATCGAAGCGACCCTAGAGAACATGGACCAGGGCTTGATTATGGCCGATGCTGCCGACAGGGTGACCGTCTTCAACAGACGCGCCTTGGACCTTCTCGACCTGCCGTTCGAGTTCATGGAAAACGCTCCTCCCGTCCAGGAGGTGAAGGCGCTTCAAAAGCGCATGGGGGATATAGCGCCTGAGGACAACGACTTTCTGAAGACGGCTCAGACCGGTGGGTTCCTGTCCGATCCAAATATCTACGAGCGAACCCGGAACAACGGTACTGTTCTTGAGATCAGAACGGTGCCACTACCTAACGGCGCCGCAGTTCGCACCTACACGGACATCACGGCCAGGAGGGAAGCAGAAGGTGCACTTCGCGCCAGCGAGGAGCGTCTGCGCCTCGCTTTCCAGGCGGGTCGGATGTTCGCCTGGGAGCAGGACCTGACGACGAACCACGTCACGCGTTCGCAGCACACGGTTGAGTGGCTCGGGATCGGGTCTGGGCCGCTTTCCGAATTCATTGAGCGGTTCCATCCTGAAGATCAGCATCTGCGTGAGCAGTTTCTCGACCATATTCTGGAGAGCGGCTCCGGCACGATGGAATTCCGTTATATGCTTCCAGGCGGCAGGGCGTTATGGCTTGGAACCCGAGGCGAGCGGACTGGCCCCAATCGGGTGGTGGGTGTGACATTCGACATCACCGACCGTAAGCTGGCCGAGGAGGAAATCTGGCGGATCGCCAATCATGATCCTCTCACGGGTCTGCCCAATCGCATGCTGGCCCAGAAGAGGCTGGAGCAGGGTCTTGCCGAAGCCAAACAACATGGCACCAGCTTCAGCCTTCTGGTCATCGATCTGGACGACTTCAAGGATGTTAACGACTCCTTCGGCCACGATGCCGGTGACGCTCTTCTGAAGGAAACCGCTGCCCGACTGTCTGCTCTGGCAAGAGACGGTGACACCGTCGCACGACTAGGCGGCGACGAGTTCGTCGTTCTGCTGGCGGGCTCCTCATTGGAGCTTGCGGCGACACTGGCCGAGGGCATCACAAAAAAATTGAGCCAACCTGTTTCCTATGCAGGCCAGATGATCGCCAGCCGTGCCAGCATCGGGGTTGCTGCCTTCCCGAACCATGCTGCCGAGGCTGCCGACCTAGCAAAGGATGCGGACATCGCCCTGTACAGGGCCAAGACCGAAGGCCGAAACCGTGTTGTGATCTTCTCGCCCGAAATGCGCGCTGCAACCGAGCAGCGAAATACCCTCAGACGGGAGATGCGGGAGGCAATCTCCCTTGATCAAATTAAGCCATTCTACCAGCCGAAGGTCTGTCTCTCGACGGGGGAGATTGTTGGTTTTGAGGCCCTTGCGCGCTGGGAGCACCCGACTAGAGGCTTACTCACCCCCGCTACTTTCGGCGATGTTTTTGACGATCCTGAGCTTGCGACCATGGTTGGCAAGCGCCTGATCGGCAAAGTCGCCTCAGATATGCGTCGGTGGCTCAACAAAGGCCTGAGCTTCGGCCACGTAGCAATCAACCTGTCGCATGTGGAATTCATTCAATCCGGCTTGGCTGAGGATATTCTTCGTGTTTTCGATCTTGCGAAGGTCTCGCCAAAGCACTTGGAGATCGAGATTACCGAGAAGGTCCTGCTCGATGCGCAAACCGACGTGGTATCCTCGTCTCTGGAGAAATTCCGGGCACGAGGGGTTCAAGTAGCTCTCGACGACTTCGGCACCGGCTATGCCTCGTTGACCCACCTGAAGCAGTTCCCGGTGGACCATATCAAGGTGGATCGCACTTTCGTGCAGGACATCGAGGAAGACCCGGATGATGAGGCTATTGTGACAGCGGTGGTCGGTCTCGGGCGGAGCTTGAACCTGAAGGTTACGGCTGAAGGAGTGGAAACCATTGGACAGGCACAGCGGTTGCGGGAGATGGGCTGTAGCGCTGCTCAAGGCTATCTCTACGCAAAACCCATGGCTGGAGCGGATGTGCCGGAGCTTCTATCGGGTTGGACGGCTCGGCTGATCCCAGCGAAGAGATTGCTGCTGGTTGAGCGATAGAGTCCTGAGTTCAAGTCCCAGCGCGCTCACCAACACGAGCTCTCATCCGGCGAGGGTTTAATGGCTTTCGTGTCTCTGTAGATGAGCGTCTTCTTTTCTGCCGACTGACGCAACGGGTAACAACAGACGAACTTCGGGCAGTCCTCAAGTGGCTCGATTCACTTTGCGCTGGGCAGACGAATGTCTGAAACTGCGCGATTAGCTGACTTTCACACAGCCATGCCTATGGACCGGATTTGCCCCACAGGAGACATCCCGCCTTACGATGCTTTGACGTTCGTACCCCACCGGCTGTGCAGGAAACGTTCCCAGGGCGAGAACAGAAGGCGATCCGCAAGAAGCCCAATCAGCACGATTACGATCATGATGCCGATGACTTGGTCCATGGCGTTGAGTTCACGCCCGTAGTGCAGCAGGTGGCCCAGTCCGAACCCGGTCAGGATGGTTACGTAGATCTCCGCTGCCATCAGGGATCGCCAGGCAAAGGCCCAGCCCTGCTTCATGCCGGTCACCAGGAAGGGCAGCGAAGCGGGCAGGATCACGCGCGTCCATTTGTGCATGCCCTCGGATCCCATGGTTCGAGCGGCCCGGGCGTAGATCGGCGGAATTGAGCGTGCGCCGTAATCCGTCGCGATGATAACGGACCAAACGGTACCCATGATGACCACGAACAACATCGCGCTTTCCGTCTGGCCGAACCAGACCAGCGCCAGCGGGACCCAGCACACGCTCGGCAGCGTCTGAAGGCCGAGCGCCATGGCACCTATCGTGTCCTCGAGTGTCTGTGACATGCTTGTCAGGAGGCCGAGTGGCAGGCCGATGATGACTCCCGCCGCATAGCCGACCAGGAGCCGCTTGAGCGTGACCCAAGCCGACTCGAGAAGCGTGCCATCGAGGAGCGCCGCCCACAGGTATTCCGCGACGTAGAGGGGCGACGGCAGGAGCACCGCTGACCAGCGCCCGCTGCGCACAGCGAGTTCCCACAAGCCGAGGAGACCGGCGAAAAACATGAGAGCGACTGCAATCCGCCTCATTCCGAAATGGCCTCCTTCAGCGTGCCTTTGAGCGCCGACGCGATCCGTGAGGTGTAGCCCGCGAGATCCGGGCTGTTGATGTCCCGCGGGCGCGGCAGGCCAATGTCAAAGATGTTGGCGATCCGACCTGGTGAGGGCGACATCAGCACGACCCGATCTCCGAGGCATACGGCCTCCCGCACGTTGTGGGTCACGAAGACGATGGTCTTGCGGCTCTCCATCCAGATGCGCTGAATATCGTCATAGAGCTGGTCGCGGGTGAGCGCGTCGAGAGCCGCGAAGGGCTCGTCCATCAGGAGCACCTGCGGGTCCGGGGCGAGCGCCCGCGCCAGAGCTACACTCTGCTTCATGCCGCCCGACAACTCATGCACATGGGCATGCTTGAATTGTTCAAGACCGACAAGTTTCAGGAAACGCTCGGCAGTTTCCCGTCGCTCGCCTGGTTTGAGGTCCTCGCGCAGCTTCAGCCCGAACATCACGTTGCCGAAAGCATCGAGCCAGGGAAAGAGTGCAGATTCCTGGAACATCACGAGGCGTTGGCGCCCTGGGCCCTGGACCAGCTTCCCATCCGCCAACACCCGGCCCAAGTCCGCCACGGTCAGCCCGGCCATGATGTCGAGGAGGGTGGACTTGCCGCAGCCGCTCGGCCCAATCAGGCAGACGAACTCCCCTTCCGCCACGGTGAGAGAGACGTCATCGAGAGCCTGCACTGTCGCCCGCTGCGAGGTGAAACGCTTCGACACGCCTTCCACGATCAGCTTGGCCGGAAGGCCCTCGTGTGGCGCCGGAGGGGACTGCATCAAGGATTCTCGACAAGGCGTGAGAGGTCCGGCGCGCCGCGCATGAACCCGACCTGCTGGGCGCTCGTCATAAACGATTGGAAAGCATCGCCCGTCACATCCGGAGTGATGCTCATCCGCGCCCAGGCTCGGGCGACCAGTTCCGGCGCCATGTCGACCCGGAACGAGGCTTGGAGTTCGTCGCGGGCAAGACGCTGCGCCTCATCCGGGTTCTGCCGGATCCATTCGGTTAGTTCACGGTGCGCGGCCACGAAGCGCCGCGCGAGTTCGCGGTTCTTGGACAGAAAGCCGGCGCTCGAGATCAGCACGGTGGTGATGGCGTCCTTCTCCTCCACCAGCACTTGACCGCCGGCCTCGGACTCGAGGCGTGAGACCCAGGGCTCCACGGTCCAGACCGCATCGAGCTGCTTGCCTTGGAACAGGGAGAGCTGGTCGGGGTTGCTGGTCGGAAGTACCTGGGCATCACCCCCAGTCTGGGTGATCCTCAGGCCGCCTGCGACGAGCCAGGCCCGGGCAGCCACATCCTGGGTGTTGCCGAACTGCGGCGTGGCGATGCGCTTGCCGCGGAAATCGGCAGGCTTCGAGAGGCCAGAGTTCGGCTGCACGACCAGTGCCGAGCCGCCGTTCACCGCGCCGGCGACCACCCGGACCTCGTCGCCGCGGGAGCGGGCATAGGCGTTGAGCGCCGGGTTCGGGCCCACAAAGGTCAGGTCAAGGGAGCCGGCGAAGACCGCCTCCATGGCGCTGGGACCCGCATTGTAGGTGTACCACTCGATCTTCACCCCAGGGCCGAGCCGTTCGCCGAACCAGCTCCGGCCCTGCCGGTCGAAGGCTCGAGCCACGAGGGCCTGTACATGGGTGATGTTCGGAAAATGTCCAACCCGCACCGTCGTACCCTGCGCGACCGCAGGGGCCTGCGCAGCCAAGAAAGGAAATGCCAACGCCAGGAGGAATCGCAATCCATACTGCATTGAACTAGCTCCATTCGGACCATAGGAGGCTAGGCGCTGCCCCGCGAACGTCAATGGATGGAGTCGGAGTAGAACTGAGCTGGCCTCGTCGGTATGGCGCTAATGTCTCGTTCTCGCACATCTGAGACATTGCCTCTTGGTCCGCTTGCCGGCGCTATGCGGAAGTTCAGGAAGGGCAGGGGAGTTTCGCCTTTTGGCCGATTTTGTTCTCTAATGGGTCAAGGGGCAGCTCTCCGATCCTGAGCGATTTGCGATCCCAAAGGGTGTCTGCGTTCTCTACGTGCTCCAGGGCACTTGATGGGGTCAGTTGGAGTGGAGCGACCTGGTTGAAACCGCAGTCGGCCCTTCTCTCAGGCCGCATGCGACAGAATCGGCGTCGTCATCCACACCCTCCCTCGGGCAACGCTCCGCTCGGGAGCTCGTCTCGACCTGTTTCTGCTGCTCCTCCTAGACTGTCTGGAATGTGCTGCCATGGCGGAGCATGGCATGCATGATGATCGCCAACCGGCGGGCCAGCGCCACACGGGCCTTCCTCATCGTTGAGCGTCGGGCAATTCCCAGCGCCCACTCCTTGAGGGCCAAGGCACCGCGGTAGCGCGTGAGCATCACGTTGGCGGCCTCGTACAACAGGGTTCGCACCCGCCGGTCCCCACACTTGGAGATGCTGCCCACGTAGTCGATCTCGCCTGACTGGAAGCGCCTTGGCACCAGACCGAGATAGGCTCCCACATCGCGTGATCGGCGGAAGCGCTCCGGTGCGTCGATGGTGGCGACAAAGGCAAGCGCCGTCAGTTGGCCCACACCTGGAATGGTCATCAGCCGCTGGCAGGCCTGGGACGAACGGGCCAGCAGGCGCATGTCACGGTCGATCGCCACGACCGCGTCCAGAACGGCCTTGCGGGCGGCGAGCAGGCCCTGCATGGCACCGGACAGGCCTGCGATCCCCTGGCTGGCTTGGATCACCTGTTCAGTAAAGCGCGGACTGAGCCCGCGGGGGAGCCGAACCCCGAACACGACCGCCAGGCCGCGGATCTGGTTCTCCAGGGTGACGCGCTGCCCAACCAGCTTCTTGCGAGCGATGATCAGGGCGCGCACCGCATGAGCCGGCAGCGATTTGACATGCACGGGCTTGTAGAAGCCGGTGCGGGCCAGATGCGCCAGCCCACGGGCATCGTTGCGATCAGTCTTGTGGGTCGCGAGCGACTTCAGCGCCTGGTAGGCCTGCCGGCTCTCGATGCAGATCACCGGCAGCCCAAGGGCGGCAAGGCCATGGAAGAGCATGGGCGCCATGCGGCCGGTCTCGAGCACGATCTTCGCGCAGGCAGGCGCCGTCTCCAGCACAGCGGCAATGGCTTCTGGGGTGCTGGAGGCCTTTGCCTCCAGAACGACAGCTCCGTCCCGCTCGACCACACAGATGTGGGTCTCATTCATCGAGACATCTAAACCAGCATAGTAGTCCATGGCTGCTCTCTCCTGTGCACGTGGCCAGCCGATGTTACCGGCATCCAGGGAGAGCCGCCCCATTACCCAATGTTGAAAAACTCTCGGGCGCTGCTTCGTCGGTCTATTACTAGCGTCAGTGTGCCAGAGCAGGCCCAGCATCCTGTATGTTGACCACGCGAAAAATGGCACTTGCCGACTTTTTCAACAGTATCGGCCCACAGCGGACCTTCCAAAGCGGCATACGCAAAGAGGTATCGAAGGAATGATTAGGGACCGCGGCACAGAGTCAGCAGTGACTAGACAATGAATGCCTCCATTGACGTCGGATAAGCCCGACGATGTCCTTTGGAACCCTGGCCTTCTTAGGAGAATTAACTCTCTCTCACCACTGCGAAGCTCGAAGAGATTGCCAACCAGGACAGCACAAACCAGGATGAGTTGCTGGAACAGCAGCGAGTTCTGGCAGAGTTCGGGGACTTTGCGCTCAAGACCGAAGCCATTGATGACATCCTCAACCGGGCCTGCGAGCTCGTAAGCCGTGCTCTCGAAACCGATCTTGCCAAGCTCATGGAGCTATGGCCGGATGGCCGGACCTTCAAGGCCCGGGCGGGGGTCGGGTGGCGACCCGGGGTCATTGGGGAGGTGACCGTTACAGCTGCCGAGAACTCGCCCGAGGGGCTG
>JAESFL010000502.1_pt1 | contig 26297 bp, 25 predicted proteins | sample 9269401 | NCBI WGS metagenome assembly JAESFL01 (sample SAMN14506025, study PRJNA617098) | algae metagenome | isolation source: Gloeocapsa sp. UFS-A4-WI-NPMV-4B04 and co-occurring heterotrophs from desert... | place: USA: Utah | collected 2006-10-01 | reverse complement strand
GTCGAAATGGCGCATCAGTTCGACATAGTCCCGGTAGTATCGGCCGAGTTCGGACTGCGAATAAGTGAACCCCTGCCCTCGCGCGAAATGCTGCTTGAAGTTCGAAAAGCAGCAGGCGAGCGGATGCCGCCGTGCGTCGATGATCTTCGCGTTGGGCAGCATCAGGTGAATAAGGCCGACATGGGCCCAATTGTTGGGCATCTTGTCGATGAAGAAGGGCCGGTCCGACTTGCGCTGCACGCGGGTACGCGCGAGATATTCCTTCCCAAGCTCCTGCAGGTCATCGGCCGAGAGGTCCGCCAGCGCTTCCGGATACAGGCTGTCGTCCCGCCTCAGCTTCCTGCCGCCCAGCCGCTTTGCCAGCGCCGGTACGTCGGGCAGTTCCATCGTCCCTTCCACCCTGGGGTGGCTGGCAAGGATCTGCTCGAGCAGGGTCGATCCTGCGCGCGGCATTCCGAGGATGAAGATCGGGTCTGGCGCATCGCTTCCAAACCCCTGCCGCTCTTCGAAGAATCGGCGTGTGAACAGCTGCTTGGACCGCGCCACATGGTCGCTGATCTCATCGGCATCATATTCGATCAGCGCACGCCGGAGCCGGTTCCCTTCGGCATAATGGTGATAGGAACCTTCGGCCTCGGAGTGATCTTCCAACGCCTTTCCAAGCGCGAAATGGAGGTGGAACCGATCGTCGGCTGATAGCTCCGTCCGGCTGAGCGCCTGCTCCATGGCTTCCATATCGGTCTCGTCGAACCTGACGGTCTTGAGGTTCGCGAGGCTCCACCACACCTCGCCCAGTGAAGGCGCGATCCGGAGCGCGCGTCGATAGGCGGCGATGCTGTCCCCCTGGCGGCCGACCGTTTTAAGCATGTGGCCGTAGCTCATCCAGACCTTCGCCTGCTCGGGGAAGCGGGCGAGCACATCCTCATAGGTGCGGATCGCCTCCTCGTAGCTGCCGATACGCCCCAAAGCGGCCGCTTTGAGATTCTGGTGTGCGGGATTGCGGCCGTCCTGTTCCAGCAACTCGTCCAGTATCGCGAGCGCTTCCGAAGGCTTGTTCTGCCGGTAAAGCACAGTTGCGAGATTGGCCCGGGCGGCAGCGAAGGCGGGCGCCAGTTCCAACGCCCGGCGAAGAAGGTTTTCGGAATCGCCATAGCGGCCGATCCGTGCCGCAAGTTCCGCCATCATCCGAATGGCCGCCACATCGGTCGGCTTCTGCTTCAGGCGCGGTCGCAGCACCTGCTCTGCGGCCGGAAGGTCGTTCGCCAGCAGCGCTTCGGCAGCCCTCATCAGTTCGGGGTCGTGGATCGAGGCCGCGATGGCATCCATTTCCGCAGCTTCCGCCGCCTCATCATCGCCGAGCGCGCGCAAGACTGCACCTAGCGAGCGGAGGGCATCGGCATTGCCAGGATATGCCTTCAACTTCTCGCGCAGCCGCGCGGCTTTCCTGACGGCATCATCGTGCGACGCAGGCGCAGCAGCGCCGAACATGTGCTCCCCCCGCATCGTTCCTCCCTCGCTTACCCGCTGCCTATGCAAAGCGTAGCCGACTCCGCGTCATAATAAAGAGCGGATAAGGGAAGCGGCGCCTGAGCAAGTCACCCAGACGAAACACAGGAAGGTCAATTTCACGTGACGTAGGCGGGGCCCATGCTAGTCTGCGTTCCTTCGAGGAGACGAGACTTGGCCACACGGGCTGATCGGCGCAGCGCTGGCGGGACAAGGGTCAGCCTTGCCGCGACAGGCTTCGAGAAAGCCTTGGCGTTGCTTTCTGGGGCGATGCTGCTGGCCGTTGCCCTTTCCCTGGCCAAGGGAGCGGGGGAATGGGGAAGGCTGCCGACGATCGTCTGGTTCCACCTGGCGACGATCGGGCTCGCTTTGGGGCTCACACCGATCATACTCCTGCGGCGCAGGGGCGATTGGTGGCATCGCAGGATCGGCTACGTCTGGATGGCGGCCGTCATGGTCACCGCAATTTCAACCGTCTGGATCAGGGAAACCAATCCGGGGAAACTCAGCGTGATTCACCTGCTTTCTTTATTCACCCTGGTTCAGCTGCCGCGGGTCATCATGGCTGCCCGAAGGCACGACGTGACGGCACACCGCCGGGGTATTCAGCTGACGGTTGCGGGAGCTCTCCTGATCGCAGGCTTCTTCACCTTCATGCCCGGCAGGATCCTCGGCAACTGGTTGCTTGGATAGTCGTCACCAAGCTCACGCTCGAGCCGGCGCCGAACGGCTTCCATGCGCGCAAGACTGAGGGGTTCGCCGTTTTTGACTTCACGGCCGGTCCGACCCACTCCCCCGGCTGACCACCGCGAGCGGCGGGGCAGGATCCTTGGTCCGCTTGCTCGCTCCAAGCCGCTGCGGCTCGTGGCCGTTGCTCGAGACCACCCGCAAATTCGCTGGCGGATGCTGGCAATGCGCCCGCCATTGCGGCGCCTGTTTGAGGATCCACTCCGCCAGCCCGGACCCTTCGAGCGGCCTGGCAATGACGAACCCCTGCGCCAGGTCGCAGCCGAATTCCTTCAATAGCGCAAAGGTCTTGAGATCTTCGACGCCCTCAGCGGTGGTGCGAAGGCCGAGCCCGTGCGCGAGGTCCACGACGGCTTTCACGATCACCCGGCACTCCTGCGACACGGCAGCATCACGGACGAAGCATTTGTCGATCTTCAGCTCCGAATAAGGAAGCTGCCGCAGCTGAAGCAGGGAGGAAAAGCCGGTTCCGAAATCGTCGAGAGCGACTTCCATGCCCTTGAGCCGAATGCGGGTGAGCGTGTCGAGAAGCCGGACGACATGCTGGGTGGCGCCCTCGGTGACTTCCACCGTGATGCACTCGGCCGGCACACCTTCGCGCTGGCAGCAGCGATGAAGATAATCGGGCAGCCATACGTCGCGGAGGCACAGCGCCGAGACGTTGATCGCAACGTTCATCCTCAGTCCCTGCTCGGACCAGCAGACCCATTGCCGAAGCATGTCGAGGAGCACCCATTCGGTCAGCGAGTCGATGAGACCGAACCGTTCCGCGGCCTGGACGAAGGCGGCCGGTTCGATCGCGCCATGTCGGGGGTGGTTCCATCGGGCGAGCGCTTCCACTCCGGCAAGCTCGCCGGTCGCGAGGTCGATCTTGGGCTGGTAGGCGAGGAACAGCTCGTTTCGCTGGATCGCCAGCTGGAGATCCGTCGCGAGCTCGGTATCGATCAATGAAAGCATGAAAGGTCCTCCCTGCCGCTCCCGGTCGGAGGCGCTGCAAGCGCTTCGGCCAATTCCTGGACGACGAACGGCTTTGGCAGCGGCGGCCCCATGTTCAACCCGAGCACCTGTCCGAACCGCATCGCCGCTTCCAGGACGCGGGCCGGCACCCCGCTGGTGAGGATGATCCTTGACGTGCATCGCTGCTCCGCCAGGAACCGAAGCAGTTCGACGCCGTCCACGCCCGGCATTGCGAGGTCCAGCACGACCACGTCCGGCTGCGCGTCCCGGTAGCGACGCTGGAAATCCTCCGCGCTCGCCATGATGGTCGGCTCGTGACCGCACTCGAAGGCGGCATGCGAGAGGAATTGCGCGCATCCATGATCATCGTCGACGATGAGCAGTCGCGGCTGCGCCGCCCCCAAATTGCCGGGATCGGCCGGAACGGCCGGAGCGCCGAGATCATCCATGACGGCCACCGGCCGTTGCCGCATGCCTCGGCCGGCCATTGCCCGACGCCGACCGACGGCTCTTCTTCCTCAGCCGGATCGCTTGCCGGGACAGCCGCGAGCGCAAGGTTCTGAGGCCCTGCACCCCATTGGCATGAAGGGCGCGTTGCCAGCTGACGAACTCGTCGACGGAAAGCCGGTAAAGCCGGCGGGCCTCGTTGAAGGATAGGAGGCCGTTCTCGACCGCCGCGACGACCCGGGCCTTTTTGCGCGGACCCCAGCGGCGTTCGTGCGACGGCGGCAAATCGGCGCGCGTCAGGATTTCCCCGTCGAAACCGGGAACGCGTTCGGGGAAGTGGCTTCTACTCTCGTTCGGCATTTGTGGCCTCGTCGCCAGAAATGCCCCACCGCGAATCATGCTGTGCGGCCCGGGAAGTTAAGACTCTCCCAACAAACATGGTTAATGGCGCAGAGCGCTGCGCCATCCGCGACAGGCCGATCAATCGAGAAGAGCGCTCCCGCTGAGGCCGTTCCCTTCCGAGCCATGGCCGGCGGACGAACGAAGCTTCGCCTTGCGGAGGGGACCGGTGATCGCCCGCCCGCGTGCCGAGCCACAATCCAATTGTTTGGAGGCGGCACGCCTTCAGCGGCGCGCCGATCGCCCCGTCATTTCCTGTCAGCCGATTTGTTGCGAGAGACGTCGATGTCGACGTCCACGTCGCCCACTTCCTTCTTGATCGCCCGGCCTGTGCTCGCCGCGACGTTCCCCACGCTCGAAGCGACGTCCTTGGCGGTATGGGCCGCATCCCTAGCGGTCTTCTTGATTTCCTGGCGATTATATTCGAGCGTCACCTGCTCATTCGCCGCATCAGTGTCGACGTTGCACGCGCCGGCCATCAGCAGTGAGAACGCAAAAATTTGTCGCACAGAGTTTCTCCTTCCGCCCCGCCCAACGAGCGTCGCTCGCATTCCGATCCTTGTTTGAGGATGCGCTGTCTTCACAGTTGCCATGCTCTTGCCAGCCCTATGGCCGTTCAAGTCCGTCACCGTCCGTGCTCGGCAAAGGCCTCTTTGCGGCGCGCGCCGCCGGTCGGTCTGGCCGGGCGGCCGCTCATCGCAAGTTCAACAGCGCGTGCCTAATCCGCCAGGGTCGAATTGGGGGTGGGTGCACTATGGAAGCCAAATTTCGGAACCGTCTCGTGGCTCTGGCGGCCTCGGCTTTCGGCCTTGCACTGGCGCCCGCGTCGGCGTGCGCGGACGTCGTCATGCCGCCGCCGCCCCACCACGGCCACATCTCGATCGAGCTTCAGCAGGAAGTTCAGAAGCGGGCCGGCCCGGAGATGACGCAACGCATGTTCCTGTCGGTGGGCGCGATCGCCGTCGCCGGCGATTATCGAAGCTCCGCGCCCGGCGCCGCGTTCAACCTGCTGCTCCGCGATCAGGCGGGCTGGTCGAGCTGGCGGAGCGGCCGTCCGCGCGCCGTCGCTCCCGCCCTCGGCGCGGAGCTTGATCGGCTGCTTTCCGGCGATGCGCTCTGGCGGGAAGACGGCTTCGTCTACGGCCAGCCCTGCCCGGGCAAGGGGCGGCGGATGCTGCTGCTCCACCGCGGCCGCGACAAGACCACGCGCCAGCTTTGCGGACCCCAAGGCTTGCTCGGAAGGGTAGCCGACATCGCCGCCGCCGAGCGCGTGCCGCCCGGGCCGCTGCCCGATGCGGGCGGTCGAGCGTTGATGGCGCAGCGCGCACGCGGCTCCGAGCCGGAAGGCAGCGTGCCGCCCCCCGATGCCGACGCGGCCGAGCTCGTCCTCCACCTGGTGAGGCAATCCGCCGCCGCCTGGACGCAGGGCAATCTCGAGGCTCATCTCGAGCCTTATGCCGCGGATGTGACGATGGTCTGGCCGAGCGGCCCGGAGGAAGGAAAAGACGCGCTCCGCCGCCGGGCGCGGGCGGCACAGCCTTGGAAGGGCGTCGCCAGGCGGCAGCTGGCGCCGGGTTCGCAATTCCTTCGGCAGATATCCCCCGCCAGCCTCATCCACACCGGAAGCTACAACCTTCACGACCTCGACAAGCCCGACAGCTTCACCGAATTCTGGGTCACCTCGCTATGGCAGAAGCGCGGGCTGCGATGGGAGATCACGCATGAGCAGGTGGGCCCGGAGCTCACCCGGCGCCTGGAACTGACCAGCGACGAAGCCGTCGTTCGGTCGTTTCAGGTGCCTCTTTGGTCGACAAGCCCGAGATTTCTCCGGATCAGGCACCAAGCTGACGGCCGACAGAGACGGGATTTTTAATGTTGCTCAGCTTTTTTGCTTCGCTCGCGCTCGCCGCCAGCGCGGCCGCCACCGCTCAGCTCATCGAGCCGCTTTCCTCGCCGCTGAACGACTATAATCTGAGCTATGACGCCAAGGAGCGGCAACTCGTTCTCGCCCGCTCGGAGGCCGACTTCCGGGCGGCAAAGATCTATGTTGCCGAAAAGACCGGCGGGCGCTGGTCGAGGCCGGCGCGGATCGGCTTTTCCGACGACCGCTACAGCGATTCCGATCCATGGCTGACGCCGGACGGAAACACCCTCTATTTCGTCTCGGACCGCCCGGCGGTGGGAAAAGGCGAGGCAAAAGGCGATCTCGACATCTGGCGCTCCACCCGGCGTGGCCGTGGATGGTCGGCCCCAGAGCACCTTTCGGCCGTCAATTCGAAGGGGCCGGAGCTTGGCCCCGAGCTGCACCAAGGCCAGCTCTATTTCTCCTCCGTCCGCAAGGGCGGCAAAGGCGGGCTCGACATCTATCGGGCGAAACTGGGGCCGGCAGGGTTCAGCGCGCCGGAGCCGATCGAAGGGCCTTTCAACAGCGCCGAGAGCGACAGCGATTTCACGATCAGCGCAGATGGGAAAAGCGCCGCTTTCTGGAGGAGCGTCGGCGGACGAGGCGTGCTTCACCTGACCCGGCGTAGCGACGCCGGCTGGTCGGAACCGATGGCGCTCCCGGCCAGCATCAACATCGGCCCCTTCAACTTCACGCCCAGCTTCACCCGTGACGGCCAAGCACTGCGGTTCGCCAGCACGCGGGCTCGCGCCGGTCAGGAAACGGGCCTTGCCGACCTTTACCTGGCACGGCTGCCGGCTCGCGACTGATCGAACCGTAACCGGATCTTTCGGCCAGCCCCCAACGATCTGAACGCTTGGTGATTATATACCTTGCAAACTTAATGTGGCAGCAGACCTACCGCCAAACCGACGCCATAGAAGCCGAGTCCGGCATAGATTACGGCGATGGTCCAGAACCAGAACGGGCGTTCATCCCGAGACGCGTCCGGCAACGGTGGCGGCAGAGGCATGCTGCCGCTCCGAAAGCCCATTACTAGCAGCAGCGCGTAGACGGTGACGAAAAAGACGGCGGTGAAAGTGCTACTCAGACGGGCGCTCCGGATTCTGCTTCACCGTCCCGGCCGGGCAAGGCCGTGGGCTGGTAGAGAAGCTGACATCCGCCAAGGATGCGCTGCTCAAGCAAGCTAGGCAATGGGGATGAATCCGCACTTCGCTGATCAGCGATCTGGGGGTCATCCTTGGCCGGTGGCAGCTCAGGCAAACCCAATCTCCTGCGCGGTGAGAACTCGACGAAGCTGCATTCGCTGCAGCGGCGCCCACCTCAGTCGCTGCCGCAGAAATCCTTGTCGCGGCCGACGCAGGTAAGCTGCGTCACCGCAACCACTGCCGCGACCGCCACCAGGGCGCCGATGCCGATCCAGACACCGGTCGACAATCCCAGCCGCTGCTTCGTCTCTACCTGGCCCTGCTGACCGAGCCGGAACGCGGCACCGATCGGCACGCCTCCCAAGCTGAGCGTCGGGTTCCGGCCGGCGAAGTCGATCGCCACGCCTTCTCCAAACCGCGTCACGGCGCGGCCCGCACCAGATCCGGGCGCAAAGGATTGCGTCGGAGCCACCGTCAGCCCCGCCTTCAGCCTTGCCGGCGTGCTGGCACCCAAGGCGAAACGCACGCGGCCGCCGACGAACGCCCCGGTGCGCAGCTCGCCCGCACGGCCGGGAACATCGGCTGCCTGGGCCGGGACGGTCAAAACGGCCGCCGCCGCAGCAACAGCGATCCTATGGCGCATACACAATCCCCCCGGTTGAAGCGGCTATTGTGCCGATGATTGCGGCTGAATTGGGGACGGTGCCGCGCGACGAGCGTCCTCAACCCACATCGAATGCCTTGTGGCGCGCGGACGCATTCAGTGCGGCCGGGCCGCCGACGATCGCTTGCTTCGCCGCACGCCGCACCGTCAATGTCGCTGTTCCAGCCTGCTGATCAGCTTCCGCCTCACCTCGCCCCACTCCTCGGCGAGGATCGAGAACAGGACCGTATCGCGATTGGCGCCCGTCCAGGTGATGCGGTGACGACGGATGATGCCTTCCTGAGTGGCGCCGAGCTTCAGCAGCGCCGCCTGACTGCGCCTGTTGGCCGCGCTCACGCTGAACTGGACCCGGAGAGCGCCGGCATCGAAAGCGTGCCCGAGCATGAGCAGCTTGGCTTCTGGATTCATCGCGGTGCCGCGATACTCGGGCCGGAACCAGGTATAGCCGATCTCGAGCGTCCGGTGCCGAGGGTCGATGTCGAAGAAGCTGGACGTGCCGGCCATGCGGCCGCTCGCCCCGTCAAAGGCCGCCAAAGTGATGCGCCGGGGCATATCGAGCATCATCCGCCAGTAAGCCTCGAAGTCGTCGCCCAGCGCGCTCACCGTCTGGAGCTGCCAATTGTCCGGATCGCTTGCCAGCACCGCCTGCATCGCCGCTCGGTGGTGCTCCTGAAGCGGCTCCAGAAGGACGTGGCGGCCTTTGAGGGAGCTCGGCTCTAGATTCATCGGTTCGACATTAGCCGCCAAAGCAGAAGATCGGCAACGGGCGGAAGGCGGACGCTCGGCGGGTGCCCGGAGAGGCTCGATCGCCTGCCTCGGCTGCTGCTAGCGAGGTCCTGCCGCAGCGGCGAACATCGGCAACCGCTGGAGCGGCTCGAGGAGCTTCCACGTCTCCGGGCGCGATCACGGGTCGAGGGGGGCTTCGGCTCCTTCGGACAAGTGGCTCGGCCTATCCAGCACGCCGTGCAGCGCCCGACCGAGCCGGCTGCTGCAGACCGCGAAGGCGTCGGCGACGCCCTCCAGTTCCGCGAGCGTCCATCGGTCGCCATGCCGGAACAGGCCCGGCCTTCCATCGGGGGCTATGCCGGGCTTGGCATGAACCAGGTTGTTCCGGGTTCCGACCAGAAAGCGAAAGTCGGCGGCGGCGCTTTGAAGCCCGATCTGCTCTTCGGAGCCTCCCAGCCGCTTCACGAGGTGGAGCAAAGTGTCGGCGACGCGGCCGGCAGTACGATCCTCCAAAGTCGCTATGCTGCCCGGCTCGATCCGCTCGCAGCACCGGACGGCGTTCCATTCCAGGCGTGCGAAACAGTAGACGGCCAAGCCCAGGGCCGACATATATTCCGGGTCCACGGCTATCTTCAGGCGTTCGTCGTGCATGGGCCACTCGGCTGGAACTGATCCTCACCGCGTTAGCGAGCTTCTGCCGGGAGCGACAGGCGCGTCCGCTGGTGCCGCACGGCACCCCAATTGCATTTCGAAGCCACTCTTGTAGTCCACACTCGTCCATGGCTGATCTTCCCGCCTTAATCGAGACGATGGAGCACCGCTGGATGCGGGCCTGGATCGGTCGCGACAAAAGGGTTCTGAAGGCCCTCACCGCCGGCAATTTCAGGATGCTGATCAGTTCCAAGCCGCTCGTTCTTCTCGACGACCGAAGCTGGCTGGAAGCGGCCGTCACGCGCTATCGTTGCGAAGCCTATCGCTTCGGCGACGTGTATGCGCGGGCGCACGGGTCCACGGCCGTTTTCGCCACTCGAATGGACCTCCAAGCGACGATGGACGATGCCGACTGGTCCGGTGAGATGTGGGTCACCGACCTTTGGCGAAAGACGAGGCTCCGCCGAAAATGGCAGATGACCGAGCGCATTCTTTCGCGGCCGGAGGAAGGACCCCAAATCCCGGCTGCGGTTCGTTCGCTTCAACTCTGGCGATAATCTTCAAACCCTCCGCCCTGGCCCTGGCCCTCGCCCTCACCCTCGCCAAGCTAACATTCCTGCCGCTGGCCCTAGGCGTTGGCTCAAGCTGAAGCCTGGCGTGATCATCGGAAAGCTTGCGCCGCGGCTGGCTCTCGGGCAACGCTACGCCACCGCTCCTAGCTCAGTTGGATAGAGCATCAGGCTTCGAACCTGAGGGTCGGGGGTTCGAGTCCCTCGGAGCGGGCCACTCCAGCGGCTGCATCGGCAGGAAGCGCACGAACGCATCGGGAGGTGCCGACGAGTTTCTTCAAGCGGGCGAGAGGCTCTTCCATGAGCTCCGGGTCAGGCAAACTGACGAACATCCTCGAGGACCCCGGCGGCCCCGCGGGCACCGCGATCTAGTCCAAGTTCACGAACGAGTCGGATGGGACCGGCCAACGCGTCGTTGAGACGCCGAATGCTCTGCGGCGGCCCCTGCTTCAGGGCCACTATGCCGCTCTCGTTCACGGTGCACGAATCGAGATAGGTACTTCTCACCTCGAACCTCACTAGGAATGCCTTCCCGCCGAGATGCCGGCTCAGGTCCAGCGAGATGCGTTCGTAATACGAGGCGTCGACCGACGGATAAAAGAAGGTGAGGCCCCGGGCGGGCTCGGGAAATTCGCGCATTTCACAGGCGGCGATTTGATGAAGCTCTGCTTCCGAGATCAAGCGCCATAAAGTGAAGGTTCCGCTCATCTCGTCTCCTGCTCCTGCGAGCTTCCATGCTGGCCCGAGCACACTCCCTCGCCTTCCGGCAGGTCGCCTAGCGCACGTTGCTGGAGGATCAGATCGGCCGCGCGTTCGGCGATCATGATGGTTGGGATATGGGTATTGGCAGCCACGAGCTCCGGCATGATCGCGGCGTCCACCACCCTGAGCCGATCGACGCCGACGACGCGGCAACGATGGTCGAGAACCGCAGTGGCATCGTCGGGCCCGCCAATTCTGCAGGTTCCCGAAACATGACCCATCGGGAACGCCTCGCGCAGCACGAACTCCCGCAGCGCGGCTTCATCGGATAGGAGGCTCCCGCCGTCGACGGACATGGCGCGAAGGGAAATGCGGCGAAGCATGGCCGACCCGTCCAGCAGAGGCCGGATCATGGCCGAACCTGCGCGGCTGATCGGCGAGGGTCGGTTCAACCTCTGAACGGCCCGTCCCTTGGCGACGAAGGTCCCCATGTGGTGATCCGCTACCCGGGGCGCCGCAAGCAGCGTAAGGGCGAACCGGACTCCGTCGATCAGCCGATCCCGGTCGCGGCCGTCGTCCAGCAGATTGAATTTCACCGTCGGCGGGGAAGCGAGCTCGGGGCCGCTGATCGCAACCGCCCCGCGCGAGAAGCTTTTGTACACGCTGACGTTGATCGACCCGACCGCTCGGCCGAGCGCGTGCGCGCCCGTCTTGTTGAACGCAAACATGAACATGTCGCCGCGAGGACAGTCCGGTCGCCCCGATGAGTAGCGAAGGCTGTTCTGGGACCAGGCCCGAGTGGACTTATTCTGTCGCGAACGGCGCCGCAGATAGGCCGCGACGTAGACGGCGGGGTGATTCATCAGATTGGCGCCCACGCCAGGCCGATGGCTGACGACCTCAACTCCCGCCTTTTGCAAGGTTGCGCCGTCGCCGATCCCCGATCGCTGCAACAGGCATGGCGAGTGAATGGCGCCGGCCGCTACGATGATCTCGGCGGCATGACAGTCGAAGGCGTCGGCGCCCCGGCGGCAACGAACGCCGATGGCGCGATGCCGGTCGTAGAGAATGCGTTCCACGCTCGTGTTGCAGACGATCCGGAGATTCGGTCGTGCCCGCTGGATGCGGCCCAAATAGCCCATCGACGCGGAAATCCGCCCGTGGGGAAGATTGCTCATCGGGGTCGGGAATACGCCTTCGCGAAAGTCTCCATTCGCGTCCGCGACCGCCGGATAGCCGCGCGCGAACATCTCCTCGGCAATCGCTCTGCAAAATGGCGGCCACTCGTCCGGGCGGTGCCTCCGGATCGGAATCGGGCCGGAGCTACCGTGCAGCGGGCCCTCGAAGTCCAGGTCGTTTTCAAGCTTGTTGAAATAGGGCAGCACGTCGCGCCAGCCCCACCCCGCGGCGCCCTGCCGCTCCCACGCGTCATAGTCGGACGGCAGGCCGCGAAGCGCGATCATGCCCATGATACTGGACCCGCCGCCGACGACCCTGGCCTGCGGGTAGGGCCGCGACGGCCTCTCGCCACCGCCATGCGGCTCCGCGCCGGCCTCCGCCATCAGACCCGGCCAGAAGAAGCGCGGGTCGTTCACCGAGGCCGGAAAGGCGTCCCGCACGCTTGCCGGCTCTCGCCCTGGCGGGATGTCGCTGCCGGCTTCGATCAGGAGGACCTTGTACTTGCCGCTCTCCGAAAGCCGGCTCGCGAGAACGCAGCCCGATGTTCCAGCACCGACAATGAGAAAGTCGAACGTGTCGCTGCCGACAGGAACCGAGGCGCTGGCGCGCGTCAAATCGGCTTTTCCCGGCCGGAAGCACGGATGACGCCGGCAGCCTGCTCCATCATCGAGCAAAGTGAAGCGGGATCTTTGTCGCTCCAGCCCTGCGCCATCGCCAGGACATGCGCTTGTACCGCTTGGGAAAACATCGGCACCGGATGCCGGAGTTCCCGGGCCATTTCGGCGATGAGGGTCGCGTCCTTATCGACGATCAGCGCATACATTGCGGCGGTCGGGTAATCCTCGGTCACCATCATCTTGCCGCGCACTTCAAAGATGCGCGAGGAGCCGGCGCTCGGGAGGACGGTCCGATAGACGAGTTCCGGATCCAGGCCGGCATGAATGGCGAGGCTCATGGCTTCGGCGGCGACAACGTTGTGGCTGATGACGAGGTGATTGATGATGAGCTTGATGGCAGCGGCGCTGCCGAATTCGCCGAGGTCGAATGCGGCAGCGGCGATGTTCCGAATGACCTCCTCGACGTCACGCGACTGCCAGTCTTCCCCGCTCACGTAGAAGCTGTGGAGGTTTCTCTCGACCATTTCGGGCGTTCCGCTGATCGTGCAGTCGAGCATGCGCCAGCCCGAGCCGGCGAGCCTGTCCCGCGCGGCAATCTTCTCGGCGGGCAGCAGGGTGTTGATGTCGATGATCCAGCCCGCCCGCTCATTCTTCTCGAGCTCTGAAACCACCCCTCGAAAAGCCTCGACCGTCGGCAAAGCGAGCAGGATGATCGCGCAGTGCTGCACAAGCTCCGCGACGCTGTCCGCGGTCTCGACCCCAGCGGCCCGATGAGCCGCCATAGTCTCCGCAGACGTATCGAGGCCGTGCACGGGATGCCCGGCTGCGAGCAAACGCCGCGCCAGGCACGAACCCATCGAACCGAGCCCGATAATGCCGACCTGGGTGAAGCCTTGTCCGGCCATGAATGGATCCTCTCCCCTCAAGGGCTAACTCAGCGGCTCCACGCGGCGCACATCAAAAGATCGCATGCGCCGCCTTCACTTTCGTCATGCGCTGCTTCGCAAGCCTGCTGCTACCGTTTCGCGGGTTCCCAACCTTTCCCTGACGCCCGTCTGCCCAACCTCGCCGCAAGGGTCCTTCGATGAACGCCACAGCCGCCGAAGACGCCGGTCACAGCTCGGGGGCGGGCGGCTCGCGTCGGAGCGAACTGGCCTCGGGTTGGCCGGTCCTGCTGGCCGTCCTCTGGGGAAGCGGCGTCGGCCCCACGGTGCTCGTCCCCTACACGGCAGGAGTCTTCATCCCTGCCCTCCAGGCGGCGTTCGGATGGACCCGGGGGATGAGTTCTTTCGGGGTCACGATGTTCCTGGCGCTGACGGCAGTGATGGCGCCCCTGGCGGGGGCGATAGCCGACCGCCGAGGTGTTCGCCTCATGCTGCCACTGTCCATGCTCGCGACGTCGATCGCCTTTTTCATGCTCAGCCTGCTGGAGGGGGAGTATTGGCTGTTCCTGGTCGTCTTGTCGCTCCTGGGCATATTCGGGGCGGGCGCATCGACCCTGATAATGTCGCGCATCCTGACGAACGCGTTCGACCAGGCTCGCGGGACCGCACTCGGCATCGGGCTGCTTGGTATCGGGATCACGGGCATGCTCGCGCCGGCCGTCCTCAGCGCGATCGCGCAGGAAGAAGGGTGGCGCTCGGCCTACCGCGCGCTCGCGCTGCTTTCGCTCCTGTCGCTGCCGTTCGTCTGCTACCCGGTATGGCGGCAGGAGCGAAGTTCGGAGGCCGCGCGGCGTGCGGACATGCATCGCCACCAGCCGGCGCCCAGGATCGCGGGCTACCTCGGCACCCCCATCTTCTGGAAGCTCGCTGCGGCCTTTTTTCTCGTCCAGGTGTCGATCACCGGGCTGTTGGTTCACTTCATCCCGCTGCTCAACGACCGGGGCGTGCCGGCAGTCGATGCCGCATTCTTCGCCGGCATCATCGGCGGGGTCATGATCATTTCCCGCTTGGCGGTCGGCATCATCATCGATCGTTTTTTCGCACCGCGAGTGGCCTTCATCGTGACGGCGGCATCGGCGGGCGGGGTTGGCCTGCTGGCCATTGGCGACGCTTCCATGGCGCCGTTCGGGGCGTTCGCCGTGGGCCTGGTGATCGGAGCCGAGTTCGATCTGGCTGCCTACATGGTATCGCGCTACTTTCCCACGAGCGCCTTTGGCAGGATCTATGGCGTGCTCTTCACGGTCATGGTGATGGGCACCCTCACCTCGACGTCCGCATACGGCTTCTGGTCCGATTGGGCCGGCGGCTACGGCCAGGTTCTTATCGCCGCGACCGGAGGACTATGCCTGGCCTCGATCATCTTTTTGACGCTTCCGTCGTTCAGCCGGCCGAGCACGGCTGGGGTAGCCGAGCCGTCAGGGCAATCGGCCCTTGAAGGCCAGGTTTAGCAGCGGTTCGCGGTCGCTCGGCAATTCGCGGCTGCGAAGCGGCTCGGGCAGGTTGGAAGAGTCCCCGAGGTGGCCGATCGCCACCGCCGCTTCCACCCGATATTCATCCGGTGGGATGTGCAGGCGCTCCGCGGCACGTTCCATATCGAAACCCGTCATGCCGTGCGCGTACAATCCCATCACCGAGGCTTGGAGCGCCATCATCGACCAGCTTGCGCCGGCATCGAAGGAATGACTGTACGACGGCAGGGGATCGCGGCCCGGCCGCGGCGGCATGTGGCGTTTGGACGCGACGACGATCAGCGCGCCGGCCTGCTCGGCCCAGAGCCGATTGAAGTCGATCAGCAACCCCAAGAACATATCCCAATGCTCGTCGTGCCTCAAGGCGTAGACGTAGCGCCACGGCTGGGAGTTGAAGGCGGAAGGCGCCCAGCGGCCCGCTTCCATGATCGTGAGCAGATCAGCCTCCTTGACGGGTGCGCCGCTGAAGGCGCGCGGAGACCAGCGGCGCAAGAACATCGGTTCTATGGGATGATCGGCAATGCGGGCGGACACGATGCAGGCCTCCAAAGTCATCGAAGGCCTACACTAATCCGGCCGGTCAAGGCGCCGCATCAAAAGTTTGGATGGATCCGGCGCGAATATGTCATGCGGCGGAAGCGATGGGCTTTACTATAATGGCGGCAGCATCGGAGTCTCTGGAGGCCCAAATGGCAACGACATTCCCGCCCGAGGGCCGAGTTCAGCACAAGCCCTCGGTCCGCCGGGCGCGCGATTATCGCTTCAAGATGCCCGAGCAGCCAGGCCAGGCGCACAGGTCGGCGGCAGGCTGGATGATCGACTACAAGCTCCAGGAAATCACCGACGGCGCAGTGCGAGCGATCTCCACCGTCGCCGGGCACTTCCGGGACAAGCCCAGCTTCGGAAGCCCCTGGCATTACCATGACTGCGACCTGCAGGTCGCCATCGTGCTGGATGGCTCGATCGAGCTCGGGTACGAGGCGGACACTTACGCCCGCGCGATCCGCGGCGACATCCTTTTCATTCCCGGCCACACCCTCCACGACGTCAGCGCGCCGTCGGCGGATTATCAGGTGGCTGAAATCACATTCCCCGGCACCTTCGGCACCGTCGAAGCGCAGATGCCGGAACCCGGGGCCAGAACGTCAGCGCGGACGCTCGGCCCCCGCGACGCGGTCCGCACTCGGATGGTCTCGGGGATCATCGAGTATCGCTATCCGGTAGAGGCTCCCTGGAACCGGAAATACGAGATTTGGCGCCTCATGCGTTCCCGAAGCGACAGCTTCGCTCCGGCAAGCCACCGCCACTCCGATCGGTTCCGGATGACCATGGTCACCCAAGGCTGGCGGCAGGTGGAAGTCGACGGCGTTCGCCAGGAACTCGAGATGGGCGACTTGCTGGTCGTTCCGTCGGAAACGGATTTCAAGGATCTCGCCTATTCGGAGGATTATGAGGCGGTGGAGGTGCGCCTTCTCGCCTGATCCGAAAGATCGAGACCCTCGGAGCCCTCACATGGCCCAGCTATATGTCATGCATCACGCGACCTGCGCCCGAAAGGCGCTCTTCGCCCTGCTCGAGAAGGGCGCTCCCCTCCCGACGATGGAAGTCGATCGGGATTACCTTCGTTCTCCCGAATATCGTCGCCTCAATCCCGATGGTCTCGTGCCCACGCTCCTGCTGGACGATGGGGAGGTGCTGACCGAGTCATCGGTGATCATGCGCTACCTGGACGAGGCTTATGACGGTCCCCGCCTTCAGCCGGAGGATGCGATTGGCCGCGCCCGGATGAACTTGTGGATGCAGCTGATCGACGAGAAGTATTTCCCGGCGCTTGGCGCGATCACCATAGCGACATTCATGCGCCGGATGTTCGGCACGCCTCCCGACGAGGAGCGCCTCGCGGTCATGCTCGATTCTCTGACCGACTTCGCCACCAGGGTGATGCGCGAAGACACGATCAGACGCGGCCTGGAATCGCCGTTCGTCGAGGCGGGTCTTCGTCAGCTGCGGGCGATGCTCAGGCGGATGAACGACACGCTTCAGCGAGATCCCTGGCTGGCGGGAGATTCCCTGTCGCTCGGCGACTGCGCGATGGTCGCGATCATCTTGCGTCTGGAGGAGTTCGGGCTCGCCGAGGCCTGGCAGGGCACGGCCGTCAGCCGATGGTGGGAACGGATCAATTCGCGGCCCTCGCTCCAACGACTCCTCGGCCTCGCCGACCAGGCTCTGCTGACGGAGCTCACAAGCTCGGTCAGCGAGGCACGAGGCCATTTCCTACGGAAGCTTTCCCACCCTTAGGTAAGCTTCAGCGGCTGAACTTCCCGGCCGGGTGGTCGGATGCGATGCGGGACCGGCCGAACAGCTTTTCGCGGAACGTGCCGGGCCGGTATTGCGTCTTGTACAGACCCCGCGATTGAAGCTCGGGGATGACCATGTCGATGAAGTTCTCCATGGTTTCGTGTGCCACGATCCTCGCCACGTTGAACCCGTCGATGCCGGCTTCCTCCATCCATCGCTGCAGCTCGTCCGCCACCTGCTTGGGGTCACCGATCAGCGCGAAGTTGGTTCCGCAAACCGCCTTCTCCTCGATGACCTGGCGGAGCGTCCATTGATTGTTGCGGGTGAACATCTCGAGCGCCGACTGGTTCGCGTCGTTCTTCTCATAGGAAATGGGCGCGTCGAGCGGGTATTTGGACAGGTCGATCCCCATGATGCCGGACATCGTGGAAATCAGCCCTTCGAAGCTACTGTAGCGCTTGTAATCCTCGTAGCGGGCCTTCGCGAGTGCCTCCGTCTCGTCGACGAAGATCGAGACGCCGGCGAAAAAGTTCACTGAGTCTGGACGGCGGCCGACTTCCTCGAGGGCCTTCTTGATGCGGCCGACCTGCGCCGCGACGAGGTCCGGCCGCGTTCCGTTGAGGTATACGCCTTCCGCGTGGGTTGCGGCGAACCGGCGGCCCCTTTCCGAACCGCCCGCTTGGAACAATACGGGCGTCCGTTGCGGCGAGGTCTCGACCGCATGAATGGCCTTGAACTTGTGAAACTGCCCTTGGAAATCGATTTCCTTGATGAGTGAAGGCTCAGCGTAGACGCGTGCTTCCTTGTCTTTCCGCAGCGCCCCCTCGGCCCAGGATTCTTCCCAAAGCCGATAGACCCCTTCGCAGAATTCATCCGCCATCTCATAGCGACGGTCGTGCTCGGTGAGGCTCGGCCGGCCCATCGCCAGGGCGCCGCTCCGCAGATAACTCGTGACGATGTTCCAGCCGATACGGCCATTGGTCATATGGTCGAGCGTCGACATGCGCCGGGCGAAGCTGTAGGGCGCTTCGTACGAGGCGCTGCCTGTCATCGTGAAGCAGAGATTGGTCGTCGAACTTGCCATTCCCGCGACCACGATCGCCGGATCGAGGCTGGGCGCTTGCGAGCCGTTTCTCAGCGCGCCGGCGGCGCTTCCTTCGTACACATCCGGAAAGCCGTAGACGTCGGCCAGGAAGAAGTTGTCGAACAGGCCTCGCTCGAGCATCTTGGCATAATCGGCCCAATATTCCAGCTTCGTGTAATTGACCGCTTTGTCCCGCGGGTGAGCCCAAAGCCCGAAGGCCTGGAAGCTGGGGTTGCCTTGCTCAAGCGCGTTTAACCGGATTTCCTTCGGCATGCCTTCCCCTCTCTGCCTGGCCAGCATCAAGCGTGCCGGCCGGCAGGACACTAGCAGCCAAGCCGGAAACCCGATCATTATGATTATCGGTAGATGCCATGCCTCGGCTTGATACCAGCTCAGTCGCGCAAGCTGCGGAACTTGCGGAGCCAGTCGTCCGTCGCGCGCTTCGATTCTGCGACGACGATGTCCACGAACATCTCGGCGGCGGGGTCGAGGACGGTGCTCGTCCGTTCCAGGAGCATGATGCTGAACATCAGATCGGGGTTCCGAAGCGGTCGTATCGTGAACCGCTCCGCGTCTGAAACAGGGTCGATCATCACCGCCGGAGTGACGGTCTTCCAGTCGCTTCGGCTGACGAGGTCCAGCGTCGCCAGCGAGGAGTCGATTTCGAAGGCGGTGTTGATCGCAATGCCGTCCGCGGCCAGGCACGCAGTGATGGAGGCCCTTCTGCCCTCCATCTTGCTCGCCCAGATCATGTTCAGGTTCCGAGGTGCCGCCCCTGCGTTGGCCGGATCGTAACGTGCGATGAGGCACTCGGGCGTCGTCAGGAGAGGCTTCGCAGTGATTCCTGTTTCGCCGCCGTGCAACGTGCTGATGGCGAAGTCCACATCGCCGGCCGCCACCATAGAAGGAAGGGTCGAACTGTAGCTCTCCACGATCCGGACCTTCACGTTCGGGTGGAGCTCGTTGAACTTCAGAAGGGCGGGCGCGGCGACCCGGTGAGTAAGCGCCGGTATGATCCCGACCGTGAAGCTGCCTTGGTAGCCGCTCGAAAAGGCGGCAACCTTGTTGGTCACTTCTTCAAGGGACCGGAGCACCTCGATCGAGCGCTGATAAAGAAGGTCGGCCGCCGGTGTTGCCGTCACGCCCGCCTTGTCCCGTACGAACAGCTTCACGTTCAACAGCGTTTCGAGCTGGCGAATGTGATGGGACACGCCCGATTGCGTGCTGTTTTCCCGCGCGGCGGCGGCCGTAAAGGATCTCTCCTCATAGGCGGCGACGAACAAGCGGATATCCTGAAGCGAGCCTCTGAACGGCAAGAGGCTTCCCCCCCTTCTTGCTGATGGACCTGCCTAGTGAAAGGTCCGGAGCCTCGTCAATCGCCTGGCACGTCGACGGAGGCGGTGAAATAAGCCAGGCCGACGTAAAGCGAGAGCGTCAGCGACAGCTCGACGATCTGCCGGCTGGTCAGGATTCCGGTGAGGCCGGCGCTGGTCTCGGCCGAGATACCCGCTCCGGAGGCGAACTCGTCGGCATATTGAAGCACCTGCCTGCGCCGCTCCGGCCAGTCGCCAGCAGACCACCTTGCCTCACAGGCGAGATCCAGCTCTTCCTCCGTCAGTCCGGCTGCCGCGCCCAGGCGGCGATGATGGCGGATCTCATAATGGCCTCGATGCCGCGCCAGCACGCGCAGGATGGCGAGTTCCCGTTCGGCCGGATCCAATTCGGTGCCGAAGCGAAGCTTGTGGGCAAGACCGATAAAGGCGGAGAACACCTCCGGCGAATTGGCCAGAGTTCGATGGATGTTCAAAAGACCGGTGCTGCTCGCACCGATCCTTTCGAAAAGCTCGGCCAGGACGGGATGGTTCGCTTCCCGGATCAGCGTCACGGGAACGCGCGGGGCGTCGTGAGGCCCACCGGGGACAGATGTCGAGCTCATCGGATGGTCGTCCGAAGCACGCCTATGCGCTCGATCTCGAGTTCGATCACGTCTCCCTTCCTGACCTCCCTCATCAGCTCGAGGGAGCAGCCGTCGGGTGCGCAGCCGGTCAGGAAAATTTCACCCGGAAGAAGCGTCTGCGCCTGGCTTGCATAGGCAATGCAATCGGGCAGGCGCCATCTCGCCTCACCGCTTTGCGAGGACGACCATTGCTCCCCGTTCACCCTTACCTTCATCTGCAGATCGTGCGGGTCCGGCACGTCGTCCTTGGTCACGATGCACGGTCCCATCGGATTCGAGTTATCAAAGTCCTTGCCCTTGGCAAATCCCAGCCCCGTCGACATCGCCTGGAATTGCGCGTCACGAGCGCTCAGGTCGTTGAAGATCGTATATCCGAATACGTGCTCGTAAGCATCCTCGGCCGCGATATCCTTGCCGCTCACCCCGATCACCGCCGCCAGTTCGAGCTCGAAGTCGATCCAGCTGGAGTAGCTCGGCCAGTCCACGACGATGTCGTGCGAGGTCACCGCGGTGACATCGGAATAAAAATAGGCGGGCGTTTCCCGCCAGCCGGGACCGGGAAGGCTGTCGAGATTGAAGCGCTTCCGCATTTCGTCATACGCCTGCTCGGGATCAGGCGACTTCGAAGCCATGGTACGAGCAGCGCCATCCGTCGCTTGAACGAGATGCCGCTCGAACGTCGAAAACGCCCGGATCTTTATGGGACGGGGCAAGGGAGCCAGGAGTTTGAGCTGCCCGATGGGTCGCAGACTCTCCTCCAGCCCGCGCGCGACGAGGGAAGCTGCAAGCTCGCAAGCCTGCACCCCGCCTTCGATCAGTGACTGCATGTTTCGGAGCAGGGCGTGCGGCTCGCCCGTTGCGAGCGTGTGGGCCGCTTGGAGATCGCAGACGAGGCCTTCGCGGGTCTCCGCTCCAATCCTGGCGTCGCCATCAGCCGCGAAGGTGTACAATTTCATCTACCCCCCTCCCCCGCGGAAAACCGCACGCAATCCGCGCGATACAGCGATGCCGTCATTCCAGCCCTGACTAACAGCAGAGCCAGATCACTGGCGCATGATGCTTTCGGGGTCCGATCATTGGCTATTTTGATGGCTTGAACGTCCCGCATCGCATTCGGCCAGGCCCCCCATCTTCAGCGGGAGATATCCTTCAGCGGCGCCGCCGGCATTCGTTTCGCCGATGGACGGCATCGAATCTGATCATGAGGCGAAAACGACCTTCCATTTTAGAATGGGATCGAGCTCATAAAAATGAGAGCCACCGGGAGGATCAGATATGAGGAAGCCAGTGTGCACGGTGCCGTCTGCAATAGCGATGCTGGTCGGCGCCGCTTCCGTGCTTTGGCCGTCCGCGGTCTACGCTCAGGTCGCTCAGAGCCCCGGCGCCACCCCAGCCGCCCAAGCGGCCGCTCCTGCTCAACAGGAGGACACGCCCAATCCGGAACTTCAGGCTGAACAGGCCAACGCGGAGTCGGTCCAGCAACAGGCCTCCGGGGACATCATCGTCACCGCGCAACGGCGCGCAGAACGGCTGCAGGACGTGCCGATTGCCATCAGCGCGTTGAACGAGGAGACGCTCGAGCAACGCAATATCGAAAGTGTCGAGCATCTCCAGGGAACCGTCCCGGGCCTGACCGTAACCGGCTTTGCCGGCGTCAATGCGACCAATCTCGTGTCGATCCGCGGCGTCGCCGGTCAGCCTGTGCCGATCGGCGCCAGCCAGGCGACGGCCGTCTACCTCGACGGCGTGTTCCTCGCGAAACCTGATGCCGCCTTCTTCGCGCTCGAAGACGTGGAACGGGTTGAGGTCCTGCGTGGCCCGCAAGGCACCCTTTACGGGCGCAATGCTACGGCCGGCGCGATCAACATCATCACGCACACGCCTGGGAGGGATCTCAGGGGGGCATTCGACGTCAGCTATGGCAATCGCAACGCGCTCACGGCCGGCGGGTACGTCAGCGCGCCTCTTGGTGAAGGCCTCGCGGGAAGCTTTTCGGGTTCGTACACCCGGCGCGACGGCTTCTTGAGGAATACGGTCACCGGCAACCGCCTGGGTGACAGCGATTCCATCACCGGCCGCGTCAAGCTGCGTTTCGAGAGGAACAATTTCGACGCGCTCATCTCAGGCGATTACACCAAGCGCAGCTCCCAGGATCTCTTCACGCTGTCGCGGCTCGTGAATGGTGAAGTGGAGTTCGCCGAAAACACCGTCACCACCAATATCGAGGATCAGATCGACAGCGACCTCGAGACAGGCGGCGTGTCGCTGACGATGAACCTGGAGGCGACCGACGATTTCACGGTGACGTCCATCTCCAGCTACCGCACTTTCGATTTCTTCACGATCTACGATATCGACGCAACGGCCGCCCTCGCCATTCAGCCGATATTCCTCAACTCGATCGATACTTTCTCCCAGGAGGTGCGCGGCGTTTACACGGGCGATACGGTGCGGCTGACGGTGGGGGCCAATTACTATAAGGAAGACGGCGAAGTCTTTCTTCGCGTGAACCCGGTCGCCTACACCGAAGCAGCGCTTCGGGCCGATCCACGGCCGCATGCGCAGAACCACCTTACCGCTTTGGCAGGGTTCGGCCAGCTTGAGGTCGATCTGTTCGAAGGCCTGACCGCGATCGCGGGCGCGCGCCTCAACTATGAGACCCGCGACTTCTCCATCGACTATTCGACCGCCGGTCCGTTCGCACCGATAATCGGGGAGGTTTCGGATACTGCCCTGCTGCCGTCGTTCGGGGTCAACTACGAGCCGACGCAAGACATTCTGCTCTACGCAAAGGCGAGCAAGGGCTATCAGTCGCCCGGTTTCGCCTACCAGCCCGGCGCAGGTGGAGCGCTCAACACCTTCGGTGCGGAATCGCTCTGGGCGTATGAAATCGGCGCGAAAACGCAGTTCTGGGATCGCCGCATCACCTTCAACACCGCGGCCTTCTATTATGACTATAAGGACATCCAACTCCGTCGCCTGATCACGCAGCTCATCTCTCGGATCGAGAATGTCGGCGCCGCGACGGTGAAGGGTTTCGAAGCCGAACTCACCGTGGTTCCCGTGACTGGCCTTACGCTCACCGGGCAGCTCACTTATTCCAAGGCCGTGTACACGGACTTTTGCGAGGGCATCACCGCCGGTACGCCGCAGTTCGAGGATCCGGTCTGCGTCGGCACCCCCGCCCCCACAGCCGACCGCTCGGGCAACGCCCTGAACCAGGCGCCGCGCTGGTCGGGCGGCATCGGCGCGAACTATTCCGGTCCGGTCGGAGCGGGCATGCAGCTGAACCTCAACGGCAACTACATCTGGGAATCGAACAGCTACTTCACCGCCGTCAACGAACCCCAGGTGAGCACCGGCGGCTGGCATCGTCTGGATGCGCGGGCGGGGCTCGAGTTCGACAATGGCCTTGAAGTCTATGCGTTCGGCCGGAATCTTACCGACGAACGGCACATCGTGATGGCGTTCCGTTTCGGCGGCAATGTCTCTGCCGTAGTCAACGAGCCGCGCACGTACGGCGTGGGCGTCCGCTACCGCTTCTAGGGCAGCGGAAGACAAGACATGCGAGGGCCAGCTTGAACTACGCTCAGACCTACGCCGCCAGCATCTCCGATCCGGAGGCGTTTTGGTTGGAGGCCGCCAAGGCGATCGACTGGGCCGAGTTTCCGAGCCGGGCTGCGGCCCCACAGCCCGATGGCATGTGGAGCTGGTTCCCAGACGGCCGTTTGAACACTTGCTTCAACGCCGTCGACCGGCACGTCCTGGCGGGACGCGGTGATCGCGTCGCCCTGATCCACGACAGCGCCATGACCGGCCAGGTGCGCCGGTTCACCTATGCTCAACTCCAAAGCGAAGTCGCCCGCGTCGCGGGTATGATCGCAGCGCACGGCGTAACGGCGGGCGATCGGGTCATCATCTACATGCCCATGGTTCCCGAAGCGGTGTTCGCGATGCTCGCCTGCGCACGTCTCGGGGCAATCCACTCGGTCGTCTTTGGCGGCTTCGCCTCCGCGGAGCTGGCGAAACGCATCGACGATGCCGAGCCGCAGCTCGTGCTCACGGCCTCCTGCGGGCTCGAGCCCAATCGCATCGTCGCCTATAAGCCGCTTCTCGATGAAGCGCTTCGCCTGGCGAACCACGAGGTGCCCCGCTGCATCTTGCTGCAACGGCCGCAGGAACGATCAACTCTGCGACCGGGCCGCGACTTCGACTGGATGGAGGCGCTTGCGGAGGCGACGCCGGCCGAGTGCATGGCCGTCCGAGCGACCGATCCCCTGTACATTCTCTATACGTCGGGAACGACGGGTATCCCGAAAGGCGTGGTCCACGACAATGGCGGCCACGCCGTCGTGCTGCGCTGGAGCATGAGAAACATCTACGACATCGGTGAGGACGACACCTTCTGGGCCGGCTCGGACATCGGCTGGGCCGTCGGCCACAGCTACATCGTTTACGGACCGCTCATTCACGGCTGCACCAGCGTGATGTACGAAGGCAAGCCGGTCGGCACGCCCGATGCCGGCGCTTTCTGGCGTGTGGTTCGCGACCATGACGTCGATGTCTTCTTCACGGCGCCGACCGGCATCAGGGCCGTGAAGCGCGAGGATCCGGAAGGGCGCTTCCCCGCTGCTTCAGGTACCGGGCGCCTCCGAGCCTTGTTCCTGGCCGGTGAACGGGCGGATCCCGACACGCTCGCCTGGGCGGAACGAACGCTCGAAATACCCGTGATCGACCATTGGTGGCAGACCGAACTGGGCTGGCCGGCCCTCGCCACGTGCCTCGGCCTCGGCGATCGCGAAACGCGGCACGGAAGCGCTGGGCGTCCGGTCCCCGGCTATCGCTTCGCCGTTCTGGGCGAGGACAATGAGGAGCGGGAGCGAGGGGAAACCGGGGACATCGCGATCCGGCTCCCGCTGCCTCCCGGTTGTTTGCCGACGCTCTGGCGCCGCCACGAACATTTCCAGCACGCCTATCTGACGCAGCACCCCGGCTACTATACGACCGGCGATGCCGGCATCGAGGATGCGGATGGCTTCGTTCACGTGATGAGCCGGATCGATGACATCATCAACGTGGCCGGCCACAGACTGTCGACCGGCGGCATAGAGCAGATCGTTGCCGCTCATCCCGACGTAGCGGAATGCGCCGTCGTCGGCGCCGCGGATTCGCTGAAAGGCATGGTTCCGGTGGGGCTGGTCGTTCTGAAGGCGGGCGTGCAGCGGGGGAATGAGCTCATCTGTGCCGAAGTGGTGGAACGCGTTCGCGACCAGCTCGGCCCGGTGGCCTCGTTCAAGACCGTGATCGTGGTCTCCTTGCTGCCCAAGACGCGGTCCGGCAAGATCCTGCGCGGCGCCCTTCGGGCGATCCTGAACGGCCAAACGCTGGAAGTGCCTCCGACCATCGAAGATCCGTCCGCACTCCAGATCGTACGGGAAGCCTGCGCGACGGCTTTGCCGCCACGAGACCCAACGCCCGGCCGAACTGCCGATTTCTAAGAAGCCGTCGACCGTCGGGATGACGGCACGGACGCACAAAGCCTAAGACGGAAGCGTGCTATCCTGGGCTGGCGGTGACGAGACCCCCAGCATCGCGCACAGCCTGCACGAACTCCTGAGCGACCGTGCGTATTTTGCTCTCCGGAGTGAGTGGTGGCAAGGGCTGGCGACGCATGACAGCGCCTCGAGCTTCCGCGATGATCTCAGACCTGGGCGTCCCGGCACTGTTCGTGCTGCTGTGGAGTACGGGCTTCATCGGCGCCAGGCTTGGCCTCCCCCACGCCGGCCCGCTCACCTTCCTGTCGGTGCGCTACGCCCTCGCCGCCGGCCTGCTCGTGCTGGTCGCATGGGCGACACGCGCGCCGTGGCCCCGCCGGCCGGCCGATCTCGGCCATTATGCGGTGGCCGGGCTGCTGGTGCACGGCGTCTATCTCGGCGGCGTCTTCGTCGGCATCTCGCTTGGTGTCGAGGCCGGCCTGTCGGCGCTCATCGTGGGTCTCCAGCCGCTCCTGACGGCGGCGCTCGCCGGCCTGCTCCTCGGCGAGAACGTCACGCCCCGTCAATGGGTCGGCCTCGGGCTTGGGCTGCTCGGCGTCGCCCTCGTTCTGGTCCCCAAGCTCGGCGAACAGGCGGCCGACATCCTCGGCAGTCTGGCTTGCGTCGCTGCCCTCTTCGGCATCACCGCGGGCACGCTCTACCAGAAGCGCTACTGCGTCGGCATGGACCTGCGCACCGGAAGCGTCGTCCAGTTCGTCGCCGCCGGGCTGGCCACCGCTCCCTTGGCATTGCTGTTCGAGCATCAAGCCATCGACTGGAACGGCGAGTTCGTGTT
>JAESFL010000501.1_pt1 | contig 26329 bp, 23 predicted proteins | sample 9269401 | NCBI WGS metagenome assembly JAESFL01 (sample SAMN14506025, study PRJNA617098) | algae metagenome | isolation source: Gloeocapsa sp. UFS-A4-WI-NPMV-4B04 and co-occurring heterotrophs from desert... | place: USA: Utah | collected 2006-10-01 | reverse complement strand
TTTGCCACGCTTTTAATATTTTTTCTCGTAAGTCAATGGAATATGCTGCCAACTCTAATTAACCTTCTGTTTTCATCTCTTTACTTTATCTTCTTTGTGGCTAGCTTGATCTCAAATTGCTGTATGATGTGGTAGTTACTGCTACCGACTCGTTAGGAAATGTCAGCACTGACAATACCAGCAATGAACTAACTATCTCGTTAGGAAACGTCAGCACTGACAATACCAGCAATGAATTAAGTGTTAACGCTACTAATGATTTCTTTGTAATCCAAGGCAATGCTCCTACAGCCACAGTTAGATTCACTAACGTGGAGAGCAATGCTGGCTTTGTCAACGAAATGGGAGTATTTACTGTAGACGATGAGCAAGGTACGATCAACGGTATTGCCCCTGGTGAAGCTGGCTATTTAAAAGCTGCGTTGGAGCGAGGAAAAGTAATCTTCTCAGCGCTTGCAAATAATGAGTTCTCTAATTTACTTTCCCCGCGTGAATTAAGCTTGGAGACTGGCAAATTATTAGCATTTTACCTCGTCCAAAACAACACTACCGATAATGTTCTGGCGAGTTTGGCAACTGGAGAACCTGTACCAAATGTCTTTTTTGCTTCAGCCAGTGTCAATGCTGATGGCTTTGAGCATTTACAAATTCGAGACTTAGGTAACAATGCTTTTGAAATCGCCCAGGAAGATGGTTCTGGAGGAGCAGATTCTGACTTCAACGACCTATTAGTGCGGTTTGAACTCAGCAATGACCCTCCTAGCCTGGGAACTAATTTACAGGGTAGTCCGCAACGGGAGCTGATTGATCTAACTCAACAGCAAGGACAAATGGTGCAAGCTTCCCTTAATTTGGATAGCAGTGCTGAATTCGACAATTTAGTCGGTTTTTATCGGTTGGCTAATGAGGATGGGACAGTCATCGACCCCATAACAGGTCAAGCGATCGCTCCTGGATCACCTGGTTATGCTCAGGCTGCTTTAGCAAATAGCGTAGTGCAGTATGAGCAGAATGCAATCGAGCCATTTTTACTAGAGGGGGGAGCAATTTATGCTCCCTATCTGCTAGCTGATGGCGATTCAAACGCTGCCTATTTCCCTTACTTGGGATCAAATGCTGATGGTTTCGATCACCTGCGACTTCTGGGAAACAACGTCTTTGGTTTTGAAGATCAACCTGGTGGCGGCGACCAAGACTTCAATGATATGGTTTTGCAGGTTAATCTTTCTGTGGTTGAAACTAGATAATGTAGGCAAAGTCAAAAAGTGCTTATGCTGGGTGGGTCAAAGGAATAAAAGGTTCTGATTGTATTGCAAAAATTCTAGCACCCAGCAGAAAATCCAAAGTCTTACCCTGTTTATCAACTGCTAGTGGATACAGCTACTTGGCGATCGCCTTTAGCTTCAAGGTAAACTTCATCTACCCGCCATCAATGACTAATAGGAGGCAGATAACAGCAGCAACGCTTGTCTAGTTCTGGGCTATAAGCCTGAACCCATCTATAAACGGTTATATGATCAGCCTTTAGTAGTGACCAGGGGGGGGAGATTGCTAGCTGGAGGGCATCGTCTAGCAGCTAGCAAATTATTAAAGGACTGTAATTGAACTCACCCCCCATTTTCAGTGGCTTGGCTAGGGTGTCTACTAAGGTGTTGTAAACAATTCTGTGTACGAAAGGTCTTAGCAGTGCTAAGGTTTTCTTGGACTTGTGACCCCCATAGGTGATACTACCTCGTGCTATCTCCAAGCTCTTCGTTATGATTACTAGCTCTAGCGATTTGGTATAAGGCGAGAAGTTAAGGAATAAAAAATACTTTCTTCTCAGATCACTCTTAATTCTTCACTCTTCACTAAGATGGCGTGGTAACTCAACGCGAAATGTTGAACCTTGCCCTAGCTTACTTTGGACATTAATTGTTCCTTTCATAATATGTACCAAGGACTTAGTAATCGCCAGCCCTAAACCTGTACCGCTATGCTTGCGCGTAGTTGTTTGATCAATTTGCCGAAATTCCTCAAAAATCTGCTTAATATCAGACTCAGCAATGCCAATACCAGTGTCCTTGACAGCGATCGCGATTTTGTTTGGTAAAGGTTCGCTAACCTCGATCTGGACGCTACCAGTTTCTGTGAACTTAATTGCATTGGAAAGGAGGTTAACTAAAACCTGCCTCAGACGGTTGCTGTCACTCACTATCAGAGGATTTTCCAGATCAATCTGAACTTTTAATGGTAATTGCTTTTGCTCGGCTAGAGGCTGAAGTTCTGCGAGTGTTGCAAATACTAGCTGCGTGAGATTAAATGCTTCAAGTTTAAGTTCTATCCGACCAGCTTCAATTTTGGAAAGATCCAGGATATCGTTAATCAACGCCAGCAGGTTTTTACCATTATTGAGAATGCGTTGCACCATATCAACTTGAGTACCGCTCAAAGAGGCGGTACGTTGACGCAACAACACTTGAGCAAAGCCAATAACGGCATTCATCGGGGTGCGGAGTTCATGAGACATTGTAGCGAGGAACTGAGATTTCAGCCGTGCTGCCTCTATTAGTTGCAGGTTTTGGCGTTCGATGTGTTGCCGTGTTAATTCAAGTTCGCGGTTTTGGCGCGCCAAGGTTTCGTATTGGACGGCTAAACGTTCTTCTCGCTCTTCTAGGGCGTTAATCATGCGGGCATTATTAATTGCGATCGCCGCTTGTTCACCAACAGCATCAAGCAAATTCTGGTCTTCTAGGTCAAAAGCATCGGGATTTTGCCAGTTACCAATTGCCAGTACCCCCAGTCTTCCTGCTAGTGCTGATTCAATCGTTACAGCATAAATTGAAGCTGGAGGAGGCGGGCTAGAGGAAGACGAATAAGTAGTATTTTCTAATCCTGCTTCAGTCGTTTGCACCAGTCGTGATTTACCTGTCAAAAACACCTGACTGAGCAATCCTGCACTGGGATCAAATAATTCTGTTAGCAGTAATCTTTCCCTACCAAGTCCAGCAGTAGCAGTTAATTCCAACTCATTGATTTGGGAGTTGTAAAGCACAATCAGGCAAAACTCAGCTTCAAGAATGCCATCACAAACTGCCCCCACCATCACTTGTAACAAACTGGGCAAATTAGTTAGGCGCTGGTTCAAAAGATTAGTTATCCGTTGCAACACTCTTAGTTGTTGTTGCTGTTCGCCGAGAATAATGATTGCCTGACGCAAATTTTCGCCGATATCATTTGCTTCTTGATATAAACGTGCGTTGTCAACTGCCAACGCTGCACGGCGACCGATATCTTCTGCCAAGGTAAGATCACTTTGATTATAGATCCGACCAGATTCTGTTAATACAAAGCTGATTGCGCCCAGCGTCCGCCCCCGCGCTTTCATCGGTACACAGATGACGGACTTTAACCCGACTTCACGCAGGAGACTCAGATGTTCTGCGTCATGAGCAACCGCTACTAGCAACGAGTCGGAAATTTCTGGATAGAATTCTGCATGACCACTACGTATTACCTGCGCTGTGCCGTAGCTTGAATCTGAGTTGATCGGATAGCGACGCTGCAACTGATTTGCCCACTCCTGCTTTGATGGGTCTGCGTGGGCTACAGTTACTAGACGTAACGAGTCATTCTCTCCGACGACATGAATCATACACCAATCAGCAACTTGGGGTACTATCAAACCAGCCAAATTTTCCAAAGTGGCTTGACAGTCTAGAGAACCTACAAGTAAAGCGCTAGCTTCAGCTAGGAATCTCTCTTGTTCTTCTATCCGTTTACGCTCAGTGATATCCCAAAAAACGCCAACACTGCCCCTAGTTCTTCCCTGTTCGTCAAATAAAGGTGCGGCATTAGAAATCAGCTTTACAACCGAATCTCCCTGATTAACTACTAAGTCAAGTTCCGCATCAATTACATCAACGCCATTGGCTGCGGCGTATTGCATGGGGAGTTCAACAGCCTCTAGTTCTCTACCATCGCGGTAAATTTTGTAGGATGGTTGTTCGGGTTCAGGGGCGCTTTTAGAGGCATTAACATTAGCTGGTAACTTTAGCAGCCTGGAAAGCGATGGGTTGACTCTAATATGATTGCATTGGGGGTCTTGAGCGATCGCAATTCCAATTGGAATTACATCAAGTAAGGTTTGGAGTTCAGTTACGCGCCGTTCTAAATCACGGTCTAGTTTAATGATTTCTGCTTTTGAGCGCTGACGCTCACTCAAGTCGATTGCAAAGCAGACACTCGTTTCTGTTGTTCCTTCCACTAATGCACCGCCTACCAGAACGCGGACGCGGCTATGATCTTTGCGGATATATTCTTTTTCAAATGGGGTAAAAACTCCAGAGGTTTTAAGTTCTGCGATCGCGCGCTGATCTAGACTTGTATATTCTGGCGGTGTCATTTCCAACCAATGCAATCTTCCTACACTTAAATCGGCTTTGGTGTATCCCACCATTGCCAAAAAGGCATCATTGGCTTCAATAATGTTGCTGTTCATATCTGCCAATATGATCCCAATTACATTGGCATCAGCCAAGCGCCTAAACCGAGATTCGCTTGCTCTTAGTGCGTACTCTAGCTGCTTGCGCTCGGTAATATCGCTAATAATGCCCGACATCCGCAAAGGACAGCCGAAGCGATCGCGCTGTGCTTTACCTCTAGCCGTACAGTAGCGGTATTCTCCAGAAGCATGACGAATCCGAAATTCTGCTTCACATTTCTCGCCACGAGTTAGATGATTTGCGATCGCCTCTTTAACTTTCGGCAAATCTTCTGGGTGCATTAGTGAAGTAAAGGCAGCAGGTGTGAAGCTAAATTGCGATCGCGGTACGCCGATAATTTCTAGCAGGCGATCATTACAATAAACTTCGTCTGTCGCACAATACCAATCCCAAATGCCATCGTTAGCTCCTTCTAAAACTAACCGATAGCGTTCTTCACTTTCTCTCAATCGCTCGTTAGCTTGCGCTGCCTCAATTTCAGCGCGGTGCAGCCGAATTGTCTGACGCACGACTTGGTATAAATTTTCTGGGAATAATCTTGCTTTGGAGAGATAGTCGGAAGCACCCGCTTTTAGCACTTGGACGGCAATTTGTTCATCGCCTTGCCCCGTCAACACTACCAAGGGAACTGTGATGCCTAATGAGCGAATATTTTGAACTAAGGATAAGCCGTCACCATCTGGCAGTAGATAATCGAGGAATACGCAGTCAAATTGCTGTTGTTGCAAAGTGGCGATCGCTCCCGCACAGTCACCAACTTCCAATAACTCCATTTGTACACCAGCAGCTTTTAGCGCTCGGCGTACTGCCATGCGGTCTACTTCATCATCATCCACCACCAATATTTTGACTATTTCTTCCATCTTTTTATGGAAAGTAAAAGTTTGAACTTCAAAGTTGAAACTTTTAACTTTTTACTTTTGTATTAAAGTATTTCACTTAACGCCCAATATTTATTCAGTGTTGCCACTGTTTCAACAAAGTTTGAAAATGTCACAGGTTTAAGAATATATCCAGCTACATTTAGGTTGTAAGCCTCCACTTTGTCTCTATCTTCATTTGATGTTGTTAATACAATCACAGGAATTGGCTTTAATTTCGGATCAGATCGCAATTCTCTTAAAAATTCAATTCCATTCATTCTAGGCATATTGAGATCGAGCAAAATTATTCTTTGCTGTGGCGGCATTAAGGGCGGATTGCCATTACCACGTAACATGATTAATGCATCTATGCCATTATTTGCAATATAAAGTGGATTAGTAATGTTATTTTTTTTAAACGCACGTTTTACGTTCATTACATCCACTTCGTCATCTTCGACAAGCAGGATGTTTGTCATGTGTTTTCTATTATTAAAGTGTTATCTATTCATATATTGCTGATATCTCTGTTTGAGCGCCTCAATCATTTGGCAGGATTTCCGCTATTGTGAGCATTACTTAATTCTTCATGCCTACTTCCTAATGCGTATTCCTTCATTTAGGCCAGGTGAAATAAAATGTTGCTCCTTTTCCTTCCTGAGATTCTAGACGGATTGTTCCTCCTTTGCTTTCAACAATTTTTTTAACTATTGCTAAACCGATCCCAGTATTTTCTACTTTATCCCTGGCTTCTAAGGTCTGAAAAATTACAAACACCTTTTCGTGATACTGAGGGTCAATTCCTTGCCCGTCATCAGCTACAGCAAATTCGTAAAATGCTCCTTGCTCAGTAACAGAAATTTGTACTTTGCCATCTACCTTTGGGTGGTGTTTGATAGCATTACTGATTAGATTAGTAAATACTTGTTCTAATGGCAACCGCTCTGTTACAAAGGTTGGCATATTGGGTGCTACTTCAACCGTAAAGGTGGGCGGAGGCGCGATCGAGTCGATTACTTCTGCTAGCAGAGTGGCAACAGAAATCGTTGCTGTTGCTGTTTCAAAGCGTCCGACGCGGGAATATTGTAGTAAGCCATTAATCAAAGCTTCCATGCGGTGGACACGCCCCCGAAGCAAATTCATTTGATGCCTAGTGTCATCAGTTAAAATATCGCCGATGTCTTCTTCAATCCATTGAGAAAGGTTAGCGATCGCTCTTAAGGGTGCTTTCAAGTCATGAGACACGACGTAGGCAAACTGATCGAGTTCCTGGTTGCGCTTTTGTAAAGCAGTATTCGTTTGCGCCAAGATAGAAGACAGACGCGCTAGATCGGCTGCACGTGCTAAGAGTGCTGCTTCTGCCTGCTTCTGCTCAGTGACATCTAAAATCAAAGACAGGACAGAAACTAAATTACCTGACTCGTCTAACAACGCCGAGTTGTACCATTTGCAATCAATAATCGCGCCATTTTTGGTGTAGTTACAGTTAAGTGAAACATTGCGTTGTTCTTTACCATCAATTAACCGCGCCATCACTTCATTGACTACATTCAAGTTTTCAGGGTAGATAAATTGCCACTCTTGAGGATTTTTGCCTAGCACTTCTTCAGCTTGCCAACCGAAGATTGTTTCTGCTTCGCGTGACCATCTAGCTACGCGAAAGTCGCACTCCCACTCAATCACGGCTAGCGGTGAATTCTCGACATGGAATGTCAAGCGCTGGAGTGCCTCTTTTAGCGCTGACTGAGTTTGCTTGCGGGTAGTGATATCGCGGTAGGTAGTAACGATTCCAGCTACATTTGGATCAGTTAAGAGATTATTGGCGATCGCTTCAAAAATTCGTGTGGCACCATCAGCGTGTCGTAACCGGAACTCAGATGTAATATTGCTAGCTGGATGACACAGAGCTTGTTCCAAAAGGTGCTTGACGTGGCTTAAATCATTCAGATCAACAAGGTCAAAAGCTTTTTTGCCTAGCCAATCTTCAGGTGCGTAACCCAAAATCGGTTTGACAGAGGGGCTGATATAGCTAATAGTGCCATCTGCTGCTACAACTTGAATCACATCAGAGGCATTTTGGACTAGAGAACGAAAGCGGGCTTCACTCATCTGTAATGCTTCAGCTTTTGTAGTTTCGGTAGCTAGTCGCTGAGAGACAACAGAAGCTAGCACCGTAAGCGTCAACAGCATCAACGAAGCAATACCAATTGCCACCGCCAGCAGTGAGTTGTCTAGGGTTTGAGACGACGTAACTCCTTGGGAATGTGGCGCAAAGCTGACGGCTGCCATTGCGGTGTAGTGCATTCCTGCGATCGCAGTGCCAATTCCCACCGCGCTGCCGAGCTTACGTAAACTGCTACTTGTTGGTGTAGTATTGCTTCTGAATTGGAACGCTATCCATAAGGCGGTGAGTGATGCACCAATGGCGACTACAATCGAAAGCGCTACAAGTTTGAGGTTATACACTGGCGTAGCTTCTAGCCGCATTGCTGCCATGCCCGTGTAGTGCATAGCGGCAATCCCCAGTCCCATAAAAACGCTGCCTGTTAGTAACTGTAGCCGACTCAGATACTGACGGCTGACTAAAAATAGAGCGATCGCAGAGGCGATAATTGCCACCCCCATTGAAGCTAAGACAATAGGTACGTCGTAGTTTACGGGTAGCGGCAAATTATATGACAGCATCCCAATGAAGTGCATCGACCAAATGCCAATTCCCATTGCGATCGGGCCTCCAATCAGCCATGCTGTACGCACACGCCCAGAATCTTCGGTTAATCTGCCAGCTAAAGTAAGTGCCGTGTAAGAAGCGATCGTTGCAATTGCAATTGACAGCACAACGAGACGTAAATCGTGAGTACCTGTGATGGCGATGGCTGCGTCAGTCATATCAGTTATGCTTATTACTTATGATTAATCATTGAAAGCAGAACGCGGTTACTCCCACAAAAGAACACAAGCAAAAACAGGGAATTTTTAACAGTGGACAATTGACAATTGACAATTGTCAACTATTGTTGACAATTGTCAATTGTCAATTGTTCAGTTGTCCCGCAGATCGGGTTCCAATCCCCATCCTCAACTTCAACGAATAAATTTCAACTGTCAACTGTCAACTGTCAACTGTCAACTTTTTAATTTCTCCCCTGCTAAGAATGCTCCCTTCTTTCACGTAACCTCTATTAATATAATTGGGGTAGTTTATGCCCTCGGGCCGAACGCATGATCGCATTACTTTATGGGGCTTGCCCTTTGTCGCTGGTATTTCCTTCGGGCAAACTCAAAGTAGCAACTTAACTTTGATTCTTTCCGGCGCATTTTTATTTAGTGGGCTAATGTTCGGCCCTGACTTGGATCTTAACTCTGTACAATACAAGCGCTGGGGGTGTTTGAGGTGGATCTGGATACCTTATCAAAAAACTTTACGGCATCGCTCGCTGTTATCTCACGGTCCGATACTTGGGACAACCCTGCGATTAATATATTTAGCTGTATGGTTAGGCATACTCGGTATTCTCGTTGGGATAGTGCAGTTAGTGTGGAATGTGGGGTGGAGTTGGCAGCAATTTTTTGAAGTGCTAACGCGATCGCTTACTCAATATCCCAGCCAGTGGATTGCCTTTTATCTAGGGCTAGAAATAGGGGCGATGAGCCATTCTGTGAGTGATTGGGGCGGTTCTACTTACAAACGCTTCAAAAAACAGGGCAGAATAAAGAAACGTAAATTAACTACAGTTACTCGCCGCCCTAAATCGGCAGCTGTTAAAAGTCGTGAGAAGCGTTAACTAAAATATGATTTACCCACTTGAAGTCTGAAATTTTAATCCCCATTGCCCTCTTAAAAAGGGGGAGCTTAAGCAGTTAAGATTCGTCACAAGCGTTAATTAAAATATGATTTACCTGCTTGAAGTCTGAAATTTTAATCCCCATTGCCCCCTTAAAAAGGGGGAGCTTAAGCAGTTAAGATTCGTCACAAGCGTTAATTAAAATATGATTTACCTGCTTGAAGTCTGAGATTTTAATTTCTCTTGCCTTCTTAAAAGGGGGAAATCAAATGTGTAAGTTTATAGTATTAACTTAAAATTTTTCAGGATGACTCAAGAATCCAATCAATTCAATCAAAATCAGTCTCATGGCGCTACATTAGCAGCAGTGCAACAATTGATTAATGTGGTTGCTCAACTGCGATCGCCTGATGGTGGTTGTCCTTGGGATTTGGCTCAAACTCCCGAAACACTGACTCCTTACGTGATTGAAGAAGCTTATGAAGTAGTAGACGCGATTAAGAGTGGAGATCCAAATGCGATCGCGGAAGAATTAGGAGACTTACTATTACAAGTAGTGTTGCAAGCTCAAATAGCTTCAGAAAAGGGTAAGTTTAGTCTTACAGAAGTTGCTCAAGGCATTACTCAAAAGCTGATTCGCCGTCATCCTCATGTGTTTGGTGATGTGCAAGTTAATAGTGTTGAGCAAGTGCGGCAAAACTGGGAGGAAATCAAAGCCCAGGAAAAAGGGGAATCAGTCGAAGATAGTCAAAAACTAAGTACCAAACTTAGCCGTTATGCTCGCACACTTCCGCCGTTGATGGCTGGAATGAAGATTTCTGAAAAAGCTGCTGCGGCTGGTTTTGAGTGGGAAAATATTGATGGTGTCTGGGCGAAATTTGATGAGGAGTTAGCAGAATTAAAACAAGCGATCGCACATGAACCACTCGCAGCACAACAAGCTGAAATTGGAGATTTATTATTTGTTGTAATTAATCTTGCTCGTTGGTATAACCTCGATCCAAGTGCAGCTTTACAAGGAACTAACCAGCGATTTGTTCAGCGTTTATTCCAAATGGAGGCATTTGCGGATCGTCCTTTGTCGGACTATACATTAGAGGAATTAGAAAATTTGTGGCAGCAAGCTAAAGCCCGACTTGCCAAAGATTAATAACTTCTCAGTTTAAGTTTTTTAAAATAGTAAGTAAAGGTTAAATTTATGCTCAAAGTATTCAAAGTAAGTACCGTTGTTATCGCTACTTTAGTAAGTTTAAGTAGTAAAACAATGGCTGTACCTACCGCTAAACTCACCATAGTAGTAAATCAACTACCTAACCAAAAAGGTGAAATTTGCATGAGAATTTATGCAAAGGAACAGGGATTTCCTCAAAGTTCAAAAGGTGTAGTTCAAAGTGGTTGCACTAAAATAACAGGACGTTCGGCAACAAAAGAGTTTTATGGCTTAAACTATGGAACTTATGCTGTTGCTTTATTTCATGATGAAAATGGCGACGGCAAACTAAATACAAACTTTTTAGGTATACCAAGAGAAGGTTTTGGAATTTCTAATAACCCAACTGTAAGAACCAGTGCGCCGAAGTTTAAAAATTCTAGTTTCCCCTTGAGAGGAGATACAACAATAAAGATCGGTATGAAATATATTTAATAAATCAATGAACAATGATTAGTAATAATTGTTTTAGTAGATAATTATAGTTACTAAGTTAATAGCTAATTGTAGATTTATGACTGTTAACCAAATTACTTTACCCCTAAGCGCGATCGCTCAACAAACTCGTAACAGCGCCCAAAAGCTGGCGGTGTTATCAGAAACGGCGAAAAATCAAGCGATTGAAAAAATCGCCCAAGCTTTAGAATCGGCAACAGATGATATTCTGGCTGCTAATGCTGCTGATTGCATGGCTGCGGCAGCTGCTGGAATTCCTAAACCGCTATATAATCGGCTGAAATTGGATGCAGCGAAGCTCAAAAGTGCGATCGCTGGGGTGCGAGATGTAGGTAAACTAAGTGATCCGGTGGGGGAAGTACAAATCCACCGCCAGCTAGATGATAATTTAATTCTCAAGCGTATTACCTGCCCATTAGGTGTATTAGGTGTTATTTTTGAGGCACGTCCTGATGCGGCAATTCAAATTTCCTCGCTAGCGATTAAGTCTGGAAATGGTGTCATTCTTAAAGGTGGACAAGAAGCTGTTAAATCTTGTGAAGCAATAGTTAAAGCTATTCATCAAGGATTGTCTCAATCTGCTGTAAATTCTGCTGTTGTACAGCTATTAACGACAAGAGAAGAAACACTAGCACTGTTGCAGTTAGATCAATATGTGGATTTAATTATTCCTAGAGGTTCTAATTCTTTTGTGCGATTTGTGCAGGATAATACTCGCATTCCTGTACTCGGTCATGCAGAAGGAATTTGTCATCTTTATGTAGATGCTGCGGCTGATATTGGCAAGGCTGTAGAAATTGCAGTAGACGCAAAAACTCAGTATCCAGCTGCTTGTAATGCAATTGAAACTATGCTTGTTCACTCCTCAATTGCGGCAAAGTTTTTACCAGTAGTTGCAGACGCTTTGCAAAAACGGAATGTAGAGTTGAGAGGAGATGAATCGACTTGTGAGATTTTAGATATTGCAACTGCTACAGAAATAGATTGGGCGACTGAGTATAGCGACTTGATCTTAGCAATTAAAGTTGTAGATTCGCTCTTCGATGGAATCGCGCATATCAATAATTATGGTTCAGGACATACAGACGCGATCGCTACCGAAGATCCAGATGCTGCGTCTACATTTCTAGCACAGGTAAATTCAGCTGGCGTGTACCACAATTGTTCAACTCGGTTTGCTGATGGCTTCCGCTACGGGTTTGGTGCAGAAGTTGGAATTAGTACCCAAAAACTGCCGCCGCGTGGTCCTGTGGGCTTAGAAGGGCTAGTAACGTATAAGTATCAGCTTACTGGTGATGGGCATATTGCAGCGACCTATAGCGGGGATAATGCTAAGTCTTTTAATCATCAGGATTTAGATCATTGAGAAATTCTGCAACTTGTTTCCACAGTAGAGTAGGAGACTCAATTAATGGTGCATGGCCTGTTGGCAAAACTTTTAATCTTGAATTCTCAATTAAAGCCACAAGCTTAGACGCTAGTGCTAGATATTTTTGATCTTTAGAACCAGCTATAACAAGAGTCGGTGTTTTAATGTTTATCAGTTGATGCCAAACTGAAGGCATAACTCCACTACCAAAATATTTTAAACTGCAAGCTAATCCAGAAGGTTGCAGGGGTAGACGGCGTATTACTTCCTTAGTAATATCCTGGCTATCAGTAATTTCTTTAAAAAGAGGTTGTGCTAACCATGCGGTTAGAAAATCTCCAGGGTTTGAATTAAGGATTTTTTCTGCTAGTTCGTTGTCTGCTTTAACCCTTGCTTTTCGCATAACTTCATCAATTCCGGCTGTAGTTGAAACCAAAATCAGTGAATGAAGCTGATGGTAATTTTTTACGGCAAATTGTAGCGCTAATCGCCCTCCCATTGAATACCCGAATAAATGAAACTTGCTTTGTTTTAGAGAAGTAAGCCATTTTTTTAGTAAAGCAACCTGGTTAGCAGTATGAAAATTAATTTCAGTTTCTATAACTTGAGTTTTTCCATGTCCAGGTAAATCGGGTATTAAACATCTATAGTTACTAATAATGAAATTTGGTGTTTCTAAAAAGTCACGACTGCTACCAGTAAATCCATGTAAAAATACTATTGTCTCTTGAACATCTAAATCAGAATCAAAATAATGAATGCTTCCTAAATCAGATTTGTAGTAACGTGATTTCATATTAAATCCGGTTACTCACTTCTTACTAATTTACTATTATGTGGTGGATATCAAGCGCTTTCTAGGTGCATTAATTAAAACAAATTTATTCACTACTCACTACTCACTCTTATCCACGACTCACTACTCACTCTCTTCCTCAAACCAACGCTTTAAGTAGTGCTTGCAGTTTTAACTGAATTTCTGCTAATTCTTTGTCTGGATCAGAACCAGCAACTATACCAGCGCCTGCGTAAAGTCTAGCGCGATCGCTGTCTATTAATGCCGAACGGATGCCGACAATAAACTCGCTGTTACCTTGGTAGTCTACCCAACCTAGCGGCGCAGCGTATAAGCCTCTCTCAAAGTTTTCATAGCGATTAATTGCTTCACAAGCAACGTCTCTAGGAACACCTGCAACTGCTGGGGTAGGATGTAACTCTGCCACAATTTCTAAAGGATTAACATTAGCAGGAAGTTTGGCGCTGATTGGTGTCCATAAATGTTGAATGTTAGATAGTTGTCTTAGCTGTGGTGCTAGTAGTTGCGGTACAATGCCCAAATGATATAGACGTTGAGTAATAAAATCAATTACAACTCGATGTTCGTGATTTTCTTTTTCACTATTTAATAGACGTTCTGCTAAATCAGCATCTTCGATCAAGGTTTTTCCTCTTGGTGCTGAACCAGCCAAAGCATCTGTGATCAATTCTTGATTGTGAATACTAATTAAGCGTTCTGGACTTGCACCAATAAAGGTTTGTCCTTTCCCGTTGCTAATCGAAAATATATAACAGTTTGAATAGAACCTACGTAAATTGTTTAACGATTTAAATAAATTAAAAGGATTAGCTGAAATAACATCTAACGCATGGGCAATAACAATTTTTTGTAAATGATTGGACTGGATTGACTTTAAAATCGAAACAATTGTTTGTTCAAACTTATCAATGCCGTTTACAGCTTCTTTAATAAATTCTTGTTGATTAATATTATCTCTATTAAAATTGTCTTTTACTGATATAATTTGCTCAATTGTTTGATAAAACTGCCCTACTAGTGTTTCTAGATTTACTCCAGTATTAATTTCTAAATTTGCTATTAATATACAGCGATCGCTATCTCGAATAATTTGCCAACGCGGTAGAAATACTGTTGCTGGTGGAAACGGAGAATTTGGTTGCGTATTTTCGTCGAAAAAGCCAAAGCTACAGCAAAAGTGAGGCCCACTAAAAGAATGATTTAGGTTGCCAAAAGTAATTATATTAGCAATGTGAAATTTGATAAACTTTTGAGCATTTTCAAATCGCTGTTTGCCTTTCAAGTGTAATTTTGCAACTGAATCAATAGCAGCGAGCGCTTGTCCTTTACTTTTATTTTCACAGTAAAAATTCAGTTGATTTGGTTGGGCAATTTTTTCGAGGGCAACCAGTGGATCAACTGATTCAATTTCCAGCGATATGCTGACAAATTTTGTCTGGTTGCAGGAGCAATCTTGCTGGCAAGCTGACAGAAACTGATATAGCTCTTTTTGGTCTAAAAAAAGATTAGCACGACACGGTGAAACTGTCATGTATTTGATAATAGTAAATTTTTTTGAAGTTCTGTTCCTAAGTTGTGTTTAAACGTGATGGTATTTCTAGAGGTAACACAATTAGGCAACCTTTAACCACCTATGCGGCTAGCCAAAATTAAGTTAAGTTTTATACCGATCATTTTGCCTAAATTCAGGCTATAGGGCTAGTACCCTAGAAAACGCAAGCGCGATCGCAAGTTTTCCTAGCCAGTATGGAGAACAGCATATTACCAAAATCGCCCTTAAAAGCCACACCTTGACAAAATATTTCCTTGTTTCTCCTTGTCTGGTTCTCGTTTTGTCCTCTTAGCTGAGGAAAGATCGAGATGAAATTTCAAAATTAGTAATCTTTTGGCAATTTAACTAAAGTACACCTAATGACTACAAAGCTGATTTCATATCCAAATCCTAAATTATGGATGGCGGCAATTAAACCGCCGATGTACAGCGTTGCTATTATGCCAATTTGGGTGGGAACTGCTGTTGCTTTTGCAGAGACTAAAATTCTACATGGAGAAGTATTTACTACTTTTTTAAGTGCTGCGATTTTTATTCTTGCCTGGGAAAATCTTAGTAACGATGTATTTGATTCTGAAACTGGAATTGATCAAAACAAAGCCCATTCTTTAGTTAATTTGACTGGCAACAAATCTTTAATTTTCTGGATAGGAAATTTGTTTTTAGGTTTGGGCTTATTGGAGATAGTAGCGATCGCCTGGTGGCAACAAGACTTAACTATAGTTGGGTTAATACTTTTGTGCTGTGCCTTGGGTTACAGCTACCAAGGGCCTCCGTTTCGCTTAGGCTACCAGGGTTTAGGCGAAATTATTTGCTTCTTTTGCTTTGGGCCATTGGGCGTGACAGCAGCTTACTATAGTCAAACACAAAGTTGGTCAGTAGCTAATTTAGCAGCCTCGATCGTTGTCGGAATTGTCACCAGCTTAATTTTGTTTTGTTCTCACTTTCACCAAGCTAAAGATGACTTAGCCGCAGGAAAGCGATCGCCTATTGTCCGTCTTGGTACAGCAACATCAGCCCAGTTGTTACCTTGGTTTGGCGGTAGCATTTATGTGCTAACAGGGTTATTTGTGATTTTGGGTATTTTCCCAGTTTGGACATTGCTAAGTTGGGCGAGTTTACCCTTTACCCTCAAGTTATGCCGCTACGTCGGGCAATATCATAATCAACCGGAAAAGGTAAGTAATTGTAAATTCATTGCTGTAGCCGTGCATTTTTGGAGTGGCTTGCTATTAGGATTGGGATTCATGCTTGCTGGTAGCTAGCTGTATGCTATACCGATTTGAATTTCATCCTTATCGCCGCGCATTTAAGCGCCCGCTACAAACAAGTCACGGCAGCTGGGAGGTGCGGGATGGCATTATTGTTAGCCTCAGCGATGAAACTGGTATTAGCTACGGCGAGATTGCCCCCATTAGCTGGTTTGGATCTGAAACTTTGGCACAAGCAGTAGATTTTTGCCGCCAGCTGCCAAGTGAAATTACAGAGGAAATGATTTTCTCAATTCCAGATCAGCTTCCTGCTTGTCAGTTTGGGTTTGAGTCAGCGTGGGAAGGAGCAGGGGAGCAGGGGAGCGGAGGAGCAGGGGAGCAGGGGAGCGGAGGAGCAGGGGGTTATAAGCGAACACCTAACTCGTTGAGGTATAGTGCCTTGTTGCCTGCGGGGGAAGGGGCTTTAGAGGCTTGGCAGGCGTTGTGGGATCAGGGTTATCGCACGTTTAAGTGGAAGATTGGTGTTAATGCGATCGCTGATGAACTTGCAATTTTTGATGTACTTACCCAAAAACTGCCAGGAAAGGCAAAACTGCGATTAGATGCTAATGGGGGACTTAGTTATGACGAGGCGAATCTTTGGCTGGAAAATTGCGATCGTAAATTAGCTGTAGAAATTGAATTTATCGAACAACCACTGCCTGTAGAACAGTTTAATTTAATGCAGGAATTAAGTTATTGCTATGGTACTGCGATCGCCTTGGATGAATCTGTTGCTACGCTTAACCAACTGAAAACCTTTTATCAGCAAGGTTGGCGGGGTATTTTTGTAATTAAACCAAGCATCTCCGGTTCTCCATCTCGCTTACGCCAATTTTGCCAGAAACATCAAATTGATCTTGTTTTTTCATCTGCCTTTGAAACCGACGTTGGCAGACAGGCTGCACTAAACCTAGCAGTTGAATTATCGCGTCAAAATAGGGCTGTGGGATTTGGGATTAACCATTGGTTTGATCAAGATAAAACCTGATTAAAGCTATCTATGCAAACTTTAGATTATCTCAAACAACGTACAAATGACGATTGGTTGATTGGTTACGATAGTCGTCAATTTAATCGAAGTATTGAACAATTGTACTCAGAATTAACTGATTTATCGCATTCTGGAATAACCAAAGTTCTCCTGGCTGAACGTGAACCGATGAAGTTTTTAGCAGGATTCATCGCCGCTTGTGCAGCTGGTTGTCCCGTATTTCTTGGTAATCCTAATTGGGTGAAACAAGAATGGGAGCAAGTTTTTAAAATAGTACAGCCAGACCTAATATTAGGAAATGGAGATTGGGGATCAGCAGTTAGAAATTACTATCCTAGTCAATCGCCAATTATCAAGTCAGGAATTATGATTCCTACTGGTGGTTCGTCAGGCAAAATTCGCTTTGCTATCCACACTTGGGAAACTTTAATGACATCTGTACAAGGTTTTCAGCAATATTTTCAATTACAGCAAATAAATTCTTTCTGTGTATTGCCGCTATATCATGTCAGTGGATTAATGCAATTTATTCGCTCATTTACTACTAATGGCAAGCTAGTTATTCAACCATTTAAAGAAGTAGAAACTGAGAAAAAATATGATATTGATTTATCTGAATTTTTTATATCTTTAGTGCCAACACAGCTACAACGTCTTCTGCAAAACTCGACCTTAGCCGCTTGGCTATCTAAATTTAAGACAGTATTACTAGGCGGTGCGCCACCTTGGGATGAACTTTTAAAACAGGCAAGATTTAACGCAATTCCATTAGCGCTTACATATGGCATGACAGAAACCGCCTCACAAATTGCCACACTTAAACCAGAAGATTTTATCAAAGGTTATAACAACTGTGGTCAAGTTTTACCCCATGCGAAAGTAACTATTCATAATTCCGAGGGTGAATTATTGGGCATAAACCAAACAGGAATTATTAATATTAAAGCTCAATCTTTAGCACTCGGTTACTATCCAGAATTTAAGCAAGATGATTTTCAATTAGATGATTTGGGCTTTTTTGATGCTCAAGGTTACTTAAATATTGTAGGTCGTAGCAGCAATAAAATTATTACTGGTGGCGAAAATGTTTACCCAGAAGAAGTAGAAGCAACAATTAGATCAACTCAACTTGTCAATGATGTATGTGTAATTGGGATTAGCGATCGCCACTGGGGTCAAGCAGTAACAGCAATATATGTTCCTAGCAATTCATCCGTTACTACTACTGCACTGCAAACCGCACTTGAAAATAAACTAAGTAAATTCAAACATCCTAAATATTGGCTTTCACTCTCAAATTTACCCCGTAATCCCCAAGGCAAAATCAATCGAGAACAACTAATTCAAATAGCTACAGCCCATATTCAAATATTATTAAAATAAACTCTCTATTTTCTGATCTTAACGCTCTCTGCGTCTAAACGCTGTCGCTACACTACGTGAAAGCAGTTCGTTTTTCTATCAAGCCATCGAATAATATCATCTGGTATAGCTTCTTTATTTCTATTAATCGGATTAATACAAACGTGCCTAGTAATAGCCTTAGCATATATTTCCTTTGCTACACCAAAAAGTTCGTAAGTAACCTCAAATTTTTCATTAGTAATTTGTTGAGGTACTAAGCAAATAGATATTTTGTCGCCACAAAACATAGGACGAAAAAAATCTACATTCGCATGAACAATTGGAATAGCAATATCTGAATTACTAAAAAATGTTTTAAGATTAATTCCAGACGCAGCTAATGATTCTTCATAAGCTTCATGACACATTCCCAAAACATTAGCAAAGTAAACAACGCCAGCTGCATCAGTATCTTGAAATCGAATAATTCGTTGGTAACTAAATAACATCTATTATCAATGAACAATTATCAATTATCAATTGTTTCTGATAATTGATTGGTCAACTAATGCAGTAGTCTGAAGCGCGTATTCATCCTTCTTGCTGACACTGGTAGTTTTTTTGGAGAAAAAGCTAACAACTGTTAGTTAGTTGGCTAGTATTAAAGGTAGAACCTAATATGTTGCTGCATTGTGAGAAGTTTAATAGTTATGCCAAAACATCTTATCAAGCACGTCAAAAAAACATTGACAAGTTTTATGGGAATATTGGGCATTAGTTCTTTGATCGCCTTCCCGGCATTTTCACAGCAAAATTCTGTCAATCCCGCTAATCCTACCACTATTAACCCTAGCCGTAATCGTACTACTCAAAACGGGAGGCTGATCGGTGGTAATGGCAGTTATCCCCAAGGTTCACGCATTAATCCTAATGGCACAATCTCTACTCCCAGAGGTAACAGGACTAGCCCTAGCGTGACCATAAAGAATGGTGACGGTTCTACCAGCTATTATTATCGGGACGGTTCGCGCATTACTGTTGATAGTACAATTGCCCCTACAGGGACACTGATCAGACGATAGACATTTCGTTAATTACAGCTTTTGTGAAGTTGTTTAGGAAGCTGCGCTGTAGGTGAGAAAATCCACAAATATCTCTCGAAATTAGACAATACGAGAGTTGCGTGTGACTACATCTAAAACGCTGAAATTAACTTGAAAAAGGGTTTTGGTCAATCGGAACGTTGGGATTTGAACCCAAGACCTCCACTACCCCAAAGTGGCGCGCTACCAAGCTGCGCTACGCCCCGGTAAGGATATTTATCTTATCACAATCTTAGCAATAATAAAAGAAATTTAGAAAACTTTGAGCATTTGAGCGGCTTGAACTAAGCCTGAAACAGAGTTAGCCGTCCAGTTACCCTCTGCACAACGTCCTGTATTGAGAATCAACCGCAGACTATAAGCGTGGGGATAGCCTTCTACTTGCAGCCAAAGTAAATCGCTTTCCGCTTCACAGGCAATTTTTTCCTCTGCCATCAATTCGCTGGCTAGCTGATTCATCGTTTCTACTAACTGGGCTAATAACCGACAAAAATCACTCAATTCTGACTGAGTGAGTTCAATTGCCCAGTCATCAGCACCCACCAAGCCTTTAAATTGAGGTACATCAGGGTTCCAGCCGATGCGCCAACCCGCTCCACTTTTAACGACGCGCTCCATATAATTAGGCTAAGGCATTAGCAATGCAATACATCTCTCATTTTGAGTCCTCGTAGATCCCCCCTAGCCCCCCTTAAAAAGTGGGGAAAATAGCCCCCGTGATTTTAATGGTCCCCGTGATTTTAATGGCGTAGCCTCCTCTGGCTTCCCCCTTTTTAAGGGGGACGGGAGGGAGATTAAAGAGGTTGGGGGATCTCAAGTCTTAACCGAAAAGTATTGATTAGCAATGTGTGGGGCATCTTTACAGACGAGGCGGCGGTGAGTTTTGTCTACCAGTTGGACTGGGTTCAGTGCTTGGCTGGAGTGGTGTTGTAGCTGGCGCGGAGGAATTTGAGGTAAAGGCGTTAACGAGGGTTTGAATCAGGGCATTTCGTTGTTGTCTGTTGAGGCGTTGAATAGCAGCGCGATCGCCTTCTATGGGATTTTCTCGCAAAGCCTCATATCCTGGATACGCCTCCTCCGACATTATGTCGTTAGCACCCAGATAATCTGCTAAAGTTAGTTTCCAATCGAGTCTGTAATTGGGAGCGCGCCCTTTCACATAGACGTGATAATTGATCAGACGACTTACTAAAGTATTATCTAAAGCAACCTTCCGTGTTTCTTTACTGATATATTGGTTTTCCAAAGGCAAGTTAGGCAGCTGTTCATAAACTTGTCGCCAGAGATCGCGTGGGCTGACACTTTGAGATAATGCAGGTTGGGGATTAAATAAACTGATTTGATTTTTTTCTACCCCTGAACCTAAAATGATCAGACCTATAATAGTCAGCGTTGTGACTACTAAGTTTAAAGTACGCTTTTGTTTGCTGAGATTGATCAACTTTTCAATTGCTGGCTGGACAAACTTCGCCACAACTTTACTCACCAATAATTTCTGGCTGTGTCAATTCATCAGACATTTCAATAATTGCTCGCAACACTGGCTTCATCATCGGATCGTCCATATTGTCAAAATCTTCATACCGACGGCGTTTAGCCCGATTTGCCACCTGAACCGTAATCCGATAACGATTTGAGGCTGCACCAATTAGTTCCTCAGCACGGAGCATGATCTGACTTTGGGTTGTCTCGAATTTTGAACGCTTCAGCATAAAACCTTAATTACTAGCTTTTTGAATCATAGCGTAGCTGCTTTGGCACAATATAACAGCCTATCTGATTTTTTACCTCTAAATCTAGGCTCTAAGTAATTTGTCTTTTATGTGTAATCACGGTTGTGTAATGTGATTAAATAGTTTTAACTATTTAAAAATAAACCTCATCCATTCTACGCATCTACCTATGGATAGAAAAAACAAACGCTTTTTACTGTTAATCGTTTCTTGTAGCGCAACTGGTGTAATTTTGGGCGGTACCTCTAGCTGGGCAAAGAGCAGTCATTGTTTGCAAGCTGCCAATGTCACGAGTGAATGTTTGACTCAAGAACCCTTAACTAACACTATACAGGGAATGAGTACGGGTTTGATCGCAGGGGCTGGAGCCGCAATTGGAGCAGCGTGGCAGTTAAGGCACGAAGATTGACAAAAGCGCTATGGGCTACTAATTTAAGTGCTTTTCCCTCAAGCTGGGAATAGCGATGCCTGCGGCGAGCTGCGCTTAAACGCGCTCTTAAGCATTTAGTAGCTCACTTGGGCGTACAATTAGGCTATCGCCAGTATTTTGCACCTTTTGAGCGCGAGTTTTTAATTAAAACCGATAGTTGCGCTTACTTACCCACAAGCTAATCGGCACTGCACGCCCTTGAGTATCTACTTTCACTTCAACCACAAAAGATTGCGGTTGTCTACCTCGCTGCGTTTGATTGATGTCTTGATTAATCTCGTCTCTGCGTGATTCTGGCATATAGTAGGTTTCCAAGCCGTACTCAATTGAGTTCCTAGTGGATTTCCCTTTTAAGGCTATTTGATTGGCGGGTAGAGAAGTAGGGCGATTACTTTTTACGCCCACAGGCTTCCAAGGTTTAGGCGGTTGAGATTCATTAGCTACAGGCGCTTCTAAAATCACATAGAATGTTGTCTCTGAAGGTAGATCGGTATTTTGCTTAGATCCTTTGAACAACTCTTTCCCACCAGGAAGAGAAAGCAGGTTTTCTACACGAGAAACGTCATAACTTAATGTTTGGGAGTAGCCACGTATCGGATCGTAAGGATCTACGGGAGCAGTTTGTAAAATTACTGTTTTACCAGTAACTTGGGTATAAAATGGCTGGGCGGGGGAAGCAAGAATTAATCCTGTCTGCAACAGCAGGGGAACCCATAGCCGCCAAATTGGTAAGCGTTCTGGTAATTGAGATTGCTTACCTTGCAGTAGAGGCGTTGTTAATGCAGATTTTGATCTCGTCATAAATTATTCTCCTCAGAAAGTGGGGATTGAGAACTACGTCTGCTGTTTTGTTTGTTGCTTAAAGTACGGACATAGCGCTCAAACCAAAGTCCGATCGCAATTACACCGACACCGCACAAAATAAACATCAGGGATTTGAATAGTAATCCTGTAGCAGACAAAATAAACCAATTAAGAATTCGTAGGGTTAGTAGCACCATTCCACCCCAGAAAGCGCGTCTTTGTCCTTGTGCTAGTCCTTCGCGGATCAAGCCAGCAGCCAAAAGAAACAAGAGTGCGTTGAAAATAAATGTTGCTTGTACAGTAATTGGAGCAATATTAATGTGCCAAATGGGTATTAAGGCAGCGATCGCAATAAATCCCCCAATCACAACTGTGGTTAAATCTACGTTGCGCCGCCGTCGCTGTTTTGTGCCTAGCCACAGTAAACGCAACCATGCAAAGATCGCGACGGAGATGAAAATAAAGACATCTACCAAGGCAAACCAACTTAAATTCGTTGATTGTTGGCTAGAAACAGGATTTGCTGAAGCTTCCCAGAACCAAGAAAAAGACCAGGTATAAAATAAAATAGCAAGGTAAACAAGTGCTAAATTACGAGCAATTGATTGAAAAGAGCCTTGTCTCGTCGTGTGGGATTGGCGTTGTTGGCCCAAGCGAGGAAAATCACCATATATCCATAATGAGTCATCGTAGGCCCACAATAGCGCTGGTGGTAGGGCAACAGCTAGAGCGAATATCCAACCTCCTGAGTTAGCGGTATAGAAATTTGTTATTCCGAAGAACCAGTTAATTTGCAGGGAAAACACCAGTGCGATCGCAGCTAGGGCAAAAATCGAACGCGATCGACACCAATAGGCTAAAGGAATAAATATCAAACCTGTCAATAGCGGCATATGCTGTCCGATTAGCGCCGCCCAAGACAATTCTTGAAATAAAGCTCCACTAAAGACAACCTCCCCTAAGAAGCCGCAGTAACCCGCCCCAATTAGGATAATTGACAGTATACCCAACGAAGGTAAACGTAGGCTGTAAGCCATTGCTACTACACCAATTCCCCAAGCTAGCAATAACTCATAAAATGGGTTGCTAATGTGAAACATTTGACCCATCAAACCCATATTTGCGCCTAATATTAATGCTCCTAAAATTAATAATCCATGGCCGAGGCGTTGTTGTTTTTCTTCATGTCGCCTCCATAAATAAAAACCAGCGACATTCACCACAATAAATAAACTTAATAGCAGCGTTACTTTGGCAGTTCGTGGTAATTCTTGCCAGTTTGCAGCTACAAAGGTAATTACACCTAAGCCAATTAAAATACTTCCCAATCCCAGCAAAATCATGATGAAACGATTGCGGGCTATAGTATCAAGAGTATTAAGTTGGTAACGCTCTGCTAACTGTTCGTATTGGGAATCTTCAATTAATCCCTCAGTCCGCCATAACTCTAATTCATGGCGTAACTGGTAGCGAAACGTATCTGAAACCATGACAGTTTCCCTTTCAGTTGAGTAACAAAGGTAGTGGTAATCTGGGTATAAATTACTAAAATGAAGTTAGTTGTACATACCCAAAATTATAATTTTAGTGTGCAGCTAGCAGCGTTATTTAAATGATTGTTATGTGACACTTTGGCTGTTGGTCTAGGTTTAGTTACAAAGTTAGGTTATTTTACTTAGCTATCTGAAGGTAAAATTTATAATTTATTAATAAAAATTTAGAAAATATATAGAAGTCGAACCGCAAAGACGCAGAGAACGCCAAGGAGTTTTACAAGAGAGGTTAAGAGGATTTTGGGACAATCTCTAATTCTTTGTATCCTGTTTGCTGATCAATAGTTCTACTAAAGTTAAATTCTTCGCTAGCGCCGATGACTATTTCTGCTGTTGTGTAGATAATGCAGCCGTTGTCTAAATGTCCACCGAGGGTTTTACCTGATTGATCAGCTATTGCAATATGCAGGTGAATTCCGTTTATTGCTAATGTGCCATTGAGAGAAATAATTTCAAATTTATCAGTTAATACTGTATTAATATTTTGATTTGCAAATCGAAGTGTTGCTTGTTTAAGGCTACCAATTGCAGTTAAAACGAATCCTGCTTTAATATCTTGTTCCACGACAAAATTTTTTAAACTTTCTTTTAAATCTTGATTTGGTTTTAGTCTAAAAGCAAAAACTTTCATCTGTTAGTTATTAGTAATTACACTTGGTATAAATTATATCGACCAGAATTTTATCAGTAGTTTTCCTGTACCCGTCACAGAGGGGCATTCATAAAATACACTAAACAACCCTGATTTTACTCAGTAGGATAAGAACTATGACTCAGCTGTTCCCATATCAGATGCAAGGACAAGTTGAGAGCTTATTGCAACTGTTACACGATGAGCCAACATTGCGAGTAGAGGATACTACTTCAGTTCAGTCTGCTCTTAAGAAAGCGATTTCCCCTACATTTGAAATTGTCTTTGCTGGTGCTTTCAGTGCTGGAAAATCAATGTTGCTCAATGCTTTGCTAGAACGGGAATTGCTCTACAGTGCTGAGGGACACGCTACGGGGACTGAGTGCTACATTGCTTATGCAGAACCAAATGATGAACGGGTAATTCTCACGTTCATGAGTGAAGCGGAAATTCGAGAACACGCAGCTGCTTTGTGTTGGCGACTGGGATTGATGACACCAGCTAATATTAACCAACCCGAAGTAATTAATCAGTTGCGCCAGGAATGCACGGTAATTATTCACAATGAAGGCGGCGAGAGTAAGTCAGAATTGGCGAAACAGGCGAAGGCGCTGATATTGTTGCTGGAAGGATTTGAGACAAACCGCGATCGCATTCATACTGTAAATAACGCCACTTATTCGATGGAGCAGTTCGACTTCTCTAACCTGAAGGAAGCCGCTAGTTATGCTCGTCGTGGTAGTAATAGCGCCGTACTAAAGCGAATTGAGTATTACTGCAACCATTCACTATTGCAAGATGGCAATATTCTGATTGATACGCCAGGAATTGATGCACCTGTACAGAAGGATGCTGAACTGACTTATCGCAAAATTGAAGATTCCGATACTTCAGCCGTTGTCTGTGTCCTCAAGGCTGCTTCAGCAGGCGATATGACGAAGGAAGAGACGCAACTGCTGGAAAAAATGCGCTCTAATCCTGGGATACGCGATCACGTTTTCTATGTCTTCAACCGCATTGATGAAAGCTGGTACAACACTCAACTACGCCAACGGCTAGATGATTTAATCAATTCTCAGTTTCAAAATTCCCCTAGAGTTTATAAAACCAGTGGTTTACTAGGATTTTACGGTAGTCAGATTAAACAAACAAGTGGGCTAGAACGCTTTGGTTTAGATTCTGTCTTTGGCGATATTAAAAGCTTAGATGGACAAGAGGAAACACCGCAATTCATTAATGAATTTAATCGCTATTGTGCTAATTCTGGGAAGCTACCGCCGAATAAATTTCGGATTTCTGTTAATAGCTACGAGTCGCCTAATGAGAACTATGTAAGAATTCTGGCTGAACAAGGTACGCCGCTAATTGAGCAATTAATTGAAGATAGTGGAATAGAGGAATTTCGTACTGCGATTACTCGCTATCTCAAAGAAGAAAAGCGTCCGCAATTGTTTAAGAATTTAGCCGATGATCTCCAACCATTGTGTATCAGTTTGCGGAAATATTACATAGCTGTAAAACGAGACTTAGATAGTCAACCAAGTGAAATTGAGGCGATGAAAGCGCGAGAAGTGGAACGTCTCAATCAGCAATTACAGCAAGTTGGAGATGAGTTTTACCAGCACATAGAGAAAGAGGTAAATTCTGTAGTAACAAACGGTTGTGCAGCTTTTGAAGATAATTTTCGTAAGCTTCAGGCGCGAATGATTCGCCGTTTGGATGAGTTGTTAGATATCCCTGTTTTGTCAGTTTCCGAAATCAACAAGTAGTAAATAAAGCCTTTCATCCAGAAGAATAAAAGGGTTTGAATTGATTCATTGCACTAATTACAGCAGTTCTTGGTAGAGTAGAATACAGTTAAAAAGTAAACTTAACCTGAAGCCGAATGAAAGCATACTCTGTAGACCTGCGCCAGAAAGTGATTGATGCGTATAACCAGCAAGAGGGGTCA
>JAESFL010000500.1_pt1 | contig 26336 bp, 24 predicted proteins | sample 9269401 | NCBI WGS metagenome assembly JAESFL01 (sample SAMN14506025, study PRJNA617098) | algae metagenome | isolation source: Gloeocapsa sp. UFS-A4-WI-NPMV-4B04 and co-occurring heterotrophs from desert... | place: USA: Utah | collected 2006-10-01 | reverse complement strand
GCCTGTCATGGTCGAGGCGAAGGCCAAGCGCGATCCCGCTAAGGCGATCCGGAAAGGCTGATCAGAGATGACCTATTCCCGCGACACCACTCCGATCTCATAATTTACTCGCGTCCCGATTTCAGGATGAAAACACTCTCGGGTGGAGTGGCTTATGTGTCGGCGAGTTCTGCAATCGGCTCAGGGAAATAGACAGGAGAAGGTGACCGGAGCAATCCGTAACGTTGAGGCGCCAGCCCTGCCATTCCTTATCAGTACAGTTGTCTTCCTGGCGTATTTCCTCGATTGCCTTGAGCGCCTCAGCTTCCGCCATCCCCATGTCGGTGACTTCAACACCAGCATCGTCGCGGATCATGCCATAGGGACTTAAAAGGTGGAAATAGCAGCGCATTGGCGGCCTCCACACTAAGGGCGCCGAGAGGCGGCCGCCCTAGTGCCTATTGAGGTAATCCAAATAGAGAAGCAGAAGTTCCTAGAAGGGGAATTCATTTCGCATATTCTGGTCTGCAGCCCAACTTAGGACCCAATTCAGCAATAATTCCTCAAAGCACCTATTCGGAGGTAATCCAGAGGAGGCCTGTGTGCAGATCGATGTAAACTCACGAGGTCAAGGCCTAGCTGTGATCAGCATGCAGGGCCGCCTTGATGCGGCAGCTGCCCCGACGTTCAAAGAACAAATCGTCAAAGCAATTTCTCAGGGCAACGTGAGGCTCGCCCTGCACATCGCTCAAGTGTCCTTCATGGACAGCATAGGTCTGGGAGCGCTCGTATCGACTCTCAAGGCAGCGAGAAAGGCCAGCGGCGACATCAGCATCATTGCCCCAAGTGCCCAGGTGCAGAAACTGCTCCGCCTCACAGCAATGGACCGCGTGTTCAAGGTAGTTGGATCAGAAGAAGAGGCTCTGCAGCAGTTCCAGGGTGCAGCCCCTTCATCTGCCTCGTAAGGTTTACCGGGTGCGGAAGCTGCAGGCGGCCCGTGACGCCAACAAAGCGACGCCCCAAAATCAAAGGGCCGCGCCCGGCCTTTTGACCGTGTTCCCGACCCTCTGAACCGTATTTGCCCCTACGGATCCGTAAACTTAAGGCGCCGTCTTCGGACAGGCGCCTATTCTTCTTGACCCTGTTCTTTGCCCAGGCTCTCCACAAGAAAGTTGAGAGGCTAGTAGGGATTGAAACAATCAGCAGCCAACGAGTTCCCTGAACGGTGCCAGGCAGAACTATCTAAGAGCTTTCTGTTGTCCAGCACTCCACTGGAGTTGCGGATACCGTTCACCGGCAAAGCCACTGGCGAAGATGCCTATTGCAGTAAAGCTCACTGCATAGAGCATCGTGATTGCCAAAACAAAGGCCAGCCCTTGTCTCTGCCTTCGCTATAAGGACGAGACAAATGGAGCCAAAAGCATAGCCCCGAATATGACGAGCAGCAGGAAGAAGGCTTGAAGATTGGGATCACTGTAGATGAGATCTACCTGAACACCTTTTTCGCGTGGCGGCTCACCAAGGAAGAAGCGAGCTAGTAACTCGAGCATCGCGTTATCCGAGCGGGGCTAGTCCTGGACCCAGCCGCCGCGGTTTAGGAAGGTTGTAATGCATTTAGCACGGCCGTTTTTAACTTGGCCATATCCTACCTGATTGAACTTAAGGAGCGGCTGTCCGATCGCTATCATCGACAGCCATACAATTGACGCCCAAGTCGAGTTGGAGAGCTAGCCGCAGGGACGGCGCGGCAGCTGCAGGCGGTCAGAATTGTCCGTGGTTTAAGAGCTCATCCCGCCCCTATCGCTATCGCCCCAACCGCCACCCTCGCCAGCGATCAATGCGAACCAGCAGATTGCCATATGCATTCCAGCAACTGCACCACCCTTGCCCGCAATGAGAAAGCCAACGATAAGCATCGCTACGGCTATCAGAGTGGCGATAAACCAGTTCATTGAATTCCCCAAGTCAAAAGCCCAAAAGCCTTGAGCATAATTCGTGTTACTTGCTAGGAGAACTTTGGCAACAGCAGCGGCGTCGTGGTAGCTCGATCTAAGAATTAATCAGGATGGAGCCCGGCGCGGGTGTAACCTATACAGCAACTTCGCAACGCAAACATCGATGTCTAAGGCCTTCGCAGCCCTGCGGGACCGGTCCGGCAACGTGCCTCCTCTGCCTGAGATCTCCTCCGATCAAATGGCGCATACCGTCAGCTATCAATAGAGCGACGGTTTTTCAGAGGAGCATCGAATGCCCCTCGCACGGACGACGCATCCCTATGGTAATAGAGAGGAATAGTCATGATTGTCCGCGTTCTCGCTGCTACTAGCCTTCTTCTTGCTGCCCCTGCCGCCTTTGCCGCGCCTACGAAGCCGAAGCCGGTTTCGGCTGTGGTCATCACAAACTCTCACGGAGTGCAGGCGACGGATGTCGCTGTTGGGGCAAATGGTCAGACAGTTCGCCTGTCGAAGCCACTTGCCCCGAAAGCACAAGCCACTCTGAGACTGCCGAAGATGGCAGGTTGTATGGTGGTTGTGGCCGCTGTGTTTGAGGATGAGGCAGCGTCAGAACTCTCTGAGCTTGATGTATGCAAAGATAGGACCATTCGATTTACAGATTGATTGCTGCTACTCCCGGACAGGACCAACATAGAAGGAATGTTCTCTTCTAGGACGAGGTGAGCGCAGTCCCGGCTGCAGTGCCAAGGAACTAAGGTTCGCTGCGCTCACCGGCCATTGAGTCCCTCTGTAACAACCTGAAGGGACCCGTCTCCAGGTAGCCCACATTCGGTCCAGATACCAGGTATCACAGTGAACCTGGGTGACAGACCGGCGTCATGTCAGTTGCCGCAACAAAGCCTCTGACCGGTGTTCCAATCTGGCCAACGGGCCATCAGAGGAAAATACTCAATGCGCAGTTTCCTCCCGCAACTGACTTCAGCGGACTGGACAATTGTCATTGCTGTCATCCTTGTGCCGCTCCTCATGGTTTTTGGCGTCTATGCGATCCGCACCGAGATCCGCGAGGCCTTACGCGTCGAGGCTAAATCTGTTCGCCTCAAGATCAGCAAAGAGGAGCGCCAAGAGTGGCGCAAGCGGGCTCCGTCCCCGGAGACGCTCAATCTGCTGGATGATATCGAGACGCTCCTGCGCCTGATTCATGCCGATGAGGTGTTCGCTCGACAGGAGCACAAGGAGGCCGTTCGCCTCGCCTGGATGAGCTATCGAATCCCGGTTCGCGTAGCCCTGTTTGGCAGCGTAATACTCAGCGGCATTGTCTCCATGGTTTTCATGGTAACTGCTCAAGGCCCTTCCAACCCGATTCCTTGACGTTCGGTGCGTCCCTATGGGTGCCGGCCGTGCTATAAAACGTCCCGCCTTGGAGAAGGCCGCTAGGATCTTGTCTCTAGCATGTTGCGGCCTGCGAGAACCACATTGGAAGCAGCTTCATGGACGGTGCTGAAGCATAGGCGCAATGGCAGCAGCCTTGGGAGTTAGGGGTATGGCACACATGACACCACTAGAGCGCGCTGAGAGCCTCCGCGACGCAATTCATATGTATATTGATCTGGCTGAAGGCCATGAGGCTGGGCCGACTTGGAGGTTAACAGATAGGGGCTTCGCCAGGATTGCCTCCGTCATTCGTGAGGCTGAAAATGATGCATTGGAACGGGCCGCAGAGTTGTGCGAGGCGGTGCATCTTGGAAGCCGGACGCGATACAGTATGCTTCTCGGGCCGGACTATCTCGTGACGCGAAGTCTCCTATCACGGGAGCTTGCTGCTGCCATCCGGGCATTGAAGCATACGTCTTCAGAGTTCTAGCAACTGAATACGCGCCAAAACGTTGACATTTTGGAGTCCCATCTCGGCTGACGAGCCATCGACACCAAGCAGCTTGGCCACTGGCCGGGTTGGCGACGTTCTTCCCTGTCTCGGGAGGGTGGAGCCATGGTTCGGATTCTCTTGTTGGCTGTCGCATTTGCCTTAGCTGTCTCCGCCGGAGCCGAGGGAGCGCCGTCGCGCAAACGTAGCGTATCGGCTCAAGAGCGAGCACCACCGCCCCAGGCTGCGCAAGAGCAGGATGAGTTCCGGTCATGTGACGTGGCCGTCCGTGAGTTCGTCCAGGGGCGGAGGGAGGCCGCGGCACTTCCTGTGAAAGAGGTGAAGGTCGACGGTTTACGGATGACCTTGAACTTTGTTCATCCATATGGGGAGAGCGGGGACACGCCTCCAAATCTGGCCTTCACACGGGGTGAATCGATTGAGGAGCGCCGTAAGGCGTTGAACGAGGCGAAGCAGAAAGCCCGGATGCTCGCAGAGGCGGCCAAGACAGGAAGCGTCTGGTATGTGGTTGTCGTGAAGAAGGACGGCGCTCCAGGAGACGAGCGCCGTACTCCAGCCGCCATACAGGCAGGAGAGGGGAGCCAGTTCTCTGCTGATGCCGTGGTCATGGCCAGTATCGAGGGCCGTTGCATCACTGTCTCGCAGTATGAATCGATTCCTCTCGCTAACCTGAGTGGCGAGTTGCGACAGCTTCTAGGTCAGCGGGAGCAGGAGGCGTCGCCGGCTGAAACCTCTCCGCAGCCGCCTCCGTCCTAACTGGGGTTTGAATATAGTTGGTGGACGGCACACCTGCCGCGGGTCTTAGCCTGAACCAATTAGGTTGTGAGACAGCTTCTGCGGGTTCCTGACGGCAGCCATCGCGAATAGCACGGACTGAGCACCCGCCCAGGCTCTGAATAGATGGAGGCCATCATAAAGATACCACTTGGACCGAAGTCTGCTTCCATGCTGTCAGCTTGGGTTTTTAGAGGTATCCTTCCGCTCGACAATTCAAACTAATCGGCCGGGTTGACCCCCGATAAGCGCAACTAGAGCAACGGCGGTTCTGACGGAGCCAGTGAGCCGACGCTATCTCTTTGTTCCAGAAGCACTTCCTGTCACGAATCATTATCTAATGTCAGGCCCGTTGCTCTAGCGAGTGACCGCGTGTCACTACGGGCCCTTCCTCAGGATTGGGCCCGTTTGTAGGTGCGGAGATGAAGCGGCAGTGAGCACTAGGGCGGGAACCTCCCGGCCCAAGCTGCGTTACGGCTTGGTTGCGTAGCGTATGCGTTCCCGACCTCATGACAGGGACACACACTATGCTGAAACAGACCATTCATGGCTTTGCCAAGCGCGTTGATGACACTGATGCTCGTGCCATGGCTATTCTTCACAGCTGACCGGATCGTGCCAGCAAGTCCGAGGACTGCCCGCTCTCGGGCAGCAACAGTTCTCACAAGACCACCTGAGTAATATCCCGCAGCGTAGGCGGCCTTTGGTCAGGTGATGGCCAACCTGCCGCTTGGCTGCCCTGCTCGGATGGGCCCTAGGTTCGTGGAGGTGGCAGATGTTAGTCTGGACCGCTCTTCCAATCCTGATACTCTCTGCCCTTGCGTGTGGTCCCTTCCACGACAGCATACCGGCTGCGGTTGAACCCCTTGCTCAACTGGCGGCCGTTCTCAGCCTCTTCGTTCTGGTCTGTGCCATGGAGGCGGGAGGGCGCAGCAAAGACAGTGGCAGGTAGGGGCGCATTCAAGCAACTGACCACAGGCAGACTTGCGGGCGATGAGCATGATGCCGGCGCTCGCGCAGCCGCTTTGTCCTCACGGTGCTTCTGTCATCCAAAATTGAGAATAACCCAAGCGCATAAGCCTAGCGCAGGGAGCAGGCCCATCCATTCGAGAGCACGCGCCGAATAGTAATAGCCGGTAGAAGTGTTCGCGGCTTCTGGTGAATCCATCTCGTATCTCACAGCACCCTCCTACGAGGCGCGACGTAATTTAACATTCGTGTGGTGACAAATTACTGTCGCACCGGAATCTTTGCGGTGTGCCTCAGCACATCAGGTAATCGAAGCGGCATGCTGGTCAGATGCTGGCCAGCAGAAGGCTTGCGCCGATGAATGAACCAACAGACGCAACGAAGAGGATTGATGCACGCTGAAGAGATGGGGCTGGGTTGGGGAGGTGCGTAGGACCTGAAGCGACGACCTGTACGGGTTCGGCATGTCGGATGACATTCATAAGCTTCTCCTGCATTTGGGTTAACCGTGGTTGGTCAGCAAACGCAGGCACCTTCTGGTCTATTCCTTCACGAAGTGTATCAGAATGTTCCGAGAGCGCGACCTGAGGCTCTACGTTCGTTCCTTCATAGCGGCAGGGCTGATAAAGCGGCACTGTCGGCTGGTCAGCGGCAATCTAACCAGAGTTGAGGCACCAGATTGCTGGGCCGCAGCTGCCGCATAGGGAATTTCTCTCCAACGGCCGCGGAACCGGATTGCGACCGCCGCGTCGGATTAATCGTAACTCCGAGAAATCCGAGTGGTTTGGAGCACTCTATCTCTCGTGTCTTGTGATACAGGAATTCACCCCTAGATGCTTGTATAGAGGCGAGCATGGCGGAAGACGAAATTGAGGCTGTGGCGGCAGAGTTGGCCAAAGCAGGCGGGGTCTCCTGGCATTCAGGGCAGGAGCGCGGCCCTCTGAAATTGGTCATGGATCGCTACCGTGACCGAGCCCGCCTCGCCATTGCAACCCTCGACCGCCTCCGAGCAGCTAAGCAAGGCACTCCCCCGGGTGAAATCAGAGCCGAGCAGCCACCAACAGGCGCAGATAGTGATACGGAGCCCGTTCTAGAGAATTCCGTCTCTGCGGGAAGTCTCGTGTTGTACCGTCCTCCGGGGGATAAGAGAACTTATCCATGTCGGGTTAAGAAGGTCGAGGGGAACCGTGTGTACCTGGTCCCTGAGCTTCCAACATGCACGGGCTGGGTGGATCTTACCACCCTTTCACCCCCGGTAATTCAGTAAGGCGCCCAAGTTATGACCCATGCTCCGAATGGCAAGCCTGTGCCGACCGAAACCCTCTCTAAATCGGACCTATCGGTCAGTTTGTCGGACGCATCTGGGCCGGGCATCTCGGTGCGGGCGCGGTACTACTTCAACCTCACGGATGGCGAGACCATGATCCGCGACGAGGAAGGTACTGAGGCGTCCAGTATCCAAGCCGCAACGGTCTCCGCCCTGGAGGCCGCAGAGGAGCTTCGCGCCCAGGATCCTGCCAACTCAGATGAATGGCAGGGGTGGAGGCTTGAGATTGTCGATGCCTCCGGTCGAGCAGTGCAAACCATCCCGCTTGACGCTCGCTCCGCTCATTAGTCAAACTGCTCGAAAGCAGTGGCCCAGCTGAAAAGGAGACTTTAGCCAAGAGATTTCGATTCAGAAGTCACGTCGCATGAGGTTGTGGCAGGCGTTTGGAAGCGGAAAACTTAGGCCATCCAATGGCAATGCCGCTGGCCACCCGAAGATCCGGAACTGAGGCGCGAACTGGGCCGTTTGTACCATGCCTAGCCAACGGGTCATCCGATGCTGGTGGTTCCCTTCTGGGAGATCATGCAGCATTTGGAGGTGCTATGACCTAGAGGCGCTACCCGCCCGAGGTATGCCTCTTCCCCAATGAGCAGCCACCGGCGTCTAGCTCTCCAAGCAGAAGAAGTGCATTCATGATGAAGACCTGAAGTTGCCCCTACAGGTCCTGACTCGGCGCCTTCCTTTGGGAGGCGCTTCTTTTTGACCATGTCTGCTCATTGCGTCTGGCTAATCGTCGAGAGTGCCTTCCTCCACAATTAGCGACAGGGCGGCGCGCAACGCAACGTTCCCTGCTTTATCTCTTACACTCATCACGAAGGTGCGGTGGTTGCCGCTTGGCAGGGCCTCTTTAGCTATATCCGGCAGGGTCGTCTGGGCTTCAGCTTTGGCTGCGGCCAGGTCCTGCATCTCCAGCCCTACTTCTCGGGTGTGAGGCGCTCTCACCATCATAAGTGTCGAAGAAGTAGCGAGGCATACGAGTGCACGAACTCCTAGTTGAGGAGAACAATGCCCCTGTGCCTAGATCGTTCAGCTATTTCAATAGCTTATTGCAACAAAGCACCGCTGCAAGTGCTCATGGTAGTGATTGGTTTACCTTTCTGGCGCAGCATCCCTCTGTGCCTTGTTGGCACGGTCGTTCTCCCTGGATGGCCGCAACAGCGGCCCACCTAGAGCGCCAGCCGAATAGGCGCTCTTTCTTTGCGGCAGCGAGCAGCAGGTGAGGGCAATTCAGAGTGGCCTAGATAAACGTCAGCTCTCGCAGCGGGGCCGGAGGAGCGGCTGAGCCTGATTGATGAGCCAGCGCGGGCGCATGCTAACGACCCAATGCCGGGCTTAGGCTTTGGCGCTCGACAGCCCTGTATCACACTCGGTGGGCTTGGAAGCCCTCGACCGGTCATAGTGGAAGAGGTCGTCCTCGGCACGATGACGAGCGGTCTCTCTGTAGATGGTGTTCTGCAGGCTCATGAGTGTTCCCCTGGTCTTTGGGGCACGCCAACGGCGGGGCTTCTGCAGAGTTCCTAGGAAGTAGCTATGGGGCAGCGATGCGAATCGTGGCAATTCCCAGTCTCATGCCGACATGGTGCCAATACGGCCCTTTAGAAATAGAAAAGGCTCCAACGGGAGGAGCCAGTTTCTTAAATGATACCAATGTGGTGCCCCTGGCCGGGATCGAACCAGCACTCCTTGCGGAACTCGTTCTTGAGACTCGATTCGACGCTGGAAACAGGAAGCCTAAGCTGCGTTCTGCCTTGGCAAGAGAGCCACACTTCACTGCGCGTGAGGTCCCTATAGGGTCAGGTAGTGAAATTCGTTCACCGACAGGAACGTCCGATGTTCCTGTCCAAAGCGGAAGTTCGGCCCATGTCCGCCTCGGGCTGATTTTGTTGAAAAACTCTCGGACGCCAAAGCGACGGTCTATTACTAGCGTCAGCGCGCCAGATCAGGCCCAGCATCCTGTATGTTGACCATGCGAAAAACGGCACCTGGGGACTTTTTCAACAATATCGGCTAAGAGGAGACATTGCATACCACACAGGGATGGTACCTAGCTCGTATTGGTTGTTCCAAGGCAATCTCAGTTCCCCTGATCCAATGGTGTTGCCCAAACGGGCACCTGAGCGGCACTGTCAGGACTCCCCTCTCCTGCTGGACGCTCCTCGGAATTCCTGCCACGCTGACGCTTCCGGCTCCGGGCCGGACCAAACGAGAGCGCCGCCATCACCTCAGGCGGAGCCGCCAGTGGAGAACAGCCTCATGATTCAAAACAGCGTCCTCATCCCCACATCGATCATCCTTGCAGCCCTGTCTACACCCGCCTTGGCCGCTTCCCTGCGCTATGCCAACCAAGGCGATCTGAAATCCCTAGACCCATATACGCTCAACGAGACCACCACCAACGCCCACCTCGGGCATGTCTACGAGGGTCTGACCCGGCGCGGGAAGGACCTCGCGGTTCAGCCGAGCCTCGCCGAGCGCTGGGAGATCAGCGATGACGGCCTGACCTGGCGCTTCTTCCTCCGCAAGGGTGTTAAGTTTCACAATGGCAACGACTTCAATGCGGATGACGTTATCTTCTCGGCCACCCGGGTGCGGGCGCAAGGCTCAAACTTTACGACCCGCGTGCCGACCAGTGCCGAGCTTGTGAAGGTCGATGACCACACGGTTGACGTGAAGCTCAAGTCTCCGAACCCGATCCTGAACTCCCAGTGGGACACCTGGTACATCATGGATAAGGAATGGGCGGAGGCCAACAACGCCACCGCTCCGACGCCGGCGGCTGCCACCACGCCCAGCTTTGCGGCGCTGAACGCCAACGGCACGGGTCCGTTCAGGATCGAGAGCCATCAGGCTGGCGTGAAGACGGTCTTTAAGCCCAACCCGGCCTGGTGGGACAAGCCGGAGCACAACCTCGATGAGATCGTCTTTACGCCCATCGCAAGTGACGCCACCCGCGTCGCCGCACTCCTGTCGGGCGAAGTTGATGTGATCGAACCGGTCCCAGTGCAGGATATCGCACGCGTCAATTCCTCTCCCAATGCCCAGGTTCTCACAGGGCCCGAGCTCCGGACGATCTTTCTCAACATGGACTCGGCCCGCGACGAGCTTCTGTTCTCGAATGTGAAGGGGAAGAACCCGTTCAAGGACGTGCGGGTTCGGGAGGCCTTCTTCAAGGCGATCGATGTTGACCTGATCCGCGACCGCGTCATGCGCGGACTGTCGACCCCTTCGGCCCTGATGATCGCGCCGGCGCTCTTCGTCCACGCAAACGACTTCGTGCGCCCGAAATACGACGTCGAGGGTGCCAAGAAGTTGCTGGCCGACGCCGGCTACCCGAACGGGTTTGAAGTCGGCATGGACTGCCCGAACGACCGCTATGTGAACGACGAGGCGATCTGTCAGGCCGTTGTCAGCATGTTGGCGCGGGCCGGAGTGAAGGTGAACCTGACGGCGCAGCCGAAGGCCCTCTATTTTGGGAAAGCCGGCAAGTCGGGGGGCTACACCACCTCGGTTTCGCTGCTCGGCTGGACTCCCGGCACCTTCGACAGCCACAATGTTCTCTATGATGTCATGGGCTGCCGCGACGTTCCCGGATCTAGCCGGGGCGAGACCAATTACGGCGGGTACTGCAACAAGGATCTTGATGCAGTGACCGACCAGATCCTCGTCGAGACGGATCCGGAGAAGCGCAACCAACTGATCAAGAAGGCATTTGAAATCGCCACCAAAGACTACGGCCATATCCCGCTGCACCAGCAGGCGCTCGCGTGGGGCGTGTCGAAGAAGGTCAAGCTTGTCCAGCGAGCCGACAACCAGCTCCTATTCTACTGGGCGAAGAAGGACTAGGGATCCGCGGATAATCGTACCGTCGCCCTATGTCAGCGCGGCGGGTCGGCACATGCTAGTGCCTTCATGAACACGCAGCCGTCCTTGGCCAATCGTCGGTCTAGGACGGTCCTTTCCGTTGTACGACTAACGTTTTGTCGTGACCTGTGCGAATTCTCTCCTCCCGGCGCTCGCCTGTTTTGTCGAACAGGTTCTGAACCGGAGACATACCTATCAGCTTGAAGGATCGCTGAGTTGGCCGTGAGCGCTCTGGCGCAGACCTGGGATCGGAGCGCTGTCCATCTTCGCGACAATAGTCTGGTATGGGTCAGGCTCAGAAATTCCCCTGCCGTTCTGGAAAGTCTGGTGTTCCTGTCTCACGCGGACGTTCCATTTCCTTCAGCTCAGTGCCAACAGCCGCCGCTCGCTGGAATTGCTCCCACACCTGTCGGACTGATTGGGAACGACACGCCTTCGCGGGAAAGCCCAAGCTCTGGGTTAGAACAAGCGCGGTGCCAACGCATGACCCGCCTTGCCAGCTTGGTGTTAGAATGACATAGGGTTCATGCAGCCACCAGCCTCAAGTGGGCTTCTGACCTCGACGCTCCTAGTCTGAGCGTCCCTGCCTATGCTCTCCTTCTTATCGGGTGGCCGTCCTTTTCACGCGTGCGGATCACTGGCTGGGAAGGCCCCCTCATCGGCCTCCTCGACGATGTCGAACGCCATTTTCCAATCACTGGATCGCTGACTAGATCGGTGTGCCTGACGCCCTTGAAGTAGTCGAGAACCGAAATCAGGGTCGGGTCACGCGGAAAATACGGATCTCCTCCGGCACTGGCAGGGAGGGCTGCTCGGGATACTTCCGCATGAGCATCTGCATCACCCTGCCTACCTTTGCCATGTCGCTCAGCGCCCGCGCCTATCCTGCCATGAACAGGCCACTGACCGCCATGACATCCAAGCTGCCGCCTAATCGTTTTGTTCTAAACGCCGCTCTTGCGCGGTGACGAGCCGCATCATCTTGCGCAGGTCCTGCTCACCGAGATTCATGGCCGCCTCGACCCAGATGTCGACGATATCCCGCAATTCTTCATAAGTGACCGGGTCAATGCGCCTCCTCGAGCAGTAGATCGCCCTGTGAGCATTGTGCTTGCGCCGGTTGCGGGCGATGTAGTCCCTGACGGCATTCTCTCCCTGGCCGTCCTCGGCAAGCACATCGACGACCCCGAGCTGATGCAGCTCCTCAGCGGTGTAGACCTTTCCGCCCATGATCATCTTCTCGGCCGCGGCGTTTCCGATCTTCCGCGAGAGGAAGCTGTAGGCGCCCATGCCGGGGAACAGGTTGAACAGCACCTCGGGCAGGCCCATCTTCGCGCTTTTCTCGGCGACGAGCACGTCGAAGGACAGGGCGCATTCGAACCCGCCGCCCAGCGCATCACCCTGCACTAGAGCGATTGTGATCAGGGGGGTATGGAACGCCACTGAATTTCCATACACCACATTGATGCAGGCATAGGCGTATTCCCGCAGCGCTTCAGAATCCTTGCGCTGAATGCAATCCGCGAAATACGCCAGGTTGCCGCCGAAATTGTATACGCCCGGCGTCTGGGATGCGGCAACAAAATACTCTAGGTGCTGACGCTGCTCGCGGTTTCCCTCCTCCATAATCGCCCGCACGGATTCCTGCACGCTCACCATGTCCTGCAGAAGCTCCATTGTGATCATCGGGTGCCGACTCGGACGCATGGCGGCCCAGTAGATCTTCTGATCGAAGTCGAGTTTCACGTCGATATACGGCAGAGAGAGACTGGCCGGGCTGGACCGGGCCGGCTCAACTACTGGCTTCGATGCGGGAGCGGCAGGTGTCGGAATGTCCCGATCTACAACGGGTTGTTCGTTAGGGTAGGAACGGCCATCGGCTTTGGCCAGCGGGGATAACATTCTGTTCTCCATCATAGAGAATTTCACGCAGTGAGCTTCATCTCGCTGCCAAGCGGCGCCTACTGAGGAGGCGGCCTTCCGTAAAGATAATGAACCCCTAACAGTGCCGTTGGTAGTCCCTAGGAAGATTTGTCTTAAAGCGTGGTTAACTTCATCATGTCGTCATCCGAAGAAACTAACTTTCAAACGATACTCACTTACATATTTCAAGCAATCATGTTGAATTGAAAGAAGCTGCATTAACCAAACCGGCATAAAGTCGACCAAAGGAGCATCGTCCTCTACGTTATTGTTGTATGAATAGTATCCTGAGCCCGATCACATCTCAGGTATTCTGAGATGCAAAACCGCGATCAGGCAGCAGGTACGGATGGGCTATCGAGAAAGATAAACAGCACGCGGTAGAACATACTACGCGATCCGCAGAATGGCATCGAAGGGAAAAGGTCGACAGCCCGGGTTCACTGAGCAGGTTCAGCAGATTTCGAGGAGCGACCGCAAGAGCAATGCGACGGATGCCGGGGGCAACATATGGCAGTCATTCTGATCCTCGACGATAAAAGCACGAACCGCAACATCTATTCGCGGCTCGCTCAGACGATCGAGGATGGCGCAGTGGTGCATGCCTTTGCCTCACCGGTCGATGCCCTAGAATGGCTCCAGGGCAACGCCCCAGACCTGATCGTGACCGACTTTCGGATGCCCGGCATGGACGGAGCGGAATTCACTAGGCACGCGAGAGGCAGCGCCAACGGAGTCGATGTCCCGATCATCGTCATCACTGCCTACGACGACAGGGCTTTCCGGCTTCGCGCGCTTGAGGCGGGCGCAACCGATTTTCTCAGGTCGCCCGTTGATCATTATGAGTTCGTCACCCGCGCACGTAATCTTCTCAAACTGCAGCGTCAGCAGCAGCGGATCAAAGGCCGCGCCCAGACCCTCGAGCAGCAGCTGCGCATCAGCGAGCGCTCGCAGGAGGAACTCGTCCGCAGCAGCCGGGAAGCCCTGGCCCAGGTGATCGACACCGTCCCAGCCCTGATCAGCGCCACCGACAAGAACAGCCACATCGTCTTCGTGAATGCTCATTTCGCCGATTTCGTCAGCTCCACGCCCGAGGCCCTAACGGGAAAGCTGCTCAGCGACGTTCTGCGCAGCAACAAGCCGGACTTCAGTCATCAGGTTCATAGATCCATTCTGAGGAACCAGCGGAGCGCCATTAGCTTCGAGGAGAGCATTACCGACATCTCCGGCGCCGAACGGGCCTTCCTGACTACCAAAACCTCGATGCCTGCCCTTGCGGGTGCGGAGACGAGCGTCCTGACCACGTCGATCGACATCACGGAACGCAAGCAGGCGGAGAGCACTTTGCGGCACATCGCGCTGCACGACACTCTGACCGACCTTCCCAATCGGAGAATGCTTAACGACCGGATTCAGCACGAGCTGTCCGGAGAGGGCGCGCGTTTCGCGATCCTCCTGATAGATCTCGACCGGTTCAAGGCGGTCAACGACGCACTCGGCCATGCCGGAGGCGACCGCATGCTCCAGTTGGTGACAGGCCGCCTTCTCGGGGTGGTTTCGAGCACCGACCTCGTCGCGCGAATGTCCGGCGACGAGTTCGTGGTCGTGCAGGCCAATGTCGCAGCGTCGGAGGACGCGGAGAGCTTGGCGCGCAGGATTATCGATTGCCTCTCCGCGCCGTTCCTCCTTGAAGAGACCGAACTCAGGATAGGCTGCACAATCGGCATCACCCTGGCGCCGCGGGACGGCGGGAATGCTGATAAGCTGCTCCGATACGCGGACCTCGCCATGTACCAGGCAAAGGCCGAGGGAAGAAACACGCTGCGCTTCTATTCACCCGAGATGGACAGCATCTCGTGGAACAACATCAGCCTGGAGGCCGACCTCCGCAAAGCGATCGCCCAGGAGCAGTTCGAACTCTACTACCAGCCTCAGATCGATCTCGTGACGGGAGCCATCGCGGGAGCAGAGGCTCTCCTGCGCTGGCGAAGGCCCGAATTCGGCCTCACATCGCCCAACGTGTTCATCGACATTGCGGAGGAAACGGGACTGATCAACGAGATCGGCGCATGGGTTCTTGCAAAGGCCTGTAGGCAGGCCGCTGCGTGGCAGAGCCTCGGGCACGCTCCGCTCAGGATCTCGGTCAACCTGTCACCCCTGCAGTTTCTCCGACAGGACGTCGTCCAGCTTGTCGAGAATACCTTAGAGGAAACCGGCCTGGATCCCGCCTCCCTCGAACTCGAGCTCACCGAGGGCAGCCTTCTCAAGGACGTCGAGCGCACCAAGCAGGTTCTGCGCAGCCTGAAGGAGCTCGGGGTCAAGGTCGCCATCGACGATTTCGGCGTGGGCTTCTCCTCCCTCAGCTATCTCAAGAACTTCGACGTTGATACCTTGAAGATCGACCGCTCGTTCATTTCGAACCTTCTGGCCGGAAGCCGCGACGAGGCCATTGTCAGGGCGATCATCTCCCTAGCCCGGAGCCTCGAGCTGAAAGTGGTCGCCGAGGGCGTCGAGACCAATGCCCAGCTCGCCTGTCTGCTCAACCATGCCTGCAACGAGGCCCAAGGCTATTTGTTCAGCCGTCCTGTACCGTCCGGCACTTTCGAGTCCCTGCTCAGGGAATATCCTCGCTACCTGCTGCGGAACCAGGGCGCGTCATCCAAGAAGGTCCAGGGTTCGTGATCGCCGACATCCTGTCGCGGCTGAAGAACAGCCCCGATCGCGAGCACGAGATGAGCCTCAATAGGCTCATCTTCCTGAGCCTGATCGCGGCCTACACGTTCTGGATCAACCCGTCCGTTCCGCGCGAGGCGCTCATCGCCGCAACGATCTTCGCCTTCGTCTCGGCGGGCATCGCCGTTCACATTCTCCTCAGGCCGCACCGATCGACGATCCGGCGGATCATAGCCATCGTTAGCGACCTCACGACGGCTTCAGTGCAGCTCCACTACGTCGGGGAGACGTCGTCCGTTCTTTTCCTGCTCTATCTCTGGATCACATTCGGCAACGGATTCCGCTTTGGCATCCGCTTTCTCTATGTTGCGGTAGCCGTCTCGGTAGTCTGCTTCACAATGGTGATCTACACGACACCGCGATGGCGCGACGACATTCATCTCTCGGCGACCCTGTTGCTGAGTCTCATCGTGCTTCCGCTCTATGCCAGCACGCTCATCCGGAAGCTTTCCAATGCCAAGGCCCAGGCGGAGGCGGCCAATAGGGCGAAGACCCTGTTCCTCGCCAGCGTCAGCCACGAGCTGAGAACGCCGCTGAACGCGATTATTGGCTTGTCGGGCCTCATGACCGGGACGAACCTTGAAGCGGAGCAGCGAGATATCATCCGCACGATCGGTTCCGCCGGCGAGTCCCTGCTGCGGCAGATCAACAGCATCCTGAGCCTCTCGCGCATCGAAGCGGGAAAGATGCCGATCGAACAGATCGACTTTGATCTGCTGGAGGTGCTGTCCACCACCCGCGCTATGGTCCTCACGCAAGCTCAGCAGAAAGGGCTTCGGGTAACGATCCATATCGCCCCGCAGACGCCCCTGCAGCTCCATGGGCCCAAGCATCAACTCGAGGAGATCCTGCTCAACCTGCTCGGCAACGCCGTTAAGTTCACAGAACGGGGTTATGTCAACCTTGCAGCCGATCCAGTGACCGAAAACGGCCGGAGCTTCGTCCGCTTCGTTGTGTCCGACACGGGCATCGGCATCGCCCCGCAGGCCATAGGCCGGATCTTCGACAGCTTCGCCCAGGCCGACGAGACCATCATAAACCGCTTTGGCGGAACTGGGCTCGGCCTCTCCATCTGCCGGCAACTGATCGAGGCCATAGGCGGCCGGATCGGCGTGGACAGTCAGGAGGGTCACGGCAGCTCCTTTTGGTTCATCCTGCCGATGGAAGCATTGGGCCGCAACGCTCCCGGCGAGCAGCAGCCTCCTCCTTTCCAACCGCTCCTAGTTTGCGCCGATCCGGGCTTTGCACAGGCTCTCGCGCTCCGGCTTGGCGGCGGGGGCGTCTGCCCCGTCGTTCAGAACTTTAACGAGGCGAAGGAATGGATCCTGCAGCGCCGGAGCGAGCCGGTTGTCCCATTCTGCTGCAGCGACCTACCCGCCGAGTTCCTGGCCGCCGAGATCGAAAAGGCCGGCCTTCCAGTCCCTCCGATTCTAATCCGCCTGAACGCTCCCCGAGGCTTGGCGGAGCCGGGCCTGATCCATTTGTCGAGCAGCGTGCTGCCGCTCGATTTCACGGCCGCTGAGGTAGAGACCGCCGTGTCCGCGGCGGCCGCTCAGACGTCCTGGGCTCAATCGATGTGGGACGAGCCGGGTAGTATGGACCTTCCGGTCGCGTCTCGGCCTCTTTCGATCCTGGTAGTAGACGACAATGCCACGAACCGTCTCGTGATCTCAAAGATTCTAGAGCGCGGCGGACATGCCGCCCGATGTGCTCAAGACGGGGAGGAAGCTCTCAACGTCCTGGAGGCGGAGAGGTTCGACCTCGTCATCATGGATATCAACATGCCCGTGATGACAGGCATCGAAGCTGCCAACCTGTTCCGGTTCACGGAGCCCCAAGGCACCCGCATCCCGATCATCGCCCTCACGGCTGACGCGACACCGGAAATCATCGCCGAGACCCGTGCCGCGGGGATGGATGCCTGCCTGACCAAGCCGGTTCAGCCTGCAGTGCTTCTCAAGGCGGTCGACGAGCATGCGGGTCCCTCCCCCGTCCCAGCGCCGGCCGAGACTGTCCCTGCTGTAGGCGGTCCGCCCGATGCCTTTGCTTCGGTCATTGACGAATCCCTGCTTGCGGAACTGGAGCAACTAGGAGGGAGAGAATTCGTTCTCAATCTCGTGGAGGAATTCTTCTCGGACGCGGAGCGTCTTATCACCGAGTTGCGGAGCGCCGCAGCCGCGGGCGACTCGCATAGGTTCCGCCTCGAGGCCCATGGCCTGCAGAGCGCCTCCGCGAATGTAGGAGCAAGAATCGTGCACGAGATCTGCGTCAGCTGGAGAAGGATCAGCAGCGCGGATCTCGCCACGAGTGGAGCCGGTCAGGTTGAGAGATTGGCACGTGCCCTCGAACTTACACAGGATCTACTGAAGAAGCATCTTTCTTCCGCGAAGGGAGCAACAGACCCTGCGAGCTTTGCAAAAGCGACAGAGGGCCCTAAGGATCTGCAGATACCGGCGAGAGGCGCCTCCATCGCTCTGGCTGATCGATCACCAGTTCAAATGTGATGCACACCATTTTTCTGAAGGAGCCTTCGTACTCATACTTGCGAGCGGAACGACATTCACGCACGTCGGAGAGCTAAACTCTCAGATTTGTGCGGGGTAGGCTGCCATGCTTGGCGAGGCGGAGTGAGGTTTCTGCTCATCCTTGCAACCATAACGACGGCGGCTCATCTCAACACGCGGCGCTCCACCCGCTGGTCCTATCTGCTGTCCTCTCGGTGCTGGTGTGACTCGAGGCTTCCATCTCCCGGCACCAGTGCAAACCCGGCGCTTACATTTGGGCCCGCTCTTGTGATGGGCGTATCCATGGACCCTTGGATCTACATAGCGTGATCTCCCTTGGGTGCCATCCTGTATCTAAGCTTGGTTCGTCTTGAGGCTGTCCGAATCCCACGCGTTGCGGTTGCGCGGCTGCTCCATTCCCATAACGCGGTTTGACCGTGAGTAGCTGCAAAAGCTGCGCGGATGGTCCGCTCCAGGTCACCCACGGAAATTGTCGGCGCCTCGGGAAGGTCTGCTGCCCTCCGCCCTAGCGGACGTTCAGCTAACTTCAGCCTCGTGCCAGGAGCCGACCTTCAGGGTGCTCAAGCAAATTCCATTCCTTTAGCCTCACAGGAAAGGTTATGCCGCCAAGTCATCCGGTTAACCATTTCTCCTGTTCAATCGGGTTTACCTAGGCTTAGTAGTCTTTAGCTGGCGATCCGGCCCAACAAACAACGGTCGGCAGGTATTCCCGTAACCCATAACGGGAAATGCTTAACTTCTCACGCAGCGCTCATGCAATTCTCAACCTGACATTCTGCTGCCGCATCTGAATGAGCCACCAAACTCATTGGGATAAGATCTTGAAGCTTCCCTAGAAATGTTTATTATACCGATTAGTATGATATGCTGCCGTGCCGTCCGCGAACTACCCGTCGTACCAGCAGAAGGATGTGGACAACCATGGGCCGCCATCGCGAATTCGATCCTGTCGAGGCGTTGCAAATCGCGCTTCAGGTCTTTCGACGGCGAGGCTACGAGGGCACCTCTATCTCCGACCTGACGGAAGCAATGGGCATCACGCGTCCTAGCCTCTATGCGGCGTTCGGCAACAAGGAAGATCTCTTCCGGCAGACCCTCGATCTATATGAGCGCCAGCACCTGTGCTTCGCGCACGTGGCCCTTCAGGCGCCGACGGCACGTGAAGCGGTCGAGGGGCTCCTGCGCGGCTATGTCGACGTCCTGACAGATCCTCTGAGCCCTCCCGGTTGTCTCGGCGTGAATGGGGCTGTGGCCTGCAGCGAGGCGAGCGAGCCCATCCGCGAGGAGCTCATCGCCCGTCGAATGGTCAACGAGAACAATCTGCGTGATCGCTTGGAGAAGGCACGCTGCAACGGCGATTTCCCCGAGGATGATGACCCCGCCGACTGGGCCCGCTATGTCGTTTCGGTTGGTCTTGGGATGGCGGTCAGAGCCGCATCGGGGGCCTCGCGCGAGGAACTCCACCGTGTGGTCAATGTCGCCTTGCGGAGCTGGCCGACCGCGCCGCGATAAGCCCTAGATCGCTCCTCAGTTCATTGGTTTGTTTCCATCATCGACCGTCAGGCTGATCGGAATGGCGACGGCGCCAAAGTTCACCGTCGCCTCGATCTCTCCCCCCGGCCGAAGATCCTCGGCAAGGCCGTCGATCTCGATCCAGAGCGCCTCTCCGTCTACAGACAGGACTTCACCTGGAGCGATGGGGATCGAGTCCAATATTGTCTTGCCCCCGTTACCGAGAGAGGCGACGATCCAGGACTGTTCCGCATCGGCAATCGTTATCCCTCTAAATAAAACCCGCTCCGCACTTAGGTTCTCCAGCAAGAACGTAATACGGGTCAGACCTCCCATGCTCGCAGGCGAGACACGCACGCCGCTCAGAATAATCTCGTTCGTGATCCGGTAATCCTCCTCCGCCCTCACTTCTGCCGAAAGCATTCCTATGGCCAGAGACAATGCCGAAGCGACAGCGAGTCGGAGACTTTTCCAAAACCCATTCATGGAAAGCGCCCCATTTCTTTGGCAGGAGTGATTGAGGGGACTGCCTAAGGCAGCCCCCTCGTACTCGTTCAGCTCACCAGTTCCTTCCCAGGGACCGGGTGCACATTCGTGACCACATCTGAAGCCGCCGGTTCAGGGTGATGTTGAAGGCGGCGGTTCCCCGTCAGTCTGCGGACCAGAACATAGAAGACCGGTGTGAAGAACAGGCCGAACGCCGTCACGCCGATCATGCCCGAGAAAACGGCCACCCCCATGGCAGACCGCATCTCGGCGCCCGCTCCCGTCGATAACACCAGCGGCACAACGCCCATGATGAAGGCAAGCGAAGTCATCAGGATCGGTCGCAGACGCAGGCGGCTGGCCTCAATCGCAGCTTCAACGGGAGTGCGCCCTTCGAACTCGAGCTCACGGGCGAACTCCACGATCAGGATCGCGTTCTTGGCGGAGAGGCCGACCAGAACTATGAGTCCAATCTGGGTGAACACGTTGTTGTCACCTGCCGTCAGCCATACGCCGGTCAAGGCCGCAAACAGCGCCAGCGGCACAATCAGGATGATCGCCACCGGAAGCGTCAGGCTCTCGTACTGCGCCGCGAGGACTAGGAAGACGAGCAGAATGGCAATCGGAAAGACCAGTATGCCGGAATTGCCCGCTAGGATTTCCTGATAAGTTAATTCGGTCCACTCGGCTCTTAGCCCTTTCGGCAGGGTGTCAGCGGCGATTCGTTCAACAGCTCCCTGTGCCTGGCCCGACGAATATCCTGGAGCCGCCTGTCCGTTGACATCGGCAGAGAGGAACCCGTTGTATCGCATCGCGCGCTCCGGCCCTACGCTCGACCGGATGTTCAACAGAGCCGTCAGCGGAACCATCTCACCTGAAGCCGAGCGCACCTTCAGGAAGCCGACATCTTCCGCACGGGCCCGGAATGAGGCATCCGCCTGGACACGCACCGAGTAGGTCCGCCCGAACTTGTTGAAGTCGTTCACGTAGACAGAGCCGAGATAGATCTGAAGCGTGCTGAACACATCGGAGATCGCGACTCCGAGCTGACGTGCCTTGGCCCGGTCAATGTCCGCGTAGAGTTGGGGGACGTTGATCGAATAGCTTGAGAACAATCCCGCAAGCTCCGGCGCTGTCGCGGCCTTGGCCAAGAAGTCCTTCGTGGCTCGGTCGAGCGCTTCATAGCCAAGACCGGCTTGGTCCTCGATCTGCAGCTTGAAGCCGCCGATCGTGCCCAGCCCCTGCACTGGCGGAGGAGGAAAGATGGCAGTCACGGCCTCTGTAATGGAGGCGAACTTCTGGTTCAGTTGACCTGCGATCGCCCCAGCGCTCAGGCTCGGATCCCGACGGTGCTCGAATGGCGCAAGGGTCAGGAACACGATGCCGGCATTCGAGCTGTTGGTGAAGCCATTGATCGACAGGCCCGGGAACGCGACGGCATGCTCGACACCTGGCTGCTTCAGAGCGATGTCGGTCATCTGCCGGATCACGTTTTCGGTCCGGTCGAGGGTCGCGGCATCAGGCAACTGGGCAAAGCCGACCAGATACTGTTTGTCCTGCCCGGGGACGAAGCCGCCCGGCACCGTCTTTAGCAGGAGGCCTGTCGCTCCCAGCAAAGCGACATACACGACGAGCATCAGCGCCTTCGTCGCGGTCGCACGCCTCACGCCGGTGCTATAGGCATCTGACCCCCGTCGAAAGCCCGCATTGAAGCGACGGAACAGCCAGCCGAACAGCGTGTCCATCGCTCGGGTCAGCCAGTCCTTCGGCGCATGGTGATCGCGAAGGAGAAGGGCCGCCAAAGCAGGCGACAGGGTCAGCGAATTGATTGCCGAAATCACCGTCGAGATGGCGATGGTGACGGCGAATTGCCTATAGAACTGCCCTGTCAGGCCACTGATAAACGCAAGCGGGATAAAGACTGCCACCAGCACCAGTGCGATGGCGATGATAGGCCCGGAGACTTCCTGCATGGCACGGTAGGTCGCCTGCCGGGGGCTCAGCCCCTTCTCGATGTTACGCTCCACGTTCTCGACCACGACGATGGCGTCGTCGACCACGATACCAATGGCGAGGACGAGCCCGAACAAGCTCAAGGCATTGATGGAGAAGCCCAGGACCTCCAGGACCGCGAAGGTGCCGACGATCGAGACCGGAACGGCAGCTAGAGGAATGATGGACGCCCGCCAGGTTTGCAGGAACAGGATCACCACGAGCACTACCAGGAGCACGGCCTCGAGCAGCGTATGGACCACCGCATCGATCGAGGCGCGCACGAATTGAGTCGTGTCGTAGACGATCTGGAAGTCGATGCCGTCCGGCATGTTGGCCTTGATGTCTGCCATCTCGGCGCGAACCTTGTCCGCAATCTCGATGGCGTTCGACCCCGGTGCCTGGAGGACCGGAATGGCGACTGCCGGCTTGTTGTTTAGGAGAGATCTTAGCGCGTAATCGGCCGCGCCCAGTTCAATGCGGGCGATGTCGCGCAGCCGGGTGATCTCCCCGTTGTCTCCCGTCCGGACGATGATGTCGCCGAACTGCTCCTCATCCTGAAGGCGTCCCTGCGCATTGATTGACAGCTGATGATCAACTCCCGGCAGGCTAGGCGAGGCGCCGACGACGCCCGCGGCCGCCTGGACGTTCTGGACGCGGATCTCATTGATAATGTCGCTCGCTGAGAGACCGTGTTCGGCAATCTTCTGAGGATCCAGCCAGACGCGCATTGAATAATCGCCTGATCCGAACAGCTGGACCTGACCCACGCCTTGGATCCTCGCAAGACGATCCTTGACGTTGAGCGCCGCATAATTGCGCAGGTAAGTGACGTCGTAGCGGCTGTCAGGCGAGAGCAGGTGAACCACCATCATCAGGTCCGGCGAGCTCTTGACGGTGGTAATGCCTAGACGGCGCACTTCCTCGGGCAGCCGGGGCTCGGCCTGCGAGACCCGGTTCTGTACGAGCTGCTGCGCCTTGTCGGGATCGGTACCGAGGGCGAAGGTCACGGTGAGCGTCAGTACGCCGTCGGTGGTCGCTTGGCTGCTCATGTAGAGCATGTCTTCGACCCCATTAACGGCCTCCTCAATCGGGGCAGCCACGGTCTCGGAGATAACTTTCGGATTCGCGCCCGGATACTGCGCCCGGACAACTACCTGGGGCGGCACCACCTCGGGATACTCCGACACTGGCAGAATCCGCAGAGCGAGCAATCCGACTACGAAGATGAGCACGGACAGAACCCCGGCGAAGACCGGACGGTCGATGAAGAAGCGGGAGATGTTCATGGCAGTGGCCCTCGAGCCTTATTGCAGTGTGATCAATTCGCCGCGGAAGCGGTAGAACTCCGCGTATGAAGCTCGGCGGATGCCTCGGGCCTTTCGGTTTGTGGCACAATCAGGGCGCCCGGCCGGACTTTCTGAAGGCCGTTGACTACAATCCGTTCGCCCGAGGTGAGACCGCTGGTGACGATGCGTCCTCCATCCACGGAAGCTCCGAGCTTGATCTCGCGATAATTTGCCTTGTGGGCTGGGTCGACGACGAGCACGTACTTCTTGTCTTGGTCGACTCCGATCGCCCGTTCAGGCACGACCAGCGCGGGCGTCGTCCTGGCTTGGCCCAGTCGGATTCGCGCGAACTGACCTGGCATCAGGCGGTCATTGCTGTTGTCGAGTACCGCGCGCACCCGAACCGTGCCGCTGGCGCCATTGACGGTATGGTCGATGAGCTGCAGCTTGCCGCGCACGACCTCGGCGTCCGGTCCTGAGCGCATCTCGACGGGGATTCGGGCGAGATGATCGCGCCGGTCGCCTTCTGCCGGCAGCGTCGCGAGGGCCCGCTGCACCGCGCGCTCATCTGCATCGAAGCTGACGTAGATCGGGTTGGTCGAGACGATCGTCGTCAGGATCGGCGCGCCGGATCCGCCGTTGACGAGATTGCCTGCGGTCACCTCGATCTTCCCGACCCTTCCAGGGATCGGCGAACGCACCTCGGTGTAAGACAGGTTGAGGCGCGCGGCCTTGGCGACCGCATTGGCGGCACTCACGTTGGCCTCGGCTTCGCGAAGGTTGTTCAATCGCGTGTCGAGATCGCGTTGTGCGATGGTCTGGTTGGCGGTCATTCTCAGGCCGCGCTCCAGCTCACTGCGGGCGAAGGCAAGATTAGTCTCGGCTGCGCGGACCTGAGCGTCCGCCTTCTCGACTTCTGCAATGTATGGCGCAGCATCAATCGTGAAGAGCAGGTCGCCCTTGCTGACCAGCGATCCCTCGCGAAAATGGATTGCCTCGATAGCGCCGGGAATGCGGGGGCGCAGGTTCACCCGCTCGATCGCCTCAAGGCGGCCTGAGTACTCCTCCCACAGCGAAACGTCGCGACTGTCGACGGCGGCGACTGTTGCTGGCACCGCGGACGGCGCCGATTCCGTGTCACTGCCTTGAGTGGTCGTGCTGCCCAGCGTAAACCAGAGTGCGATTCCGCCTAGAGTCACGCTCACGGTACCGAGGGAGGTCAGGAGGCTGGTTTTGCGAACACTTGTCATGGTGAAGCCGCTCATTCGGAGATTACCGGCATTTGAAGTATACCGGATTCGTACCGATTGGTATAATACCGCTCGGTACGGATTGGAAGAGGCGGTCTAGCTATTTCTATATCGACTGGTATGCAAAAGAATGGTTAGAGCCTGCCGTAACAACACCAATGTGCTCTGGCGCACACGGTCTCACCTTCTGCACCCCTTGAACGCACGGTAGCCAAGACAGGCTGGCAAATAGAAATCTTCATGATCGGTAGCGGTGATAGCTCAAGAATCATCCGTGTGCGCTGGGGACTGCCTGCCTTGGTCCAGCACGTGAGCAAACCCTCATCCTTCCCAACCAGGGCTTGTTCGTCGGCTCATGCCGACCATACGAGGAAGAAAATGATGGCATTTTGGCATGAGTTCTCCGGTCAGAGAAAGAGTTCCGGACGTGAGCGCTCTGTCTAATGAAGGTCGTGTTTGGGTCAAACGAAGAAATTCACTGCACTTGAGGAACGTCCGATGTTTGCGTCTCAAGCAGACATCCGGCCTAGTTCCGAGAATTGCCAACAAGTGATGGTCTATAACCCCTCTCGTCAGGGTGTTCTGCACCGTTTTCAACTCCTACTACATCGAGCATTCTTCCTGCATGCTCTCCCTATCTTCGCAGGCCTGGCAGCCTGGTGTTGACGCGCTATGCTTCCGTATCCGGATTTACAGGCGCTCCCTCCAGCCCCACATCTTTGGAGAGGGAGATGCAATGGCTGACAAGAAGGATCTCACACGACCACCCACAACGGCTGGCAGTCCGGCCTCAATGGTTGACTCGTTCCTGGCGGAGGCCAAGCGCCTTGGACCACTGGCGGGCAATGCGCCCCGGGCGCGGCTCGTGTTCGCGCTTGATGCCACCATGAGCCGGCAGCCCACGTGGGATCTCGCCTGCCGGGTTCAGGGCGAGATGTTTGCCGCGACCAGCCAAGCCGGCGGCCTCTCAGTGCAGTTAGTCTACTTCCGAGGGTTCGGTGAGTGCCGCGCCTCCCGCTGGGTCGCGGATCCGCGATCTCTCACCGACCTCATGACGAAGATTAACTGCCAGGGTGGTCAAACCCAGATCGGGCGGGTGCTCCGCCATGTCCGCACTGAGGCGAGCCAAACCCCGCTGAAAGTGCTCGTCTACGTTGGCGACGCTATGGAGGAGCCAATCGACGATCTCTGTGCCGCCGCAGGCGAACTCGGTCTCCTCGGAGTGAAAGCCTTCATGTTCCACGAGGGGCACGATCCTGATGCCGCCGGCGCCTTTCAGGAGATCGCCCGCCTGAGCGGCGGAGCCTATGCCCGGTTCGATGCAGGAGCCCCCCATACACTGTCCGAACTCCTGCGTGCCGCAGCCACCTATGCGACCAGTGGCTTCGAAGGACTTACCCGGCTGTCCGCCAGCAACGCGCAGGCCCATCGCCTGCTCACCACCATCAATGAGCGCAAGCCGTGATGCTGCTGTATGGCATCGCGGCCGTCACGGTCCTTTGGTTCTTTCTGGGTAACTTCGCACATGCGAATCCAGCCACTCTTGCGAAGCTTCTCAAGGTCATCAGCGGAGTTCTGGCCTTTGGGATTGCGGGCCTCCTTGCTGTGCGGGGGCGGATTGACATGGCCCTACTGATTGGAGGTCTTGGAGCCTGGTTCCTCGGGTGGAGCCGCTTCACCTTCCCTGGTCTTGGCACACGCTCGCAGCGGACCTCAGGCAGTACTTCGCGCGTCCGCTCGGGAATGATTGAGATGACGCTTGATCACGACACCGGCGAGATGGAGGGCTCCGTGCTTGCCGGTGCTTTCGCCGGGCAGCAACTCGGGTCACTGGACGAGGCTCGCCTGCGGGATCTGCTGACGGAGTGCCAAGCCG
>JAESFL010000499.1_pt1 | contig 26352 bp, 20 predicted proteins | sample 9269401 | NCBI WGS metagenome assembly JAESFL01 (sample SAMN14506025, study PRJNA617098) | algae metagenome | isolation source: Gloeocapsa sp. UFS-A4-WI-NPMV-4B04 and co-occurring heterotrophs from desert... | place: USA: Utah | collected 2006-10-01 | reverse complement strand
GCGTGCCCTTGCGAATGAGGCGCTTCAGCGTGGCCGTGTCCGGCTCGTCGCCGCCGAGATAGGCCTCCATCACGTCGTCATCCTGCTCGACCGCCATTTCGATCAGCTCCATGCGAGCTGCCGCGGCTGCATCGGCGAGGTCGGCCGGGATCTCCTGATATTCGAACTTCGCGCCGAGCGATTCTTCGAGCCAGATGATGGCGCGGTTCTCGACCAGGTCGACGAGGCCCTTGAACGAGCTCTCGATGCCGATCGGAAGATAAAGCACGGCGGCACGCGCGCCGAGGCGGTCGCGGATCATGTCCACGCACATGTCGAAATTGGCGCCGGTCCGATCGAGCTTGTTGACGAAGCACATGCGGGGCACGTGATACTTCTCGGCCTGGCGCCAGACGGTCTCGGACTGCGGCTCGACGCCGGCAACCCCGTCGAAACAGGCGACCGCGCCGTCGAGAACGCGCAGCGAGCGCTCCACTTCGATGGTGAAGTCGACGTGGCCCGGCGTGTCGATGATGTTGATGCGGTGATCGTTCCAGAAGCAGGTCGTCGCGGCGCTGGTGATCGTGATCCCGCGCTCTTGCTCCTGCTCCATCCAATCCATGGTGGCGGTGCCTTCATGGACTTCGCCGATCTTGTAGGATTTGCCGGTGTAATAGAGGATACGCTCGGTCGTCGTGGTCTTGCCGGCATCGATGTGGGCCATGATGCCGATGTTGCGATAGCGGTCGAGCGGATGGCTGCGGGCCATGATCTTAAACTCCAATGTCGGGAGCGGGGCCTCTGCCCCACTCCGACCATATAGGGACGAAACTTACCAGCGGTAGTGGCTGAAGGCGCGGTTCGCTTCGGCCATGCGGTGCGTGTCTTCACGCTTCTTGACCGCGTTGCCACGGTTGTTGGCAGCATCCATCAGCTCGCCCGAGAGGCGTGCCGACATCGTGTTCTCGGAGCGCGCGCGAGCCGCCGAGATAAGCCAGCGAATGGCGAGCGCCTGGGCGCGCTCGGGCCGCACTTCGACCGGGACCTGGTAGGTGGCGCCGCCGACGCGGCGGCTGCGGACCTCGATGCCCGGCTTGATGTTGTTGAGTGCGTCATGGAATACGCCGATCGGCTCGCGCTTGGCGCGTGTCTCGACGGTTTCGAGAGCCCCGTAGACGATTCCTTCGGCAACGGACTTCTTGCCGTCCAGCATGACGCTGTTCATGAACTTGGAAAGAACGATGTCCCCGAACTTCGGATCGGGGAGGATTTCGCGCTTCTCGGGGCGACGACGACGGGACATTGCTTGTTACCTTCTCTTAACTTCAGGCGCCAAAACGGGTTTTGAGGCCTTACTTCGGACGCTTGGCGCCGTACTTCGAGCGGGACTGACGGCGATCCTTGACACCCTGGGTGTCGAGAACGCCGCGCAGGACATGATAGCGGACACCCGGAAGATCGCGGACGCGGCCGCCGCGGATCAGCACAACGCTGTGCTCCTGGAGGTTGTGACCCTCGCCGGGGATATAGCTGATCACTTCGCGCTGGTTGGTCAGGCGCACCTTGGCCACCTTGCGCAGCGCCGAGTTCGGCTTCTTCGGGGTCGTCGTATACACGCGGGTGCAGACGCCGCGCTTCTGCGGGTTCTGCTCCATAGCAGGGACCTTCGACTTGGCCTTCTGCGGTTCGCGACCCTTGCGGATCAGCTGGTTAATCGTTGGCATGAAGCCTTCACTTCCTTCAAGTTACTTTGCTCACGCGCAAAATGCGCAAAAGCCCCGGCGGCCATGAACGGCCCCCCAGGCCTTGCGATCGCGCAGCAATGTTCAAGCTCTTGCCCGTTTGCGGGACAGCGTCTGGTTTTTCGATGAAACCACCACCAGCCCCGGGCGAGGCGGCCTATAACGGCGACAGCCATGTGGGTCAACGGCAGATGTTTGTGAACTGGCCCTCCCCCTCCCCTATCCATTTGTCGCGCTTTCTTTATTGGAAGCGGCCATGGCTCAAATGAATCACGCTGCCGATCCAGCTCCGCTGGTCGAGCGGGCGCGCGAGGCGGCCCTCCGCGCCTATGCACCCTATTCTCGCTTCAGTGTCGGCTGCGCGGTTGAAGCGGCCGATGGACGGATCGCGGTCGGTTCCAATATGGAAAATGCCTGCTACCGGCTCGGCGTCTGCGCCGAGATTTCGGCGCTCACCGCCGCAAGCCAGGCATTCGGGCTCCGCAACATCGCCCGCATCGCCGTCGCCGGCGGCCATGCCGGGGGCGAGGGAAAGCTGACGGGCGCTTCACTTGTCATGCCCTGCGGAGGGTGCCGCCAGGCGATCCTGGAGGCGGCGCAGCTGTCGGGCGTGGACGTCGAGGTGATCGCCAGCAACGGCGACGGCAGCGAGGTGAAAGTCCAGGCTATTTCCGAGCTGCTTCCCCTCGGCTTCGGCCCCGCCAACCTCGATGACGCGGGAGGGCTGAGCGATGGCAACTGATCTCGACCGGATCGCAAAGCTGGTGGACGGCCTTTGCGAGATTTACGATCAATCCGTGGCGGCGCTCCGCAGCGCCCTTGCCCATTATCTCGTCACCGGCGAGCGGCCCGATCCGAAAGACCGTGCCGATGGCATCTTCGCTTATCCCGAAGTTCGAATCGACTATACGCAGGAGCACCCTACCGCCTTTCCGACCCGCGCGTTCGGACGGCTGAACCGGCCCGGCCGTTACGCCACCAGCGTCGGCCGGCCGCACCTCTTTAAGCAATATCTGATCGAGCAGCTCGGCCTTCTCGTCCGCGATTACGGCGTGGAAGTCACGATCGGCAAGTCGGCGAGCGAGATCCCCTACCCTTACGTGCTGGACGGGCGGGAAGACTTACGCTTGGACGACGTCAGCGCCGCCGATATCGGCCGCTGGTTTCCCACCACCGAGCTTGCCCATATCGGTGACGAGATCGCCGACGGTGCCTGGAACCAGTCCTCCGATCGGCCGCGTCCGCTCGCCTTGTTCGATGGTCCTCGCGTCGATTTCAGCCTCGCCCGCCTTCGCCACTATACCGGCACCCCGGCCGAGCACACGCAGCGCTACCTGCTGTTCACCAACTATGTCCGCTATGTCGAGGAGTTCGTCCGCTGGGCGGTCGACGAGCTCAAGGCGGAGAACAGCCCCTATGAAGCGCTCTCCGCGGCCGGCGGCGTCTACGTGACGCGCGACACCGAGAATGCGGTTGCCGAAGTGGCGGAGGGCACCTGGCGCAAGCACCAGATGCCGGCCTACCACCTGATGGCCCGGGACGGCCGCGGCATCACCCTGGTGAATATCGGCGTCGGCCCGTCCAATGCGAAGACCATCTGCGATCACCTTGCCGTGCTCCGTCCCGAAGCATGGCTGATGATCGGCCATTGCGGCGGGCTCCGGCCGAGCCAGACGATCGGCGACTATGTGCTCGCCCACGCTTACCTGCGTGACGATCATGTGCTCGACGACGTGCTTCCGATCGAGATCCCGATCCCGCCCATCGCCGAAGTCCAACAGGCGCTGTTCGATGCCTCCGAGCGCGTCACGGGCGAGGAACCCAAGGAGCTGAAGCGGCGATTGCGCACCGGCACCGTCGTCACCACCGACGACCGCAATTGGGAGCTGCGCTTCACCCTCTCGGCAATGCGGTTCAACCAATCCCGCGCCGTCGCCATCGACATGGAATCAGCAACCGTCGCCGCGCAAGGCTACCGGTTCCGCGTCCCCTACGGCACGCTGCTCTGCGTTTCCGACAAGCCGCTCCATGGCGAGATCAAGCTGCCCGGCCAAGCCAATGCCTTTTACGAGCGTGCGATCAGCCAGCATCTTCGGATCGGCATCGAGACGCTGCGTATCTTGAAGGACGAAGGGCTGAAGCTCCATTCCCGCAAGCTCCGCAGCTTCGACGAGCCGCCCTTCCGCTAGATCATGATCGTCTGAGGCTGAACCGCTAAGGGCGGCCCAACCCCAAACCTGCATCATGCTGCCAGCCTAGGTTTAGGTCATCATCAGCGCGATTTTTCGAGCGCCGCGAAACGGCATCCGCCCGTGTGCGGCGAGCAGATTGTCCACGACGACGATGTCGCCCGCCCGCCAGCGGTGCGCGACCGTCTGGCTCGCGATCACCGTCCGGATGCGGGCGAGCGTATCCCGCTCGATCGGCGAGCCGTCGCCATAAGCGACGTTGAGCCGAAATCCCTCCTCGCTCCCGCAAAGCAGGATCAATTCCTGGTAGCTTGACGGATCAATGCCGCTCGGATGAAAACCGTCGGCCTGATTGAACCAAACCTCCTCGCGGGTTGCGGGATGCACCGCTGTCGCGGGCCGCACCTGGCTCATTCGCAGCACTCCGCCCGGCCGCCATTCAAAGTCCGCGCCCAGCCGGCCGCAGCAGGCTTCGACCTCCTGCGGATCGTCGGTCTCGAAAGCCTCCTGCCAGGAATAGCCCGAGCCCTTCACGGGGAGAGGTTGCGGAAATAGCGGATCCCCTTTGTCCGGAAACGGTCCAGCACCTCGCCATCGATGGCCGCGAGGATGCGGCGGCTATCGCCCAGCGTCGTCTCGCCCCCCGAAGCGGGCGGCATGAGGCAGAGAAAGTAAAGGCGACGGGGAAATACGTCCGCATAGGAAAGTTCGTTGTGGAGCGACAATTGAAGCTGCGGCGGATATTCGGTGGAGGTGTAGCTCCCCTCGCCCAACGCTCTGCGCGGAGAGGCGCCGCCGGCATAATTGAAGAGCGGAGCTCCGCCCGAAATGGCGCCGACGACCTGCCGGAGATCGGCGACGCTCTCGACCCGCCAGCCCCGCAACAACATGGCTCCGTGCTCGAGGAGCCGCGCTTCGACTACCTCGCGTTCCACTGCGAGCCTGTCCAACAGCGCCTCCAGGTGCGTTGCACCCTCCGCTTCGAGAATGAAGGGCAAAGCGGCTGAAAGGCTCGATACCGTCATCGAGCGCTATAACTCACGTCAGACCAATTTGATCTCGCGCAGACGCTCCAGCAGGAAATCGTGGGACGTGATCGGCTCCGGATAAAGATTGGGCCGCTCCGCCGACATCGTTTCCGGCAGCGTCTCGATCAGATAATCGGGCCTGAAGTGCAGGAAGAAAGGCATCGAGTAGCGCGATCGACCGCGCCGCTCGGGCGGAGGGTTGACGACCCGATGCGAGGTCGACTTCAGCACATTGTTCGTCAGCCGCTGCAGCATGTCGCCGATGTTCACGACGAGTTCGCCCTCCGCCGGGGCAACGGGAAGCCAGCGGCCGTCACGGTCGAGCAGCTGCAGACCCGCTTCTTCCGCGCCAAGCAACAGCGTGATCGTGTTGATATCCTCATGCGCGCCAGCCCGGACCCCGGGCGCGTCCGGCGAGACCGGGGGATAGTGAAGGAGACGCAGGACGGAATTACCGTCGCGGACCGTGTCATCGAAGAAATTTGGCGCCAGCCCAAGATGGCGGGCGATCGCTTCCAGCACGCGCAGGCCCGTTTTGTCGAAAGCCGCAAAGAGCTCCAGGAACGTGTCCCGAAAACTCGTCACCTCGGCCGGCCAGACGTTCGGCGCCATATATCGGGCGAACGTGTGCCCCGGCGACAACTCGCGGCCGACGTGCCAGAATTCCTTGAGATCGTGCTGCGTGTGTCCCTTGGCCGTCTCGATGCCGAACGGCGTGTAGCCGCGCGCGCCGCCCCCGCCCGCAACATGGTAGCGGCGCTTCACGTCCTCCGGCAGCGCGAAGAAGGCGCGCGCCTTTTCCTCGGCGCGGGCAATGAGATCGGCTGGAATGCCGTGATCGGAAATGATCGCGAAGCCGAAGCGCTCGAACGATTCTCCGATCTTGGCGGCAAAAGCTGCGGGATCGGAGCTGTAAGTCTCGAGCGAAAGGGATGCGATCGAAGGGTTGGGGGCGGTTACAATTGTCATCTATTCACCATCTCCGCGGGGAGGTTCTACACGCTCAGCAACATTCCGGCGAGCGCCGCGCTCATCAGGTTCGCCAGCGAGCCGGCGATCAGCGCTTTGATGCCGAGCTTGGCGATCATCGGCCGCTGGTTTGGCGCCAGGCCGCCGGTGACCGCCATCTGAATTGCGATCGAGCTGAAGTTCGCAAATCCGCACAGGGCGAAGGTGACGATGGCCCGCGTGCGGCCAGTCAACCCAGCGGCGGGGCCCGCCGCGTTGCCGAGATCGATAAAGGCCACGAATTCGTTCAGCACGATCTTCGTGCCGAACAGGCCACCGGCAAGGCCGGCTTCGTTCCAGGGAACGCCGATCATGAACATGAGGGGCTGGAACACCCACCCAACAAGCTGCTGGAAGCTGAGATCGGGAAGGCCGAACCAGGCGCCGATGCCGCCGAGCAGTCCGTTGGCGAGCGCGACCAATGCCACGAAAGCGAGCACCATCGCGCCGACGGCCACTGCCAGCTTGACGCCGGTCTGCGCGCCCTGGGCCGCGGCCATGATGATGTTGGCCGGCCGCTCGCCATCTTCGAAAGTCTCGGCAACGTCGACATCCTTGGCCAGCCCCGGGTGCGCCTCGGGCAGCAAGGCGGCGGGACCAGCGCCGCTTATCCGCGCGGCCGGCAGCTCGATCTGCTCCGGCTCCGACGGAACGACCGTGTCCGGCATCATGATCTTGGCCATCAGGATTCCGCCCGGCGCCGACATGAAGGCGGCGGCAAGCAGGAAGGGCAGATATTGGGCGCCGAGAAGGCTTGCATAAGCGGCCAGGATGGTCCCGGCCACGCCTGCCATTCCGACCGTCATCAAAGTGAAGAGCTGGGCCGGCGTCAGCGTCGCAAGATAGGGCCTCACCACCAGCGGCGATTCCGACTGCCCCACGAAAATATTGGCGGCAGAGCCGAGGGCTTCGACGCGGCCGATGCCTGTTACCCAGCCGATCGCCCCGCCCACCCAGCGAACGATGCGCTGCATGATGCCGAGATAGTAGAGAATGGAGACAAGCGCGGCGAAGAAGATGATGACCGGAAGCGCCCCGAGGGCGAAGGTGTTGGCAAGCGGGTTGGTGGCGCTGGCGCCGAACAGGAATTCGGTTCCCTTGTTGGCGTAACCGAGCAGGTTGGCGACCCCGTGCGAGAGCGCCTGGATGCCGGCGCGGCCCCAGGCGGTGTACAGCACCAGCACCGCTATACCGGCTTGAAGCGCAAAGGCGGCAGCGACGACGCGCAGCCGAATGGCCTTGCGGTCGGACGACAGCAGAAACGCCAATGCCAGGATCAGCCCGATCCCCAATATGCCGCGGTAATTCTCCAAGCCCACTCCCCCGCCCGCTTACCAGACCATCTTCTTTTCGGACGCGCCCACGGCCGCGTCCAGCTGTTCGATCGCGCCGTCGATGCTGTCGGCGACCAGCAGTTGCGCCCGGCGCGCCGAGCTCATGAAGCCGTTTTCGGTGGCGTGATCGAGGAAGCGGATCATGTCGTCCCAGAAACCCGACACGTTGAGAAGAGCAAAAGGCTTGGCGTGATAGCCGAGCGCATTCCACGTCCAAGCTTCGAAAAGCTCGTCATAGGTTCCGATGCCGCCGGGAAGCGCAACAAAGGCGTCGGTGAGCTCCGTCATCTTCGCCTTTCGCTCGTGCATGGTCGTGACGACATGCAGTTCAGTGAGGCCCTGATGCGCAACTTCCAGATCGATCAGCGCCTGCGGGATCACGCCATAGGCTTGTCCGCCCTGACCAAGGACAGCATCGGCCACGACGCCCATCAGTCCCAACTTACCGCCGCCATAGACCAGCCCGATGCCGTCGGCCGCCATCGCCTCGCCGAGTGCCTGCGCGGCACTGCGAAACGCAGGATCGCTGCCCATGCTCGAGCCGCAATAAACGGCCAGCCGCTTCATCGAGTTCAACTAGAAATCCCCGTGAAAACGCCGGCCTTCCGAATCCCGGCGCGGCGATGAGGCGGGTTCAAGCATCTTTTCGTCGGAAGATAAACCGCTTAGGCGGGGGCATGGAACCCACCTCCCGTCCCGGTATTTCGCGCTCGCTCTTTTCCTTTGCCATCTTCTACGGAGGCATGGTCTGCATCGCCGGCGTGCTCGGCAACAAGCAGGTCTCGCTTGGCCCGCTGGCTGTCGAGGCCGGGATATTCGCGTTCCTGCTGCTGGTGGTCGTATCCTCCGCAGTGGCGGAACTGCACGGCCGCGCGACCGCCAACAGGCTCGTGCTGATCGGATTCATCCCCTTGCTGGCCTCGCTCCTGCTCACCCTCCTGGTGCTCTGGGTTCCGGCGTCCGAGGACATGCCGCCCGAGCGCCTGAGTGCGTTCGACACGATGATGCGCGCCACGCCCCGCATTTGGCTGGGCGGCATCGTTGCCTATGGCGTGTCGCAGATGCTGAACGTCACGATCTTCAGTCGCCTGAAGCGCGAAGGCGGCCGGATGCTCTGGCTTCGTGCCGGCGTCGCAAGTGTGTTGTCGCAGATCGTCGACACCTTGCTCTTCATCACCATCGCTTTTTACGGCGAGTTTCCCATCGGCAACCTGCTGATGGGCCAGATGCTGGCAAAAGTGGTGCTTTCGGCGATTCTCGTGCCGCCGCTCATCTACTTCTTTGTCGGGCTCGGCCGCCGCCTGGACCTTGCTTCAACCTGACGCAGCTTGAAGCGTGGTGAAGGCCGGCCGCCGGCTGCCCTACTCGCTCGTCTCGCCGTCCCAATGATCGTTGTCATGATCGGCGTCGGCTTGCGCCTTGGTGTGGTGAACGATGCCGTCTTGATGTTCGGGCGGGCCGTAGATGGAATAAAGCTTAAGCGGTTCGTCACCGGTGTTGACGACATTGTGCCGGGCGCCTGCCGGAACTATCACCGCGAAATCATCCTCGACGAGGTTGGGTGAGCCGTCGATATAGACGGTGCCGCGGCCATCCTCGACCCGAAAGAACTGGTCGCGGTCCTCATGAACCTCCTCGCCGATCTCCTCGCCCGGCTGGAGCGTCATGAGCACGAGCTGCAAGTTCTTGCCGGTATAAAGAACCCGCCGAAACTCCTCGTTCGAGGTCGTCGCTTCCTCGATATTGTCGACATAGCCCTTCATGCGCTTTTTTTCCTTTTATTGGCCGGCAGCGGTGACAACCCATGCTGCGCTCGTTGCGTTCCCAGGCTTCTTTGATGGGAACGGCATAAGGATTCATCAAGGAGCAGCGCGGACCGGGACCGGCGCGGCCGCACTAGAACAACCCACCGCTCCATCCGCGCAAAATCTACAACCTCGCGGAGGAACTGATCCGTCGGAAATATTTCAACGCCAGTATCAGCGCCACCCTCGGCGGCAATTTTCCGCCGCCTCCTCGCCGCCACCTGGGGCGGATGAACGCGCGTCCGCCGAGATCGAAGAGCCCTACCGCGTGAGGCTCTTCGGTCCAGAGTAAGCGAAGCTCAGCGGACGACGGGCAAATCGACGTAGGACGAATTGAGCGCGTCGTGGTGAATGACATTGTTGGCGACCACGCCCATCGTCTCGCTCTCATTGGGCCCGCCCGTGTTCAGGTTTCGGACGAACTTTGGAAAGTTCGATGACGTAATTTCGACGCGGATGCGATGCCCCTTGGCGAAGCGATTGCTGGTCGTGATGGGCGTTGGTTTGATCGTGTAGACCATGCCCGGTTGCATCATCTTCGGACGATCATACCCGTCGCGATAGCGGGCCCGGAAGATCGTATCGCCCAAAATGTACGCGGTGCCATCCGGCGCCACATCCACGAGCTTGACGGCAAAGTCCGTGTCCTTCGCGCTGGATGAGACCTTGAGGACGGCGTCGACGAACCCGCTCACTTCCATCGGCTCGCTGAGCGGGTCGCTCGTGTAAACGAGAACATCGTCGCGCGCCTCGATGCCTCGCTGGTCACGGGCGCCCGCGCTGACCAGTCCGCCATTGCAGCAATCGCCGCCGCCGATCGTCTGCACCGGGTTCATCGGATCGTAAACGAAACGGTCGGGAGCCTCTCCCGAAGGCGGGGCGACCGACGCCAGCTTCCCATCGCCGTACAGGCTATTCGCGCGGCCGCCGCTGCGGAGGTACATGCGGACGGTTCTTGCCTCCCTGGGCGGCCATTGCGCGGCGGAATTCCAGACGTTCTCGCCCATGGTGAAGTAACGCACAGCCGGGGTTGTCGAGGGCAAGGCATTTTTGTTGCCCTTCAGCCAACGGTCGAACCAGGCAAAGACGGTGCCGCTGACGTCGAAGCTGGTGTCGCCCATCGGCCGCTCACCGACCACGCTGTTAGGGCCCAAACTGGCAAATTGGCAGTGGGTTACAGGCGCGACCACAGCATATTGATTGGCGCTTGCTTCGCGATCGGTATTCGCCTTGCGGGCATGATTGAAAAGCTCGAGGTTCGGACCGATCGACACATCGTACCAGCTGTTGAACCAGAGCGCCGGCACTCCCCAGCCCATATCGTCGTGGTACAGCCCACCCTCACGCCAGGCCGGATCGGCAGGCGTGCGATTGATGAAACGCTCAAAGGTGCCCGGCGGCTCGCCAAGGTCCGACAGCATCTTGTCGACCGGCAGATGCTTGATCTGGTGGCTCCAATTCACCTCCGGCTTCTTGGCGCTCAGATCATTATATTCGGCGATCCGGGCCCGTGTCTTCTGGTCCAGCCCGGCCGGAAGCTGCGCGCGGAGCGGATTGTCGACTCCGTAGAGCCAGACGAAGAACAAACTGCGGGGCACCCCGCCAGTGTACCAATTGCCTTGTTCCTGGAAGCGGCCCACTTTGCCGATGCCGGCGCCGGCGGCCATCGGCACCATCGCGGCATGAGCGGGATGATTCTGCGCCGCGAGCGCCAATTGCCACTCCGCCGAGGATGAACAACCGAGCGTTCCCACCTTGCCGTTCGACCAATTCTGCTTGGCGATCCAGCTCAGCGCATCATAACCGTCTTTTTGGGGGTGGCCGAGGATCTCGTACGTCCCTTCGGAAAAATACCGGCCCCGTTCGTTCTGGACGATGAAGGCATAGCCGCGCGCCACCGCCTGCAGCGCATAGCGGAGGCCCGAGCCCTTTAGCTGATGCTCATTATACGGGGTCTTCCAAAAAATGGTTGGAAGGGCACCCTTAGCGGCCTTGGGCCGATAGATGTTGGTCGACAGCCCGACGCCGTCGCGCATCGGCACCAGAACGGCGAGCTCCGAAGTGGCGAGCTCGGCAAGCTCACGCTTGAGCCCCTCCTCGCTATATTTCGAATAGTCTTGAGCCGAGGCCGGTACGGCAACGGCGAAAGCGACGGCAATTCCAAGAAGCTTGTTCATCGACTTCCCACTGCCGGCGTGAACAGCAGATCATGATAGTCCCAGCTGAAATCGGCAGCCGGGGAAACCGCCTTCATGGTGATGCGCTCGACCTTGCCATCGGCATCAAGGCCGAAAGTGACGTAGGCGGGCTCTATGGTCTTGTCGTCCCAACGAGTGCGGAAACTGTCATACTGCCAATGTTCGAGCTTGCCGGTCATTCCCGGCGTCTGCTTGAAATCGATCCGCAATCTGCCCTTGTCGGGAGTGATCGACATTGGCCCATACCATGGATCGACAAAGTTCCCCGCATAGCGCGTCAGCGGAAGCGAGGGACCGACTCGGGCAGGCTTGGCGGTGCTCCCTTTGAACGAGGCGAGCGCCTTCGCCATGCGATCCTTTTTGTAGGCAATCCATGCCGCGGGCCAGTCTTGGGTCGGCCGCTCGAGATAATGATCGAGCAACTCGTACATCAGCCCTCTGATGATCTCGCCGTCTTCCGAATTGATCAGGATCGAGAAGCCGACATTCTTTTCGGGGATCATCACGACCGTGGCCTGGTAGCCGAACACGGCCCCGCCATGCGAGACGATGCGGGCACCCTTATAATCCTGCACGTCCCAGCCAAGCGCATAGGTATCGAACATCGGCTGCGCCGCCTTCAGCGTCGCGGGCATTGGCGAGATCGGCTGCAACACCACCGGTTTCCACATTTCTTGGGATGCGGCCTCGCTGAAGAGGCGCCCGCCCTGCGGCAGCTTTCCGCCGCCAAGCTGGATTTGCAGCCAGCGCGCCATGTCGTTCGCGCTGACCGCCAGGCCTCCGGCCGGAGCCGCATTGCGTCCCAGCCCTTCCCGCTCGTTCAGCACCTGCTGATCCCCGACGCCGCGAAAGAGGCCACTCAGGCGGGCATGCGGTTGGGCACGGTCGGGTGTTTCGAAGCGGTGGGCATCATCGCTCGTCGCATTGACCATCCCGGCAGGCCGCAAAAGCCGCTCGGCGACGAAGGTCTCCCAGGTCTTGCCGGTGACTTCCTCAATGAGCTGTCCAGCCACCATGTAGAGAATGTTGTCATAGGCATAGCCGCTGCGAAAGCTGGTCGCCGGCTTGATGTAGCGCAGACGCCTGACGCTCTCCGCACGGCTCAAATTCGTTCGGGGCACGAAGAGGAGATCGCCCGCGCCGAGGCCAAGGCCGCTGCGATGAACGAGCAAGTCGCGGATGGTCATCTCCCGGGTGACCCACGGATCATACATCTGAAAGCCAGGGAGGTGATCGATCACCTTGTCGTCCCAGCCGATCCGCCCTTCGTCGACGAGCAAGGCGAGCGCCGCCACGGTGAAGGCCTTGCCCGTGGAGCCGTTGGGGAAGATCGTCGCCGGGGTCACCGGCTCCGCCGCTCCCAACCGGCGCACGCCATAGCCCTTGGCGAGCGTCACGGCGCCATTTTCGACGATCGAGATCGAGATCCCGGGAACTCCGACGGTTTTGCGAAGCGCCTCCACACGTTCATCGAAACGGGGCGGCGGATCGGCCCAGGCAACGGCGGAAGAAGCGAGAAGCGAGACCAGCAGCGCAGTGCGCGCGAAACACGAGGCACTGATTCGAGCACGCATGGCAGGCTCCTTCCAGTTGCTATTCACTGGCGAGTTGATCCGCCGCCTCCGGCGCCCGGTCGGCCGCGCGGTAAAGCCGGTAGATTCCGATGGTAACCAGCGGGATCACATAAACCGCCAAAATGGTATAGGCGAGGATACGATAGCCGCTCCCGATCAGCGCAACGAGGCCGAAGCGGTCGGCAACGAAGATGCAGCCGATAAGCAGCACCGAGGCGATCCCGGCCCGCGCGCGATACGAAAGATCCACCCCGCGCCGCGCCCGCCACACCGCCGCGATCCGCTCGTTGATCGCATGGACGGAACCGGTGCCGCTTTCCAGCAGCGCCGAAAAGATCATGAGCTGGAACAACAAGTGGAAAAACGGGATCTCCAAGCGCTGCAGCATGAAATCCGAAGGCAGCGTTTCTGCCGCAATGCCCGGATAAAAGGCGATCATGCAGATGAAGAAAAGCAAGGCCGGCAGCATCGCCAGCGGCCCCGCGACGAGGCCGGCCACGACGGCATCCCGTTGGCTCGTCAGGTGGCGCATCACCGGCAGGATGACCACCGCTCCGACGATGTTGTAGCTGGCATAGGTGAGCCCGCCTAGGGCCCAGCCATCGGTGGGGTAAACACGCGCGAAGCTGTCGGCGATCCGGTCCCCGAAGCTGCCGAGCGCCAGAACGAGAAACAAAGCGTAGACGCCGTAAAGCAGGAAAGAGACGTATTTGAACAGCCGCTCGACCGACTCGTTTCCGAACATCGCAAACAAGGCAATCAGGACGGCAAGTGCCAGGGTTCCCACCAGCGGCGGCAGCCCGAGCGTCGCGGCTCCGATCGCTCCCGCCGCCGCACCGAAGACCGACAGGATCAGGATCACGAACAGCACGTAGGAAATTTCAAAGACGATCCAGCCGGGCCCGAGCAGGCTCTGGAAGAAGCTGCGATAATCGTAGGATTGGGTTGCGCGGGCGAAGGCAAAGGTCAGCGCACACACTATGCTCCAGATGAGCATCGCCAAGACCATGCCGGCAAGCCCGCCCCAGGGGCCGCTCGGCAGGAAGAACTCCGCCAGTTCCCGTCCAGTGGCGTAGCCGCCGCCGATCACCACGGCCTTGAATGCGAAGCCGGGCAGCAGAAAGCGCTGGAACCAGGATGCCTTTTCGCCGCCCTCGGCCGCCATCAGCCGAGGCAGCTTGCAAGCAGCCGCTCGAAGGCGGGGCCGCCGCGGATCGGATCCGCGACCGGCATCCCCAACCGCTGCGACTCGGACGCGAGAATATGCTCGGCCTCCTCGGACGACACAGCCGAGGTGTTGAGGCTCACCCCGCCCCAACGGATGCCTGGGTTGGTGCGCGATCCCAAGCGCAGGTTGATGTCGACCGTTTCCTCGATGCTTGGGACGGAGAATGACGGGTGACCAAGCATCGTCTCGCGGCCGATCTGATCGCACACGACGATGACGTCCGGCTGGCTTCCATGCAGCAAAGCCAGCGACACCCCGGCATAAGCGGGATGAAGCAACGATCCCTGCCCCTCGATCACGTCCCAATGATCCGCCGCCGCATCCGGGCTCAGCGCCTCGGCAGCGCCGGCCGCGAAATCGGCGACGACGGCATCCATGGGTACGCCGCGCCCGGCAATCATGATTCCCGTCTGACCGGTGGCGCGAAAATCCGTATCGATCCCGCGGCGGAGGAATCCTTCTGTAATGGCAAGGGCAGTATATTTCTTGCCGAGCGCGCAATCGGTGCCAACGGTCAGCAACCTCTTCCCCGAGCGTTTCCGGCCGGTGCCGACCGCGATGCTGGAAGGCGGACGGCGAACATCGATGAGACGGCGATGGAGACGGTCCGCTGCTTCCTTGAGAACCGGCACATCGGCCAGGCGCGAATGCATGCCGCTCACGATGTCGAGGCCCGCCTCCAACGCTTCGACGAGGGCGCCAAGCCAGTTATCCGTTATGATGCCGCCGCCATTGGCAACGCCGATGACGAGCGATCGGGCCCCTTGAGCCCGAGCCTCGGACGGCGTCAGGCGAGGGAGACCGGTCGTCACCGTCGCTCCTGGGCAGGCGAACTCGCCCACGCACTTCTCTCGGGCCCAGTCGCGCAGGCCGAACGCGGTCTTGGCAAATCCCGCTTCCGTCGTATCCCCGAGGAACAGCAAATAAGGCTGCGGCAGCGTCAGGACATCATCCGCGATTATGGCCTGCTGGGCGGTCACCAGGCCGCATCCCGGTCGAGAGAAATTGGGCGAAAATGATTGATAGGCATCAGGCCATCCAAGCTCGTGTCCGATCAGGACACTCTTATCCTAAACCGAAAAAGTCAATGCAGCAGACGCATGTAAACATCACCCGAAAGGAACAGGTCCGCATTAGACCGGCAGGCCGCCACGGAGGACAGGCTCATCGATGCTTAACGGGCACGGGCAATCTCATAAAGGAAATCCACATAAGCCATGGTGGCTCCGGTCAGGCCGGCAACCTTCGGATTGCTGCTTTCAATCACGAAGAATTCGTCGGGCGCATGAGCGCCGCCGCCCGTACCCAGCCCGAATTGCCCTGCCGGGAGGCGGAGCGGCGCGCCGGTAAAGACCACGCCTGGCCAAGATCCGGCGCTGCGCGGGCTTAAACTGTAGGAGACCCCGGCCCGCGTCAGCACTGCTTGTTCCGCGCGAATCAGCGCGCTGTCCTCCGGCGTCTGGGTCGGCCCGTAGCCGCCGCTGACATTCACTTCGATGTCCCCAAAGCCGTGCTTTGCCAGGTGCGCTTTCAATTTGCGGACGCTGTCCTCCTTGGTCATGTCGGGGACCAGCCGAAGATCGATCTTGGCGGCGGCGCGGCTCGGCAGGATCGTCTTGCCGCCGGGCCCCGTATAGCCGCCGACCAAGCCCTGGATGTTGATGGTCGGCTGCGAAGCGAGCCGCTCCAGGCTGGTTTGCCAATCCTCGTCGTTGATCCAGCGCTGGACGCCGAGCGCCTTCTTGGCATTGGCTTCGCTGGACAGCCGCGCATTCTCGGCAATCAGCGCTTTTTCGCGGGCGGTGAGCGGCTTCACATGCTCGAACCAGCCTTCCACGGCAGGGGTATGGCCGTCTTTCTGAACCAGGGAGTTGAGAGCTTGGACGAGATGCCAGGCGGGGCTGTCGACCCGCGCCATCAGGCTTGAATGAATGTCCCGGACGGGACCGCGCCCCCATTTTTCGCCGCTCGACACGAGCTCGAGCTCGACCGCTCCCTTCGCCCCGAGCGAAATGGTCGCCGCCCCGTTCTGCCCCTGGCCGGATGATGGAATGATGACGCCCACGCATTTCTTCATCGTCGCCAGAACTTCCGGATCCTGGACGATCTGCATGAAGTGCGGGGAGGCGATTTCCTCCTCACCCTCGGCGACAAGCGCAATGTTGACCGGCAGCTTGCGGCCGGAAGCACGGAATGCGTGCAGAGCGGCTAGGAATGCTGCTTGGGGCCCCTTCTGATTGGTGGCACCTCGGCCAACAATGACTTTGCCGTAACCGGGCTTGTCGATGATCCTTCCTTCAAGCGGAGGCGAAGACCATTCGGCGGGATCGAACTGCTTCACGTCGTACATGAAGTAGATGCCCATCCACCGCTTGGCGCCGGCATCGAGGGTCGCGAAGACGCCAGGCACGCCGTCGGTGCGCACCTTCTTCACCCGCTGAAATCCGGCTTCCTTCGCCAGCCGCATCATATAATCCGCGCCGCCGTCGACGTTCAGCTTCTCGGCGGCGATGGTCGGGTTCGCGATCCAATCCTGGATGCGCTTTACGGATGCGCCGTATCCGGCGGTCACAGCCTTGCGAATCGCCTCCATGTCGCCTGACTGGGCGCTGCCCACGCCGGGCACCAGCAGCGCCGCCGTTGCCGCGCCGCCGACCAGAATCTTGCGCCTTTCCGGCTGAAAACCGTTTTCCGGCTGAGTCATCGCCGCTATCCCCTCACTGTGTCCAATTAGCCTCACCCAAGCCCTCGTCGAGCTTCGCATCATTATCCTTACCGTGCTCATATTGGCCTGGCTAGGATAGTGTGTCACAAATCAGCAAAGTTCGGGCAACCGAATCGGCATTTCGCTGCGCGCCATGTTTGTGACGGCGCCTGAGCAACGTGGGAGAGAATCATGCGCTTGAACTCAAAGCTGGTCCGCGGAGGGAGCAGCCTCGCCGTCGCGGTTGCGCTGATGCAGGCAGGCAGCGCCTATGCGCAGACCACGCCTGAGACCGCCCCGACGGGCGTCGAAACGGGTCAGACCAGACCTGCAGACGTCGACGGCGCCGAGGCTCCGCTTCCCGACGAGGGCCAGCAGGAAGGCGATGAGATCGTCGTGACCGGCTCCCGCATCGAGCGGGCGGGTTTCGACCAGCCGACGCCGACGACCGTGATCGGCGACGTCGAGCTGCGCCAGGGCGCACGGCCGAACATTCAGCAGATCCTCAATGATCAACCGCAATTTCGTGCCACCACGACGCCTCAGATCTCACCCGGCAACACCTCCAGCGGCACCGCGCCGGTGGATCTTCGCGGTCTCGGCAGCGCGCGAACGCTGACCTTGCTCAACGGAAGGCGCTTCGTCGGTGAGAACAACCTCAATTTCGTTCCGACCGGTTTGATCGAGCGTGTCGAGGTCGTGACGGGAGGCGCGTCCGCAGCGTGGGGATCCGGCGCGGTCGCGGGTGTCGTGAACATCATCCTCGACGACAATCTCGAGGGCCTTTCGCTAGGCGCCCAGAGTGGCATCTCGTCTCGTGGCGACGGCATGCGCTACGGGTTCGACGGTACGTTCGGGACCCGCTTTGCCGACGGCAACGGACATGTCATGATCGGCGCCGAATACATCAAGGACAAGGGAGTCCTCGACCGCAACTCCCGTCCAACGCTGGGCAGCACGGCCATCGTTCCCAGGGGCACTGGAACCGAGTTGGTCCAAGACGTGAATTTCGGAAATCAGAGCCCGGGAGGCCTGATCACCAGCGGCATATTTGCTGGGCAGACCTTCAATCCCGACGGCAGTCTCCGCCCTTTCGTGTTCGGCACCAGGATTGGAGCTTCGCCATTCCCCGCGCAGATGATCGGCGGCGAAGGCATTGGCCTCTTCGACGATGTCGTCGCCAGCACTCCGTTCGAGAGGCTCAGCGTTTACGGACGCGCGAGCTATGATCTGGGTGGCGCAACGGTTTGGGTCGATGCTACCTATGGACGAGCCATCACCGATTATAATTTTGTGCCCGACTTCACGGTCGCTCCGCTGACGATTCAGGCGACAAACCCCTTCCTGTCCTCCGCAATTCGCAGCCAACTCGCTGCCGCGGGTCAGTCGAGCTTCACGCTCGGTCGCTATTTCAACGATATTTTCTTCATGAGGTTCGACGCGGTTCGCGAGAATAAGGAAGCCGCGATCGGGATCGACGGTACCTTCGGCAATGGCTTCAAATACAGTGCCTATTACAGCCACGGCGAAGTGGACAGCGACCAGCGGATCGGCAACTCGAGAATCGCGGCGAACTTCAATCGGGCTGTCAACGCCGTTTCAAGCGGCGGTCAGATCGTCTGCGCTGTGAACGCCGATGCGATCACCACCAATGACGATCCTGCGTGCCGTCCGCTCAACCCCTTTGGGCAGAACAGCGCCTCGCCTGAGGCGATCGCCTATGTCACCGGGACGCAGCAATCCTTCTCCGTGAGCAAGCTGGATTCGGCCGGCGTCGAAGTGCAGGGCGACCTGTTCTCGTTGTGGGCGGGGCCGGTTACCGTCGCGGTCGGCGCAGAAGCAAGGTGGGAGGAACAATCCTCCAGCCTTGGCGAACAGAGCGCCGCCGGCATCTTCGCGCTACCTATCTTCACCGCTCCGCTTGAAGGGGGCTTCAACGTCAAGGAGGGCTTTGCCGAAATAGCCCTGCCGCTGCTCGACATAGAGGGCGCCGTGAAGCTCGATGTCAACGGCGCTGCTCGCTACTCCGATTACAGCACCAGCGGCGGCATTTGGTCGTGGAAGCTCGGCGGAACCGCGCGTCTGTTCAATGATCTTCTGCTGCGCGTGACGCGTTCGCGCGACATCCGGTCGCCGAGCGTCACTGACCTCTTCTCGCCGAGGCGAATCAACGTGGCGGCGCTCGTCGATCGTGATACGGCCGGCCGCCTTGGGGTGATCCCGGGCTATAATCCCACACCTCCACAAGTGACGACGTTCAGCGGAGGCAACCCGGACCTGGTGCCGGAGGTCAGCCACACGACCACCATCGGCGCCTCCTTCTCCCCGTCGTTCGTGCGCGGATTCAATATTTCGGTCGACTATTACGACATCAAAATTGATGGCGCGATCTTCACGCTCTCCGCATCGAACCTCACGCTCGCCTGCTCACTCGGAAGCACCGCCGCATGCGACAGGATCGTTCGGGATCCTGTTACGCAGACGGTCACCACCGCGTTCGCCAACGCGCAGAATATCGCCAGCTTTCAAACGCGCGGGGTCGACATCGAGGCTTCATACCTGCTTCCAATGTCGCGGCTGGGCGACGACTTGTCAGGCTCGCTGCGCTTCCGCGCCCTGGCGACTTACGTCGACCGCTTCATCCTCGACACCGGCTTGACCCGGACGGATACGGCAGGAGACGTCGGCGAGGGCGCCAATACCCTTCCCAAATGGCGGGGAACATTCAGCGTCACTTATCAGGACGACCGGTTCGGCCTCGACGCGCGCCTTCGATATGTCGGCGGCGGCAAGTTCAATCGGGTGCTGACGACGCTCATCAACAACGAGATCGAATCGCGAACCTACGTGGATCTCGGCGCCCAGTTCAAGGTCGACGAGCGATTCACGTTCTTTACAAACGTGAACAACGTGTTCGATGTCGATCCCCCGATTTCCACGGGCAATCCGCACTACGAAATCATGGGCACCTATTTCTCCGCCGGTGCCAGAGTTCGGTTCTGAGGTCCACGGAAACGAGAGAAATGAAGATGGGCCACGTCGGAAGCGGCGTGGCCCTAATGATAGTGACGACCTCAGCCTAATTCGCTGCACATCACGAGCAGGACGATGCCCATGGGGGGTCCGCCTGTGACCGCCCTCCGGCCCCAAACACGGCGTCGACAAGCTTGGGCGCAGTGGCGTTGGAGCCGCCGCTCGTGTTGGTGAGGAGCACGATCGTAACGCCGTCATCGGGAAAGCTGTTGAGCCAGGCATTGAAGCCGTGGATCGCCCCGCCATGCCCAACCGAGCGCCGGCCGCTCCGCTGACTGGTCGATATCCCGAAGCCGTATTCCGAGGGCGGCGCCTGCTCGGGGCGGGCGGCGGAACGGCCGAGGCTGGAGACGCGCCCGTCCTTGAGCCGGCCCGGCGCCGTCATCATCGCCACGCTCTGCGGCTTCAGGAGCTTGCCGCCCAACAAGGCCTCATGCCATTTCAGGAGGTCCGACACGGTCGAGCGCATGGCGCCGGCCGCGGCCGCGGCACTCATCGAAATGAAGCCGGCATTGGCAAACCCGCTCGGAGCGTCCTTCGACTTTTCATAACCTTCGGCGCGGTCAGGAACGACTTGGGCAAGGTCATCGACCTTCGTGTCCTTGAGGCCGAGCGGGTCGAGGATGTTCGCTTGCAAGAATTCGTCGAAACGAAGACCCGACACCTTCTCGATGATTGCGCCCAGCATCAGATAGCCCGAATTGCTGTAGTTCCATCCGGTTCCAGGCTCAAAATCGTAGAGCGGCTTGGCCGCCGCAATGTACGAGACCATCTCTGCCGTGGAGCGGTCCTGCCGCGAAGCGACAGGCATGAAGTCTGCGATCGCCGTATAATTGTGAATGCCGGACGTGTGAGTGAGAAGATGGCGGATCGTGACCTCGCCGCCGCGAGGAAAGCCGGGGAAATATTTCTGGATGGGATCGTCGATCGACAGCTTGCCACGCTCGGCAAGCAGAAGCACCGCCGCCGCCGTGAATTCCTTGGTGACGGAGCCGATGCGGAACACGGTCCGCTCGGTCACGGGCGTTCCGCTCTCCAGATCGGCGACGCCGTAGCCGGCCGCCAGGCGGATCTGGCCCTTTTCGGCAATGCCGACGGCAAGACCCGCGGTCGATTTGTCGCGCAGAACCTCGGCTGCGAAGCGGTCAACCGCCGCTTTGAGGCGCGGGTCATTCGCGGAAATGGGCCTTTGGGAGGCGACCGATCCCGACCCCGTGCCGAGGCCTGCGTCGGAAGCCGTTTCGGGACCGGAGACGAGCCGATACAGATTCATCGGCTGCGAGGAGAAGGACATCTTCGGATCAGACTTGTCGCCGTAAAAGAGGATCCGCTCGTGGGGCCCGCCCGCCCGTGCGCCGGTGACCCGCTGGTAGAGGCTCGGCCCGATCTGGGCCCAATAGCTTTTCCTGCCCGCCGCTTCGACGATCAGGCCGCGCTCGCCCTGCGGAAGGACCTTGATGTCGTTCTTCGGGTTGCCGGGCTCGCTGTAGGTCCGGCGATTGGTTCGGTAAGATCCTGCCGGCGACGGTGACGCCGGACCGGCAAATTGCGGCGCAGCCGCTTCCGGGAAGAGCCGTCCCACGACCGCGTTGATCAGCTCGGTTCTCGCCTGAGTGCTGCCGATGGCGCCGCCCGTATAGGATACGAAAATCCCGAAGTCCGCGTCCGGCGCAGTCAGCAGCATCGAGTGGAAGTCGACCGTGTTGCCGCCGTGGCCGATCATGCGCGGCCCCTGTTCCCGCACGACGTAAAAGCCGTGCGCAAAGCCCGGAAGCGGCGAAGCGTTGGCGCTGAGGTTCGAGTGCATCAAGCGCGCCGTCTCCGGCTTCAGGATGCGCGTGCGTCCCACGCGGCCCTCCTGGAGATGCGCAAGCATGAACCGAGCCATGTCTTCCGCCGTCGAGGACCCGGAACCCGCGGGCATGATATTGTGGAAGTATTCGAAGGGCTTGGCGACGAAACGCCCATCCACATAGTCGTACCCGACCGCCATATCAGGGGCCAGCGCCGCAGGAAGCGGCTCGCGGAACGTCGTGCGATTCATTCCCAGCGGCTTGAAGATATGCCGCTCCACATAGTCCGGAAACGGCTCGCCGGAGACACGCTCGACGATATACCCGGCAAGGGCGGTGCCGTAATTGGAATAGGAAGTCTCGATCCCCGGCTCCCGGACGCGCGTCGGAATGTTTTGTGCGAGCCATTTGCCCAGCGGCACGAACTCGGATGGGCTGTCGACGCGGATGCCGCCTCGATCTTCGAAGCCCGGCGTATGATCCAGGAGGTGCCTGACGAGGATCGGGCGCGTCTGCGTGTCGGGTATCTTGAAATCGATATACTGGCTGACCGGGGCGTCGAGGTCGACGCGGCCCTGCTCCACCAATTGCATCAAGGCCGTCCAAGTGAACAATTTCGAGCTGGAGCCCGGCCGAAACAAGCTGCGCGCGGGATCGGCCGGGATGCCCTTATCGACATCGGCAAAACCATAGCCGCGCGAGAAGATGATCTTTCCGTCCGAAACGACGGAAACCACCGCTCCTGCGACTTCGCGGTTGTCCAGTTGCTGCGCTAAAACGCCGTCGATGAAGTTGGGGAGGCCGGCGAGGCGCTGCCGATCGATCTTGAAGGCCGATGCCGTCCGGGCCGCCGCGGAGGCGGAAGCTGATAGGCCTGGGAGGCTGAGCGGAACCGCTGCGGACGAAAGCAGTGCAAGCGCGTAAATTGTCTTCGCAGTCACGTTGTTCGATCTCATGCCCTCACCCTCGAATCCGCAGCCAACTATTCCCAAACATTAGGGTTTCTGAGCAGGATTGTCGATCCTGATCAGGCTCGCTGCATCCCGCACAAACTTCGAAAGCAGCGATTTGGACGGACTTCAGGCGCCAGCCGGGGCCTCGCCGCCGTCTTCCCCTTCTTGCCGATCCCGCCACTGCGCCTCGACGCGGCGCGCCGGGCGGTCCAGCATCAGAAGCAGCACGGCCGCCAAAGCGGCGATCCCGGTGAGAGTTGCAAAGAAGAACGGGCGGCTGGTGCCGCTCCAAAGCGTCCCGACGAAGCCGGCAAAGAGGCTGCCCGAGAAGATCGCCAGGAACCAGGCCGCCACCGTGGTCGCGCCGAGCCTGGGCGGGGCGAGCCTGGCGAAAAGCCCCAGCCCGGTGGGAAGAATGTAGAGCTCGCCGAGCGTCAGGATCACGAAGAAGAGGGCAAGCCAAAGCCAGCTTGCCCGCTCCGTTCCGCTGCCGAGCGAGACCAAGGCGAGCAACAGATAGGCGCTTGCGACAATCAGCGCTCCAAGCGCCATTTTCCGGGCTGGAGGATGTTCACGCCCCGCCTCCGCGCGCCGTCGCCAGTGCGCAAGCAGCACGGGCGTCATCATGATCACCAGCAACGGGTTCAACGCCTGGAACCATGTCATCGGAATGGTGAAGGCGCCGGCGGCGCGATCCACGCCGACATCCGCCCACAAGGCGACCGTGTTCCCGACCTGCTCGTAAGCTGCGCGGAAGACGGTAACGGCAAGGCCAATGCCGAGCAGGAGCAGGTAGGTGCGGCCGAGCTTGCGGGTTCTTTCCTTGTCCGACGCATCCTCGGGCAGCTGCCCTCGCGGAGCCTCCGGCGGAAGATAGCGCCCTCCCCACAAATAGATCATGAGGCCGACGACCATTCCAATGCCGGCCGCACCGAAACCGTAATGCCAGCCGTAAAATTCGCCGAGCGTCCCGCAGATCAAGGGCGCCAGGAAGCCGCCGATATTGATGCCGACATAGTAAACATTATAGGCCCAGCCCCGCCTGGGATCATCGGCCTTGTAAAGGTCGTTGATCTGGCTTGGCAGGCTCGGCAGGAAGAAGCCGTTGCCGAGGGCGATCGTCGCCAGCGCCAGATAGAAGAGCGGCTCGAATGCCATCATGAAATGGCCGGCGGCCATCACGCTCGCACCGATGATGACCGCGCGTCTCTTGCCCAGCCACCGGTCGGCGATCGCGCCGCCGATGATCGGCGTGAAATAGGCGAAGGCCGTATAGGTGCCGTATACGAAGGAGGAAGCTTGCTGCCCAAGCAGCAGTTCCTTGGTCATGTAATAGACCAGCAGCGCCCTCATCCCGTAGTAGGAGAATTGCTCCCACATGTTGGTGAGGAAGAGGATGGTGAGGCCGCGCGGCTGGCCCCACCAGGTCGCCTCCTTCGTCACGCCGGAACCCTGCTGCGCGCCCCCCACACCTCGTCGCCGCACCAGACGGTGCCGTCCTTGTAGACGACCGACGGCTGGCGATCGGCACTCAGGAAGACCGGCCCATCGAGATCGACGATTTCGCAAAGCTGCCCGAGCACGAAGGCAGGCGCTGCCGACAGGCTGGTGCCGACCATATTGCCCACCATGACCTTGAGGCCAAGGCGACGGGCTTCTTCCGCCATCTTGAGTCCCTCGGTGAGGCCGCCGCATTTGTCGAGCTTGATGTTCACCACATCGAAGCGGCCGACCAGGCCCGCCACGTCAGCAAGGCCGAGGACGCTTTCGTCGGCGGCAATGGGTATCGACGACTTGAAGCCTTCGAGATCCGCCTCGCGACCGCGCGCGAGCGGCTGCTCCAGCAGGGAGACATTCGCCTCCACAAGCGCATTCACCAGCGCGCCCAACCGGTCTATCGTGAACCCTTGATTGGCATCGACGCCGATCCAAACGTCGGGCCTGGCGGCGCGAACGGCGCGCACGCGCTCCACGTCCACATCGAAATCGCCCGTGAGCTTCAGTTTCAGCGCGCGAGCTTCAGCAAAGCCCCTGGCGCCTTCGGCCATGACCGAGGGATCCTCCGCCCCGAGCGTGAATGTGGTGATGAGCGGCTTGGGAGCCTCGACCCCCGCAAGCTGCCATGGAGATCGCCCGCTACGCGCCGCCTCGAGCTCCCACAGCGCGCAATCCGCTGCGTTCCTGGCGCCGCCAATCGGCATCAGGCCCCGCAGTTCCTCCCGGCTCGGCCCGTCCTCGATGGCGCCGCGATGCGCTTCCAGAACCGACACCATATGATCGATGTCGTCGCCCGTATAATAAACGCCGGAGCCTTCCCCGCGCCCCTCGAACGTGCCGTCGCCGAGCGTGACGACCACCACTGGCGCGCTTTCGAAAACATATCCGGAGATCCGGAAGGGGGAGGCAAGGCGATATTCCTCCACCGCCACGTTCATCGACAGCCGGCCCATCAGTAATTTACCGAAAAGCTGATGAGGTTGAAGGCAAGAGCGATCCAGAGAACGACAATCGCGGCAATCACGAGAACGACGCTCCACACTTTCGCGGGCCAACGCCGCTTACCCCGCCACACGGTCCACAAGTTCCAGACCATTGCCGCTAGGCCACCCACGAACACGACCAGGCTCAGCAATTGCATGAACCAGAGCAAGGGATCCATCGACGCATTGAAATTGTCGACGTCGGCAAACACCACCGCCATCATCACCACCCAGCCGACGAGCGTCAGCAGGATCAACGTCGCCGCTATCTTGCTGACTCGATAAGCCCGAAGGTCGTTCTTCTCCAGCGCCAACGTCGCTCCGTAGCGGCGGCGGATGAGCGCCGCTGCCGGCCATACCAATGCGGTCAGCAGCAGGACGAGAAGGCTGAGGTAAAGCAGCGGCATGAGCAGCGCGGAACTTTTGTAGCCGGGCGTGCGGTCGAACACCATGAAGGGCGAAATGCCGGCAATGCTGAAGCGGGTAACCTTGCCGTCCTCCACGATCGCCGCCAACCGCTCGTGGCTGTCGAGATCGATCCAAACGAACGGCTGCGTCTCGACCCAGCGGCGCGGCTGCCCGTTGAGGCCGTTCGCCAGCGGCAGCACCACCTCGCCGTCTTTCCCGACGCCGACCTTCACCTGGCCCAAAAGGTTGGTGATGTGGAGGAAGCTGCTCTGCGCACCGCGGGAGTTCGAATAAACGCCCGCGAGCATCCGGGCATGCTGCTTGGCGGTTTCCGGATCGACACGGCGTTGATCCTTGGGACCCGGAAAGTATCGATCGGCGAAGCTTTCGAACAACGCCGTGCGCAGATCGCCTACCGCACCGTTGCGACCCGAGCTGTTGAACGACGCGAACATGCCGACATTCTCCCCCGGGAATAGGTGCAACGTCGAGTGGAAGGCGATGGTGTCGCCGCCATGGGAGATCACTTCTCGGCCGTTGATGTCGGATTCGTAGAAGCCGAGTTCCATGCCGTTGAGCGCCGGGATCGCTCTGGTGGTAGCGCCCCGATGCATGAGCTGCGCCGTTTGCGGCTGGAGGATCCGGTTGGCGGCGAGCGCCCCGCCCTGCAGATGGGCGATCATGAAGCGGGCCATATCCTCGCCGCTTGCCGAAAGGCTGCCTGCGGGCGCGGGACCGACGATTTCGAACCCCTTGGGCTCGCCCGAGCCGACCCCATAACCGGTCGCCATCAGCGGGCGGAGACGCGGCGGCAGCGGCTGGCGAAAGGTCGAATGGGCCATCCCGAGCGGCTGGAAGATGTGCCGGTCGAGATAGTCGTTGAACGGCTCGCCCGA
>JAESFL010000498.1_pt1 | contig 26425 bp, 24 predicted proteins | sample 9269401 | NCBI WGS metagenome assembly JAESFL01 (sample SAMN14506025, study PRJNA617098) | algae metagenome | isolation source: Gloeocapsa sp. UFS-A4-WI-NPMV-4B04 and co-occurring heterotrophs from desert... | place: USA: Utah | collected 2006-10-01 | reverse complement strand
AGAACGGTCGGTGACCGGGAGTTTTGTGAGGCGCCCTTATGCGCCCATCTTCTCCACCAGCGCGTCGGACAGCGCGAAGTTGACGTAGACGTTCTGCACGTCGTCCTGGTCCTCGATCACCTCGACGAGACGGATCAGTTTCTCGCCGGTCTCGTCATCGACGTCGATGGTGTTCTGCGCCTTCCAGATCAGACCGGTGCGGCGCGGCTCGCCGAAACGACCTTCCAGCGCCTTCGACACGTCGCCATAGGCATCCTGGGCGCAGATGACCTCGTGGCCCTCGGCATCCGAGCGCACGTCGTCGGCACCAGCCTCGATGGCGGCCTCCAGCATCGTGTCGGCATCGGCGACGTCGGGGGCAAAGGCGATGACGCCGACACGGTCGAACATGAAGGCGACGGCACCGGTCTCGGCGAGGCTTCCGCCGGACTTGGTGAAGGCCGAGCGCACGTCGCTCGCCGTGCGGTTGCGGTTGTCGGTCTGCGCCTCGACGATCAGGGCGGCGCCGCCGGGGCCGTAGCCCTCGTAGCGGATCTCCTCGTAGTTCTCGCCCTCGTTGCCGGCCGCCTTCTTGATGGCGCGCTCGATGTTGTCCTTGGGCATGTTCTCGGCCCGGGCCGCGAGGATGGCGGCGCGCAGGCGCGGGTTCATCGAGGGGTCGGGCGTGCCGAGCTTGGCCGCCACCGTGATTTCACGGGCGAGCTTACTGAACACCTTCGAGCGGACCGCGTCAACGCGGCCCTTGCGGTGCATGATGTTCTTGAACTGGGAATGCCCGGCCATGGCGGGATGGTCTTCTCGTTCGTGCGGGCGGAGGGCTCCTTTCGCGATAAAAGGATCCTCGACGTCGCGCGGGATGTGTCGGGGGCTCCGCTTATAGGCCGCCGCCGCCCCCCGAGGCAACGCGAGGCGGTTACGGTCCGGTCTCGATCGTCTTCGCAGCCCGCCGCCCGATCCACCACGCCCCGCCCTCCCCCACCGCAACCGCAAGGAGACCGCCGAGCCATAGGGCGGTGAGATGGGGCCCGAGCGTGTCCTTGAAGGCGAAGAGGCCAAGGAAGCCTGCGGTGAGGGCGATGGAACCGGCGAGCGTCACCAGCTTCAGCAGCACGATCGCGATCAGGATCGGCATGTGGTCTCCCATCTTTCCCCCGGCGCCGACGCTCGCCGGCAGCACAGCCGAGATGATAGATCAGGCGGGCGGCGACGAAACCCCTTTTCACAATTGCTGGTGGGACGATCGCGATGCCGACGACCAAGACGAGCAGACTCGGCCCGCGGCGCAAACCCTTGCGTCTCGGCCTCACCGCGCTTCTGGGCGCCCTGGCCGGCGCGACCCTATTCCCGAGACCTGCCAAGGGTCGCGAGAGAAAGGGCGGCGCGCGGGACGATGTCAGGGCTGATCCTGCTCCAGCAAAGCCCGGTAGCGCGCCGCCGAGCGGCTGACCACGGCGCCCGCATCCTCCGTGATATGCAGGCCGAAGGCACCGTAGAGGCGGCCGAACGCCTTCTCTTCGAGCCGTGCCGCGATGCGGGCCACGGTGCCTCCCGAGAGCGGTAGCCAGTTCGGGTAGCTCCACAGGAAGGAGACGCTCTTCCGGTCCGCGCCGGGCTGGACGATGTCGCCCGCGAGCACCGCGCCGCGCCCCTCCGCCCCATCCTGCCAATGCAGCACGGTGCCGCCAGGGAAATGGCCGCCGAGGCGCAGCAGGGTCAGGCCGGGGGCGAGGGCACGCTCGTCCTCGGACCAGAACACCACGCGGTCGTCCGGCCGCATCACCCATTCGCGGTCGCGGGCGTGGAGGTAGACCGGCGCGTCGAAGGCCGCCGCCCAGTCGGGCATGGTGGTGTAGTAGTGGGGATGCGAGATGGCGATGCCGGCAAGGCCGCCGAGCGCCTGCACCAGCGCGACCGTGGCCGGGTCGAGGAGCGCGAGGCAATCCCACAGGACATTGCCCTGCGGCGTCCGGATCAGGAAGGCGCGCTGGCCGATGCCGAAATGGGGTTGGGTCTCGATCTCGAACAGGCCGGGCTCGATCTGCCGCCACGCATTGGCGTGATCGGCCGCAAGCGCCTCGGGGGTCGTCCAGCGCTGACCGGCAGCGGGCACGTATTGCCGCTCCTCGTCACAGATGGGACAGCGCTCGGGCGGGGTCGGGGCGTCGGGGAAGCTGGTCCCGCATGTGACGCAGATCGGGATCGGCACGGGCTCACTCCCGCTCTCGTTCTCCGGACGCTCAGCCGCCGCGAGAGTCCTGGCCACCCGCGGAGCCGGCTTCCTCGCGGGGCGAAGATGTCTCCTCATCACGCTCAGCCGCCATGTCGCCCGGCTCGGTCGGTGCCCGGGAGCGGTGCCCCGGCGCCGGGGCGGCGACCGGGCGCTGCTCGTAGGTCCGGGCGCTCGGGGTCTCGACGGGGTCGTCGGGGCGGGTCGCGTCGGTCGGGCTCAACGGTCGTCTCCGAAGTCTTTGCGCTTGAAGAGCCGCAGGGTGACCCCGGTTCCCTCCTGCGAGAAACGCGCGGGATTTATTGACGAGCGAAGCCGCGAACCGGCTTGGCGCCGAAGCGTTTCACGGGGCAGAACTCGGGCTCTGCCCTTTGGCCCAGATAAGGCCCCACGACGATGCCGCGCTCATTCTCTCTCATCCCTCGCGCTCTGTGTCTCGGCACCGCCGTCTTCGGTCTGGCCGTCACCGCTGCCTCGGCCCAGGAGCGGCCCTACACCCCGGCGCTCACCTGCGCCGCGGTTCAGGCGCTGGTGGCGCGGCAGGGCCGCGTCGTGCTCGCCACGAGCCCGCACGCCTACGAGGCGGTGCATTACGAGAGCGGCGATTGCCGGAACGAGGTGACCGCCCGGCCCGCCTTCGAACCGACCCTCGACGATCCGAACTGCTTCGCCGGCTATCGCTGCGTTCAGCGCAACAACAGCGACAACTCGGCCCGCTGAGGCCTGCTGAGGGCTTGGCAAGGCCTGGAAAGCCCCTCGGATGAGGCGTCGTCAGCCCCGCCGCAGCAGCCGCTTGGCCTCGGCCTTGGCGCGATGCTCGAATCGGGCGAGGCGCAACCGTCGCTCCAGGGAGATCCGGCCGGCGCCCGGTGGCAGAGCGATGATCTCGGCGATGGTCTCGCGCTCGGGGTAGAGACTCTCCAGCGCCGAGCCCGGCATCGTCGCCGAGTCGAGCCGCCCGGCAAAGCCCTCCGCGTGCAGCGCGCGCACGATGGCGTCCTCCAGCACGAGGCCGGGAGCCTGGGCGCGCAGGCCTTCATCGTAGGCGGTCTTGAGCAGGTAGGCGGTCCCGCCGCAGACCAGGGCGAGGCTCGCCGCGACCGTGCGGCCGTCCAGGCGCAGCCCGTCGGCCCGAACCGTCACCGGCCCCTCCTGCGGCCGGAACAGGGCGCGGGCGAAGGCTTCCGTCCGCGGGCGGCTGCGCAGGGCCGTGCCGGCCTCGCCCTTCCAGCCGCCGGCCTCGAGGGCGAGGAAATCCTCCAGCGCCCGCTCCAGCGCCGCCCCCTCTGTCGCACTCTCGACGATCAGCGCTCCCGCCTCCTCCAACCGGCGTCGGCGGCGGCGCAGGTCCTTGAGGCGGCCCTTGTGCGGGTGGCCGGCGAGGAAGGCATCGTAATCGCCTCGCCGGTCGAGAACCGGGCGCTCGAACTGCGCGACGCTACCGATCTGCCAGCCGGCCCGCCCCATGGCGGCGAGGAGCCCGGCTCCGAGGCGGGTCTCGACGGCGAGCAGCGGCCAGCGCCAGGGACGCCCGCCTGAGGCCAGCGCGAGGCCCTCGACGAGGGCGTCGAGCCGACCCTCCAGGCCGGGACCATCGGCGACGAGGGGTGTGGTCGATGTCACGTAGGGCGAGTGGAAGGGCTGCGCGACCGCCGCGCCGAGGCCGGTCATGTCGGGCCGCAGGACGAAGGGCAGCAGCGCCGCAATGTGTCCCCGCTCGCGGACGACCACCGCGGAGAGGCGAGGCGCGCACAGGCCATGGGCACGGTGCGCCGCGACGACCGCCCGCGCGTAGAACGGGTGCGGCGCGACGGCCCGGACGGCCAGAGCGTCCCAGGCCGTCGCCTCCGCCGCGAGCGCGGCGACAGGCTCGACGGCCAAGTCAAGCGATCTGGAGAGAGAGGCGGACGATCCGGAAAGGGACAAGGCGCGCGTCACCGGGCGGCACTCCGTTGGGGAAACCCGACGACCGGCGTCGCGAGCCCGTGAAGGGAGCGCGCGCCGAGCGCTAGGATGAACCCGCGCAGCGTTTGGGCCAGCGCCACCGCGATCGCCGCCCCGGTGACGCCGAGCCAGGGGACCAGAGCGAGGCAAAGTCCGACGGCGAGGATCAGCATCGCCAGGGTGATCCCGGCGCAGAGCCGCTCGCCGCCGAGCATGGTCAGCACGTCCTCGGCGGGTCCGAACAGGCTCGCCGCGACGCTGCCGGCCACGAGGATCGCCAGCACCGGCAGGCTGGCGCGAAACCCCTCGCCGAACAGGCCGAGCAGCAGCGGCGACACCGCGAGGATGGCAAGGCCGACGCCGGCCGTGGCGAGGAACGTCCAGCGCGCCTGCATCCGCACGAGACCGGCGAGCCCGGCCTCGTCGCCCCGCGCGCGGGCGGCGGCGAGGCGCTGCGCGGTGGTGGCCGAGGCCGCGTAATGCACGAAGGCGACGAATTGCTGGATCCGGGTCGCGGCGAAGTACAGGCCGACCGCCTCCGGGGCTGCGAGGAAACCGAGGATCACAACATCGACGAAGCCGAAGGCGCTGGCGGCGAGGTCGCCCGCCGCGATCGGCAGGCAGGCGGTGAGCCATAGCCGCCAGCGGTAGAGGCGCGGGCCGGCCGGCAGATGCCGGCGCAGGCGCGCCAGCAGCAGCCCGGCCTGAACGGCGGCGGCGAGACCGGTCGCGGCCAGCGTGCAGGCGATGGCGACCCAGGCCTCGGCCGGGGCGCCCGCGAGCACGGCGCCGATCATCGCGACCATGATGAGGGCTTGGCGCAGCAGGTAGGGCGGCGCGATGGCCAGCAGCGGCCAGCCCTGGCTGCGGGCCACGCCCTCGAGATAGTCCTGGATGGCGAAGAGCGGCACGACCAAAGCCGCGACGAGGATCGGCGTGCCGTAGGGTCCGGCGAGCAGATCGCCTTGAAGGAGCGCCATGGCGAGGCCGCCGAGCGCGAGGGCAAGCCCGCCGCCGAGGCTCGCCAGCGCCCCGCCGAGCAGGAAGCCGCGCACGCTGTCGAGCCGGTCTGTCGCCTGATCGGCGGGCAGGAAGCGGCAGGCGCCCTGGGACAGGCCGAAGGTCGCGGTGTGGCCGAGGATGGCGATCCAGACCCAGACGGTGGCGAAGATCCCGTATTCCGCGCCGCCCATCATCCGGGCCATCAGGACCTGCGCCCCGTAGGCGAACCCGGCCGCGCCGATGCGGACCGCGAACACGCCGAGCGCGGAGACGGCGGGCGTGGCGCGCGCGGCCCGAAGCCGGACGAGAAGCGCCTCGAACGAGGAGGGCGGGAAGCCTCCCGCGATCACCTTGTCCGCTGCCATGGGGCGCCATCCGACACAGGCGCCGGGCCACGGGTATGGCCGGCACGCTCGGAGATCAGCCTAGGAAGCGCGAGATTTCGGGCGGGTTAAGAGCGCTCGATAAAACGCCCGCGCCGGCTTACGGCTTCTTCGGGGCCGGGCCGGCACCGGGCGTCCCGGTCTGGGCCGGATCGGTCTTCGGGATATCGGATGTGGCGTGGTCCGTCTTCGCCGCATCCGACTTGCCCGAATCCGTTTTGCCAGAGTCCGCCTTGCCCGCATCCTTGGCCGCCTCCGGCTGGAGCAGCGACAGGGTGATCGCCCGCGTGGCGTGCTCGGCCATGCAGCGCAAGCCCAGATCGTTGAGCCGGAAATGACGGCCCAGCATATGCGCCTCGGTGGTTCGCTGGGTCGAGAGGAAGCGCATCGCCGCGTAGCGGTGGACCAGCGGCACCGCTTCGCGGCGAGCCACATCCTGCACCGTGCGCACCATCTGCGTGTAATAGGCGTCGTCGGCCAGGCTCTCGGTGAAGACGGGGTCGATCAGCACGATGTCGATGCCGTGCGACTTCACCCACTGAACCGATTCGTCGAGCGCCTCGCCGAAGGCCTCGATGTCGACGCGGGCCAGCGCATCGTTGGTGCCGACCTGCCAGACCACGAGGTCCGGCTCCATCTCGGCCACCATGGACCGGAGCCGCTCGCCCGCCCCGCTCGCCACCTCGCCGGGCAGGCCGCGGGCCTCGACCTCGATCTGGACGTCGGGCAGCGCCTGCTCCAGGGCGTTCTCGAGCTTAACCGGGTAGCTCGCGGAGGCGCCGAGCCCCGCCGAGGAGGAGCCGATCGAGAGAACGTGGATCACACGCTTTTCCTTGAGCGCCGCCTTGACCGCCTTGAGCCGCGCCAGGGTGTAGAGCTTCGAGCCCGGCACCCGGCATTCGGGCGACAGGCTGAGGTCGAGCGCCTCGACCGTCGTGGTTGCCGGCCCGGCCGGCATCGGTGCGGCGCCCGAGGTCTCGCCGAAGGCGGGCGAGGCGAGACTCAGGCCGAGGAGGACGGCGAGCCGGCGGGCGAGGCGGTGTCGGGAGCCTTGCGCGTCGGCCGCGGTCTGCGGGAACGCCATTCGACGAACCATGCGGTGAAACCCAGTGCGATCAGGCCGAAGCCTACGACCGAAATGTCAACGAAGATACCGCCACCGGTCTGGAAGCGCACGAACTGTCCGCCCAGGCTCAACAGCGATCCCATCGAGAACACGGCCAGCGAGTTGCGCCCCAAACCCGACAGAAACCGGGCAAGCCGCCCGACATGCGGGGCGATGAGAGCGTAGACGCCCTGGAAAGCCAGCACCATGCCGCAGAAATGGATCAGCCGGGCGGGCGAGAGGTAGGTCTTGTCGAAGGTGAAGACGAGGCGCGGGTCGGGCGCCAGCATCGGATCGGGCCGCAATTCGAGCACCGCGAGCACGACGCCGACGACGACGATGACGACGCCAAGCGGCATCAACCGCGGCCAGAGGCGCCGCAGCCGCTCCGAGCCGTGGGTCGCCTCGTTGGCGAGGAAGCCCAGCACCAGCAGCAATTGCCAGCAGAGCGGGTCGAAGAACCAGTCGCCCTCGCCCGGCCAGGATGGAAAATTCCACTCGAAAACGAGACTCGCGCCGTAGAGCGAGAGCGAGAACGCCAGGAGCAGGACCCGGCTGACGCGGCCGATCAGCACCACGGCCGGGGCAATGGCGATCAGCACTACGTAGAGCGGCAGGATGTTGAAGAAGCCGAGCTGGTGGGTGAGCAGAACGACGCCGACCATGGTCTGAATCGGGTCGGCGAAGAAGCCGCCGGCATTGTGCCATTCGAGGATCAGCGGGTTGTCGAGATAGAGCGCGCAGCCGGCGATCATCGCGAGCGCCAGCGTCATGATGGTGATCTGCGCGCGGTACACCTCGACCGTGCGCGACAGGAGCCGCAGCACGGTGGTGAGGCGCGGCTCCGGCAGGCCGTCACGCCCGCGGGTGGCGAGCCCGATCGACCAGCCGGCCAGGAACACGAACAACTCGGCGGCATCCGAGATGCCGTACTGCGAGAAGGTGTAGCGCTCGAAGAAGTTGCCGGGGATGTGGTTGATGAAAATCGTCACCAGCGCAAAGCCGCGCCAGAAATCGATCGCGTTCGGCTCGCGCATCAGGCTCCACGGTCCGGCGGTGTGACGTCGAAGCGGTCAGTCGCGGCCTCCCACGCGGCGCGCGAGGCGACCGGTGCGGCGCCGTTCCGGGACCCGCGACCCGGAGCGGAAGACGGCCGCCCTGATAGACTGCGCCGGGGCGGGTTGGGAAGCGGAACCGCGGTGACGAGCGCGCGATACCGGCGCCTATGCCGCCCCGCGCAGATGCCCCGCATGCCAGTCGCGCAGCGCTTCCAGCGTCACGACACCATCGGGCCAGACATGGCCCTGAAGGTGCTGGTGCGGCGCGTCCGGCTCGCCGAGGTTGGAGACCGCGGAGAAGGCGCCGTCGAGGCGGTGGCTCTGGGTGTAGCGGCTGCGCGTGGCGAGCACCGGCAGGCCGGCGGCGAGTGCCGAGCGGATGCCGGCCGCCGAATCCTCGAACGCGATCGCCTCGGACGGGTCGATGCCGAGGCGGTGGACCGCGAGGGCAAAGATGTCGGGGGCGGGCTTCTTCTGCGCCGCCTCGTCGCCGGCGGCAATCACGTCGAAGGGCTGCGCGTCGCCCGGAAAGTTGAGCCTGAGCAGCAGGTCGATGTTCGGCCGGCTGGTGGTGGTGGCCACCGCCAGCCGCACGCCCTGCGCCCGCGCCTCCTCGACCAGGCGCCGCACGCCGGGCCGCAACGAAAGGCCGCCGCTCTCGGCCAGTTCGCCGTAGAAGCGCGTCTTGAGATCGTGGATCTCCGGCATCCGCACTTTCAGCGCCTCCGCCTCCTCGGCGTGGAAGCGCTCGATGTAGTGGACGAGCCGCTCCTTGCCGCCCATCACCTTGAGAAGTTCGGCGTAGAGTTCCGGCGACCAGTGCCAGGGCAGGCCGAGCGCCTGGAAGGCGCGGTTGAAGCCCTGGCGGTGGAGGTCTTCGGTCTCGGCGAGCGTTCCGTCGACGTCGAAGATCAGCGCCCTCAGCATCGCACGCCGTCCCGCCCGGCGGCGGCATCGGCCGCGGCGCGGATCGCCGCGACATTGGTCTCATACTTGTCCGGCCCGCCCTTGAACGCGGCGGAGCCGGCGACGAGGATGTTGGCGCCCGCCTGCGCGGCCGGTCCCGCCGTCTCCGGGGTGATGCCGCCATCGACCGAGATGTCGATCGAACGGCCCGCCGTCATTGCCTTGACGCGGGCAATGGTCTCGAGCGCCGAGTGGATGAAGCTCTGGCCGCCGAAGCCGGGATTGACCGTCATCACCAGCACGAGATCGACCATGTCGAGCACCGGCTCGATGGCGGAGGCCGGTGTGCCGGGATTAAGCGCCACGCCCGCGCGCTTGCCCAAGCCCCGGATCGTCTGGAGCGAGCGGTGGATGTGCGGGCCCGCCTCGACATGGACCGTGATCGCGTCGGCGCCCGCCTCGGCGAAGGCGGCGAGGTAGGGGTCGGCCGGGGCGATCATCAGGTGGACATCGAAGACCTTGTCGGTCCAGGGCCGCAGCGCCTTCACCACCGCCGGGCCGAAGCTGATGTTGGGCACGAAATGCCCGTCCATCACATCGAGATGGATCCAGTCGGCGCCGGCTTGCGCGATCGCCCGCGTCTCCTCGCCGAGCCTGGAGAAGTCGGCGGCGAGGATCGAGGGTGCGAGGATGGTCATGGGAACAGCTCGGAACAACGATGCGCCGCCCCGCGGCAAGAACGCGGGCGGCCCTGGGAGGGAGAGGCTTCCTGCAACCGATCTAGTGCATCGGAGGGAAAGTTGCTCGCCGGCTTCACGCAAAAAAGCGGGCGCGGATAGGGCAGCCCTGCGGTCGTCACCGTTTCCAGCGGATCAAATTCGGTGTCCCCGTTACGAGGAGGGAAACGAACCGGCCCGCTCCGGCCGATGCCACGCCTTCGGCTGATCCTCCGCCCCCGTCCCTAGCGGGCATTGCACGATCACGCTGTCGCTCCAGCGCCCGTACTTGTAGCCGATCGCCGGAAGGTAGCCGACGCGGGCGAACCCGCAGGCCTCGTGCAGGCGCAACGAGGCCTCGTTGCTCGCGTCGATATAGCCGATCATCTGCCGGTAGCCGCCGGCAGAACAGGCCTCGATCAGCGCCGGCAACAGGCGGCGCCCGATGCCGGCGTGCAGGTGGTCGGGATGCACGTAGATCGAGTGTTTGAGGGCGTAGCGGTAGGCCGGGCGCTTGCGGAACGGCACGGCGTAGGCGTAGCCGGCGATCTGCCCGCCCCGCTCGGCGACGAGGTGGGGCAGGCGCTTGCTGCGCATGGTCTTACGCCGCCGCCGCAACTCGTCGGGGAGCAGGCGCTCCTCCTCGAAGTCGCCGGTATCCCCGACGCCTCTCCGGATATGGCGCTCGTAGATCGCGATCATCGCCGACACGTCGGCATCCGACGAGGGTCGGATCACCACCTCGGCGTGAGCGGAGATCGCCGCTGCGCCCTCCGCCATCAGGCGCCCTCGCGCACGACGTAGGTGTGGAAGCGGATGCGCCCGTCCGGATCGGTCTCGCGGTAGACGCCCTGGATCTCGGCCTCGAAGCCGGGGAACAGGTTGGCGGCCGCCTCGAACATCTTGAAGTAGTCGAGCATGGGTTTCGCCCGCTCATCCAGACGCTCGCCCGGCAGCACGGTGCCGATGCCGGGCGGATAGACCAGCATCAGGGTGGTGGCGATGCGCCCCTCGGCCTCGGCGATCGGTACGTAATCGACCCGGTTGCGCGTCAGCATCTGCGCGGCGGCCTTGGGCGGCATTACCATGTCGGGCAGGTGCTCGGGCATGAACTGCTTGCGCTGGAGCGCCGAGGTGCCCGATTCGCGGTGGAAGCTGTGATAGTCGGCGCACAGATCGCGCAGGCCGACGCCGTGGTAGCGCTTAGGCCGGCGAGCGACGAATTCCGGCATCGCCTCTTCGAGCGGCACGTTGTCGTCGTGCAGGCGCTTGAAGGCGACGAGGCCCGAGATCAGGGTACCGGCCTTCGACGACTCGACGCCCGGCGTCAGCAGGAAGAGCAGCGAATTGAGATCGTTCTTCTCCGGCACGATCCGGTTCTCGCGCAGGTATTGCGCGACGATCGGCGCCGGCACGCCGTGCTCGGCATAGGCACCGGTCTTCCGATCGAAGCCGGGGGTGAGCACCGTGAGCTTGTTGGGGTCGGTGATGGCAAAGCCCGGCGCGACATGGGTGAAGCCGTGCCACGCCGCGCCCGGCGTCAGCTCCCAGTAGCGGGCATCCGCGGCCAGGGCGTCCGTCGGCACGGATTCCCACGGGATTTCCGTGCCGTCCGGGCCCTTCACCACGTCGGGCACGAAGGGGTCGAAGAACCAGCGCCGCTTCGGGTCGGCCTCGCGCTCCTCGAACTCCTTGCGGATGGCCCGCGCCTTCTTGCGCCACTCGATGCCTAGCCGAATGGTGTCGTCCCACAGCACCACGCCGGAGCGGCCCTTCATCATCTGCGCGCCGACATCGAGCGAGGCGAAGATCGGGTAGAACGGCGAGGTCGAGGCGTGAACGAGGAAGCTCTCGTTCAGGCGCTTATGCTCGACCCGCCGGGTCTGGCCGCGGATATGCCCGTCGCGGGTGTGGATCTGCGAGGCCTGAGAGAAGCTGGCGAGCTGCTTGTGGGTCGATTGCGTGGCGATGATGCCCGGCGAGGTTTCATCGAGCCCGGTCAGGCCCATGGCGAAGCGCCGCTGGTAGAGCGGGTGGAACTTCATGAAGCCCGCCCAGGCCTCGTCGAACAGGATGTAGTCGCACAGGTGGCCGATCCGCTTGACGAGCTCCTGCGCGTCGTAGATCGTGCCGTCATAGGTGCATTGCTCGATCACCGCGCAGCGGAACGGGCGCTCGCGGCGCCACGCCTCCTTGTCCTTCACGAGAGGGTTGTCGCGGATCTTTTCGCGAATGCGCTGTTCGTCGAGCGCCTCGTGGTAGATCGGCCCGATCAGACCATAGGCGTTGCGGTCGGTCTCCAGGAAGATCGGGATGCCGCCGGCGAGCAGCAGCGCGCCGTGATGGGCGGCCTTGTGGTTGTTGCGATCGAACAGGACGAGGTCGTCCTCGGCCACCAGTGATCCCAGCACGACCTTGTTCGAGGCCGAGGTGCCGTTGAGGACGAAGTAGGTCTTCTCCGCTCCGAAGATCTTCGCCGCTTCCTTCTGCGCCTTCAGCGCGGGCCCCTCGTGGGTCAGCAGATCACCGAGGTCGAGCACCGAGTTGTCGAGGTCGTCGCGAAAAATCGCCTCGCCGAGATGCTCGACGAAGATGCGTCCGATCGGCGAGCGGTTGTAGAAGATGCCGCCGTTATGGCCGGGGCAGGTCCAGAGCTGGTTGCCCTCCTCGGCATAGTCCACCAGCGCGCCGAAGAACGGCGTCTTCAGCGTGTCGGCGTACTGCGTCACGCGGGAGACGAGGTTGCGGGCAATGAATTCCGGGGTCTCTTCCGCGAGGAAGATGTAGCCGTCGATGAAGTCGAGCAGCTCGACCGGGATGTCCTCCAGCCGCTTGCGGCGGACCATGATGACGATCGGCATATCGAGGCCGCGCCGGCGCATCATGTCGATGAGGGCGGCGGCCTTGCCCTCGAGCCCGCGCTTGCCCCAATCGACCACGAGGCAGCCGACCGCCGAGTCGGTCTGCACCGCGATCGAGGCGTCCTCGACGCGCCGAGCCCGCACCACCTCGAAGCCGCGCGACTCGACCGCTGCGACGATCTGCTCGACCCGCGCCCCCTCCAGATCATCCGGATCGAAGGCGGGCGTGCACATCAGCACGGTGAAACGGCGGTGAAAATCCATGGAGCAGCGCTCTTCTCACGATCGGAACGCCTGCCTTTCCGATCCATCCGCGACGATTCGATGACAGCCGCCCGCGTCGCCGCGTCACCGCAGCGTGAGGGGGAAGCTCAGCTCCGTAAAACCTTCCAGCGTGAGCAGCCCGGCGGGCGGCGGCGGGAAAGGTGCGGCCGCCTGCACGGCGCGGGCCGCGCGTTCACCGAGCGCCGCCGGCCCCTCCTCCAGCACGATCCCGCCGAGCGCGCCGTCGGCCTCGATCCGTACCCGGATCGTCACCTGCCCACCGCGTCCCGGCGCGGCGGCGCGGTCGGCCATCCCGATTCGGCTGACGATCCCGGCCACCCAGGTCTTCGCCCGCGCATCGACCCGCGGCGCGGCCGAGACCGGCACGAGCGGCGCGCACAGCATCAGCGCGGCGAGAAGGAAGGGCCGTACCGGGGACGGACGCAAGGACAGGGACTCCGTGAACAAGAATGGCGCCTGCCGGCGCCGTCTTCGGGGATACGGCGCCGGCTCGCAGCCCGGCCGTCCCGAAGCGTAACGCCATCCGCGACTTGAGGTGCCGCCAAATGACAATGCCGCCGCGCAATTCGGATCACGACACTCGGACCGCCCCCGCGCTGCGGGGTCGACTTGGCTGAGGGACGACGCATCCGCGGTGGGCGCTGCGGCGCCAGATCGCTCCATATCCGCCCGCGACGCGCCTCCTTGGACGCTCACATCGTCGCGGCGGAGCCTCGGCGCAGGTGTTCGTCGAGGCGCGGCATGATCTCGACGAAGTTGCAGGGACGGTGGCGGTAATCGAGCTGCTGCGCCAGGATGCCGTCCCAGGCGTCCTTGCAGGCGCCGGGCGAGCCCGGCAGCACGAAGATGTAGGTCGCCCCGGCGACCCCGGCGGTCGCCCGCGACTGCAGGGTCGAGGTGCCGATCTTGTCGTAGGAGATCCGGTGGAACACCGCCGAGAAGCCGTCCATGCGCTTCTCGAACAAGGGCTCGATCGCCTCGGGCGTCACGTCCCGCCCAGTGAAGCCGGTGCCGCCGGTGGTGATCACGACATCGATCGCCGGATCGCGGATCCAGCCCTCGACCCGCTCACGGATGGCGACGACCTCGTCGGGCACGATGTCCCGCTCGGCCAGCCGGTGTCCGGCTCCCGTCAGCCGCGCGGCCAGGGTGTCGCCGGACTTATCGTCGGCGAGCACGCGGGTGTCGGACACCGTCAGCACGGCGATCGAGAGGGGGATGAAGGCGCGGGACGTCGGCTCGCTGTTCATGCTGCCGATGTTGCCCCGCGGGCCGGCTCGGTCAACCGCTCCGTGACGTCGCGGGGGAGCCATGCACATCCCGGCCAGGCGGCGCGTTGAGGCTCCGGGCCGCGCCGTGCTACGCGCGGAGCGATTTCGCGAAACCGCGACACGTCCGAGGCACGGAAAAACATGATCCCCCGCTACTCCCGTCCCGAGATGACCGCGATCTGGTCGCCGGAGAGCCGGTTCCGGATCTGGTTCGAGATCGAGGCCCACGCCACCACCGCTCTTAGCCATATCGGCGTCGTGCCGAAGGAGGCCGCCGAGAAGGTTTGGGAGAAGGGCCGCGACGCGACCTTCGACGTCGCCCGCATCGACGCGATCGAGGCGGTGACGAAGCACGACGTCATCGCCTTCCTCACGCATCTGGCCGAGATCGTCGGGCCGGAGGCGCGCTTCGTCCACCAGGGCATGACCTCGTCAGACGTGCTCGATACCTGCCTCAACGTGCAGCTCACCCGCGCCGCCGACATCCTGATCAAGGATCTCGACGCGCTGCTCGCCGCGCTGAAGCGGCGCGCCTTCGAGCATAAGCTGACCCCCACCATCGGCCGCTCGCACGGCATCCACGCCGAGCCCGTCACCTTCGGCCTCAAGCTCGCCCAGGCCTATGCCGAGTTTTCCCGCGCGAAGGAGCGCCTGATCGCGGCGCGGAAGGAAGTCGCGACCTGCGCGATCTCGGGCGCCGTCGGCACCTTCGCCAACATCGATCCGCGGGTGGAGGAATACGTCGCCGAGCAGATGGGCCTCCAGCCAGAGCCGGTCTCGACCCAGGTGATCCCGCGCGACCGCCACGCGATGTTCTTCGCCGTGCTGGGCGTGATCGCCAGCTCGATGGAGCGGCTGGCCACGGAAGTGCGCCACCTGCAGCGCACCGAGGTGCTGGAGGCGGAAGAGTTCTTCTCCGAGGGGCAGAAGGGCTCCTCGGCCATGCCGCACAAGCGCAATCCGGTGCTGACGGAGAACATCACCGGACTGGCCCGCATGGTGCGCGGCTACGTCACCCCGGCGCTGGAGAACGTCGCGCTCTGGCATGAGCGGGACATCTCGCACTCCTCCGTCGAGCGGATGATCGGCCCGGACGCGACTGTCACCCTCGATTTCGCGCTGGCTCGCCTCACCGGCGTGATCGACAAGCTGCTGATCTACCCCGAGCAGATGCAGAAGAACCTCGACCGGCTCGGCGGCCTCGTCCACTCGCAGCGGGTGCTGCTGGCGCTGACGCAGGGCGGTCTCTCGCGCGAGGATTCCTATCGGCTGGTCCAGCGCAACGCGATGCCGGTCTGGCGCGGTGAGGGCGACTTCCTGTCCCTTCTCAAGGCCGACCCTGAGGTGACCGCCGTGCTGAAGCCGGAGCAGATCGAGGAATGCTTCGATCTCGGCTACCACCTCAAGCACGTCGATACGATTTTTTCGCGGGTGTTCGGCCAAGCCTGATCCGTCCTGCACGGAACCTGCTTCGCGCTTCACCCGACGACGGACGATCGAGACTGTCATGAGCCGCACCGCCTATCTCAACGGCCAGTTCCTGCCCTTGGACGAAGCCCGCGTGCCGGTGATGGACCGCGGCTTCCTGTTCGCCGACGGGATCTACGAGGTGGCCGCCGTGCTGCACGGCCGCCTCGTGGACAATGCCGGGCATCTCGCCCGGCTCGACCGCTCGCTCTCCGAGATCGGCATCCGCAACCCGCACGCACCTGAGGAATGGGAGCGGCTGGAGACGCAGCTCGTCGAGCGGAACGGCGTGCGGGAAGGCCTCGTCTACATCCAGGTAACACGGGGTGTGGCCGAGCGCGACTTCTCCTATCCGAAGGGCGACGTGGCCCCGACCGTGGTGATGTTCACGCAGGAAAAATCCATCGTGAACAACCCGATGGCCGAGACGGGCGCGAAGGCGATCACCGTGCCGGACCTGCGCTGGAAGCGGCGGGACATCAAGTCAGTGGCGCTTCTGGCCCAGGTGCTCGCCAAGCAGCAGGCGGCGGAAGCGGGCGTGGCCGAAGCCTTCATGGTCGAGGACGGCGTGGTGACCGAGGGCTCCTCCTCCACCGTCTTCATCGTCACCAAGGCCGGCGCACTTGTGACGCGTCCGCTCTCCCACGCGGTCCTGCCCGGCATCACCCGTAAGGCGGTGCTGGCGCTGGCCGAAGAGACCGGCCTCGCCTTCGAGGAGCGTCTCATCAACGCCCGCGAGCTGCCCGAGGCGGCGGAGGCCTTCTACACCTCGGCCTCGGCCTTCGTGATGCCGGTGGTGGAGATCGACGGCAAAATCCTCGGCGACGGCCGCCCCGGCCCGGTGGCGCGGCGGTTGCGCGAATTGTACTTCGCCTTCGCCGAGGGCGCGAAGGCCTAGCCTGCCGGGAAGGGCCTGACAGGAACGCGAAGGCGCACGCATCCGTTGGTTCCCAAAGGACCATTGAGGACGCGATGACCTTCAAGAGAACTTCAATCCTCGGCGCCGCGCTGCTGGGCGGCCTGATGAGCACGGCGGCCCTGGCCCAGGACCCGTCGGTGCCGCAGCGCGGCCAGGACAGCGACCCGAAGCTGCCCCCGCCCCAGGAGCAGGTGCCGGAAAAGGTCCGGCCGGAGAGCGGCAATTCCGGCGCCACGCTGAGCGAGAAGCTCGAGAAGTCGGACGGCGTGATCAAGCCACCCGCGGGCGTCGATCCCGAGATCAAGACGATCGCGCCGGAGCCGACCCCGAACTCGACCCCCGTGATCAAGCCGCCGGGCAACGCCAAGTAACCGCCGAGGCCAAGTAACCGCCGAGGCCGAGGAACCGGCGAGAGCGCATCAGCCATGCGGGGCGCTCCCCAGCGCAGGCCCGCCCATCGCTTGACCTGCCTGCCGAGATCGCCGAAGACGCCCCCGTATGCTCGATCCCCGGCTCGACAGCCGGGGTTTTCGCGCGTGGCGCAACCGCTTGGCGCCCGCGCCAGCGATTGCGAGACAGGTCAGACGCGCATGGCGAACGTCGTCGTCGTAGGCGCCCAGTGGGGCGACGAGGGCAAGGGCAAGATCGTCGACTGGCTCTCCGAGCAGGCCGACATCGTCGTCCGCTTCCAGGGCGGCCACAATGCCGGCCACACGCTGGTGGTCGGTGAGGCCGTCTACAAGCTCTCCCTTCTGCCCTCCGGCGTCGTCCGCCCGAACACGCTCGGCGTGATCGGCAACGGCGTGGTGCTCGACCCCTACGCGCTCGCTTCCGAGATCGACCGGCTCGCCAGCCAGGGCGTGACGGTGACGCGCGAGAACCTTCGCGTGGCCGACAACGCCACGCTGATCCTCTCGCTTCACCGCGAACTCGACGCCCTGCGCGAGGACGGAGCGCCGGGCACCAAGATCGGCACGACCAAGCGCGGCATCGGCCCAGCCTACGAGGACAAGGTCGGCCGTCGCGCCATCCGCCTGATGGATCTGGCCGAGCCCGAGACCCTGCCGCCGAAGATCGAGCGGCTGCTGGCCCACCACAACGCACTCCGCCGCGGCTTCGCCCTCGAAGAGATCTCCGAGCAGGCGATCCTCGACGAGTTGACGGGCATCGCCGACCGCGTTCTGCCCTATCAGGACACCGTCTGGCAGCTGCTCGACGACGCGCGCCGGGGCGGCAAGCGCATCCTGTTCGAGGGCGCGCAGGGCGCGCTGCTCGACGTCGATCACGGCACCTACCCGTTCGTCACCTCCTCCAACACGGTGGCGGGACAGGCGGCGACCGGTTCGGGCCTCGGTCCGCGGGCCATCGGCTACGTGCTCGGCATCGCCAAGGCCTACACCACCCGCGTCGGCGAGGGTCCGTTCCCGACCGAGCTGCATGACGAAATCGGCCAGCGTATCGGCGAGCGCGGCCACGAATTCGGCACCGTCACCGGCCGCAAGCGCCGCTGCGGCTGGTTCGACGCCTGCCTCGTGCGCCAGACCGTGAAGACCTCGGGCATCGACGGGATCGCCCTGACCAAGCTCGACGTGCTCGACGGTTTCGACGAGATCCGGGTCTGCACCGCCTACGACATCGACGGGCAGCGCTTCGATCATCTCCCCGCGAGCCAGGCGGCGCAGCAGCGCGCCCTGCCGGTCTACGAAACGATTCCCGGTTGGAGCGGCACCACCGCAGGTGCCCGCTCCTGGGCCGACCTGCCGGCGCAGGCGATCAAGTATGTGCGCCGGATCGAGGAGTTGATCGGCGCGCCGGTGGCTCTGCTCTCCACGTCGCCGGAGCGCGACGACACCATCCTGATGCACAACCCCTTCGAGGATTAAGTCCCGGGACGGCGGGGAGAGACAGGCAGATCCGGGCACGATGGCCGACTATTATCCGTTGCTGGCACGCGCGCTCGACGCCCTGCCTGATCGATCCCCGGCCCTGCGCCGCGCCGTCTACGATCGCGCGCGCAGCGCCCTGATTGCACAACTCCGCTCGCTCGATCCGCCGGTGCCCGAGGCCGATATCGACCTCGAGCGCCGGGCGCTGGACACCGCAATCGGGCGGCTCGAGGCCGATTACGGGGCGCCCCCGGTTGCGGCCGAGGAACTGACGAAGGCGCCCGAACCGGCGCAGGCGCCCCTCCCTCCCCCGGTCCCCGAACCGATCCGGCCGGAGCCGCTCTCGCCCGGCCCCCTGCCGCCGACGCTGCCCGAGCCCGAGCCGCCGCAGAATCCGGAGGAGCCGCTGGTCCTGCCGCCCGCCTCGGTGCCGGCCGGGATCGGATCGGACCTCGGCCCCGCGGAGCCCAAGCCGGCCGGCGAGACGGTGCCGTTCATGCCGCCGCCCCGCCGCCCCCGGGCGGACGAGGCCGCCCGATCCGCGCAGGAGACGGCCGCAACGGAGGCCGCCGACGCTTTCATCCCACCGACACCGGCTCCTGCCGAGGCCGGGATCGAAGCCGAGCCCAGAACGGGTGCCGACGCCGCCTCCTCCGACGCCGCCCCGGAGCTGAACGGCCGCCAGCGGCCGCGCATCGATGTGGTGGCGCCGCCCGAGAGCCGATCGCGCCTGCTGCGCAATCTGTTCGTCGGCGGCGTGCTCGCGATGGTGATCGCGCTGATCGCGGTGGCCGCCTTCTTCCTGCGCGACAAGCCATCCGACCTTCAGCAGAGCGCGGCCGAGCAGGAAGTGCCGACCGAGCAGCCGGACGCGAAGTTCTCGGACCGGGTCGGAGGCGAGCGCAGCGAGGCTGAGGCACGCCCGAAGCCGGCCGTTCCGGGCGCTGCACCGGTGCAGCCGGAGGTCACGGTCTCACAGCGGGGTATCCTCTACGAGGAGAACCAGAGCGACCCGCGCGCCCAGCCGATCGCCACCAACGGTCACACGGTCTGGCGGGTGGAGGCCGTGAATGGTGCGCAGGGCGAGCCGCTTCAGACGGTGCTTCGCGCCAATGTGGAGTTCCCGGATGCGGGGCTGACGCTGGCGATGACCATGCGCAAGAATCTCGATGCGACGCTTCCCGCCTCGCACACGATCGAACTCGCCTTCACCAATACCGGTGAGGCCGGCGCCAAGCGCGCGGTGCAGAATATCGGCTTGCTCCAGCTCAAGGACGAGGAGGCGGCCCGCGGCTCGCCCGTTTCGGGCCTTCCGGTGCGGGTTCGCGAGAACCTGTTCCTGATCGGCCTGTCCTCGCTGAAGAGCGACGTGGACCGCAACACCGAGTTGCTGCTGCACAAGAACTGGCTCGATCTGGCGCTGACCTACACGAGCGGCCAGCGGGCGGTCATCACCTTCGAGAAGGGCACCGCCGGCACCCAGGCGCTGCAGAACGCCTTCAGTCAGTGGCGGGAGTAATGTCGCGCCACTTGGAGCGACTGACGGTCGCTCGCACGCTGCGACGGTGTCGCTCCGCTTGCCTCCCCATGAAAAAACCCGGCCCCACGAGGGCCGGGTTTTTTCATGTGATCAGGTCGGACGTGTCGACGATCTCCGCGCCGCCTACGAGATCCGCGCCTCGGTCCGCGGCAATTCGCGGGTCGCGAGGTTACGCTTGACCGCCTCTTGGACCTTCTCGAAGGCGCGCACCTCGATCTGACGGACGCGCTCGCGCGAGACGCCGAATTCGCCGGAGAGATCCTCCAAGGTGATCGGGTCGTCGGCCAGCCGCCGCGCCTCGAAGATGCGCCGCTCGCGCGGGTTCAGCACGCCGAGCGCGTCGCGCAGGGCCGAGAGACGGTTGCGCCCCTCCTCTTCGCGGGCGAGCACGGTCTCCTGGCTCGGGCTGTTGTCCACGAGCCAGTCCTGCCACTCGCCCTCGCCCTCTTCGCGCAGGGGCGCGTTGAGCGAGGTGTCGCCGGACAGGCGGCGGTTCATGTCGATCACGTCCTGAGCGGGGACGCCGAGCGAGGTGGCGATCTGCTGCACTTGGTCGGGGCGCAGGTCGCCCTCGTCGAGGGCCGAGATGCGGCCCTTGGCCTTGCGCAGGTTGAAGAACAGCTTCTTCTGGTTGGCGGTGGTGCCCATCTTCACGAGCGACCACGAGCGCAGGATATATTCCTGGATCGCCGCCTTGATCCACCACATCGCGTAGGTCGCCAGCCGGAAGCCCTTATCGGGATCGAAGCGCTTGACGGCCTGCATCAGGCCGACATTGCCCTCCGAGACGACTTCGCTGATGGGCAGGCCGTAGCCGCGATAGCCCATGGCGATCTTGGCGACGAGCCGCAGATGCGAGGTCACGAGGCGGTGGGCCGCTTCGCGGTCGCCCTCGTCGCGCCAGCTCTTGGCAAGGGTAAACTCTTCCGCCGGCTCCAGCATCGGGAACTTGCGGATCTCATCGAGGTAGCGCGAAAGGCCTCCCTCATTGGCGAGCACGGGCAGAGCGCCGGCCATGTGCACCTCCTTCAACAGCCCCCCTGTCGGGCGGGCCCCAAGCGAATGGCCGCTCCCTTGAGCCGGCCACGCCGCTTCCCATCTTTAATGGAAATCCGAAATGCCCGGTAGCGACCAACGCTGTTCACGCAAGGGTCCCAACGCGCGAACCGGAGTCCGGGTTTAACGTGTCACGGGCGCGCAGGGGTCGCAGTGCCGAAACGCACCTTTCTTAGCCCCCTCTCGACCTTTCGCCGGAACCCGATTCGCTTCGGGCGGTGTCACATGCCGAGGCGCTGAACACGGGTTTCACCGCTGGCGGCAAGGTGTGCGTCGAGGAGGCGCAGCACATCGTTCGCCGATTGCGGGCGGGCGAGATGGTAGCCCTGCATGAACGGGCATCCCATGGCCTGAAGCGTAGCGAGATCGTCCGCCGTCTCGACCCCCTCGGCCACGACCTCCAGGCCCAGCGCCCGGCCGAGACCGAGCACCGCCTGGACGAGGCCGCGCTTGTCCTCGGCCTCGGTCAGACCCGTGACGAGGCTGCGATCGATCTTGACCCGATTGGCTCGGAGTTGCCGCACCGAGGCGAGCGAGGAGTAGCCGGTCCCGAAATCGTCGAGCGCCATCCGGATGCCGGCCCGCGACAGCGCCATCAGCTTGCCCTGCACCGCCTCGATATCGAGCGCCGTCTCCTCGGTGATCTCGATCTCGAGTGCGGTCGCCGGAAGGCCGAGCAGCCGGAGCCGGCCGAGTACGATCTCGTCGACGGCGATCTGCGCCATCTCCCGCGGCGAGACGTTCATCGCCACCGAGAGATAATAACGCCCCCGCTCCCGCAGCGCGCACAGCATCCTGCAGACCTGCTCCAGAATGAACCGCAGCAGTGACTCGGTCAGTCCGGCCATGGCCGCGGCGGCGATCAGATCGGCCGGGGGCACCCAGCCGTGGACCGGATGGTGCCAGCGCACCAGCGCTTCCAGGTTGGTCACGGTGCGGCCGTCCCGACCGAAGATCGGCTGGAACCACACCTCCAACGCCCCCTCGGCCAGGGCTTGCGAGAGGTCGCGCTCGCAGTCGCGCCGCACCTCCAGGCGGGCGTGCAGGCCCTCGTCGAACAGGCGGAAGTGGTTCCGGCCGGAATGCTTGGCGGCGTAGAGCGCCTCGTCGGCGCAGCTCAGGAGATGGGTCAGGCTGCCGGCCGGAAGCGGGCAGATGCCGATGCTCATGCCGAGCCGCCCCGTGTCGAAGCTCTCGAACGGCTCGGCCACGGTTTGGATGAGGCGGTCCGCCAGTGCCGCCGGGCTCTCGCTCACCCGCGCACCGTCGTAGACCAGGGCGAACTCATCCCCACCGAGGCGCGCGGCATCGCAATCGGCCGGCAGGGCGGCCCGGATGCGGCGGGCGACCTCGGTGAGCACGCGGTCCCCGGTGCTGTGACCATAGACGTCGTTGACCGATTTGAAGCCGTCGAGATCGAGCAGCATCAGGCACAGCGCCTCCCCGGCGGCCAGCCGCTCCTCCGCCCGCTGGATGAAGCCCGCGCGGTTCAGGAGGCCGGTCAGGCCGTCATGTGTCGCCCGCTCGCGCATCTCCTCCGCCAGGGCGCTCGCGCTGGCATGGGCGGCCTTGCGCGCCTCGGCGAGCGCGGTCGCCTCGTTCTTCAGGCGGCTGGTCTCGCGGAAGCTCCGCTCGGTCGCGATCGTGCTGCGGATCAGCGCGGCCAGATAGAGCAGGACAGTGGCGGCGAGACAATTCCGGTCGAAGCCGCCGCCGGCGAGCAGGCAGAGCGCGGCCGATAGGAGCGGCGGCGTGATGAAGCAGATCGGGATGCGGGCGTAGGCGATGCCGTGCGTCACCGCCCCGGCGGTGATCCCACAGGTGATGGTCAGATAAAAGAGTGTCTGCGCCGTCGTGTAACCCTCGGAGAGGATCGGTAGAAAGGCCCAGACGGAGCCGGAGCACAGGGCGGCGAGACAGGCCAGCAGCAGGTGACGGTCGACCGAGCGTGCGGCCGCCTCCCCCGCAATCGGGCTCTCGTCCGCGGACATCGCCAATCCGGCGCAGGGTGCGCGGCACAACCCCAAGCGCAGCAGGTTCACGGCCAGGGAGGCGGAGAACCACAATCCACCCGCCACGCCGTGCCCCGAATGCCGGGCCACAAGGAAGCTCGCCAAGCCGAGCAGCATGTTGATGGGCAGCGCCTGCTGCACGCTGGCACGAACCGCGTCGAGCTGATCGCGGCGGATCTGCCTGTCGAGCTGCGGCCCGGTGCTCGGACGTGAGCGCATGGCGAACGAGCCTGTCATATGCTTCGAAGATGAAGCGTACTGCTTCTACGGGCAAAGACGTAACAGATGGTTGAAGCCCACCTCAGCCCCGCGTTGCGCGTCGAGACGATGAAATCGCGGGCTCACGTGCGACCTAAACTTAGCCCCACTTAATATGATCTTTCGGCAATGGATGATGAGCCGGAACGATGACGTGGGGACAGCCATGCTCGTCCGCGCCCTCCCTGTTCCCGCCGCGGCGCTTCCGCTCAATGAGAGCCGGCAGCCAGGAAGTTCCGCCCAGCGATGCTGCCTTCGGTCGCGCTTCCACGACGCCCTCGCGTTCTACTTGCACGTTTCGACCGCGCCGACAGGCCGGCGCCACGGCATTCGAAAGGTCGTCATGCAGGTTTTCCATTCGATCGGTCAGGCTTGCGGCGGCGGCCTGCGCGCCGGCGTCGGGGGTTTGATCGCGGCGCTCGACCGTCTCACGCTTCTCGTCGGGCGTGTCTCCGAGAGTGTCGAGGCCAGTTTGGCGCGGCGGACGCCCCACCTCCGATCGCGCCGCCGGCCCGACGGCCGCCAACCGCTCGATCTGCCCTTCCTACACTTCTGATCCTCCGCTGCCCGAACGTGCGGGAGCGTGTCACCCCTTCTTGCGTAGGGGCCTCACGAAGCAGCCGGCGCTTGGGGTGAAGCCGGTCGCTGCGCAGAATTCCGGCAGGCCGCTCCCCTCGGCCGCCAGAAGCTGGAGCGCGTCGCATCCGGCCATCCGGGCGGCCTGCGCGACGGCTTTCAGCAACTGTCGGCCAATTCCGCGGCGGCGACCATCGGGAGCGACCAGCAGCATGGTGATCTGCGCCATCGGCGCGCGCTGTTCGAGCACCGGGTACCAGTGCAGCACCACGATCCCGCTCGGGGGTCCCCATTCGAGGGCGAGCATCGCCGTGCCGTGGCCGTAGCGGAGCGTGTCGAGCTGCTCGGCCAGCACATGCGAGGGCACCGGATGGCCCGAGGCGCTCAACATCTCCGCAAGCCCCGGAGCGTCGGCGGGCAGCGCCGAGCGGATCTCCAAACCGTAGCGGCTTCCCAAAAGCACCTCCCCTCGGGGCCGTCTCGCCAGACCACCCCACCCAGCAACGCGAGAGCGAGGGCCTCATACCAAATCCGGTTGATCCCTTCGGGATGATGGATTTCGCCGTCGCTCAAGCGCCGCGCGGGTTTGATGATACGATCGCCGCTCCGATCGAGCGGAGACTGTATCAGCGGCTCTCCCAAGACCCACCGGACGGGTGAACCATGGTCGCGGCCTCAGGGCGAGGCGACGCCTCTCTCAAACGCACGCCCTCCGCCCGCGGATTGGAAACGAGCTCTCTCCCGTAGAGTCCATAGCCATGAGCGCTGGCAGCGAGCGGATCATCTGGCCAAATCTGGCCGATCCTTCGGGATGGCGGCGTCGGACGTCGGCGTCATCCTCGCGCTGGTGCGATGAGGGCTGCTCACGGGCGCGCTGGGACAGCTTTCCGCGTTGATCGAACGGAGACCGTCTCAGCCAAGGGCTTCGAGCAACCTCGAAAAATCCTCTGGAATGGGGCTCTCGAAACGCAGACGCTCGCCGGAGCGCGGATGAAGGAAGCCCAGCTGGACCGCGTGCAAAGCCTGCCGCCCAAGATCCTGCAGGGCAGCGCGGGCGGGATCCGCGAGGCGGGCCGCCTTGGTCTTGAAGGCGCCGCCATAAACGGGATCGCCCAGGAGCGGGTGCCCGCGATGGCTCAAATGCACCCGGATCTGATGCGTGCGGCCGGTCTCCAGGCGGCAGCGCAGCAGCGCCGTGACGCTGTCAGCACCGGGCAAGGCTTCGACCCGGTAGTGCGTGATCGCCTCCCGACCCTCGCTTTCGCGGACCACGGCGATCTTTTCGCGGTTGTGGCGCGAGCGGGCGAGATTCGCGCGGATCGTCCCCGCCCTCGGCTCGGGCACCCCCCAGACCAAAGCGAGATAGGCCCGCTCGAGGGCTCCGCTTCGGCCGTGATCGGCGAATTGGGCGGAGAGGCCCTGGTGGGCGAGGTCGTTCTTGGCCACGACGAGCAGGCCGCTCGTGTCCTTGTCGAGACGGTGGACGATGCCCGGCCGGCGCACGCCACCGATCCCCGACAGGCTCGCCCCGCAATGGGCGATCAGCCGGTTCACGAGGGTGCCATCCTCATGCCCCGCCGCCGGATGCACGACGAGGCCCGCCGGTTTGTCGATGACGATGAGATCCTCGTCCTCATGAACGATGGCGAGCGGCAACGCCTCGCCCTGGGGCTCGGCGGGAAGCGGTGCCGGAACGCAGAGATCGATTCGGCACCCGCCCGCGACCTTGCGCGCGGGGTCACGCACGACCGACCCGTCACACTGCACAAGGCCATCGCGGACAAGCACCTGGAGTCGGGCGCGTGAGAGGTCGTCGAAGGCGCGAGCGAGGACGCGGTCGAGCCGCTCGGGAGCCGTTCCCTCATCAAGGAGCAAGCTGCGTGCCTCGTCCGCACCGGAAGTCATAGAAAGCACCGTGGAGGACACCGTCAGGAATCTCGTCGTTTCGCCCCGGAAAGCGCTTGCGGGGTCGGAGATGCCTCGCTATACGAACCCCCGTCGGCCCGGAAGCTCCGATCGTCTGGCGGTCTAGGTGTCCTTGATACCTCCAGCGTTTACGAGAGTTGATTGTTCCAGGCTGCGGTCGCAGTAGAAGAGTGTTGGTTTACTAAAGCGCCTATCGTCTAGCGGTTAGGACAGGTCCCTCTCACGGATCAGACCGGGGTTCGATTCCCCGTAGGCGCGCCAAACCAGCTCCTCTATCCAGGATTTTCCGTCGCACGGCTGCTTCCCGCGTCCTCCGCCTATCGGTCAGTGCAATCGCATTTCACGCTGAAGAGGCGGGTTCGACTCTCCTTGGGAGCGCCGGCGGCTCAATCCTCTTCAAGTCCAATTGTTACGGTCCGTGGAAGCCTGCCAGTTTAGGCTTTGATGTTGAGCGTGGCGCGTTCAGCCTCGGCGCGAAACAAACACTCGACCGTCCCACAACACAGCATCATTTAAGGATCGGGCGATCAGATCCTAGCCCGGGGATGCCGGCAGCCCTGCCGCTGTCCATTTCGTCCGCGCTGGAGCCTGGGTGACCTTGTGCTGAGCCATACCGTTTGATCGTTTCGGTTTTTGCCCGACGCCGTCATCGCGAGGCAAAGCCGAAGCGATCCACGGCGCGACATTTCCGGAAAGTGCGCTGCTCCGCATTGCCACGGCTTTGCCGCGCAATGACGACGAGACACCGAAGCGATCAAGCGAAGACCGTATCACATCCGTCGCGACACACGGGCTTTGCCGAGAGTCCCCTCCCCTATGGGGCGCGTGTGATGGCGCGGCGGGATGCGGACGACGGTCTCGCAGGGGCGACCGAACGCCGAACGGCCCGTCGCGGCGTTAGCCGGCGGGCTGTGTGTCTGTCTGTTTGTTTGGTGTGTTGGTTGCGGGGGCTGGATTTGAACCAGCGACCTTCAGGTTATGAGCCTGACGAGCTACCGGGCTGCTCCACCCCGCGCCGAAGCGCTGT
>JAESFL010000497.1_pt1 | contig 26477 bp, 23 predicted proteins | sample 9269401 | NCBI WGS metagenome assembly JAESFL01 (sample SAMN14506025, study PRJNA617098) | algae metagenome | isolation source: Gloeocapsa sp. UFS-A4-WI-NPMV-4B04 and co-occurring heterotrophs from desert... | place: USA: Utah | collected 2006-10-01 | reverse complement strand
GTTCCGCCCGGGCGGCAAGGTGATGCACCCGTGCCCGCAATGCGGATTGCAGCGTCACGAGCTTGACGCCGTCCACTGCAAGGCCTGCGGCCACGTGCTGAACATCCCGAACGACAATGACTGAGGGTCAGGAGAGGCTTGTGCCGCTTCTCACCTGTGTTGATCGGAAGCCGACGTTTGCCTTGCCTGCCGGGGAGCCAACGACCCGCGAGCGATCGAAATGCACGGAGGGCCGCAGGTGCCCTCACCCATGCCGCCAGACCTTGACGGCGGAAACCAGCAGGATGGCCGCGAGCGCCGGAAGCAGAAAGGCATTGGGGACAACACCGAGCAGGAGTCCGCCGATGAACGCCCCGGCAATCGAGCCTGCCGCCATGACAAGCAGGAAGGCGCGGTTGCTGCCGAGAACGGAAAAGCTCCGGTCCCGGCTGTAGCGGGTGAAGCCCACGAGCATGGTCGGCAGGCTGACCGCCAGGGAAAGGCTTCCGGCCAGCTTGATGTCGGCCGCGAACAGCAGCACCAGGGTCGGGATCAGCAACTCGCCCCCAGCCACGCCGAGCAGGGAGGCGACGACGCCGATCAGTAACCCTGCAACGATGCCAGCGACGAGCTGCGCCGACCCGACAAGCAAGAGCTGGCCAGCGCCCGCATCATGGCCGAACACCAGCACCCCCGCGATGGCGACCAGAAGCACCGCGATCACCTTGTAGAGGATCTCGGATCTCAGGCGGGTTGCCCACCCGGCTCCCACCCAGGCCCCTAGGAGGCTTCCGGCCAGGAGGTTGAGGATGACGGACCAGTGGGCCGCGACCAGTCCGAAGGGAACCGTTCCGGCCCGGAACGGCAGCGCGGAGGCGACCACTACAAGGCTCGTGGCCTTGTTCAGGATCACCGCCTCCAGGGCGGCAAAGCGGAACAGGCCGATGAGCAGCGGCAGGCGGAATTCGGCCCCGCCCAGACCAATCAGGCCCCCGAGAACGCCAATGACGGCACCGCTGCCGAAAGCCATTGAAAGATTGCGGGAACCATGAGTTGCGTCCTGGGTCATGCCCCAGTGCTACGCGAAAACGATCCTGAAGGCAGCAGTCTCGCAGGCGTGGGAACAATCCCGCCCGAGGAGAAGCCGTGGTCCACTCACGACCGCAACGTCCGTATAAGGCCGTGGATGTGCCGGACCAGGGTGGCCGCGTGGTAGGGTTTCGGCATGAACTGGCCGTGATCAGGGATCTCGTCAGGATGCGGACGGGCATACCCCGAGGAGATGAGCAGCAGCACGTGCGGCCAGCGCCGATGGACCTGCTCGGCAAGCTCCATGCCATCCATGGAGCCCGGCATGTCAACATAACGCACAAGGCCGCCGAGGTATCCATGACCGCAATCCGTTCCAGGACGCCGTTCACTGACCCTGGATCATGCTTCGGATCGGCATTCGGCAGCAAAGACCACCAGACTTGATCCAGCCCGTCGGCTGGTCTGGGCCTTCATTCCTGGAGCCGGGGCAACAAGCTGCCTTAGATTTCCGGAGGTCATTGATGGGCGGTCGAGTATCAACTCACGCGGATGGAAGCAGCGGACGACGGCCTGCCGAGTATTATTCCGGGATTCCAGCCCTTCTCATGGCCCGATGGTACTTCTCTCTGAAATAAGAGTCTTGGTATGGGCTCTGTTGAGCGATGACGGTGACCGTCTGCTTGGGGTCCAGAACAAGCAGCCTTTGCGCGGCTGCCCGCGCCTCCTCCAAGCGACCCAGCTCAACCAGGGCCACTATAAGGGCTCGGAGCCCTCCCAGAAAGGTCGGCATGGCTTGGCGGGCCTTGTAGGCCCATGTCAATGCTTCCTCAGGACGACCAGTTGCCAGCAGTGCACAGCAAAGTCCCGTTGCGGAATAACCCCTCCCGGGATCAAGGGGACTTAGGCGGACCTCTTTTTGGAAGTGCTCGATCGCCGTATGCCACTCCCCCATCCACGCACGGATCAAGCCGCTGTTCCCGTAGGCCGATGCCGAGTTGGGATTCAGCATCAGCGACAGGTCAATCGCGGCGATCGCTGCCTCGAAGTCACGCACCAGATACGCCAGCGCTGTACCCACCCGGCTCAACGTCGTCGGATCATCGCGATGGTCAGCCCATGCCTCTCGGGCGAGTTGGATACCTCTCTCGACCTCCGCCGGGTCCGCCCAGTGTTGGCCAACTCGTATGTTACAGATAACGGCCGCCAGAGCCTTGGCTGCGGAATAGCTCCCATGCAGCTTCAGAGCCCGATCAAGCAGCCGCAGCGCCTCATCGCTCGCAGGTCTGGTGAGTTCGTAGTAGTGGGCCAAGGCCTGCAAATAGAGATCGTAGGCGTCAAGATTGTCGGTTAGCTTTGCGGACGCCCGCTCGATCTCCGCTCGGCTGAGACTTGGCTCGATGGCTGCGACCACGCTCTCCGTGATGCGGTCCTGCAAGTCGAAGATGTCTACGAGTTCTCCATCGAACCGATCTGCCCAGACATGGCGCCCGCTTACTGCTTCGATCAACTGCCCTGTGATCCGCACCCGGTTCCCCGCCTTTCGGATCGAGCCCTCCAGTACGTAGCGGACGCCGAGTTCCCGGCCGACCTGTCGGATATCCACGGACCGGCCCTTGTAGGTGAAGGACGAGTTCCGGGCGATCACGAAGAACCAGCGCACGCGGGACAGGGCGGTGATGATGTCTTCGACCACCCCGTCGGCAAAGTACTCCTGCTCCGGGTCGCCACTCATGTTGGTGAAGGGCAGGACGGCCAAGGATGGTCTATCAGGAAGAGGCAGGGCCGGCCACGTACTGGGGCCACCAGTGTTCGTAGGAGCGGCCTGAAGGCTATAGATCCTCACCGGCCTGGTGATGTTCTTGACCTGCTGCTCGCCGCGGTCCTCGAAGGAGTAGGGCAGCCTGTCCCGGACCTCCTCGTAGACCTTGCCCGAAACCCAAATTCCTCCAGGCTCCGCCATTTGCTCCAGTCGGGCTGCGACATTCACCCCGTCGCCGTAGATGTCCCCATCGGCTTCAATGATGATGTCGCCCAGGTTGATGCCGATCCGGAGCTGGAGGGCCTTGGGAGATTCCCGGGAGCTCGCGGCAGCAAGGCACTCCTGAATCTCTGTGGCGCATCGGACGGCTTCGACGGGGCTGGAGAACTCAACCAGGATGCCATCGCCAGTGGTCTTTACCACGCGACCTTGGTGGTCATGGACCTTCGGCTCGAGCACCTCCCGTCTCAGGTCCTTGATCCTCGCCAGGGTTCCTTCCTCGTCCTGTTCCATCAGGGCGGAGAAGCCCACCACGTCAGCCGCAAGGACCGCCGCAAGGCGCCTTTGGGGCTTCTGATCCGCAGGAGTTGCCATCCTATCTTGCCGTGCAGGTTTCGAGGAACGATCGTGCTTCGCCAGACGCGCTCCGTCCAGAGGCAATATGGTGGCATCTCTCGGCGGCTTCGAGACGGCGAGGTTCGGAATCGGCCCCTGCCAGCGGTGCCTTGCAATATGAAATCTCTTCTATCCGAGTACTTACTTGCTGCCCGGTGGTCTTTGCTGCCGAATGCCGCAAGGTAGCGCGTGAGGGTCCGCGCGATGAGCAGGAATAAGTCACGGATATGGAGCCGATTGGAAGCATCGCTCCGAATTAAAAGCCGTGAAGGCCGCTGAGGGTCAGGCAGCGACGATCCCTTGCCCTTCATGAATGTCTCATGTTCCCTCTTTCAGCGGACGTTCGGCTCACTTCAGCCCAGTGCCAAAACGAGCCATTCACACTATTGGCCCTCTGGCTTTCGTAAAAACCTGCAGTCCGAGCTCAAGGTCGGGATGCCATCAGTCAGCTAGGACAACGGAGAATGGGATGACAATGCCTCATCAAGCAGGATTTGGGCTTCTGCAAGCTCGGGCGGATCTTCCTCTGTGGCAAAACGGTCGAGCAATGGCTTGAGCATCCAATGAATTTCCCCGCCACGCCCGGACTGAGTACGCCAGACCCGGGCAAGACTTATAGCCGATCGAAGTTCAAACAGTTTGGCATGCTGAGCGCGAGCAGTCTCTCCGGCTTGCCCGAGGAACTGGACCGCCTGATGCTGATCAATCAGTCCAGCCTCGAGCGCGGCTTCCGCTTTCAGGCGCAGGAGCTCCGCTTCATACCACCTTTCTTCTGTCGCACGGGCAGTCTCAAGCGCGTCATCGAGTAGAGCCGCGCCCGCAGCTGGATTGTCTCTCTGAGCGAGCTTGAGTGCTGCCGCGGCATAGAGGGTAGGCGCCTCGAGATAAGCTCCCAGCTCGATATGCTGGGACCGAATGAATTCCCGCGCCGTCTCCTCGCTGGCCCAGACGTCATTAGTCGGGGACGCTCCAGCCGTATGGTGGAGCAGGTTTGGGATGCCACTCGCAAAGTCCGTGCGGTCAATCTGTTTGAGAACCTCCATGGCAGCCTCGGCGTGACGCTGGACCAACACGTGATCCCCAGCCGAGAAATGGGCAAGCGCAAGGTTGTTATGAACCGCAAGCCTCATCATCACATCGCTTTGCGCATCGTCCGCATAGGTTCGCGCCATGGCAAGCGCTTGCCTGCCGCTCGCAGCTTGGCCTGTGGTCAACCAAGCCCAGCCTAGGTAAGTCGTGCTGATCAACCCGGCATGGATGAGAGTACGCTGCGCAGGAGTGCTCCTACCCTTGAGCGTGTCTGACGCAGCATTGTGAAGGTAGCCAATGGCCTCTTCAAACTGCCCTTTGGAGAAAAGACACGTTCCCAGGGCGCGAGCGGCCAGGACGCGAGCGTAGTGCGTCCCTTCCTCGTCTGCGAGGTTGGACAGCCGGGTTGCCATGGCGAAAGCGCGGGTGAGCTGACCTCTGTTAAAGGCAATCAGATACAATCCATAGAGGACGTCGATGGCCTGATCCCGTGCACCAAGTTCTTCACTAAGGGTCAGCGCCCGCATTAACACATCGCTCACCTCGTCCGACCGTCGGTCGGTCAAGGCCAGGATCGGTAGCCTCAAAGCAAGACAACAGTCCAATTCAGTCCGCTTAGTGTAGTCCGTAGGCGGCAGCTTGCGAATGAGCTCGATGGCTCTCCTGTAAAATATGACGGCCTGGGTATTGGCTCCCATCTTGAACGCCGCTTCGCCCGCCCGGCGCCACCACATAATTGCTCTGTCACTTGCCTCGCCCAAGCTGTAGTGACGCGCGACAACTTCCGGGATCACGGGATTCTCGGAGCTGGCGAGAAAGTCTGCCACAGCTACATGCAGAGCACGCCTTCTGGCTCTCAGCAGGCTGTTATACGCTGCTTCCTGCAGTAGGGCGTGTCTGAAGGAATAGGTCGCGTCCGGCGGATGACCTTGGGCGAACACCACCTCCGAACTCACAAGCCTGGACAGGCCCTCCTGGATTTCGCGCGAGGCAGTTCCAGACACCGCCTCCAGCAGTCTGTAGGAGAATTCGCGACCAGCCACTGCCCCGATTTGGGCCAAATCCTTTGCGGTCAGATGCCGGTCGAGGCGCGCCATCAGGGCTCCCTGCAGCGTCGTGGGCAGGGTAGCAGGGCCTTGTTCGCCATCGACAGAAGGGTCCCCACTGACCAATCCTGGAGCGGTTTCAATCAGGGTCTTGGTGAGCTCTTCAAGATAAAGCGGCACCCCATCGGCGCGGGCCAGCAGATGCTCGATCTGTTCGGGTCGCAGCACATGGTCGCCCGCTAAGTTTCCGATCAGCGCGATCCCCTGTTTGGCGCTCAGTCGGTTCAAGAATTGCAGGGTCACGTGCGCTTGGCCTGTCGAAGGCGGGCTGAACTCGGGCCTGAAGGTGAGAACCAGAAGGACCGGCAAATCCCGGACCCGTTGGACCAAACGGTCGAGCAATGCCTGGGATGCTTCGTCAAGCCAGTGGACATCCTCCCACAGCGACAGAACCGGCCCGTCTTGCGTCAAGGCTTCGAGGTGGCCGGTCACGGCAGTGAGTACCAACTCTTTACGCCTCTCGAGGCCCTGGACAGGGTCAGGCTGCCCCGAGGGAGGCAGATTGAGCAGTTCCGCGAGAGCCGATTTCCTGTGACCATCGGGCAAGAACTGATCGAGCAACATGCTGAGCTTCGCACGCTTCTGATCCGGGCTGTCACTTGGGATGAAGAGGGCCGATCGCTCCAGCCAGTTGCGGACCGGATACAGAGCCGTGTCAGTGTGCTGAGGGGAACAGAAGTATCGAAGCACGCGTGCTTCGTCTGCAAGCCTGTCCCGCAGCGCCGCAATCAGACGGGACTTGCCGATGCCAGGCTCGCCACCGATCAGAACAACGCGCCCTTCACCTCGTTTGGCAACATCCCAGCGCTTCAGCAGCAGCTCCAGTTCCTCCTCACGCCCGATCAGGGGTGTCCGACCTGAGTGCAAGGCCTCGAAACGGCTCTCAACCGGGGCAGAACCGATAACGCGCCAAGCAGGGATCGGCTTGCTAAACCCCTTTGCTTCGATCGGGCCGACATCGGCATAGTCGAACAGGCGCCCTGTGAGCCTATGCGTGGTTTCGTCGATCACGACCGTGATGGGGGGCAGCCGATACCTGCAGCCGCGCGGCCAAATTGGGTGTCTCCCCCACCACAGCCTGCTCTGCCGATGCGCCCGAGCCTATCAGGTCGCCAACGACGACGAGACCGGTCGCGAGGCCGACCCGCACCTGCAGCCTCTGTAAAGGAAACTCGAGCCGTCCTGTGGCATCGATGATGTCGAGTCCAGCCTGGATGGCGCGTTCCGGATCGTCCTCGCGTGCTTGCGGGTATCCGAAATACACCAGCACGCCGTCACCCATATACTTGGCAACGAAGCCGGAGTGCTGGCTCGCAACCTCGGCGACGCGGGCGTGATAGCGTGCGATCACCTCCCGCAGGTCCTCTGGATCGAGGGACGTGGACAACGCCGTCGAGTCGACGAGGTCGCAGAACATCACGGTCAGAAGACGGCGCTCGGCGCTTGCTCGCGCCAAACCGGAACTCGGCCGCCGAAGCAAATCCTCGGGCGAAGTGGGTTGAGGGAAATTCTTCTGGTGCATAGGGCCGATTTTCGCGCCGCATTGGCCGCAGAACTGAGAAACAGGCGGGTTAGCGTGGCCGCAAGCTGTACAGTGCACGGGCTGCGGTGTCCCGCACTGATGGCAGAACCGGCTCCCGTTCGGGAGACAGGCACCACAACTGACACATGACATGCCGACGCATCCTGTTGCCCTACTCGGGAATTCTACGCTGAGCCTCCGCCTCAAGCTAGATCCAGGTCCCCTGCTCCTTGATTAATCTTGCGCACTCGGCTCCTACGCGTCGTCTGAATGGCTTGAGGCGCTCTGCCGCGAGTGCGCAGGCGGCATGATGCGACCGAAGGTCTGCAGCGGGTCAAACCAGGAAATTGAGCAGACACGATGAACGTCTGCTCACCGCACGAAGGCAGACATTCGAGTCACTTCCGGAATGTGCCAGTTGCTGACCTTCGGCACCGCTGCCTCGGATAAGTCTTTTCACAGTTTGGGCTACTTAGTAATCCGAGTAGCCGCAAGCGCTCTGGAACATGCCGAGAACCTGGAGAAGGAAAGCCTCCTCTTGCAAGCCCCTGGTGCGAAGATAAAGGGCTTGGGTGCCATAGGCGTCTGCCTCCAGCATTCCGGGGCAGGAGGCCCGCTCATGCGCATGCCTCGCAAACTGCTGTGCATGCACCAGCTCATGGACGAGATAGCTGCGCGCGAGCGGTGCGGCGGGATCGAGATCGTCCGCTAGGAGGATCTCGCGGGTGGCCGGGACATAGACCGCCGCGACGGTTTCGCCTTGGGGCTTGCCGAGTGCCGCCGGTATAACGAGCACATTCAATTGCTTCGGTTTGGCAGCGCGCACGCAAACCTCTGGGACTGGAGCGCCAGTCTCCCCCGCCACAAAGGCTCTTGCTTCGGCAATCCAATCGCCCGCGAGGCAGCCGCCAGGGCTGTCCGCGCGGGCTGGCGCATGGCCAAGGAGGGCTAACGCGAGCCCGAGGCTGGAAGCAACAAGGGCTGTTGTGTGAACCGATCGGCGCGGGGTGGCGATTGTGGTGCGGGGACTTTGCGAGCGTTGGAACGAGTGAGCCGTGCCCATATCATCAATCCTCCTTGGTGAGCCGACGCGCGATTGTGCGGCCCGGGCGTGAGGTGCTCGTGGAAGTTGGGCGGATGAAGCGTTAGGTGGGCGTGAGGAGGATGCCGCTCGCCGTTGCCGCCAGCCCCAAGCTGGCGCTAGACTGGTCCTGCGACAGCGCCTGAGAGCGGCCATGGCAGGACTCGAGATCGCACTGCTGGGCGGACTTCGCCTGCGGCATCCCGACCGCGGGCTCATCGAACTCGCAGGCGAGAAGGGCGTCCAGCTCTTGGCACGTCTGGCCTGCTCTCCCGGTACGAGGCCTCGGCGCGACGCCCTTCAGGCCTTGCTGTGGCCGGACTCCGATCCGCCGCATGCCCAGGGCAACCTGCGGTTCGTCCTGCATCAGCTCAGGAAGATCCTTGGCGGCAGTGACGGTCCGCTCCGAAGTGACAGCCAAACGATCTGGCTCGACCCGGATCGGGTTACCGTCGATGTGGTGCGGTTCGAGTGCCTCGCCGCGGAAGGAACGCTTGAGGCGCTCACCGCTGCCTGTGACCTGTATGGCGGCGATCTCCTGTCGAATGCGGTCGATCTCAGCCCAGAGTACGAGGACTGGCTCTTGCCCGAGCGGGAGCGCCTGCGCGACCTGGCCCGGTCCGCTTTCTGGAATCTCTTCTCGCTCAGGCTATGGCGCGGCGAGGTGACGGAGGCCAAGGCTTGTGCCCAGCGCTATCTCGGGATCGACCCTTACTGCGAGCGCATGCACGCTGCACTGATGCGGCTGCACCTCACCCAAGGCGAGCGCGCGCTAGCGGCCGAGCGCTATGGCCAACTCCGCGCCCGCTTGGCGCGTGACCTTCAGATCCGCCCAAGCACCGAGGTCGAGCAGCTCGCCCGCGCCGTGAGCGAGAGCGGCGGGCACCCTGCCCTGGAATCCTTCAATGCCGCATGGGTTCTGGGCCGCAGCGATCTGCGTTCAGACGGCAAGCCCCTCGTGGCCGTCCTGCCCTTCCGGGATCTCTCCGAGGATCAGACATTGGTCAGCCTGCCCGCGGCTCTGACCGAGGACGTCATCAGCGATCTTGTGCGCTTCCGTCGGCTCGGCGTCCTCGCCCGGCATACGTCCATGGCCCTCGGTCATGAACCCGATTCGGAAGCCAGGCTACGCCAACTCGGCGCCCGCTACACGGTCGAGGGCAGCGTCCGGCGTTCGGGCAACCGGCTGAACGTGACGGTCCGGCTGGTTGACACCGCCTCGCAGCGTCAGCTCTGGGGCGAGCGCTACCAGGGCGACTGGGACGAGTTGCCCTCGTTCCAGGAGGAGGCAGCCAAAGCCATCGTGGCCACGATCCCGGTGCAGGTCGAGCAGGCGGAATTGGAGCGGGTGCGCCACCGGGAGATCCAGTCGCTGAGTTCCTATGAGCATTGCCTGCGCGGCCGCGAGCACCAGCGCTCGATTGCTCATCCCTCCCATGCTAAGGCCCTCGAGCACTTTAGCCGGGCCTTGGAGCAGGATCCGACCTCAGCAGCCGCCCATTGCGGTCTGGCGGTGTGCTGCATTTCGACTGGCGGGATCACGCCAGGAGAAGAGGAGCGCCGACGGGAGCGCGCCATCAGCCATGCGCAACAGGCGATCGCCCTCGATCCGCTGGATCCGCAAGGCCACTGGCTCCTCGGCATGCTGCTCCAGATGCGGCGCGACTTCTCCGGCGCCCGCTTCCACCTCGATCGCGCCATCACACTTAGCCCAAGCGATGTGGAGACCCTCGGCTACACAGGCCTCGAGTACGCCTATGCGGGCGAGCCCGACCGCGGCATCGGGCAGGCCGAGCAAGCGATCCGGCTCAACCCGTACTTTCCGCCGGTATCCGCCGAACAGATCGGCAAGGCGTGTTTCATCGGCCGGCGCTACGAAGAAGCCCTATTCTGGCTCCGGCAGACGCCCGACCGGATCACCACCAACCGCGGCTGGCTTGCTGCGGCAGCCGCCCATGCAGGACGCCGCGACGAGGCCGCCACGCATGCCAAGATCATGCGTTCGACCCTCCTCCGGCGTCTCGGGGAGGAGGAATTGCGTGCGGTTGGCGGCCCCATCGGATGGCTCCGGTTACCAGCCCGGTTTCAGCATGCGGCTGACTTGGAGCACTATGAACGCGGCCTAGAACTGGCAGGGCTCAGCTAAGAAAGACGGTTGAGGACGCCTATTTTCAAGATCAATTCAGCCCCGACCGGCGCTGTCGGACGGGCTAGATGGCATCGTGGCAGCCCGAGACCCTCAGCCGCGGGACAATGCCCTCGCCTTGAGGCTGGCAGGATGGGCGCTGATATGGCGAATGGATTTCGGCTGAACGCCTCAGGGCAAGAGTGGTGAATGGTGGGACCTGTTCGAGGCCGAAAGAGTTCCCGCGAGCGGATTCTCGATGCGGCTGCGGAGCTTGTGAGCGAGATCGGCTCGGGGCGGCTGACGCTGGATGCCGTTGCCGAAAGGGCTGGTCTCAGCAAGGGCGGTCTGCTCTACAGCTTTCCCACAAAGGAAGGTCTGCTCCAGGGCATGGTCCAGCGCCTCGTCGACGAGGTCGCGGCGGAGCTCCGAGCTGAGGCTCAGCCCGGGCGCAACCTGGAAGCACGCCTGTGCACGGCGGCGCTGCTCAAGCTGCACCAGGGCAGGACAAAGGAGGTCGCCAACGGCCTGCTGGCGGCCTCGGCCGAGAACCCGCGCCTGCTTGATCCCGTGCGCGAGGTGATCAAGGCAACCCTGGAGAACCTGAAAGCCACATCGGACGATCGGGACGCGGCGCTTCTGGGCTGGCTGGCTATGGAGGGCCTGAACAGCCTGGAAATGCACGACCTCAGCCCCTTCACGGAGGAGGAGCACGAGCGGGTTATCCAAGCAGTCAACCGCCTGTTAGGCAAGGGTATCGCTGAGTAGCGCCAAAGGCGCGACACTACTGGGGATACGAGCATGAACCAGACACCAACTGCGCCCGTTTGCAGCTTGGAAGTACTTTCTGCGTTGTGCCGAGGCAAGTTCAGTCGGTGAAAAGTCCATTCTTCTTTTCAGCCCAAGGGAGACCTCCTGTATCGCGTGCGTATCCTGCCCATGATGGTGCTTTCTTGAAGTCCCGCAATCGGGCGAATACGTCCAATTCCAGCTGGCTATAAACATCAAGCAGATCGATGAGGACCCAGTTCTCGCGGATCAAGCTTCGTTCAACGCGCCAAAAATCAAGGCTGCGCAGCACGATCATCTTGCCAGTTGGTGCAAGTCCTAGCCAGCCGCCGTGTGACAGTGTCTGGCGCATGTTGGGCCAACCAGTGATCGCGACGTAACTGCCATCGGCAAACAGGTGCGAGCGTGTGCCTCCGTGCTGTCCCCGGTCGGGCATAGCGGCGAGGAACGGGATCTGATGCCAGTTCCTGAAACCTGCAATTCCGCGACCGGTGCCGATACCAGAAGGGCCGTACCAGCTCATCCGAGGGTGCCAGAAGCGGTCCAATTCCATCAATTCGGGCCCACCCTGCGAGGGATGGCGCTGAAGGGCGGTCAGCATGTCAGACACCAACTGTCGGCTGCGACCGCTCGCATTCGCGTCGTAAGGTCCCGGGACGATCCCATCCTGTGTAGCAGGTGCCGGTACGTGCCACTCCCTCCCAAGACTCGGCGCCTGCGGCCAGGCGCCGGCCTGCATCATCACCTCAGGTATGTCCCAAACCGCTTGCATCTCCACCACGCGCCCGGCGTCCAACCGGTAGAACTCGTGGAAGCGCATGGCCACTTGGTGGCCCGTCGGCGGGATGTCGAGCCAGGGTCGCTCAAAGCTTCCTGTGTAGTAGCCTCCGCAGCCGACCCATGCTGCCCCTTCCTCGTCTGGCCCGGCGATGACGATAGTATCGCGCCGCTCGAGGTCCGGAATGGCAGAGTACAAACCGCGATAGGCAGCCTCGTAAAGTGCTTCCGGTCCGACGACACTGCCAAACGGATAACAAAGATGGATCGCGGCGTCAGCCTGCAAGACGGCGTCGAGACAACGCCGGACAGTTAGCTCCTCAAAATCGTACATAGTAGCGCGCAGGGGCGCGATAAGAGCTTTGGCCTGCGTGTAACTGTCCGTTTGCGCCATCTTCTCCTCCGAGGAAGTTCAGTGTTAACCAGCTTGGCCAAGCGGGCGCTGCGGGGCGACTGCTCCACGCGGCTGGTCTCACTTTCCAGGGTACTCTGTTGCGGGCAGTCTTTGTGCCTGAGAGTTTCCGAGACGGTTGCTCGGCTCAGCAAGCGTCAGAGTTGGTCGGCGCTCATGGTACGACGGCGGCTCGGAAGCGTTGCACCAAGCTCTCCGCCCCGCGCAGCAGGAAGCTCTGGTCGGATTCCAAGAGAAAATAGTTCGCGCCCTGTGCCATCCACATGGGAACATCCTCAAGTTTCGGAACGAACATCCCGAGGGGCCGGCCTGCCGAGCGGGCTGCCGCGCAGACTCTCTCCACCGCAGCGACCACCGCGCCGTCATAGGGGTCCGTCTTCCCGTAGGCCACTGTCAGGTCTGCCCTGCCCACGAAAACGGCATCGAGACCCTCGACCGCGATAATCTCATCGATGTTTTGGATCGCCTCGACATCCTCGATCATGGCAACGACCACAACCTCGCCGCTGGTGCGGGTAAGGTGCTCGGCCATTGCGCGCCGCGTGTATAGCGCTGCCCGGGGAGAGCCGGCATAGCCGCGCCCGCCTGGACCGAAATGCGCCATTCGCACGAGTTCCCGTGCTTCGGCGGCATTGCGAATATGGGGGGCGACAATCCCGTCGGCACCCATGTCGAGGGCACTCAGCACGTGTTCGGCGCTGCTTGCGAGAACCCTGACGAGAACCGGCTTGCCCTTCGCTCGTGCGGCCAAGATGCAGCTGTCGAGGTCGCGGCGGTCGAATGGGGCATGTTCGGCATCGAGGCAAAGGAGGTCGAGCCCGGTCATAGCAAGGATCTCCACCACGACGGCTGCCGGTGTCTTCAAAAAGGTGCCTATAAGGGGCTCGCGCGCTGCTAGCCTGTCCTTGAGCAACCGGTGATCGTCTGATGTGCTGTGCTGCATAGCTTTCCCTGTGAATCTGATCTGGTCGCCAGCTTCGGCCCGGCCGGTTCGCTGCTCTCTGAAAAAGCGCGCGGCCCCGGTTGAGTCGCGCGGGCCGCGCTCAGCAGCCAGGCTCGGAGCGCAGCGTTGACGCTTGTCGGGGCTTCCAGTGTGGTGAGGTGACCGGCGCCCGGGACAACGACAAGGGTTGAACCGGGTATGAGATCAGCTATAGCCCGATGCCGTTCAGGGGGGCAGAGCTTGTCCTCCTCGCCGCATAAGACGAGAGCGGGGCCGCCAAATCGGCGCAACACGGCTGTCGCATCGGGCCGATCGCGCAAGGCGAGGGATTGCCGTTCGAACACATCCGATCCCAATTGCAGCCCCATGTCGAGAATAAGCTCCAGCAGCGCGGCGTCGACTTGGTGAGCGTCGGCGAGATAGTTCGGCTTCATCTCCTCGATGAGCACCTCACGCAGTCGGCCTTGACGCACGCGTTCGATCTGTGGCCCGCGAAGCCGCTGGCGCTCGGGTACTTCGGGGAGATGGTTTGTGTCCAACAGGGCAAGATGCGTGACCCGATCGGGCGCCTGAGCGAGGATCTGCATCGCCACGATCCCGCCCATGGAGAGGCCGCACAGGGCAAAGCGCGCGAAAGGAACACCCTCCAGCACCCCGGCCGCGATCTTTTCAACGGTCGCGGCTGCGCCGATGTGGCCGACCCAGATCTCGGCAATGTCCCCCAATGTCCCAATCTGCGGTTCAAACAATCGCTCGTCGCACATCATGCCGGGCAACAGGACGAGTGGCGTTCTCATAGCGGTCAAGCGGCCGCCGCACAGCGGAGCCGGCGGCTTGTGATAGCGGCGCCATCCACCAGTGCCCCAAGCTTCGCCCAGGCGATCTCCGGATCCACCGCACCGAAGCCCGCGAAGGTGGAGAAGCCGCAATCGGTGCCGGCGATCACGCGGTCCGCGCCCACAATGCCGGCAAATCGCTCGATGCGCTCTGCCACGAGTTCCGGGTGTTCCACGAAGTTCGTCGTAGAATCAAGACAGCCCGGGATGAGCACATAGTCATCCGGCACCTTAACACGGGTCCAGGCAATCCATTCATGCGCATGGCGCGGGTTCGAGGCTTCGAAGAGCAGTGCGCGGGGCTTGGCTCTGAGCACCACAGGCAGGATGCGCTCGAGGGCAACGTCCCTGGTGTGCGGCCCTTCGTAATTGCCCCAGCACACGTGCATGCGCACGCGATCGCCAGGCACGTTGCGCAGGGCGTGGTTCAGCACCTCCACGTGGAGTTCGGCCCGCCGGACGAAGTCCTCCTCGGAGAGGTCGCGGTACATCATGTGGCGCCCGAGCCCCAGATCCGGCGCGTCGATCTGCAGGGTGAGGCCTGCGGCGACGATCCGCTCGTACTCGGCTCGCATGCCCTCCGCAATGTCGGTCAGGTAGTCGTCGAGACTAGCGTGATGATCGGACGGCTGGAACAGCGCGATGACGCCGGGACTCGCGCTGTTCATGAAGCCCTGCTGGTAGCCTGCTGCGTCGAGACCTGCGCGAAAGGCAGCGATGTCCTTCTCGAGCGGGGTCAGGTCCTTGACTGCAATCGGCCCAACGCATCGGGGACGCCGGTAGGCCGGCGTGCCGCCGGCCTTCGCAAGGCGCTCCATGAAGCTTGGATAATCGGCCAGATCCGCCGGCGCGCGGCGGGGCGAATCGCCGTCGAAGCCTGTCAACCGGTCCTTCACGTAGGTCGCATAGGAGATCTTGGAGGTCTCCCCGTCGGAGGGCAGATCAATCCCGACCTCCCGCTGGTGACGCACGATAGCCCCGGTAGCTTCGGCCATCAGCGCGTCATAGGCGGCCTCATCGAGGGGCAGGCCTTTCTCCCGGGCGAACAAACAATCGGTCACCGCTTGGTTGCGCGGCAGGCTGCCGACATGGGTGGTGAGGACCCTCATTCGGCGGCCGCCCGTTCCGTGAAACGCACCGCGCCTGCCTCATCGCCGCCGCGAACCACGTAGGCAACGACACCATCCGACGAGAGCGCCCGGAAGGAGCGTTCCAGATTTTTCGGGGTCGAGAAGGTATCGCCAGCGCCTATGATGACGCTCCCCTGAGGGGTGTCGATTTCCATGGTCCCGGTGTGAACGAAGATCACCTCTTCCTCATGGCGGGTATGAGCCGGCACCACGGCACCTGTCGCCATCTTGAGGCAGCGCAGGTTAAACCCGTGTGGCCACCAGCCGACGATGGGGCCGGGCTCGAAGCCGTCCCGTGTGTTCGTCGGCGTGATCACAGGGCATTCTTCGACGCCGGGCCCGGCGAGGGGCGACTGCGGATTTCCTGTCATCTGCCCGAGCGGCACATAGCCCTCGGCAAGCTTGTCGAGGGATGGCGTTGCGAGGCGGCGAATCAGTTCCTCGTTGGGCGCATCTTCCAGCTCCGCCCCCTCAGGCACTGTCTCGCCCGTCGTGGTGTCAACAAGCCGCCCTCCTTTGAGGAGAACGAGCCCGTACTGTCTGGCAAGCTCGAAGACGCGGGGCGCCCAGGTGACCTTGCCCGGATTATCTTGGCCGAGCACCACCCACAGGAAGCCCACGCCATCATCGAGCTTCTTGAAGCCACGGAACATGTGGATCGGCACGGAGACCACGTCGCCCGGCGCCGCATCGAGGTGCCCGTCGTCGCCCGCATTGACGCCGAAGAGGAAGCGCCAATGGCCCGAATGGATGACGAACACCTCCGCGGTCTCGTGGCTATGCTGCGAGTTAAGGCACCCGCCCGGCTGGCGCGCGGCGCCGATGTTGAAGCCGTGCGCCTCGGGAATGTGGACGTATTGGTTCGGGTTCTCGGATACGCCTGGGCCGATGATGGTGAAGTTCTCCTTCTTGTCGGAGCCCGGTGTGCGGGCATCCACGAAGGCGTTGGTGCAGGGGCGTAGATCCGCATAGCGGACGAGACGATTGGCGATGGTCATGATGTTAAGCTGCCTTCCGTTGGTCGGTGGAATCGATTCGTTTGCCGGTAGCCTCGTCGAAGAGGTGAAGTTTGCTGCCATCGACCCTGAGGCCGACCGGGGTGCCGAAGCTGGCGCGGAACGAGCGCGGGGCGCGGGCGATCAGGCGGGCCTCACCGACACTGACCGTTACAAGCACTGCCTCTCCGGTGAGCTCAGAGGCGTAAACCTGACCCTCGATTGATCCCTCGCCCGGAGCCGCGATGGTCACATCCTCGGGCCGGATGCCGAGGACAACCCTGCCATGCGCTCCGTCGAACGAGCCGCGAATGAACACGCCAGGCGCATGAAAGGTGTCGCCGGCGATCTCGCCGTGGACGAGGTTCATTGGCGGCGAGCCGATGAAACCAGCGACGAAGAGATTGGCGGGGTGGTCGTAGATAGTCTCCGGCGTGTCGAGTTGCTGGATGACGCCGCCGTTCATGACCGCGACCCGGTGAGCGAGCGTCATGGCCTCGATCTGGTCATGGGTGACATAGATCGTCGTTACGCCAAGCACGTGCTGGAGATGCTTGATCTCCGCTCTCATGGTCACACGGAGCTTGGCGTCAAGGTTCGACAGCGGCTCGTCCATGAGGAAGACCTGCGGCGTCCTGACAATCGCGCGCGCAAGAGCCACGCGTTGGCGCTGACCGCCCGAGAGCTCCCGGGGCCTGCGGTGCAGGAGGGGCCCGAGTTCCACCTTCTCGGCGGCCTGCCTGATGCGGGCCTCTCGATCATTGCCGCTGATTCCTCTCACCTTGAGCGGATAGCCGATGTTCTGGGCAACGCTCATATGCGGGTAGAGACCATAGTTCTGAAACACCATGGCCACGTCCCTGTCCTTCGGCAGGGCGTCGTTGACCCGCTCGCCAGCGATGAAGATGTCTCCAGCCGTCGGCTCCTCCAACCCGGCCACCATACGCATGGTCGTGGTCTTGCCGCATCCGGATGGCCCCAGCAGGACCAGGAACTCCCCATCGGCGATCGACAGATTGAGGCGCTGCAGCGCCGTGAAGGCACCGAACCGCTTTTCGACCCCGACAAGCTCAACTGAGGCCATGAAATTCTCCTATCGGACCGACCCGGACACCAGGCCGGCCACAAAATACTTCTGGACGTATCGCGAGAGGACCAGCATGGGCAGGATGATGACGAGGCCCATGGCGGCCATGATTTCCCAAGCGTCGCCTCGCTCCGTGCGCGCTCCCATGAGGCCGACTTGAAGTGTGACCGCCTCCTGCCGCGACAGGACGAGGGCGTAGAAGAACTCGTTCCACGAGACAACGAAGGCGAAGATGGCAGCTGTTGCGATGCCGGGAATGGCCATCGGCACGACCACGTCCCAGATGGCGCGCAAACGCGAGGCGCCGTCAATCTGCGCCGCCTCCTCCATATCCGTCGGAATGGCGTCGATGAAACCCTTGATCATCCAAATCGAGTAGGGAACGACGAACGACATGTTGGCGATGATGAGAGCAAGGCGCGTGTCAAGGAGGCCTGCCGAGCGAAATGCGATGAACAGGGGGATGATGACGATCACAGGCGGGATGAACTGCGTGGCAAGCACACCGAGCGACCAGGCATTGCCGCCCGGGAAACGGAACCGGGAGAAGGCATAGGCCGCCGCCGTTGCGATCGGCAGCGACAGCACGATGGTTCCGAGCGTGACAACGATGCTGTTGAGCGTCCGGCTTCCGAGAAAGTAGGGCGAGGCGAATGCTGCGCGAAGGTTGTCGAGAGTCGGCGTGAAGAAGACGCTCAGGCTATAGACGTCCCGCGGCTGCTTGAGCGCGGTCAGCATGATCCAGACAACCGGGCCGAAGAACAGGAGAGCGACAATCAAGATCGTGAGCGTTCGGACAGTACGGCCGATGCGCCTGCGCTGGGCGAGCGAGAAGCGCGCCGTAGCAGGACGTCGAGGTGGACGTTCGGCAACGGCGGCAGCCGGTATGAAGGAGCTGTCGGTCATGCGGCACGACGCTCCGTGATCAGCTGGAAGTAGATCGCTGCGAACACTGCCATGAGCGCTGCTAGCAGATAGGCGGTTGCCGCAGCGTAGCCAACATCGAACCAACGGAACGCGGTCTGGTAGATGAAATGCGCGAGTGTTTCCGTCGACGTGCCAGGCCCGCCGTTCGTCAGGGTAATCACCTGGTCGAGCACCTTTAAGGAGAAGATGATCTTGAGGAGGACAGCGATCGCGAGCACGGGCTTGAGTTGCGGGAGGATCACCTCGAAGAACAGCCTGAACTTCGACGCCCCATCGACCTGAGCCGCCTCGACAGTCTCCTGCGGCAACGAGGCCAACGCTCCAATGAACATCAACATGAAATAGGGAGCCGAATGCCAGACATCGCAGAGGATGAGCGCCGTCATCGCAAGAGTCGGATCCGCGAGGAATGAGGCGCCCTTCAGACTCGGCACAAGGGCACCTATCACGGCACTGAACCCACCGAACTCCGGATTCAGGAGGAAGCGCCAAGAGACGCCGACAAGAGCCGGCGACATGGCGAAGGGGATGACAAGCAGGGTTCGCGTGTTGATCTCCAGCCGGCCGTTGCCGGCCAGAAGGACGGCCAAGGCCATCGCGACTGTGAGGGTGCAGACCACCGACAGAATGGTGAAGACGAGGGTGACCCAACCGCTGTTGAGGAGGTCAGGATCGTCGGTCACCGCAAGGACATAGTTGTCCAAGCCGACGAAGGGTCCGAGCGTGGGGCTCTCCGACAGTTTCCAGTCGTGAAGCGAGTACCAGAGCGCCGAGATGAGCGGGTACAGCAACGTTCCGGCAAGCACGAGGAGGGCCGGAGCGATCAGCCAGTACTTCAGGACACGGTCCTGCATCCCGTCTCTCCTCATTTTGCCATGGGATGGGAAGGGTGCCGAGCCCCCTCCCCGCTGTTAATCAGCTCCGGCGCCCAGCCCGGCGAAGGATGCGATCCGCTTCCTGAGCTGCCGCATCAAGGCCGGCCTTGACGGGCTTCGACCCGGTGGCGAGTTCAGATATCGTGTTCTCCAGGACGGCGGCGATCTGCGGCCATTCCTTGAGCTGCGGCATGATGCGGGAGCCCTCAAGGCTCTGCGCGGCCACCCGGTGCAGGCCGTTATTGACCTCGTTCACCTTCGCATCGACGAAGCTCGACTTGTGGGTCACAACGATATCGGCTGTGTCCTTGTCTGACTTGTCGGTGGCGCAGGCGACCTCGAGTTCAGGGCTCGACACCCACTTCATGAACTCCCAGGCTGCGTCCTTGTTCTTGGAATTGGCGCTCACCGCGAAGGGGAGTGACAGGGCGTAGGATGCTGGCTTGTCAGGCGCGTAGCGCGGCATGGGCGCGAAAGCCACCTGCTCGGGCTTCAAGGTGGACTGGCCGCCGGTGAGCTGTGGGTAGACCCACCACCAGACCATTACCATGGCCGAATTGCCCTGGGCGACAGAGTTGACGGCATCCGCTTCGACGAACTGCACCGAGCCGGGGGCTGCAACCTTGTGCTTGAGGAGGTAATCGAGATAGCGCTGCGTGGCCTCAACGCCCGCGGGTTCGTTGAACCGCGTTGTCTTGAAGTCAGGCGAAAAGATGTCCCCGCCGGCGCCCCAAAGGTGGTTGAGCCACAAGAAGAGGTTCTGGCCGCCGTTGCCCTTGCCATAGTACATGGCGACACCGGCAATGCCCGACTTCTTCTGCACGGCATCGGCCACCGTGACGAGTTCGTCCCAGCTCTTTGGCGGCTGCACGCCAGCTTGGTCCAGCAGGTCCTTACGGTAGAACAGCATTTGCGGGTGACCGCGCACGGGCAGCCCCAGGGTCTTGCCCTCCATCTGGCTGCCTTGCTTGTAGGCTTGGGGGTAGCGGTCCATGCTGATGCCGTCGCGCTTCAGCCAGTCGTCGATCGGCTGCAGGTAAATGGAGAGCCCCGGACCCCAGCTGTCCTGGTAACAAACGATATCAAAGGCGGATGAACTGGCGACGCCTTCGGTGGCGATCTTGTCCCTCAACTGGCCATAAGGAACGTAGTTGTAGATAGCCTTGATACCCGTCAGCGCCTCGAATTGCGAGAAGCGCTTTTCCTGGGCCCGAAATTGCGCGCCCTGTGGCAGCAGCACGCTGATCGTGGTGCCGGCGAAGGGCCTGCCCTGAGCAAGAGCGAGACGGGGTAGAGCCAGGGCAGCGCCGGCGCCGATACCCGTTCTGATCAGCTGGCGTCTATTGATGACCATATTTTCCTCCCGACTTTTGCAGATGCTATCACAGATGCATAGGTTTGCAAGGACGGTTGCATAGGTTTGCAAGCTGCAGTGAATACGGCTGCAACTTGCAGTGCATAAGTTTGTGGTTAGCCCCGCTGAAGCGCGATCTGCTTCCGAATTGCAACCTCGTCCACCAGCACCCACTCCTCGCGGATCTGGCCGTTGATCACATGGGCGTGGTTGATGAACAGCGCGAGAACGGTAGCGCCGGACGGCGGGCCGAAGACGCCATGCCCGGTATGGGTGCCGGTGAGCCACCAACGGGTGGCGACACGGGTCGGATGACCAGGATCATCCCTAGCGATTGAATGTTCGATAACGATCTTGGCGTCGGGAAAGGCAGACAGGTACCCGAACAGGAACTCGTAGACTTGCTCGTGGCCATAAGCCGTCTTGAAGCCCGGCAGATGCACGCTGCAAGCCGGGTGGTAGACGCGGCCGACAACGTCGAGGTCAGCCCGCCAGATCGCTCCCATCGCCTCACGCACCAACGTTGCTGCAGCGTGACTCTGATGCACGGGCGGCCGGAATCGTCCTTCCTCCCGGAGCTTCCTCGCGTCCTCCAAATGCCAAGGCTGCTTGCCTTGACCCTGGTCGACCGCTGCCAGCCGGGACGCGTATTCGTCGGCCTCGATGCCGAGTTGGGAAAGAAGCCCTGCGGAGTCCCGGATGAGCCACTCCTCGACGATCCGGTTTTCGATGCAGAAGCAATCGGCGATGGCGCGGACCACGACGGGAATGCCTTTGGGGGGGCCAAGTGGTCCGCCCCCCTTGTGGGCTCCCGGGCAGATCAGCCGATGGGATGATAGAAAGCCCTCGGTGTCGTTGCCGGACCAGATCACGTCTTCGGGCAGCAAGCGTCGCTGTGGCAGGGCATTCAACGTCTCAAGGGTGCCTGCCACCATCGCCTCGGATCCTGCAAACGGGCCCATAGTGGTGTGAACGAGGCAATCATCCGAGTACCAGCGGCGGATCAGACCGATGCCCCGGCCCTCCCAGATTCTCTCGGTGATTTTGATGATGTAATCTGGAAGATCTTCGAAATCCGGATCAAAGCCCCTCATGCCCATTCAATCCTCCCTGTTTGGGCGCCAGATCCGGCGTCCGTTGCTATCGATCAGCCCCTTCTTTGGAAGGCGGGCTGAGGCTCTGACGATGAGTTCGCCATCAATGACCGTCCGCCTTGCCTTCTGGTGCGGCTGCTCAATGAGTTCACGCAAAGCATTGACTGTTGAATCCACCATCGGATGCAGTGGCTGCGAGAACGAGGTAAGCTGATAGCTCAGCCACTGAGCGGGGCCCGTGTCGTCGAATCCGATGATCGAGAGGTCGTCTGGAACCCGGAGCCCGAACTCATAGCGGGCTACATCCAAGCACGCGATGGCCATGTGATCGTTGGCACAGAAGATGGCGTCGGGGCGCTTACGCAAGGAAAGAAGTTCCCGGGTCGCCGCTTCGGCCCCGGCAAGAGTGTAGTTGCCGACCGCCCTCAGAGGTTCCGGAAGTCCCGCCGCTGCAAGTCCCGCCCGAAAGCCTGCCTCGCGGTCACGGTTGGTCGACGAGATCTCGATGCCGGCAAGGTAAGCAGGACGCTTGTGCCGGCTCGCTGACAGGAAGGCGGCGATCAGACGCCCACCAAGCTCGTTGCTCCCGGTGACGCTAGAAACATCAGGATCGTCGGTCGTGCGGTTGAACAACAGGACCGGAACGCCTGACTTCCTGCATTCCCTGGCGAGAGCTGACGACAGAGTGGCAGACGCGAGCACAACTGCATCAACCTGGTAGCGCATGACCTGCTCGAACATCGGCTCGGACAACGAGCCGTCCGGCGAGGTGAACAGAAGGACTTGATAGTCCAGTGCCTGCAGCTTGCCGGAGAGTGCCTCGAGAACGCCCGGATAGAACTGATTGTCGAGATAAGCCATGACCACGGCGACGATGCGCGATCGGCGGGTGATCAGCGAGCGGGCAAGGACATTGGGCCGGTAGCCGAGCTTCTTTGCTGCCTTCTCGACCTTCTCGCGCGTCGCTGGGGCAACGCTGGCACCGGGCGTGAAGGTGCGTGATACAGCCGACTGTGAGACGCCAGCCAACTCCGCCACATCGACAGCGTTCACCGGCCGCTGCCGTTGCCTAACTGAGGCTTTATTCATTCTGCTGTCCATCCCCCGTCAATCACCAGCGACGAGCCGGTCATCAGCGCCGCCGCGTCGCTTGCCAGGAATACCACAGCTCCGGTCAGGTCTTGGACCTGCCCGAGCCGTCCGAGTTTGATTTTGGACAGAACCCGATCCTTGAAGCCTTCGTCGGCCAGGAACGGTGCCGTCATCGGCGTTTCTATGAAGGTCGGACAAAGAGTGTTGACCCGAATTCCGTGCGGGCCGAGTTCGATCGCCATGGCCTTGGTAAGTCCCTCGATCGCAAACTTCGAGGCGCAGTAGACCGTGCGCCCTGCACCGCCGACATGACCCATTTGGGACGAGACGTTGATGATGGAGCCTGGCTTGCCGGTTGCGATGAGGCGCCGTGCCACCGCCTGAGCCGCGAAGAAGGCGGAGCGGACATTAAGCCCCATGATGGCGTCGAAATCCTCGACCGGCACCTCCACAAAGGGCCTGGGTCGGTTCATACCCGCATTGTTCAGGAACACGTCGAAGGGCTCGGCAGCGCCGATCGCCCGCGCAACTGCATCGAGATCGGTCATGTCGAGGTGCAGCGCCGACGCCTGCCCGCCCTTGGCGCGGATCGCCTCGGCGCCGGCCTCGATCTCGTCGCGGCTACGGGCGGCGAGCGTCACGTGGGCGCCAGCCTCCGCCAGCGCGGCGGCGGATGCAAGCCCGATGCCGCGGCCTGCCCCCGTGACGAGGGCGCGCCGGCCATCGAGCCTAAAGGATGGCAGCTTAGGCAAAGAGAACGCGCTCATTCGGCGGCAGTCGCGTAAGGGATGTTGCGGCCGCCATAGCGGCGCACACGGATATTCGCCTGCTCGGCATGGCCGACGAAGCCCTCCAGCATGCAAAGTCTGGAGCAGTATTCGCCGATCATCACCGAGGCCTCGTCCGTGAGGATCCTTTGGTAGGTGACCGTCTTAAGGAACTTGCCCACCCATAAGCCGCCCGTGTATCGCGCTGCTTTCTTTGTGGGGAGCGTGTGGTTCGTGCCGATCACCTTGTCACCATAGGATACGTTGGTGCGAGACCCGAGGAAGAGGGCGCCGTAATTGGTCATGTGGTGGAGGAAGTAGTCCGGATCGCGAGTCATCACCTGCACATGCTCGGAAGCGATGGCGTCGGCCTCCCGCACCATCTCCTCATCCGAGTCGCAGACGATCACCATGCCGTAATCTTCCCAGGCCTTGCGGGCAACGGGGGCGGTGGGCAGCACCTCGAGCAGGCGCTCCACCTCGGCCATGGTCTCGCGGGCGAGCTTCTCCGAGGTGGTGAGCAGGATCGCGGGCGAATTTGGGCCGTGCTCCGCCTGCCCCAGGAGATCCGTGGCGCACATCTCGGCGTCGACGCTTTCATCGGCAATGACGAGGGTTTCAGTCGGACCCGCGAAGAGGTCGATGCCGACGCGCCCATAGAGCTGGCGCTTCGCCTCGGCCACGAAGGCATTACCCGGCCCGACAAGCATGTCAACGGCCGCGATGCTTTCCGTACCCAGCGCCATGGCGCCCACCGCCTGTATGCCGCCAAGACAATAGATCACGTCGGCACCGGCAAGATGCTGGGCTGCCACGATGGCCGGTGCCGGCCTCCCCTGGAAGGGCGGTGCGCAGGTGATGACCCGCGGCACGCCCGCGACGCGGGCGGTGATCACGGACATGTGGGCAGATGCGAGGAGCGGGTACTTGCCGCCGGGCACGTAGCACCCGACCGAATTGACGGGGATGTTCTTATGCCCGAGTACGACGCCGGGCAGCGTCTCGACCTCAATGTCCTGCATGGAGGCGCGCTGGTGCTCGGCGAAGTTCTTGACCTGCTCCTGTGCGAAGCGAATGTCGTCGAGGTCGCGCTGGGAGAGCTCCGAGAGGCAGTCGCGAATTTCCTGATCGGTGAGCCGGTAGTCGGCACGGTCCCACCCGTCGAACTTCACCGACATCTCGCGTACGGCCGCATCACCTCTATCGGCGATCCTGGCGATCGCCGCCTCGACGGTAGCGCGCACCTTGGCGTCGTCCTCCGCGATCGCATCTGCGTCGCGGCCCTTCTTCAGATACCGGGCCATCGAGGTCTCTCCTTTTGAATCCAGCAGGCGCCGTCGTTCCGCTCAATCTTCAATCACTCAGTCAATGCGTGCATATGTTTGAACAGTCTTAAGAGAACGTCCGCGAGCGTGGTCCCGAGCCTGTCGATCAGGCTCTCGCGAGCCATGCGGGCCTTGATGAAGTGCGAGCCATTCCAGGCAGTATCCCCGCGAGGGATCGAGACTAGGAAGGCAGGCCGGGCCGCGGTCAGAGCCTTGGAGGCTCTCATGCACTCGCCTCCGCTCGAGCGGAAGGAGGGTCATAAACTCTGTAACGCTTCGCCGCGTGTCGAGTACCATCGTAACCGCCCTGTACTAGGCTCTAAATTTGCTATTGCCAGACTGTTTTAACGAAGTATAGTCATTTTTGCAATCGCATGCAAAGGTGTTGTGCATGGTCGACGTGGTCCTGGAAAACGTTACTCGTAGGTGGGGAGCCTTCGTCGGCGTGCGGGAGATGAACCTCTCGATTAGCGACCGCGAGTTCCTCGTTTTGCTTGGGCCGTCCGGCTGCGGGAAGACAACCACCATGCGCATGATCGCTGGGCTCGAAGATCCTTCAAGCGGCACGATCCGCATCGGGGGCAGGGTGATCAATAATCTGGAGCCCAAGGATCGCGATGTCGCGATGGTATTCCAGAGTTACGGCCTCTACCCGAGCATGACGGTCTACGAGAACATCTGCTTTCCCCTTAAGGTACGGAAAATTCCGAAGGCGCAGCATGACGACCGAGTGCGACGGGCCGCTGCAATGGTCGAGCTTGACGAGTTGCTCCACCGGCTCCCACGCGAATTGTCAGGCGGCCAGCGCCAACGCGTAGCGCTGGCGCGCGCCATCGTGCGCGAGCCTGCCGTCTTCCTTATGGACGAACCGCTTTCAAACCTCGACGCGAAGCTCCGAGTCTCCACGCGGGCGCAGATCAAACATCTCCAGCACGAACTCGCGGTCACCACTGTCTATGTGACGCACGACCAGATCGAAGCCATGACTCTGGCCGACCGGGTCGTAATCATGAACAAGGGGGCAATCCAGCAGGTCGGCTCTCCCATGGCGATCTATGATGCTCCCGCAAACACGTTTGTGGCCAGCTTCCTCGGGTCGCCTGCTATGAATCTCCTGGCAGGCGATGTCACGGACGGCGTTTTCTCGGGCGCGAATGTTCGTATTGAAGGGCTGCCGCCGGTGACCTCGGGCCCCGTAACTCTAGGATTTCGCGCCGAGGATGCCCGCGTCACGGCTCCCGGCGAGGGAGCGGTGGCAGCGCCGGTCTACACCTTCGAGCTTCTAGGCGATGCAACGCTCGTGACCGTCAAGGCCGGCGGCACGCTCGTGGCCGTCAAGGCCGAAAAGACCTTTCGGGCGGAAATCGGACAATCTGTCGGCATCGCGATCGACCCGCGCCAGTGCCACCTGTTCAACAAGGAGTCCGGCGAGCGCATCAGAACAGTGCCGCCCCGGCGATAGACCAAGCCGGCGCTACAGCGTTCGGCTCCAGTAACGTTTAAAACGGAAGGCCGCACGGAGTTGCTCCGCAAGCAGCCCGATAACACCAGAGGAGAACCATTGTGCTGATTACAAAACTTGCCCTCGCGTCGGTTCTGACGCTTGCAACCACCGCCGGAGCTTCCGCAGCCTGCGCGTTCAAAAACGAGGTGCCGCTGAAGTCACTCACTGCCGGCTTTCAAGCCTGGAAGGCTGTCACCAACGCGATGGCGGAATGCGGAAACTTCAAGGCCGAGCTCGACCAGGACTTCGCCAGGAAACAAGTCGAGGCTTTCTCTACGAAGCCTGCTCTTTACCAGATTGGCGGCGTCGCAACGGAGTCAAT
>JAESFL010000496.1_pt1 | contig 26493 bp, 30 predicted proteins | sample 9269401 | NCBI WGS metagenome assembly JAESFL01 (sample SAMN14506025, study PRJNA617098) | algae metagenome | isolation source: Gloeocapsa sp. UFS-A4-WI-NPMV-4B04 and co-occurring heterotrophs from desert... | place: USA: Utah | collected 2006-10-01 | reverse complement strand
CAGTCAAGGGCGGGGCACCCATAAGGCCTCCAACAGCACCTTGCCAAGAAGAACGCAGACGGCCGTTGCCGCTGCCATCGCGAGAAGAAGGTCCAGCGGGAAGCGCCGCTCAAGCCGATCCTCCTCCACGTCCTCCCTCATCCAGGCAGACGGTGGCTCACGCTCGTCCTCAATGCCCCAGTTGTCGATCATGGTAGCGCCCCCTCGCAGCCCCTCCTGACTCGGTCAGTGTCGGCGCTTGCGCAGTGAGCCAGCAAGTCGGCGTTAAGCTCTAGACTGCTGAGGGGAGCAGGTGTTTGTCCTCCTCGCCTGTCGGGAGCAGGGAGCCACTGGGCTGTCTGTGGACCATGTCTCGAACCGCAGTGGTCCTAGATCGACCGGGACGCGCAAAGCCCCGCGCGGCTCGATGAGCACCGTCGCGAGGCTAAGTGAGAGGGGCTCTCAGCGGACCTGATACGCAAGTCGGCCCGTAAAGTGCCCCTAGGGTAGGGTGGGCTAAGGGAGGGTTTCGCTAGGTGCGTTCCGTAATCGCCTTCTGCGAATGACAGATGGCGATATGAGGGACGATTGGCCATTTCATGCCGAGCCTGCATACCCTCCCATGAGCGATCAGAGGGACTACTTGTTGAACAGCTCTGAGGAGGGGCGGGATGGAGAACACTGAGAACCGCCTGAGCCCCTCCGAGAGGCGGACCCTGCAGCATCTGGCAGGGGGCGACCACCACGCCAGCGAGCTCGATTGGGTTGCCTTCCAGCGCCTCAAGCGTCTCGGTCTTGCGGAGGTTCAGGGTACAGGCGTCACCATCACCCAGGAAGGCCTCCGCCTCTTGCAGAGCCTCCAATCCTGAGCCTGCCTCGAGGTGCAGCTTCAAGTCTGACCACAAGCAGAATGCCCGTTCTAATCCGCCTTTGCCAACCGTCCCTGCGCAATCTGCAGTACCCTGTGGTTCTCGTAGTCTGTGAGCTCGACCGAGCGACGGCCCTTCAGAGTGCGTGCGAACTCCCGCTCGAGTTCGTCCGAGCTCGTCTCAAGCCCGGCCACGAAACCCGGCAGGAGCTTGTCCTTCTCGGCATCGAGCTCCTCATCAGACATGCGGGCGAGGCGCGCCTGCCAGCTCATGGTTCGGCTCTCCAGCTTCTTGAGCCGTGCCTCCATTCCTCTGCTCATCGGCTTGCCTCTGCTTCGAGAGCCATCAGGCGCTCTTCCAGGTCAGAGACCTTCAGCGCCTCGACGAAATTGGCAACTAACTTGGAGACTTCGGCCGCTTCCATCGGCGTTAGCTCGCCGTCTGCTACAGCCTTCAGCAGGGCGGCTGCTGCACCCACGGCATCCTCGGCTGTCTTGAGCTCGGGGAGAGGGAAGGAGATGGGCCGGTCTTTGCGAGGCGGGAGCAGGCGGTCAAGGCACAGCCGCAGGGCCGTCGTGTCGCCTGCGAGCGCGATCTCGACAGCCTTGCGGGTCAGGGCGTCGGCCTCCCCGTCGAGCAAGGCTTCGGCGGCAAGAGTGGCTCTGTTACGAGCGCCCTTGGGACGGCCTGAGTTGCCAGCAGTAAACGGCCGTCCACGAACAGCTTGCCCTCGCGTATCCGCCGCGTTGTTGCGTAGAGTTGTATCCACTCTGCTAGCCTCCATTGAACGGTATCATGATACCACGTACTGCAGTGATAGTCCAACGTCCCTGCGAGCTGATCACATTCATCGCTCGACTCCTGATCCCCTCTCTTCCGTTTAGGAGCCCTGACTGTGGTTGCGCTATCAGCCGCAGTGCAGTCTTGCCGGCTGGTTTGCGGAGAGGACCAAGAGCCTGAAAGGACGTGTTCGCCGCATCCTCATTGTGGCCGTCGCCCGTAAACTCGCGATCGCTCTGTGGCGCTATCTCCAAACCGGTCTGCTGCCGGCTGGCGCAGAATTGAAAGGATAACACAAGAGCAAAGACCCCACTTTGCCACCAACCAGGATAGGTGTGTGACCGCGAGAACCCGTGGCGTGGGAATGACCCTGCCGCCAAAGTAGATGGGTCCGACCTCCCTGGAACTCTCCTCCCTGCATGAGGGATTTTGGTCCGGCATCCTTATGCCGACCGGATACAAGGTTCAGCGACGCTTCTCGCTTTGACGGGAGTTCCGGTTCTGGTTGCTTGCCAGAGGGCACGCGATGTGAAAGCCTCTTGACTGTTCAAGCCTGATACAACGGGTTCTCGATCCAGCGCTCGCACAGGACCTCATCGGAGAGGTTATGCATGTGCTTCAAGATGGCCAAACCTGCCATGAGCCGGGTCGGCAGAGGCGGTCGGCCGGGATCGTCATCGTAGACGCTCTTGAGCCGCTCCTCGTGTAAGCGCCAGTCGATGGCTGCGGCGAGCTTCACGAGGGCATGTGTCGGATCGACGATCTGGTCGAGCCTGGCCCGGAACAGATCCGTCTGGCCAGTGTCCCGTCGCTCTTGGGTCGCATGCAAGCCCCTGTCGTGATCTCGCCGGGAGCAAGGAATCAGGACCCGGAGCGCGGATCAATTTGCCGGAAAGGGCGGATGCGACATCCTCATCCTGGCAAACACGAATGCTTGCCAGATGCGAGAAATGCCTACCCGCTTGGGAGTTCTTCACGGGCGACAGCCGAACAAAAGCTGGTTCTAGGCGGAACCCGACAGGCCGCATCGGCCCCGCTATCAAGACCAATCTATTCGTGTTGATCACTGCGGTTCCACACGTGGAGAGCCTTGGAGTCGAACGCGATAAGTCGCCCGTCAGGACAAAAGGCAATTTCAGCGATCGACGAGGGCGCTTCGAGCACATCTACCGGCCTCTTCGTTTCGGCGTTCAAAAGCTCGATCCGGCCACTGCGCAAGCTCTTCGCAATGATACCCCCGCTGGGGGAAAAGGCGATCGCCCTCTCGCTGCTCAGCTCCCCTTCTGGAATGACTGTGCCCTGGCCGGTCCGCAGATCCCAGATGCGGGCGGTCTTGTCGTCGGATGCGGTGAGGATGCGCTGCCCGTCCGGGCTGAATGCAGCTGTCCTGACAGCACCTGCATGGCCGGTCAGGACTGCAATCTCTTTGCCAGCTGCCGCATCCCAGATGCGGGCAGTCCGGTCATCCGACGCGGTGACGATGCGCTTTCCATCCGGGCTGAACGCAGCCGTCTTGACTGCGGCCACATGCCCAGCCAAGACAGCGATCTCCTTGCCGGTTGCCGCATCCCAGATGCGGGCGGTCTTGTCGTCGGATGCGGTGAGGATGCGCTGCCCGTCCGGACTGAACGCCGCCGTTCGCACGGCGCCCGCATGCCCCTCGAAAACAGTCGACTGCTGCCAGGTGTCAGCCTCCCAGGTCCGCGCCGTTTGATCCGATGCAGCAATGAGAAGGTGTCGGCCGTCCGGGCTGAACACAGTGCTGAATGCAGCATATTCCTGGTAATCCTGACGTCCGAGCCCCAGGTGCAGCGTCGCGACCAGCCGGCCCGACTGAACCTCCCAGACCCGAGTTCTGGCCACCGGGCTTGTCGTATCGGACGCCGTGACCAGGAGGTAGCGGCCGTCCGGACTGAACACCGTGCTGGCCGCAAGGTATTCCTTGCTGCCCTCGCTGCTCGAAAGGCGCAGCATTGCGGTAAGCTGACCAGTGCGTACGGCCCAGACATGGGCTGTGCCTGCCGGCGAAGCGGCCGCGATAAGGGACCTGTCTGGCGGAAAAGCAAAGACGGCGGGAACACTCTCCTGACTGAAGAAGAGCATCATCGCGGGCACGGGATTGAGTCTGTCGTACCGCTCGCCACTTTGATCGGCCGGTAATGCCGAAGCCTCCTGAGGCGCTGTGGCGGTTCCAGTGCCATGGTAGACAACGGCAGCTCCGGCGATGAGCGACGCGAACAGGATAACGACCTGGGCCGTTGCGGTCTCGCTCGATGTCCGACAGGAGCCCCCGACCGTGTCGAGATCGGCCACTCCATCTCCGTTTGTTGTCGAGGGAAGATCTCCTGTCATCGCGCAACCTCGAGAAGTTGAAGCCGAAACCGACCAGGACGGCTGCACGGAATAGCCTTAGGGCGCGTGCCTATATGGAGGACCGATCGAGCGCCTCCGCATCGACAGGTAGCCGCGGCAGCACCCCGCCAGGCCCTTCGAAAGAGGCCAATCCGAGTGCCGGCACCCCCATGTAAGCACAGGCACTCAAACGGTGCCAAGCGCATTAGGGGCACGGCACGGCTCATTCACGGGTGATCGCCTCAGAAGTCATGGGTCCCGGACACGCCATTATTGAAGTCCGCCAACTCGGCCTGATTGTTGAGGTGTTGGACGTGGAGGAAGAGAGCTTCCAACGCGTCAGTAAGGTTCCGAATCTTCTCGTCGGTCGAGTCCGCGCCCTTCGCGGCGTCCAGGTAGCGCTCGATGATCCCCATTCCATAGCCTAGAGACACAGACCCGCGTTCATCGTCCTGCATCAGTCTCTCCTCTCGGTGTTTTTCCGTGCGACGAGCCCCTCGCCGCCTTGCTTTGAATGGTACCACAGGCGGCGCCAGCCCGGAACTGGATCGGTCACGCTCCATCATCGGTGCACGGCCGAGACAACCGACGCCCTTCCGAGGCAACGCGCCACTCACCGGGATGCATCGACTCCGCTGCCTTCAAATGCTGGCACCGCTGCCTTTCTCACCAGTGCTAGCATCAGGTTGACGAGAGTGGACGCCGTGCCGGCAAATCCTATCCGTGCGGATCGAGACGCCATTTCAATCCACCCTATTGACCGTGTCGCGGACCTGCCGGCACACGCCGTTCCACAAGGAAGTCTCCTCGTCGCCAGCTGGTGCCGTACCCTGGATAACGATAGACTGACGCCGGCCCGAGTTGCTCTCAACAAATGGCGCTTTGGGGTCGCACGAGACCGTGTAGAAACCCTGCTCCGGCTCGCCGAGCACAGGTGGGTCGTCTGTCCAGGCCCATCTAGATGTTCTCGTCTGCACGCGGAATGCCCCCTCCCCCGCGGGTTCGATTGCGATGACCCACCTGAGATAGCAATCGTCACCGCGACACCTGTTAGCCAGGAGCCATTCGGCACCAATGGCCTCGCTAAAGACAAGGCAGGTCAACACAACGAGAACGGTTCGCCAAGAGGGATTTCGCATACTGTTAGGCTCCTGCTCTCCGCTGAGTACCAAGTATCCCCAAAGCCAAGCTCCGCCTATGGCAGGTATGTTGGCGGCAGAGCCCTGCCACGCGTATAGCCGGGAACATCGAAACTCGTGTGCGGCTTCGCAGTTATGCCGTTGTCACGACTTAAGGAGGTGACCATGTCAATGTTCTCGCAAAAAGCTGTTGCAGCCGCTGCGGTGGGGTTAAGCTTGAGCGCAACTGCGTCGTTTGCAGCCGATCCCAATTCCTGGAGCGGAAGGCACTTGGTTCAACTGGCGCAGTCGAACGCTCCTGCACCTCCTGCAGAGCAGAAGCGGGCACTGAGCACCGGTACCCAAGTGAACGGTCAAATCAAGTCCATAGATCAGGGTGCGAGAACGATCACGATGCAGGAGAATCAGGTTTTCACGATTCCCAGAACCATCGACATCGCAGCCTTTAAGGTCGGCGATAACGTCCTCGTGAGTTATGAGTCCGACACGATGACTGCCCTCTCGGTGGAGCCCAGCCGCAGGCTGCCCTAGGCGGTCAGCGATTCTGGCGCAGGATGTCGCCGAGCTGACCATCGATGAGCGCGGCGACTCCGTTTCGATTAAGATGATCGGTATCATAATAGTACCGATCATCTGCGAGGGCGGTCGACAGGTCATGATAGGGCACCGCTTTGGCCGCGAGGAGTGATCCGACGGCTGCATCGAACGCTGCCTCGTTAGGCAGACGATCCCGGTAGCGACGCGGGGTTGGGGGCTTCACCACGACGACCTTTGCGCCGTGCCCTCGCGCGAGTTCGACAAGGGCTTCAAACTCACGCAAGTACCGGGACAAGACAACAGGGTCGATGACAGGAGGATAGAGGTAGGCAACGCGCTGTCGGTCGATCTGTGCGACGGGGCGATAGGTTCTCCCAAAGCGCGTCAGCTCGGCCTCCGACAGATCCGGGGTAAACCGGTTCTCGTTGTTGATCTTCAGGAATCCTGAGACATAGTTCAGCAGAATGGGTCGCGCGGACGGATACCGCGCCAACACTCTCACGAGGTCGAGGTCGAGCGGTGCACGATGAAATAGCTTTGCGTCATTAATCCTCTCCTCATTCCACTTCGGCGTATAAAACGCAAAGGAGTCGAGAAAGACCACCACGATCCGTGCGCGCCGCTTCGCAAAGAAATACTCCAGTAGGAGCCGGTTCGGAACGATGCCACCCCCTTCAATCGAAAGGTTGATCACGGAGCCGCCGCTGGCCTGCTGCAGGCGGTCGTTCATGTCTCCGAAGTCGAAGGGCATGGCGTGGGAAGCGCCGACAATGACGTAATCGTAGTTCGCCATCGGCGCGAACTTGACCATGGAGAAACGATTCTTGTTGGCGTACTGATAGACGAGATACTCTGCCCCAGCATATAGGATGCTATAGAGAGCCAAACCGACGAGAATGAAGACGGCAGCACGCTTCACGAAGCGTGCTGGGGGATCCGGACGAACCTCGGTCGCCTCTATACCTTCAGTAATTTGCGCCGTCCCGCTCAACCGTCAGCCTCCGAGCTTACCAGCGGCTGCGGCCACCTCAATGTCCGCTGCCGCTGGGGCGCCACGACCTCTAGAACTGCATGTAGACGAACTGTGACACGCCCCATTTTCCGATCACGAGCAGCGATGCAGTCGTGGCATAGTACACACCCCACCGTATCGGGGTGTGTTGTCGCTGCAGCCAGCGCCAGAAGCCGTGCACTTCGTCCCAGGCTTCGAACAGGAGAAGCACGGCGATCAGAATGAGCGCAAGGAAAAATTCGTTCGTCCACTGATAGCTGCCGAGCAGGGCAGGATATTGAGGAATCGCGCTGACGATACGGGAGATGACTGTCCACGCCCTGTCAACGGTGTCCGCTCGGAAGAAGATCCAGGACAGGAGGATGAGGTGGAAGGTCAGCATGACCGACAATGCAACCCACAGCCCATGCGGCAGTATGCGGCCCAGCGCCCCTCGTACTCCGCTCGTCATCAGGTACAGGACCTGATAGGCCCCATTTAGCGCGCCCCAGATCACAAAGGTCCAATTGGCGCCGTGCCAGAGCCCGCTGACCACGAACACGATCATCTGATTACCGTACCAGCGCGGCTTCGAGACCCGGTTACCTCCGAGCGGAATGTAGAGGTAATCCCGGAACCACTGCATCAGGGAAATGTGCCACCTTTGCCCCCAGAACTCCGCGACCGAACGGGCAAAGTAGGGCCTGCGGAAGTTCTCCATGAGTCGTATACCGAGAACAGCCGATGCACCAATGGCGATGTCAGAATAGCCGGAGAAGTCGCAGTAGATCTGGAAAGCGTAAAAGTAGACCGCCACGAGCAATGTAACGGGCGACTGGAACGCCGGCGTGCCGAACGGACCATTGACGAATTCAGCCAGACGATCCGCGATGACCACCTTTTTGAACAGCCCGAGCAGGATCAGCTGCATCCCTGCAACCACGAGCGACGGCGTGAAGGCGACGGGCTCCCGGATCTGCTTGAGGAAGGTTCCAGCGCGCTCAATAGGCCCGGCCAAGAGCTTGGGAAAAAAAGCAATGTAAAGGCCAAGCCTTCCCGGATGGGTCTCGGGTTCGATCTTCCTGCGGTAGACGTCGATGATGTAGCTGATGGCCGAGAAGGTGTAGAATGACAGGCCGGCTGGCAGGATGAAGTCCAGTCGCGGCAGGACGATGACCTGAGGAGATAGCCCGGTGGCGTTGATTAGCGTGCTCAGCGAGCCCGATATAAAGTTCGTGTACTTGAACACGACGAGGACGAAGAGTTCGGCCACGACGCCGAACACGAGCCATATTCTGCCGGCCGCCAGTCGACGCGCCACGGCGATGCCAACTCCATAGGCAACGGCCGTGGCGTAGAGGAGGAGCAGCAGGTAGTTCAGCTGGAAGGCCGAGTAGAAATAGTAGCTTGCAACCAGCAGAAGGATCCAGCGCCATCGCTGCGGCGCGATGTAGTACAGGATCGCGACAATGGCGAAGAACGCGAGGAAGGCGAAGGAATTGAAGAGCATTTGGGTTCCCGTATGTCCCCCTGTCTTCTTCCTCGTGGCGCGTCCGCACTCCGGGCCAGAAGCTCGCCCAGGCCGTGCGCTCTGCGCACCTCCAGAGGCATGTCGCATGGAGGAATCTCGTGCGGCCTTGCCAATTGCCCAGCTGGCAGTCGTGGGCCGACAAGGCCGCAGGGTTTGCGGTCCTAGTGAACGTCGTCAAGCTGGTGGGAAGCCCGGATCATTATCGATCAGTTGCTGTGGCAGGTTCGGGACTGGTCGATCGGGTCGGAAGTGGTCCTTCATAAACTGAGCGAGCAGGTTTAGTTCATTATCGCTCATGCTCGAGACACGTTCGCGGTGGCTGGCAATCGTTGCGTCCCATCCACTTTCTTCCTTCTGCTGTCGCACAATCGGCACAAAGCTATGGCACGAAGTGCATTGCTGCATCAGCAGCGACCGTGCAGAAGTGCAATCGGCCGCTGATTGCTTTCCGGCGAAATCCGGGGTCCCGCACGGCATGATCGCGTTTAGATCGAGGTCCTGGGCCGCAGCAGGAATGGATCGGCTCCAGAACGGGGCGGTCAGGACGACGGCCGAGATCCACAGCGCCGTGCCTATTGAACATGTCGTGCTGACCACCGTCGCTTTCCTGCGAGTCATTTGGGTAAGCATCTCACCTCCCGATTGTCATCATTCCTGTGGTCGCTCTTCCAGGCGCCAATCATCATAATAGAGATCACACTGTATAATGCTTCGCAATGCGGAGCTGCGGCCTACGGCAGCGTTCGCATGCCACCTATGCAGTAGTAGCTGACTCTCGCTCCATCCTGGAGAACAGCTCGTGTGAACATGTCAACGAGGCGATAACTCCACACCGGCAGCAGTACTAGGTACCTCTAGGTCTGCTCCGGAAGGGAAGCAATGCTGCCCTATGAGGCGGATCACGCCGGCGATCAATAGATCCGTTTCCTTTCGATGTTCACGATAAGAACATCTCCGAAGTCGCAACTGCCTACTGATACCTGTTCTGAAGACATACCTCCTGTCTGGCTACACGCAATATTGTGCGTCGCAGCATCGAAATTGTGCGTCGCAGCATCGAACCGCCGCTCGTTTGTTTCTGTCCCTAATATTTGCCACCATGGCAGCGGAGAGCAGGGAAAAGCGACGTTGCGGGATCACTTCTATGTGGCCGACCCGAGCGAGCCTCTTGCCCGCAGATATGCCACTGAGCCATTACACAGCTGCATGTCGTCCCGCGTAGGTGTTCCAAGCAATCTAGATTCGATTGACAGGGCGAGACGGTGGTGCAAGCCTTATCCTGCGGTATCTGGGCAGCGCAACCTCAGTATTCAGGGGCGCCACTCGCGCATTAGCCCAGATGATTAGTCTCGCCTGCTTTGCGCAGGCGATTGTTAACTTTGTGCTCGAAGCACGTAAGGCAAAGCTTCTTGGCTATCCACGCGGGAGGGAACATGAAAACCGATCTGACCATCGACGAGCGGACCGCCGTCAACCCACCTCAAGATGAGGGCTCCGCCCCCCCGTCCAAGCGCGGTTTGGGCAGAAGAGGTTTCATGCAGGCGCTCGGCGGCGTCGTAGGGGCGGCGGCCTTCGCATCGAGCACGGACTGGGCGAAGGCGGGCAACGGCTGGACCTTGGGCCTCCAGGAGATCCCGAAGGACAAGCTCGTCGACATGTACTCGAAGATGCTCAAGTGTCGCTGGTGGGAAGAGGGGATCAAGGAGCAATTCCTTGCCGGTAAGGACGGGCTATATGGCGCGTTCCATATCTACGTCGGCGAGGAAGCAGTCGCGGTCGGCTCTATCGCGGCCCTCAACGATGACGACTACATTGCCAGCACGCACCGCGGCCATGGGCATCTGATCGCGAAAGGCGGCGATCTGAACAAGATGACCGCCGAGATGTACTTCCGCGAGACTGGCTACAACAAGGGTTTCGGTGGCTCCATGCACCTGACCGATGCTAGCAAAGGCATCCTGGGCATGAACGGCATCATTGGGCCGCAGTTCCTAATCGCGGCTGGAGCGGGTTACTCCGCCAAAGTGCGCGGAACGAAGCAGGTCGCTATGGCGTTCGGCGGCGACGGTTCCGTCAACAATGGGTGGTACTATTCCGGCCTGCGCAATGCGGTGCTCTACAAGCTGCCGCTCGTGGTCATCATCGAGAACAATGGCTACCAGATCAACATGCCGCAGGAACGCACGAACGCGTTGCGTGACCTGGCTAACTTTGGTGCCGGCCTCCAGATTCCCCATGAGACCGTGAACGGCATGGACGTTACGGCGGTTTACGCCGTAGCCAAGCGGGCTGTGGAACGTGCACGCGATGGCGGCGGACCTTCACTGATCGAGGCGAAGACCTATCGTTTCTACGATCATTCCGGATTGGCTGGAGCCAAGCCCGGTGTCCTGGGAGCGTTCGGGCTTCCCTATCGGACGGACTCGGAGGTGCGGGCATGGATCGCGGAAGATCCGATTCCGAAGTTCCGTCGCCAGCTGGTCGCCAACAAGGTGTTGACCGAGGAGGAAGCAGACAAGATCGAAACTGACATCAAAGCCATGGTTGCCGAGTCGATCGAACTCGCTCGCGCAGCACCGAAGCCAAGTCCCGACGCGGCCCTCGCGCACGTGTTCGCGGACATGAAGGTGCCTGCCAGCCAGTTCCTCGCCTGAGCATCGCCAGCGAGACGATTTACAACCATCTACTGGAGCTTTGAAAACTATGGCCATCAAGAACGGACTCTTCGCAACACTGGAGGCTCTCCAGTTCGAGATGCAGAAAGACCCCCATCTGACGCATCTCTACGAGTACGGTCGGCCGACAGCCGTCAGCTCGACTGGTAAGGTTATCGACATCTACAAGCAGTTCGGAGAACCCCGCACGACGGATTGGGGCCCGATCGACGAAGAGTGGTTCGTCGGAGCCGGAATGGGCTTGGCCATGACCGGGGTACGTGCCGTCGTGCGTCTTCCCAGCATGACCACTGTCCGATATTTCGATTTGGTCTTCAACCAGGTCGGCAAGCTGCGCCATATGACCGGCGGCCAGCTGAACATGCCGCTGGTGATCTGGCAGGACGCAGCCGGCCGCGTCGCCGGCTCGGCTGGCCAGCATGCGGATGCTGGCCAGGAAGCGCTCTATGCCGCCATTCCCGGCATCAAGGTCGTGGTGCCATCGAACCCTTACGACGCGAAAGGGCTGATGCACGCCGCGCTCCGCGATCAGGACCCGGTAATCTTCTTCCACTACGCACAGATTAATAGCATCTCGATCGATGTGCCCGACAATGACTATGTCGTCCCAATCGGCGAGGCCGCCATTCGTCAGGAAGGAAAGGACATCACTATCGTCGGCTATGGCCCTGCGGCCATTGAAATCAACAAGGCCGTCCCAGGTCTGAAGCAAGCTGGCGTCAGTGCTGAGATCATCGACCCGCGTTCCATTAAGCCGATGCCGATCGAGGCGATCAACAAGTCCGTCCGCAAGACGGGCAAGCTGCTGGTTGTCGACCACGGGCACGAGACGTGCGGCACCGCGGCCGAAGTCATTGCCCGCGTCGCTATGGCGGTCCCAGGCGCGAAGGTCGCCCGCTCCACCTTCCCGGATGCACCGCCTCCCGGTGCACGTGAGATGATCTCCTGGATGACCCCCGACGCGCCGAAGATCGTCGAGGCAACCCGGAAGCTGATGGCCTGATCGGCATAGGGCCATTTGCCCGGTTGCACACTAAAGAGAGGAATGGTGGTTGTCCCACCATTCCTTTTTGTTCTGCATTGGAGCCCCAATTGACCACGATGGAGACCGCAACCAGCTCTAACTTGCTGTGCGCCACCTGTAGCTCTCCCACCGTCATGACCGACGTCTCGGTGACACTGTGGCTCGGTACAGAGCTGAAGGTGGTTGAAGGCGTGCCCGCTCGCATTTGTGAGCGGTGTCAGGCACGGTCTTATGACGATGCGACCGAGCGAAAGCTCGCCAGCCTCGTAGCCAGCGGTGCTCCCGATTGGAAGGCCAATCGTGTGATTGCCGTTCCCGTGTTTGCATATTCGGAGATCGCCGACTTCGCAGCTACTCCGCAGACTTCCGGCGACACCGCGCCGTTGGTACAGGAGACGTAGCTCCGCGAGCTCATCGCGCGAGTTCGTCTGCCCCTCCCTTAGAACTTAGTTGAATCTGGGGAACGTGATCGCAATGACTCGCTCATTTCGGACCTTGCTGGCGGCCGCGCTTTGCGCCGGAGCTTTCGCCTGCGGCTCTGTGCTGTCCTACAGCTCGCAGGCGCAGGAGGTTGATCTTGATAAGGTCTTCCGCTGCACAGATGGTGCGGCCGACGTGGTGAAGAAATGCCGCGAGACGCGCGAGGTCATTATGAATAATTGTACGGTCTGCCACACCTTCGCGCCGATCGTGATGCAGCAGTTCGAACCTGAAGGTTGGGACTCGCTCCTACATCGACACGTGACTGGCAATCGGGTCAACAATCTGAACGAGAGCCAGGTCAAAGCCATACGGGACTACCTCGTCGTGAATTTCAACCCCAGCAAGGATCCACCGGAGCTGCCGCAGGCTCTACTCGATACTTGGACGAGCTACTAACACTACTTTGGCACTTTGGTCATTGAGCCAAGAGTGAAGCGAGCCAGACAGATCGGGCATCGCAGACGCATGGCATGCGCCAGATGCTCCATCAGCTGGCGCCGAATGGCGGGCAACGTCGGTTGCGGGGGCGGTCCCCCCGCCCTTCCTTTTTTCCCCGCTTGGCGGCTTGCAGTCGCTGATGTTGTAAGAACAGGTAGGCGATCAGCGTCATCAGCGTATGTCGATGCAGCCCACGCCACGAGCGGCCCTCGAAGTGATCGAGCCCGAGTTCTTCCTTCAGCTGCTGGTGCGCCTGCTCACAGACCCACCGTGCTTTGATCGTCGCGGCGTCCCAGGGACTGACCGTGACGAAGTGGTGCAGCTGATCATAGTCAGCCGGCGCTAGTCTGCGCGCGATCGGCTGCAGGCTCTTGGCACGAGCGCGAGAAATACCTCCCGGCGATACGCGTTGCGGCGATGTACGTGCCCAAACCACACGCCAGGGCGGAACAACACCAGTTCTTGAAGACAGCGGAGTCCTACTACGTCCGCGCACAGCGCTCACTCACAAGTTTCGCTATGCTGGGAACGCAGCACAGTGAGCGGCAGCTCTCTGAAAATGGCGCTTGCGCATCCGCCAGTCCATGACATAACTTCTCTTCGTCTCCTTGGGGTGCCCGCGACGGGCTGAGAGGTCGTTCGACCAACCCACCGAACCTGAACCGGGTCATGCCGGCGGAGGAAAGCGAGATGACGAGCCCCAACGCGCCGACGAGCGGCGCCCTCTCAGACCGCCCGACACAATCCGGGTCCCTGCTGGAGCGCCTGCGGGACGAGCGTGTGCGCGTCCATGCCATCACCAACGCCGCCGCGCAGGTCTTTACCGCGAACCTCCTGCTTGCCGCGGGCGGAATTCCCTCGCTGACCGTCGCGCCGGAGGAGATCGCCTCGTTCACGGCGCGCTCCCGCGCCCTGAACGAGGCGCTCACCAGCACAGGCCTGCCGCTTCTCGTGAACGACCGGGTCGACGTCGCCCTCGCGGTCGGGGCCGATGGGGTCCATCTCGGACAGGACAACATGCACCCGGCCGATGCGCGGCGGCTCTTAGGGCCCCGCGCCATCATCGGCCTCACGGTGAAGACCACGGATCAAGCCGACGAACTCTTCCGCCTGCCCGTCGATTACGCCTGCATTGGCGGCGTGTTCGCCACCGTCAGCAAGAACAATCCCGCACCGCCGGTTGGCTTGGACGGACTGAGCCACATCGCGTTTCGGGCGCGGCTGGCGGGCAGCTTGCCCGTCGGGGCCATTGCGGGGATTGATCACGGCAACGCGGCCTCGGTGATCGCGGCCGGCGTCGGCGGAGTAGCGATGATCTCCGCCCTTTTTCATGGCCGACGACGTACGAGGCGCGGCGCACGATCTGCGCGCGATCGTGGATCAGTCCCTCGCCGCCCGAGGAGCGCTCGCGTGACCCCCATCGCCGTCACCATTGCGGGTTCGGATTCCGGCGGCGGCGCCGGCATTCAGGCGGACCTCAAGACCTTCTCGGCGCTCGGGGTCTACGGCGCCAGCGTCATCACGGCACTGACCGCGCAGAACACCCGCGGCGTGCCGGGGATCCACGACGTGCCGCCGGCCTTCGTCGCGCAGCAGATCGACAGCGTGTTCTCGGATCTCTCCGTATCGGCCGTCAAAATCGGCATGCTGTCGCAGCCGGCGGTGATCGAAGCCGTCGCGGCGGTGCTCGATCGGCACAAGGCCCGCAACGTGGTCCTCGATCCGGTGATGATCGCGGCCTCCGGCGATCGGCTGCTGGCGCCGGAGGCGATCGACACGTTGCGGCGCGTCCTGATCCCCCGCGCCCTCCTTGTGACCCCGAACCTGCCGGAAGCGGCGGCGATCCCCGACGAGCCGGTCGCGCGGGACGAGGCCGTCATGCAGGCGCAGGCGATGAAAATCCTTGCGCTCGGCCTGCGGGCCATCCTGGTGAAGGGCGGCCATGCGGAGGGCGACGACAGCGCCGACATCCGGGTCGACGACAGCGGCATCCGGCGTTTCGTCTCTCGCCGCGTCGCGACCCGCAACACGCACGGGACGGGCTGCACCCTCTCCTCCGCGATCGCGGCGGGGCTCGCAAAGGGGCTAAGCCTCCAAGAAGCCGTCGAAAGCGCGAAGCACTACATCAGTGCCGCCATTGCGGCGTCCGACACCCTCACGATCGGGAGCGGGCCCGGGCCCGTGCATCACTTCCATGGCTGGTGGACTTAAAGTTTCGCGCCGGTTGGCGCTGAGTCTCGGGGCCGCCGCGGTTGCGGCGCCTTCCGTGGCGCGCGCGCAAAGTTTGCGCTGGCGCATGGTGACCTCGTGGCCCAAGAACCGCACCGGTCCGGGCGTGTCGGCACGGCGCATCACGGAGCGGATCACCGCCATGAGCGGCGGACGGTTGCAGGTCGATCTTTTCGCGGCCGGAGAGATCGTGCCGCCTTTCGCGATCCTGGACGCGGTATCGAACGGCACCGTGGAGATGGGGCACACGGCCTCCCTCTACTGGCAGGGCAAGATCCCGGCGGCGGGCTTCTTCACCACAGTGCCGTTCGGCCTCGGCCCCATCGAGCACCAGGCCTGGATCGAGCTCAGGGACGGGCAGGCGCTTTGGGACGAGCTCTACCGGCCCTACGGGGTGCGGGCGTTCCTCGCCGGGAACACCGGCCCATCGATGGGCGGCTGGTTCCGGCATCGCCTCGCCGGCCTCGACGACCTCAAGGGTATGCGGATCCGGGTGCAGGGCCTAGGCGCAGAGGTCTTTGCGAAGCTCGGGGCCGTGCCGATGTCGGTCTCGGCCGGCGACCTTCTCCCCGCCATCGAGAAGGGCTCCATCGACGCCGCGGAATTCCTGGCGCCGGCGACGGACCTCGAGACGGGCCTGCCGAAATACGTGCCCTTCTACTACGCGCCCGGCTTCAACAAGCCGAACGGGGCAAGCGAGTTCATGATTGCGCTTAAGGCGTGGGAGCAGTTGCCCGACGACCTGCGCCACGTCGTGGCGGAATCGTGCCGGGCGGAGCACACGCTTGGGCTCGCCGACGCCTATCAGCAGAACGCGATGGCGCTCACCGAGATCCTCGGCCGCTACCCGGTGACCCTGGAGGCCTTCCCCCGGGCGATTACCGAGGCAGCGCGGAAAGCCGCGAGCGAGCTCCTGGCCGAGATCGGTGCGACCTCCCCGCTCGCAGGACGGATCGTGCAGAGCTACACTACGGCGCTCACCGACCTGCGAGGCTGGTCTGCGCTCGCCGCCGACATGGCCCGCGCCACGGCGCGGGCGTGAGAGGGCAGGTAGGCCTACGACTGCGCGCGTGAAACGTCACAGCATCGAGAGGGTAAGAAGTATGAGGCGCTTGATCGTTGCCCTGCTGGCGGCCGCCATGGGCCTTTGTCTCCTCACCAAGAGCGATGCCCAAGCTCCCGATAAGCTCACCGTGTTGCTCGACTGGTTCGCCAATCCAGATCACGCCCCACTGGTGGTGGCGCGCGAGAAGGGGTTCTTCGCCAAGGCCGGTCTTGACGTCACCCTCGTGGAGCCCGCCGACCCGTCCGCTCCGCCGCGCCTCGTCGCGGCAGGACAGGGAGACATCGCGGTCTCGTATCAGCCGAACCTCTACCTGCACGTCAGGGAAGGCATGCCGCTGTCCCGCATCGGGACCTTGGTCGACACGCCGCTGAACAGCCTCGTTGTGCTCGCGGAGGGGCCAATCCGCACGCTCGCCGATCTCAAAAACAAGACGATCGGCTACTCCATCGCGGGCTTCGAACAGGCGCTCCTGGCTACGATGCTCGCGACGGTTGGGCTCAAGGTCGAGGACGTGAAGCTCGTCAACATCAACTTCGCGCTAACCCCAGCCCTACTGTCCGGGCGCGTCGATGCCGTCATCGGCGCCTTCCGAAACTTTGAGCTCACGGATCTGCGCCTCGCTGGCAAGGAGGGGCGGGCCTTCTTTCCGGAGGAGCACGGCGTTCCGGCCTACGACGAGCTCATCTACGTGGTGCGCCAGGAGCGCGCCAAGGAGCCTAAGGTCCAGCGCTTCCTGGCCGCAGTTGAACAGGCCACGACCTACCTGCTCAACAATCCGCAGGATAGCTGGGCCGCGTTCGTGAAGGCTCATCCGAAGGCCGACGATGCCTTGAACAAGCAGGCCTGGTCCGACACGTTGCCTCGCTTCCAGGCGAGCCCCGCGGCGGTGGACCGGCAGCGCTACAGCCGGTTCGCGGAATTTATGAAGGAGCGCGGACTCATCGACCACGTCGAGCCGGTGGAGCGATATATCGGGCCTTGACCTGCCCGGCGTTCAGTGCCGTCGGGGCCAAGACTCATGGGGCGCCCGCCCGCTCCGGCGGCGCCTACGGAGCGTCGGGTCTCAGGCTGTCTGGCGCCCAGTGCAGGGCCTGGCGCAGCAGCACGTCCGTAACCCACCAGAGGGCGACCGCGACGGTCACGAGCACGAGGAGGCACGCGAACACCAGATCAGTCTGGGCACGGGCATTGGCGTGTAGCATGAGGTGCCCAAGCCCTGCGGCGCTGCCGACCCATTCGCCGACGACCGCACCGATCGGAGCGACGCCCGCGGCAATCCGAAGCCCGGCCGCGAGTGCCGGCAGCGCGGCTGGAACCCGGATCAGGACCAGCGTGCGGACGCGGCCCGCGCGGTTGAGGCGGGCGAGGTCGAGCAGGCCCTGATCCGTGCGGCGCAGGCCCTCGAAGAAGGCCGTGGCGACTGGAAAGAAGATGATGAGTGTCGCCATTACGATCTTGGGCGCAAGGCCGAAGCCGAGCCACGTGACGAGGAGCGGCGCGACCGCAAAGACGGGGATGGCCTGCGCAATGGGAAGGACGGGGCCGACTACCCGTCTCATCCATGGGGAGAGGCTCATTGCAAGCGCGGCACAGACGCCCGTCGTCACGCCCGAGGCCAACCCCAACAGGATCTCAGCCAGCGTCACGAGCGCGTTCTCGGTGATCAACCCACCCCGCTTCCAGAGCGTGTCGGAGATCCGGCTTGGGGCAGGAAGCATGTAGGGCGGGATGTCGGACCAGTGGACGACACTTTCCCACGCCAGCAGAAGGACGAGAATGACACCGATCCGCGCTGCCGCGTTCCTCACGACTATTGCTCTCCAACATCGAATTTCGAGTTTCACCTCAGCAATCACTCACTTTGCCACCTGAAGTGGGCTAGGATGTGTGAAGCAACCTGACTAGACTCCTTCCATTTTCGTCAGGAGGAGTGGACGCCAAGCAGCGCATCTTCGTCGACCGCAACGGCCATCACGCTTTCTCGTCGAGCTTGGCCGGCCTGCCGGCTTCGGCAAGGGTGTCACGGAGCTCGCGCTGTACCTCGGCTGCGTCGAGCGCGGCAGGATCGGCGACGGGCGGGAGCTCAGGAAGCGTGAGATTCGCGGCTGCGGGCTCGACCGGCACCGAGGGACCGGGCTCGATCCGGCCCTCCGGTGCGGCGTCGGCGGCCGTGCCGGCCGGAGCCGTGCTTGCGGGCTTCGGGTCGATGGCGCCCTTCAGCTCGTCGCGGATCGTCTGGACCGGGTTGAAGGAGGTGTTCAGGGAGCTGACGGAATCGTTCACGCCCTGGATCTGGCGCTTCACGTCGTCGAGCTCCGCCTCCCGCATGGCTTCCTGGAACTGGCCCTGGAAGTCCGATGCCATCCGGCGGACCTTTCCGACCATGTTTCCGACCGTGCGCAGGGTTCTGGGCAAGTCTTTGGGGCCGATGACGATCAGCGCGACCGCACCGATCACCATCATCTCGCCCCAGCTCATGTCAAACATGGCGTGGCCCTACACCCTCAAGCCCGTCGAACCCCACCACTCGCCTGCAGCCGATCGGTCCCCGCTCAGCCGATCTTGCGGTCGGCGGTCGCGGGCGCTGCGGTGGCGGTCTGGTCGGACTGATGCTCGATCGTGCGGACGGTCTCGGACGTCGCGGTCGTTCCCGTGCCCGCGGCGGCGGACGTCTCGTCGTCGGTTATGCCCTTCTTGAAGGCTTTGATGCCCTTCGCGACGTCGCCCATCATCTCGGAAATCTTGCCGCGTCCGAACAGCAGGACGACGATGAGACCGACGATGATCCAGTGCCAAATGCTTGCGCCACCCATGGCGATCCTCCTGCGCCCTTCTCGAATGTTCCTCTTGCACGCTCGTCAAGCTTGTACAGCCGGCATTCGCTGCGCTCCATCCATGTCTCACGCAAATTTGGCTTGGAGCGAGAGCCGGCTCATGTTCAGATTACACGATTCAAGGTCGGGAGTGCGCAGCATGTCAGCTCTGTGTATCAGATCCCCAATCAGGTCGCTTGTCGCTTCCGCCATAGTGTTGGCCGCAATCGAGACAAGTACAACTGTGCATGCTCAGGCGCCGCAGACCGTGCGGGTGCGAGGAACAGTTGAGAGCCTCGCCGATAACACCCTCGTGGTCAGAGCCCGCGAGGGTCAGAGCATCCCGATCCGTCTGGCGGACAACTGGAGTATTTCCGGGATCGTCAACGCTTCTTTGGCCGAGATCAAGCCAGGCACATTTATTGGTACGGCAGCGATGCCTCAGCGAGACGGTGGTCTGCGGGCCTTGGAGGTGTTGGTCTTCCCAGAGGCCATGCGCGGGGCTGGCGAGGGACATTATGCGTGGGATCTCATGCCTGAGAGCACGATGACTAACGCCACCGTTTCCGAAGCCGTACAGGCGGTCGAGGGGCACACCCTGACCCTCACATACAAGGGCGAGCAGAAGAAAGTCGTCGTTCCACCGAATGTGCCAATCGTGACCTTCGCGCCGGCCCAGAAGACCGACGTAGTCGTCGGAGCACCTGTTTTCATATCGACACAGCGCCAGCCTGATGGGAGCTTGACGGCAAGTCGCGTCACGGTCGGTCTGAACGGCGTCGCCCCGCCAATGTGAGGGCTGCCGCTTCTCCCATGTGGGGAGACGCGCAAGGGACAAGTCGCCCGGCTCCTCAGGTAGCCATCCTACTCTACAGATTTCGTGTGCTGGCCTGTGCTCACCGACAGAACCGAACGTTAGCCTCATGACCTTCACCCGTCGATCGCTCCTTCAGACCGGCACCGCGGCTGCGGCCCTCTCTAATCTAGGGATCAATCGTGCTTCGGCACAGGCCTCCGGCATGCCAGCCAGCGTGCTAGCAGAGGATCGGGTGTTCATCTGCAACGAGGACTCCAACACCCTCACCGTAATCGACCCACGGACCAACTTGGTCGAGACCACGGTCAATCTCACGAGCTTTGACGAAGATCCCCGTCCACCCTTCCGCTTCGTGACTGGGGGGGTTGCGCCTACCCACGTGGCTATGGTGCAGAAGCCCCTCTACCACGGAGCCATATCGATCCATGGTGCCGCACCCTCGCCGGACAATACACTCATCGCCACCACGGGCCGCGGTTCGAGCAACGTCTACCTGATTGATACTCGCACGAAGAAGGTGATCGGCAACCGGCCTAACCCGCAGGCCAGGAGCGACACCAATCCGGAGATCCTCTCCAGCGGGATCCTGGTCGGGCGCGAGCCACATGAGCCCACCTTTTCGCGCAACGGCAAGGAGCTGTGGGTCACAGTGCGGGGCGAGAGTAGGATCGCCATTATCGACGTGGCAGCGGCCCGCGAGGGGCAGACGGATGTCATCCGCTCGTTTGTGCCGACCCTGAATGGACCGGCTCAGGTATGGTTCTCTGCCGATGGACGGACAGCGTTCGTGGTCACGCAAAAGGGTTCGGCAGTGGACGTGCTTGCGGTAGACCCGGATGAGCAGGGGTTCAGCCGCCCGCGCATGCTCACGACGGTGGACATCAAGGCTCAGGATCCGTTCGGCTTCACCCCATTCCTGAAGACAGCGCCGGACGGAGGGGAGGTTTGGCTCTCGCACAAGCTGGCGGATGCTGTGTCGTGTCTGGACACCAGAGAGCCTTTCCGGACCTTCGATACGGTTCCGCTCGGACAGGGGGCGCGGCCGAACCACGTCGAGTTTGTGGAGACCTCCCGAGCCAAGGTTGTCTATGTCAGCCTTGCCCGTGTGGACGACAACGGCCCGGGTGGCATCGCCTCAAGCCAGATCGCGATCGTCGACCGAAGTGCCCCCGCCGGTCAACGTAAGGTGGTAGGGACTTTCTTCAGCGGTGGCCGAGAGGCGCACGGGCTATGGGTGAACCCGGAACAGACGCTTCTCTACGTAGCTCACGAGCAGGACGAGCTCCCGAATACACCAAATGGAGGGCAGACAGTGTGCTCGGCCTTCGACATCACCGACCCGTTCCGGCCACTGCTCATGACCCGGATTCCGCTCGGTGAGCTGGTGCTGCCCTCGGGGAGGCTGCGAAACAAGAAGAGCATCAATCTTGTCTATGTGCGCCCTGGCGCAAAGAGCCAGGCTGCATGAGTTCCTCCCGACGCTCCTTCATGCTCGGCGCGACTGTGGTCGCGACCGCTGTTCTTGCCCGAGCACAGACACACACAGGTGGGGCTAAATGGCATCGTGTCAGTGATCATCAGAGCGCATTCAGTTCCGAGATGCACAGGCAGATGCAATCCATGGCAGAGGCTATGGAGCGAGCCTCTATGACCGGCACTCCGGATCGTGACTTCTTGGCGATGATGATTCCGCACCATCAGGGAGCTGTTGCTATGGCCCAACTAGTGCTGGTGCATGGGCAGGATCCGCTCACGCGCCAGCTTGCGGAAGAGATCATTGCCTCACAGCAGACCGAGATCTACTCGATGCAGGCGCGACTGCGGGCGCTGGAAAGCGGTGGAGCACCAGACGCTGAAGGCTTTCCTGCGCTCACCGGAACACGCGGACGAAGCCAGTAGCGGTATAAACCAGATACCGGATCCTCGTCTCTCCCCGCAATACTCCCTCACTCGTCACAGCGCGCAACTACTGGATCGTGCCTCTGTCCGGAAGTCGGGATCCACGATCAGCACGTCAGGTGTGTTCGGCATTTATCCGTTCCCAGACGAGTTTCACGCTCTCGTTACGATTGGGCTAGAGTATCCGTATTGATCAAGCGAGTTTTGGGGACCAGGTTCGCTGATCACGCAAGAGCGCATTGGCCAGGATGATGAGCTTGCGCATGACCGCCGTCAGGGCGACTTTCGCCGGCTTTCCCGCCGCGAGCAGGGCCCGGGACTTGGCTTTCAGATTCGGGTTGAAGCAGGCCGCGACCAGCGCCGGCATGGACAGCGCCTGACGCACATGAGCGCGACCACCGCGGATCGTGCGGCGTCCGCGGGAGCTCCCGCTGGAGCGCCACTGGAGCCACGCCGGCGAGGCTAGCTGCCTGGCTCTGATCGAGAGGTCCGAGTTCGGGCCTCTCAACGAGCAGGCTCAAGGCCGTGGTTTGGGCCATGCCGGGAATGCTCATGAGGATGGCGAGCCGCGGGGCGAGATCCGCATCCCCCAGGCACAGGCTCTGAAGCTGGGCGTCGATCGCAGCCCGCTGGCGGGCAATCTGGCGCAGCCGCTGGTCGAGTTGGCGCCGCAACAAGGGAGAGCGCGCGATCTTCTGCCGGTTGAGAGCGGCGGTGCGGTCCTTGATCAGCGCTTGGCGGGCCACCAACCGTTCCTACATCGTGTCCAGGGTGGGGCTGAGCACAGGCCGGGTCGGCGACGCGAGCAGGGCTCCAAAGCGAGCCAGCAGGGCGGCATCGAGCCGATCGGTTTCGGCGAGCTGACCCAAGGCTTCAGCGAAGCGGCGGGCGTGGCGGGGATTGATCTTCGCCAGCGGCAGGCGGGCACTAGCAAGACTCCGCTCCAGCACGCGGTGAGACGCGCCGGTCGGCTCGAAGACCACGCGCTGGATGGCATGGCTGGAGAGCCAGGCGATGAGGGCACGATGGCCTTTGGCATCGTTGGGGAAGTGGCGCGTTGCCCCATCAGGGCAGAGACAGACATCGAGCCGATCTTTGGCAATGTCGATGCCGGCGGTCTGTGAGATCGGATGATGCATCTTTTCCGCGTCGTTGGCTTGTCATGCGGGCCATCACGCCCGGGTATCCGTTCAGGCCACGAGGAAAAGAGAGGGGTGGTCCGACTCTAGTGGTCAAAGTCTGACACTTGGTACCCGCTGCCCGAGGTTGCCTTTGACCGATTGTGAACATCAGTGCTTGGTAGCACCCAGGTGGTGAGACGCTTGAGCAGGAGTTTGATGTGGCGAGCAAGAAGACCGAGCTTGAGGGGCCAACCGCTGGGAATGCAGAGACCGCTTCCCAGTTGATTGAGCTCAAGATCACAAAGCTGGGTGGCTGGCGTGGCGAGGCGCTTGCGCGCATTCGCGACCTCATCCGTGAAGCTGACCCCGAGGTCGTGGAGGAGGTGAAATGGCGCAAGCCCTCCAACCCTGCTGGTGTCCCGGTCTGGTCGCATGCAGGGACCCTCTGCACCGGCGAAACTTATAAGGACAAAGTGAAGCTGACTTTCGCAAAGGGAGCTTTGCTCGATGACCCGTCAGGCCTCTTCAACGCCAGCCTCGAGGGCAACACCAGACGCGCAATCGATATCAGTGAAGGTGCCCCGATCGATGGAACGGCGTTAAAGGCGCTCATCCGTGCCGCCGTAGCCCTGAACACGAGCCATCGTTGACGACCGCTCACCATTCGCAGCGGATCTCAGACAGTGGGTACCAAGCGTCAGATTTCAGCCACTAGCTCGACCCGCACCGGTCTGCATCGGAACGACCCGTCCCCTCCCACCGCCAGCGAACTCGCGACTCGCTGGCGGTGTCCTCATCTTGCTCGATCAGGACGTGAAAATCATAAGACAAGCATCGGACCGTTTAGCGGACGCACCGTCGGCGACTACAGGACTGCCGAGGTGCAGAACTCATCGGATCCGACTTCTCGTCCGAGGCTCTAGACACGGTAGTACACGAGGCCGTGACAGTCCTCTACCCAGCAATGAACGGCAAAGAGTTCGCGAGTTTCGCTCCTGTGGAAGGCACACTAGAGGCAAGCCGATAGTTAGATCACCGGAGTCAGGAGACCCGAAGACTGCGAGCGTGAGGCATTCGCAGCAGACTAATCGGCCTACGACGCAAGACAATACAGCTACAGGCTTATTGAGGGATCAGCCGAAGCTTAGCCGTAAAGGTTTTCATAGGCTCTGCGTCAGAGCGGGTCCCATACGACCAGCGGTACGCCCCCACCCCGGCCGGTCTCATACCCGGGATGTGCCGGCCCCCGCTAGAGGGCTTCGCTAAGGGGTGGCAAGCAACCAGCGGCCCCAGCAGGGCTACTATCCCAAGGCAGAACTTTTGACAGTCCGGTGACCCGACGCCTGACGAGCAAGCGTTGGAACCTAGGTGGAACCCGATTCTGGTTTCACCTTTGGTACACGCCAGCTAAGCCATTGATATAATTGGTGAGCGCGCTGGGGCTCGAACCCAGGACCCTCTGATTAAGAGTCAGCTGGTGTCCACAAGCTTAAGAGCGCACTCAATCAGCCCAGCAATCTTCGGCCTTTGCTCCTGAACGAACTCTTCATGGCAGGGTGCCAAATGCATCCAGAGGAACTCACCCGGTCGCGGCGTCAGGACCGGTACCAGGACGCGGGTGGCCTCACCACGCGCAGCGCATACCAAGCACGAACGTGGATCTGACTGCACAGGCACCATGCGGACATCGTTGCGCAGGTCTGAGGCAACAATCCGCTTCGCTCGATCGGCGGCCATCTCGGCTGTAAGGCCGTGCTCCTCCTGCAAGCGGCGCATCCACCAGAGAAGCCGAGCCCGAACCTCCGCTACGGGCACCAGCGGAGCTGTGCCAATTGTGCCAAATGTGCCAAAACCTCCCTCCGGCACCCTCACATCGGGGGTTTTGGCACAATTGGCACAATTGGCACACGCTGCAGAAGCCACACGCGCAGCTTCCGCCCGCCTCTCCCGTGCTCGGGCCAGCCACGCGCTCATGCCGCCCGAGCCTCAGTGAACAGGATCGGGTTCACCTCGTAATCCAACGGTGAGCGCCCACCAGCGCCCCCCGTCTCCTTCGCAATTGGCCGGATCCACCCCGCCTGCGTGAGGATCTCGCAGGCTTGTTTCATGGACTTGGAATCCCGTAGATCACCCCCGATGGTGCGCCGCACCTGACGAGCGTTGAACTGCTTCGGCCGATGCCGCAGGATCCAGCGGGCCAGTTCCTGCGCGCGTCTCTCATCCTCAGCAATAGCCGCTTCGCCGAACACGCGCTGAGCCATAGGAAGGAAGTAGCCGTCGACGAGCCCAATGGCGGCGAGCATCGCGATCTCACCGATGCTGGTCGGCTCAGGCGCCAGCATAACCTCGGACCAGGCGAGGTATTCCAGCACGAGCGCCAGCCGCAGCAAATGACCGGGCGCTTTGCCGAGGGCACCTGCCATAAGGCCCGTCGCCTCCTTGGCTCGCTGCTTCACCTCCACCACAAAGCGCTCGAACTCCGCCGCGGCCGCATCGCTCAGGGGCACGTAACCAGGCTGCAGCGTGTCGGTGTCGTTCTGCACCAAGGCGAGCCCATGCAGGCGCTGCAGGGCGATGAACTGCAGCGTTCCATCCACCGCCTGCCGGTGCAGGCGAAAGCCGGCCACAGGATCAGGCCAGTAACAGAGAAAGCGAGCGGCAAAGCCGTCATCAGCCCCACCCGTGACGAGGGAGAGCTTGTCGGGCTGGATTCCCCCAAGCACCGCGATGGAGAGGCGCGGGATGATGATAGGCTCGGGATCCTTCTGCCGGTCAATTGTGTGCGGCCGCCCGCCGTAAGCCTCCAGCCACAGGGCTCGCTCTCCGCCACCGTCGGATGAGTAGCGACCGAACGACCCGAGCCAGCCGGCGATCTCGTCGCGGTGCATCAGCAGGCCCTTGGGATTGTCCCGCAGGACGCTGCACAAGCGCTCGGGTGTGGTGTCGCCCACCACCAGCCGGGGCAACGGAACGGGATCGGGCTCGATCGCATCGGGAGGGAGGGAAGGCGGTTTTTCTCCCTTCTGCAGTGCGTCTTTGACCTGCCGCTCCCACTCCTTGTGCTTTGCGGCCGCGAGTTTCGCTGCCTCCTCTTGAGCCTCTCGTGCGGGTCGACTGGCTTCGATCCCCTCCTGCTCAATCCGGCGCACCGCCGAGAGCACCGGATCAAGAGCGGGGCTCTTGCCTGCGCTTGGGGAACCAACGATTGCGCTCCAGAGGATCGACGGTTCCTTCCACTCCGGCGTGGCACTGCACCAGCGGGCGTTGCCGATCAGAGCCGAGGAACTGGCGAGAAGACCGGCTACAACGTAGTCGACCGGCACGCTGCGCGCGGTCGCATGGTCCTGACACCATCCGGCCCACGAGGAGGGAAGGAGATCAATGGGGAACGGCACCGGCTTGGAGCGACCGGAGCCGCCATAGGCGAGATCCGGGTCGCTCCACGCGCTCTCATCGTGTGTGCCAAATGTGCCATTTGTGCCAAAACCTCCCTCTCGGTCCCGGAGCGGGGGATGAGGCTCCGCCATACCAGCCTTCAGGCCGCTTTCGATCGTGGCGCGAGCCTTCTCCGCCCCATCGTCCTGCACGAGGCCGCAGCCCAGAGCGGCCGCGAACAGGCGCTCGCTGTAGAGCGACAGCGCAGATTGCGAGTAAGGCGACATCCAGATTTACGAGCTGTCGCCTCCGGTTGAGGTCCTCTGATCGCACCGTTTCAGGGTGCGGGGGTGAGGATGAGCCGGCTCGATATGG
>JAESFL010000495.1_pt1 | contig 26572 bp, 26 predicted proteins | sample 9269401 | NCBI WGS metagenome assembly JAESFL01 (sample SAMN14506025, study PRJNA617098) | algae metagenome | isolation source: Gloeocapsa sp. UFS-A4-WI-NPMV-4B04 and co-occurring heterotrophs from desert... | place: USA: Utah | collected 2006-10-01 | reverse complement strand
CTACAAGATCCAGCGCGACCGGCTCGAGCCGGTCGCCGACGACCGCCGCGACAGTCAGGCCGTCTATATCGGAACCGCCTTCCGCTTCTGATCAGTGGATTGTCATGCGGCCGCGCGGGACAATGGTGGTGCACAGCCGGCAGTTGATCATGTCCAGGCGTCGATTGCCGCCCAGCCGTAGATTGCGCCGCGAAGCCTGCGTGCGCGTTTAGCGTTCATGCCCCCCAAGGCAATCACCGGCAGCCGGGATTGCCGCGCCAGGAGCCTGAAGCACAGCGGCCCGAGCGTTCGCCCGCGAGGATGGGAGCGGGTGGGAAAGGCGGGCGACAGGAAGAGCAGGTCGGCGCCGGCGCGTTCGGCCGCCCTGATTTCGCGGAGATGGTGGACGGGAGCGGTGCGGATGCCCGGCCGGCGGCGCTGCGGGTCGCGGCCGTGAACCCCCTCCCCGCGCAACGCAGAGCCGCTCCCGGCGACCACAAGCACCAGCCCCCGCTGCCTGGCGTGCGTCTTGACCCGTCTGAACAACTCCGCTCTCTCGCTCGCGTCGAGGCTGTAATGCCGGAAGACGATGCCACCGCCGCGGGGCAGTCTCTCCAAGGCCTGCCACAGCGAATCACCCTGTCGCTCGTCCGTCATCAGCCAGAGCTGCGGCAGAGGCTGGCGGCGGTCCATGCTCATTCCTGTAGCAGCGGCCATGAGCGAGGCATCACCTTCCGAGCGGCTCGAGGCGGTCGAGGCCTCGATCGCGCGCGCGGCGACGCTCGCGGGCAGGTCGCCGGATCGGGTGACCCTGATCGCGGTTTCCAAGACGCAGCCGGCCGAAGCGATTCTGCCGCTGCTGGAGGCCGGCCAGCGCGACTTCGGGGAAAACCGGGTTCAGGAGGCGCAAGGCAAATGGCCTGAGCTCCGCCGGCGCTTCCCCGACGTGCGGCTGCACCTCATCGGCCAGCTCCAGTCGAACAAGGCGGAGGAGGCGGTGGCTTTGTTCGACTATCTTCATTCGGTGGACCGCGCCTCCCTCGTCACCGCGCTGGGCAGGGCCATGGCGAAGCAGCATCGCCGGCCCGGCTGCTTCGTGCAGGTGAATATCGGCGACGAGCCGCAAAAGGGCGGCTGTTCGACGGCAGGCCTCCCCGCACTGATCGAGCAGTGCCGGGGCACCGGTTTGCCGGTGGAGGGCCTGATGAGCATCCCCCCTGCGGACGTCGAAGCCGCGCCCTATTTCGCACTTCTGGCGAAGCTCGCGCGGCGGCATGACGTCCGCTCCCGCAGCATGGGCATGTCCGGCGACTATGAAACGGCGGTGATGATCGGTGCCACTCATGTCCGCGTCGGCACGGCGCTTTTCGGAGCGCGCGCTTGAAGCTGGCCGATCGCAGCGAAGGAGAGGGAGGCCGTTCTGCCGGACAGATAAAGTTCGACGCGCTGATCTTCGATTTCGACGGGGTGCTGATCGAAAGCGAATATGTCGGCAACAAGCAGATTGCCGATTATCTCACCGCGCGGGGCCATCGCACCAGCGTCGAAGATTCCATGAACAATTTCATGGGCCTGGCCGGCGCGGACTTCCTCCGCGCGATCGAAGCGTGGATAGGGCAGCCGCTTCCGAAGGATTTCCATGCCGAGCGGGCGGCCGAGGATGCGCGCGCGCTCACCGAGGGGGTTGCCGCGGTCGCCGGAGCCGTGGCTTTCATCGAACAGCTTCCGCCGGATCTGCCGCGCGCCATTGCCTCATCAAGCTCGATGCGATGGATCGAGGCGCACCTCGACCATCTGAAGCTGAGGCATCATTTCGGCGGCAACATCTTCAGCGGACGCGAGCATGTTGCGCGGGGAAAGCCGGCGCCGGACATCTACCTTCACGCTGCCGCCGCGCTTCGCGTTCCCATCCAGCGGAGCGCGATCATCGAAGATTCGCCGGTGGGCGTCACCGGCGCCGTCGCCTCCGGAGCATTCGTCATCGGCCTTGCCGCCGGAAGCCACTGCTTTGACGGACATGGCGATCGGCTGCGGGCGCTCGGCGCGCATGTCATCGCCCATAGTTTCGACGAGGTCGCGGCGGCGCTCACCTCGCCCTAAGGAAATCAGCTAGAGCTGGTGCCCGCTTCTTGCACGCTTCGTGTCCAGATAGGCTTCATTGTGCCGATTCGAGGCCGTTTTCAGCGACACCTGCGCGACGACTCTGATCCCCGCGGCCTCGAGCCCCGCCACCTTGCGCGGATTGTTGGTCAGCAGCCTGACCTCCGTTTGGGATAGCTGTTCGAGCATTCGTGCGGCGACGCTGAAGTCGCGCTCGTCGTCGCCGAAGCCGAGGCGAATGTTGGCATCCACCGTGTCGAATCCCTGATCCTGCAGCGAATAAGCGCGGAGCTTGTTGACGAGGCCGATCCCGCGCCCCTCCTGCCGCAGGTAGAGAAGAACGCCCCATCCGGACGCGGCGATGGCCTTCAGCGCGTCGTCGAGCTGAGGCCCGCAGTCGCATTTGAGCGACCCCAGCACGTCTCCGGTCAGGCATTCGCTGTGAAGACGCACCAGCGGCGGCTCCCCGCTTGGTTTGCCGATCACCAACGCGACATGCTCGGCCGAATCGCCTTCGGAGCGGAAGGCGATGATTTCGCCGCGCTCCGCAAATTTTGTCGGAAGCTTGGCACGCGCTGCAATGCGAAGGCTCGCCGCCTGAGAGACTTGGAGGATTTCAGCTGCGGAAAGCCGGACGGCTTGGCCGGCAATCCCTCCAATGAACATGGCTGGGAGAAGCCCAGCAAGCCGTGCAAGTCTCAGTGCCGGCTCGGCATGGTCGAGCGGTGACAAAGGGATAGTCCGGAAGGGTCCCTTGAGCGGCGTCTTCAGGTCGAGCGCCGGATCGGCGAGAGCCGTTGCGCCGTCCAAGCCGATCCATGAAGTTCGAAGGACGCGAACCGGTGCCGTCGGCACGCCGTCGCGCTGATTGGCGAGCTTCAGCGTCGCGGCGCGGTGACCGGAAATCAGAATGTCTGCGGGCCCGGCGGCGTCGAAGGCCGTCAAGGCCGCCTCATCGGCGGTTTCGACGGCGAGGAGGGCCGTACCCTCGATGTCGACAGGCCAGCCGCGCCTCAGCGCGTCCACGGCGCGGGCGACATCACGGGCCTCGTTCAAATGGCGAACTCGGTGACGAGAGGGACATGGTCGGAGGGGCGCTCCCAGTTTCGGCAGGGCTCATGCACCGTGTGACGAACCGCGAGCGCCGCGACATCCTTGGTCGCCCACATGTGGTCGAGCCTGCGTCCTCGGTCGTTCTTGGTCCAGTCGGGCGAGCGATAGCTCCACCAGGTATGGAGGCGGTCTGGCGCCGGAAAGAAGTGCCGCCCCAAATCGACCCAGTCGTTGCTCTGCTGCATCTTGGTCAGCGCTTCGACCTCGATCGGCGTGTGGCTGACGACGTTGATGAGCTGCTTATGGCTCCAGACATCGCATTCCAGCGGCGCCACGTTGAAGTCACCGACCACCACGGTCGGGCAGGCGCACGCCTCCGACCAGCGCGTCATCCGCTCGATGAAGTCGAGCTTTTGCCCGAATTTGGGGTTCAGCTCCCGGTCGGGGATGTCGCCCCCTGCGGGGACGTAGACATTCTCCAGCCGGATCCCGCAGTCCAGCCGCACGCCGCAATGCCTCGCTTCGCCGTTGGCCTGGAAATCGAGCCGATCATCCTCGTGCATCGGCAGCTTGCTGATGATGGCGACACCATGGTGCATCCGTTGTCCGCAAAGCAGAATGTGGTGGTAGCCGAGATCGTGGAACATCGCTTTCGGGAAGTCGCCGTCGATCACCTTGGTTTCCTGCAGGCACAGGATGTCGGGCTGCTCGGTTGCGAGGAAACGCTCGACGATCCCGATGCGCGCGCGCACGGAATTGATGTTCCAGGAGGCGATCTTCAGTGTGGAAGGCATGGAGGGGATGTAGCGACGAGGCCCTCGAATGTCACCGCTGCGCCGGTCTCGCCAACGAAAAGGCCCCCGCTCCGGGGGCGTGGAGCGAGGGCCACCAAGCGTTGTTACGCGAGGTCAACTGCAAGCTCCAGCCGGGCAACAGGGGGAAAACCCAACCGGGTGACTCGCAATTGCAGTCTTCCTTTTAGTGGCCCGTACCTGTCGGGCCGATGAATGGCGTTAACTATTTCAGGGGCTGATCCTAGCCCTTGCGCTTGCGGGGATCGACGAACGTGAACGTGCTGTCCGCGACAGCGACATTGAAGCGCTGGCCCGTCAGCTTGACGGTGGAGCGGTTTCGCTGCGCGTCCACCATCGTCCAACCGGTCAGCATCAAACCGCCGGGTGCGCTCGGCACCTTGGCGAATGCGATACTCATGACCCCGAATTCGGGCCGCTTCGGATCGCGGGCAGTAATGAGCAGCACTTGGCGATCGTTGCGGGCGACCTTGGCGACTTTGGCGAGATCCTGGTTCGGGTTCAGCAGCACCGAAAGCGGCGAATTGCCGATCTTCCAGCTCGAGACTTGCTTCACCTGATAGTCGATCATGTGCAGTGCCCTGCCGTCCCCGACGATCAGCATCGGCACGCCCCGCTGATATTGAAAGCGGACCTTGCCGGGACGCTTCATCGTGAGCGTTCCCGCGAGAGTCTGGCCGTTACGCCCGGTCTGGCTGAAATTGGCAGTCATGGTGTCGACCGCCTTGAGATGCGTGCTCACCTGCGCCAGCGGCGCCGAGGCTTGAGCCGATACCATCGACGGGGCGACGAGAGCTGCAGCCGAGAGCGGCGCAGCAAGAAGAGCGAGCGTTGCAAGACGCTTCATGAGAATATCTCCATGAGTTCAATTCGGGCGGGCTATGGGGGTCGCCCCTTGAATGCCCACTGAACCCCGCGGTTCCCTCCGGTTCATGCTGAAGCAGGAGCGAAGCCCAACCATTTGAATAGAGCCTGATTGAGTTTCCGTGAAGAGTGGCCTGACGCGGCTTTCCTCCCGAAGCCGCTTCCCGATCCAGACCCATTACTTTCGTGAGGTCCCATTCACGCTTTGGGCGGCCGCGAAGTGCTCCCCCCTCAAACAATTGGGACTAGATGGCGTGGCCTTCGGGGTCGATCAGCACTTCCCGGCGTCCGACATGGTCTGGAGCCGAGACCTTCCCTTCCTTCTCCATCCGCTCGATGAGGCGCGCCGCATTGTTGTAGCCGATGCGCAGCTGGCGCTGGATATAACTGGTCGACGCCTTTTGGCTTTCCGCCACAGTCTGGACCGCCTTTCGATACAATTGGCTGTCCGGATCGTCCTCGCCCGTCGGTTGCCCTTCGAACATGTAGCCGCCGTCTTCGGGCTCCTCCGTGACCGCCTGGATATAGTCGGGCGTACCCTGGCCCCGCCAGAATTCGGCGACGGCGCGTACTTCCTCGTCGCTGACGAAGGGGCCGTGCACGCGGGCGATCTGCTTGCCGCCGGGCATGTAGAGCATGTCACCCTTGCCGAGCAGCTGTTCGGCGCCCTGCTCGCCCAAGATGGTGCGGCTGTCGATCTTCGAGGTCACTGAGAAGCTGATGCGCGTCGGCAGGTTCGCCTTGATGACGCCCGTGATGACGTCCACCGACGGGCGCTGCGTCGCCATGATCAGGTGAATGCCGGCCGCTCGCGCCTTTTGCGCAAGTCGCTGGATCAGGAACTCGACTTCCTTGCCGGCCGTCATCATGAGGTCGGCGAGTTCGTCCACCACCACCACGATCTGCGGCAGCGGCTCATATTCCAGCTCCTCCATTTCATATTTGGGCTGGCCCGTCTCCGCGTCGTAGCCCGTCTGCACGCGCCGGCCGAGCGGTTGCCCCTTCGCCTTGGCCTCACGCACCTTGGTGTTGAAGCTCGACAGCTGGCGGACGCCGACGGACGCCATCATCCGGTACCGCTCCTCCATCTGCTCAACCGTCCATTTGAGCGCCCGGATCGCCTTGGCCGGCTCCGTCACCACGGGCGAGAGCAGGTGGGGGATGTCGTCGTAGATGCTCAGCTCGAGCATCTTGGGATCGATCATGATCATTCGGCATTGCTCGGGCGTGAGCCGGTAGAGCAAGGACAGGATCATGCAGTTGAGGCCGACGGACTTACCCGAGCCGGTCGTGCCGGCAACGAGCAGATGCGGCATTGGCGCGAGATCGGCGATGACCGGATCGCCGGCAATGTTCTTGCCCAGGATCAGCGGCAGCGAAGCCACCTGATCCTCGAAAGCTTCGGACGCGACGAGTTCGGAGAGCGTCACCGTCTCGCGTTTAGCGTTCGGAAGCTCGATGCCGATCACGCTCCGCCCCGGAATGGTGGCGACGCGCGCCGACAGCGCCGACATGTTGCGGGCAATATCATCGGCGAGTTGAATGACACGGCTCGCCTTGATGCCGCTCGCCGGCTCGAGCTCATACATGGTGACGACCGGGCCCGGGCGTACTTCCACGATCTCGCCCTTGACCGAAAAGTCTTCGAGCACCGACTCTAGCAGGCGCGCGTTGCGCTCGAGACTGGCCTTGTCGAGCGTGGTGTTGGCGGCCGGCGGGGGTGGAGCGAGGAGGTCGAGCGTCGGCAGCCGGTAAGTGTCGCCAAGCGCGAGAGAGGGTTGCCGCTCGCGCTGCGGGCGCTTGCCCTGGTCGGGTTTCACTCGATCGGCGATGACGGTGGTCCGTGGAGGCTCCGGCGCGGTGATGATCGGAGTGCGGGCGGGGCGCTCGGCGGCCCGTTCACCATCACGGTCCCGATCACGTTCACGCTCACGCTTCTCTTCCGCGGTGGGAACCATATCCGCCACGATGCGCGGCGCGCGTTCGCGGCGTGTGGTCAGCCATGCCCGCTCCTCGGCCCTCAAGCCGAGCCCCAGATACCAAAGAAAGATGCCGGTAAGTGCCGTGAGGCCGACGGCGACGACGCGGAACGGCTCGGCGATGTCCGGCTGGCCGATCGAGAGGATGCCGAACTCGATCAGCTTGGCCAATGACAGGCCGAAGGCGCCGCCCCAGCTTGCCGGCAGGCCGTTCACCGCCTGGCCCGAAAGCAAGGCTGCCGCGGTGCCGATGAAAACGATGCCCAGCACCGTCAGGAACAGCGCCCGCCCCCAGCGGCCGATATCCACGCTTCGCGCGAACCGGAGCCCGAGCACGAAGATCAAAGGCAGCAGCAAGGCCGAGGGCGGACCGAATAGGCTGAGCAGCAGATCCGAGACGAACGCGCCGGGAGCCCCGAGCCAGTTGAGGATCGGTCCGGCCGCGGCCGTGTTGAGCGCCGGGTCCGTTGGCCGGTAGCTGGCCAGCGCGGTCAGCAACAGCAAGGCGCCGACGATCAGCGCCGCGCCCCCGAGCCACGCGCCCGAGCGCCTCGCTCCCCGGCGCAGCCCCTGGCGCCACTGCGCCGCCCGCTCCTGGCCGGCAGAACTCGCTACTGTCGCCATTTCCTGTGCCCCGAATGTTCCCGTTTACCACAATGCCTGTTGGGGGACTCGTCGGTCAAGCGCTTGGCGTTGCAGGCTTGCATCGCTAGATCAGGAAAATGGAGCGTGCGGACGTAATCATTCTCGGCGGAGGCCTGGTCGGCCTCACCCTCGCGGTCGCGCTCGACAAGCACGGGCTTTCCAGCATCGTGGTCGATCCGGTCGACCCCGAAACGACGCTGACGCCGCAATATGATGGTCGCGCCACGGCAGTTTCCAGTTCTTCATGGCGAATGATGGAAGCGATCGGCGTTGCCGACCGGCTGGAAGGGCAGGGCTGTCCGATCACGTCGATCCGGGTCAGCGATGGGCTTGAGCCGGGCGGGCTGCAGTTCGATCCTCCCCAGGGCGACGACCCGCTCGGCATCATGTTCGAGAACCGCCTGCTCCGCAGGGCGCTGCGCGACACCGCCAAGGCTTGCGTGAACGTCAACCTCGTCATGCCAGCCCGACCTGCCGAGGTGGTGCGCGACACGAACGGCGTTCGGGTGGCGCTGGACGACAGTCGCCTTCTCGAGGCTTCGCTGCTGATCGGCGCCGAAGGCCGCCATTCGCCCACCCGCGAGGCAGCCCGCATTCCAGTCGCTCGCTGGAATTACGATCATGCCGCGATCGTGGCGACGGTGACGCACGAGCGGCACCATGAGCATGTCGCGTATGAAATATTCTATCCGACGGGCCCCTTCGCTATCCTGCCGATGCTGCCGGGCACGCGCTCGGCAATCGTCTGGTCGGTGCCGGCAGAGGACAGCACCGCCATGCTGGAGCTTCCGGACCGCGCCATGGCCCACGAGGTCGAAAAGCGCATGGGCGGTTTCCTGGGGCAAGTCGAAATGGCCGGGCCTCGCTCCTTTTACCGCCTCGGCTTTCACCACGCCGTCCAACTCACCGCCCAGCGGCTCGCGCTGGTCGGCGACGCCGGTCACGGCATCCACCCGATCGCCGGCCAGGGGCTGAACCTGGGCTTCCGCGACGCCGCAGCGCTCGCTCAGGTGCTCGTGGAGGGCTCCCGTCTCGGGCTGGACATGGGCGATGCTCAACTTCTGGAACGCTATGCGCGCTGGCGGAGCCTCGACACCTTCATGGTCGCCGCCGCGACCGACGGCCTCACCCGCCTTTACGGAATTCGCGGCCGTGCCGCTTCTGCAGTCCGCCGTTTCGGGATGGGGATGGTGCAGCGCATCGGGCCGGTGAAGGACCGTCTGATGGCGGAAGCCCGCGGCGAGAGCGGCGACATGCCCTTGCTCCTGCGCGGTCTCACAATCTAGTCCGGACCTCCGACAGATATTGGTGGACCGCCGAGACGACCACCGATCCCTCGCCGACACCGGAGGCGACCCGCTTGGTCGAGCCGGAGCGGACATCGCCGACCGCATAGATGCCGAGCTTTTCCGTCGCATAAGGGGAGGGCAAGGCCATCCCTTCGGCGTCGCGGCCGGTGACCACGAAGCCGCCGCGGTCAAGCGCCACGCAACCATCCAGCCAGTCCGTGTTCGGTACAGCGCCGATCATGACGAACATGTTGGAGATCGGCCGCGTTTCGCTCTGGCCGGTGCGGCGGTTCGTCCATGTCACCCGCTCGAGCAGGCGCTCGCCCTCCAGCCCGGTGATTTCGGAATGAGCATGAAGCGTGATCTTGGGCGAGGCGTTGATCCGCCCGATCAGATATTCGGACATGGTCGCCGCCAAACCCTCGCCCCGAACCAGAATGTGTACATGCCCCGCCTGCTGCGCGAGGAACACCGCGGCTTGCCCCGCGGAATTGCCGCCGCCGATCACGGCGACCTCTTCGCCAGCGCACAGGTTGCCCTCGATCCAAGTCGCGGCATAGTGAATGCCCTGTGCCTCGAACTTCTCGTAATTCGGCACCCGCAAGGTCCGATAACGTGCGCCCGTCGCTATCACGATCGCGTGCGTCGAAATCCGCTCACCGCCTTCCAGCTCCAGGCAATAAGGCACGGCCTCGCAATCGATCGCCACGGCCTTTCTCGAAACTGCCAGCTGGGCGCCGAATTTCTGCGCCTGCACTTGCGCCCGTCCCGCCAGCGCTTGGCCCGATATCCCGGTGGGAAAGCCGAGATAGTTTTCGATCCGGGAGCTGGTGCCCGCCTGTCCGCCGGGAGCCATGGCTTCGATCACGATGGTCTGGAGCCCCTCCGAGGCGCCGTACACCGCTGAAGCCAGGCCTGCCGGGCCGGCGCCAATCACCGCAAGATCGTAGACCCTGTCGGGGTCGCGATCTTCCGTCAGGCCGACCGCATCCGCGAGTTCGGGATTGGTCGGGTTGCGAAGCAGGGATTTGCCGGGGAGCACGACCACCGGAAGCTCTTCCGACGTCAGATGAAGGCAGGTGATGAAGCCGCCGGCGTCAGGATCCGCATCGGTGTCCAGCATCTGGTGCGGATAGCCGTTGCGGCTGAGGAAGCGCTGGATCCGAAGCGTGTCGCCGCTGTGGCTCGATCCGATCAGAACCACCCCGCCCTGAGCGTAGCGCATCAGCCCGACCCGCCGCAGGATGAATGCCCGCATGATGATCTCGCCGATGTCCGGCTCCGTTTCCATCATCCGTAGGAAATTCTCGCGCTTCACCCGGATGATGCGGCTGTCGACGCCGGTGCGGCCATCGACGAGGATCTTGCGGCTGTTGAAGAGATCGAGCTCGCCCGTGAACTGCCGCTCTGCATGAACGTGGATGGTCGATTCCGAATGGGTGGTGCCGGAGTTCAGTATCTCGACACTGCCTTCCACCACCACGAAGAAATCGACGCTGCGCTCACCGCGCCGGAACAGATAGGCACCCTTGGGAACTTCCTCCACGGTGCCGAAGCTGCGAATCCGATCGACCTGCGCCTGCGTCAGCTTCGGGAAGGTCTGAGTCTCGCGATTATACGGATCGGTGGCATCATATCCGCCAACCTCCGCTTCATCGGCCGCCATCGAATTCCCTCCCCTCAGCCGAGTTGTCGCGCCTCTTCCACCAGCATGACGGGAACCCCGTTTCGGATCGGAAAGGCCAGACCCGCCGCCTCCGACACCAGCTCCTGCCGCTTTTCATCGTATCGAAGCTTGGTCCGCGTCAGCGGGCACACCAATTTGTCGAGCAGCGCTTGATCGAGGGTCATTGCAAGGTCTCCGGCCCATCCGGCCCGCCGGGAACCATCCGCTGAAACTGCATGAATTGCACGAGCAACTCGGCGCGTTCGGAAAGATTGTGCGCCTCCAGAAGCGCCTGCTTGGAGCCCGTGTCGAGGGGCGCAATCTGGGCAATGCCGTTCACCAGCATCTCGTCGTCGAGCCGCGTCACGGCCTCCCAATCGACCGCATAGCCGAGCGCATCGGCGTAGCGGCGCGACTCCCGCTCGAGGTCGGCGCGCTGCACGCTCGCCAACGGCTCCGGATCGACATCGTCGTGGAAACCGCCGCGATCGGCATCCACCTGCCGATAAGGCGTCATGACGTCGGCTTCCGCAGCAATCCTGATGCGGGCGAGGCCTTCGAGCACGATATTGAAGCGTCCGTCTTCCAACTCCTCGGAGCCGACGATCCGGCCAAGGCATCCGATCTCGAACACCCCGGGCGGTTCGCTTTGGTCTTTTGGCTGCACCATGGCGATAAGCCGATCCCCGGCGAGCGCATCCCTGACCATCGCGCGGTAGCGCGGCTCGAAAATGTGGAGGGGCAATTGCGCACGCGGAAACAGCAGCGCCCCCGCCAGCGGGAAGATCGGCACCCTCAGGAGACCGTTTGCCTCCATCAGGTGAAAAGGATCGCGGAGAGCCGGCGGCGCTGTTGCGAGGCCCAGGGGTCTTCAAGCCCGACGACCTCCAGGAACTGGAGCAGCCGCTTGCGCGCCGCCGAATCGTTCCATTCCCGGTCGCGCCTGATGATTTCGAACAAATGGTCCGAGGCGGCATCACGCTCGCCATTGGCCATCAAGGCGCCCGCAAGGTCGTAACGCGCCTGATGATCGTCCGGATCGGCCGCAACCCGTTGCGCCAGGGCATCCGTCTCCGCATCGGCAGGCACGGCCTGGGCAAGCGCCAGCGCGGACTTGGCGCGGGCCAGCGCGGGATCGGCCGAAAGCTTTTCGGGGAGGGATGCGATCAGGTCGCCCGCCGCCGCCAATTCGCCCGCCGCGACGAGCGACCGGACGAGGCCGGAGACGACTTCCGGATTGTCCGGCGCCATTTCGAGGAGCTGCTGGAAGATCGAGACCGCGCGTGGGGCATCGCCGGTGCCGAGAATCTCCTCGCCCATCGCGATCAACGGCTCGACCTCGGCTTCGAGCTGTTGCGCCTCGCCCTGGATCGGAAGCTGCGTCAGGATCTGGTCGAGGTAGCGCGTCAGCTGACCTTCGGTCCGTGCGGGCGTCAGATCCGCCACGATCTGCCCTTGAAAGACGGCATAAACGGTCGGGATCGACTGCACGCGGAATTGAGCGGCGATCGCCTTGTTCTCGTCGACGTTGATCTTGACGAGCTTGACGCCGCGGCTCGCATAGTCCGCGGCCACTTTCTCCAACACGGGTGTCAGCTGCTTGCACGGGCCGCACCATTCGGCCCAAAAATCGACGATCACGAGCGCGGTCATCGAAGGATCGACGACGTCGCGCTTGAAAGTCTCCAATGCTTCGCGCTCGGCGGCGCTCATGCCCAGGGTCGCCACGTATTTCTTCTCCAGCCGCCTTCGTGCAGGCCCTATGTGGTATCGCCCCCGTGTCTGCCAAGCCCGGCAATTCAGGGGCTTGCCGCCATCGGGGGTGCATGCTAGCAGCCGCCGCCTTACCTCAGCCGGTCGGCGCCACATTCGAAACGTGGCCTCGGCGGCTCAGCTAGTCGAGCGGGCGTAGCTCAGGGGTAGAGCACAACCTTGCCAAGGTTGGGGTCGAGGGTTCGAATCCCTTCGCCCGCTCCAGATTTTCGAAGGAAATGAAGTGGCCAGCTGGGGCGGGAGCCGCGGCCGACAGAAGCGAGCCGTCTTCCTGACGGCTGCCTAGCCAAACGGTGGGTGACCTCGACAAAGGCAAGGCGCGAGCTGAAGCAGCCTGCCCGCTGTCGCGCCTCCTAGAACCTTTTCCGGGGCCGAGATCGGGCCGAGAAGGTCGCGACGAAATCCGAGGGAAACGCTCGGTGGCAGCAGAAAACAGTCATTCGTTGAGAAGCGGGCGGCCATTCTGCCAATCTCCGAATGTCGCCGCGCGGGGCGTATCTCTGCCGAAGGGCAGGTTCGAAAAAGGAATGTCCACTATTTACCGGTAGCAAATGGTATAAAGATATACCATTATCTTTCCGCGTCCGTGTTCCATGCCGCAAGCGGACAGGAGAAAGCCATGCAGCCCGAAACCCCGTTCAACCGTGTTCCGCGGGAACGGCTTGCCCCCGAAATCCAGCCGCTATGGGACCATTCCCTCAGGCTGCACGGGGACACGACCTTCTTCGAAGTGATGGGCAACGCCCCCGAGGCGACCCGGTGGTACATGAACGACTTCTACCAGAAGCTGTTTCAGTCGGGCCGCCTTGCCCCCGCGGTTGTCGAGTTGGTGCGTCTGCGCCTCGCGCATGTTCATGGCTGCGCCTTCTGTAACCGCAGCGACCGGATCGCGGCTCTGGCCGCAGGACTTAGCGAGGCAGAGGTAGACGCCATCGCCGACTATGAGAACGGGCCATACACGGAGCGGCAGAAGGCCGCGCTCGCGCTGGCCGATGTCATGGTGCTTACCAATCCCACGGGTCATGTGTCGAAGGAGCTTTACGGCCGCCTGAAGGAAAGCTTCAGCGATGCCGAGCTGGTCGAACTCGGCCTCATCATGGGGATCCTGGCTGGCGTCGCGAAGTTCATCTTCGCTTATGATCTGGTCGAGAAGGAGGATTACTGCCCCTTCAAGCCGGCGGCAATTGCCTGATGGTCGCGGTTCGCCGGCTTTATGTCGATGGCCCGTTCGGCCAGATGCATTTGCGGAGCGCAGGCGGGCCGGCCGACAAGCCGCCTCTGCTCTGCTTCCACATGAGCCCGATGAGCGGACGGATCTTCGCGAACTTCATCGGTGAGATGGGACGCGACAGGCTGGCCGTGGCCGTCGACACGCCCGGTTTCGGCATGTCCGATACCCCCGCAGAAATGCCCGAGATCGCCGATTACGCGAAGGCGATGGCGGCGGTCATCGACGCCCTGAAGATCGATGGCCCCGTAAACCTGATGGGCTATCATACAGGGTCGCTGATCGCCTGCGACCTTGCCCGTCTGCGGCCGCGGCAGGTCCGCAGGCTGATCCTCGTCTCCGCGCCGATCCTGACCGACGGGGAGCGGACGGAGATGCGGAACCTCTACAAGCCCACGCCGCCCACACTGGACGGCGAGCACCTCATGAAGCGGTGGCGCGGTTATGTGCACCACAATCTGGGCCGGGGCTTGGATCTCGAAGCCGTGGCCGACATGTTTCCGGACGGCCTGCTGGGACGGAACAAGGCTTGGTGGGGGCATCGTGCTGCCTTCAACCACCAGCCGGACATGGGCCTACCGGAAGTAAGGCAGCCGGTGATGATCATCAATCCCGGCGATGACCTGCAGCAGTTCACGCCGCGTGCCAAGGATCTCCTGATCAACGGCCGCATCGTCGACAAGCCTGAATGGGGCCATGGCTTCCTCGACGCATCCACCTGCGATGCGGCGGCATTGGCGCGTGCTTTCCTGGACAGCGCCGATCCGTTCGAGCAGCTTTGAGCCGCATCTTCAAACCCGCGTGGCCGGCAATTTAGGATCGGTCTCTTGAATATGGGTCGAAGTGCAGGGAAGGCGACGGCAGCGCTTGCTCCACCTCCAGAGAACGAGCGGCGTGGCGGAAGGCCCTGCGCCCGCCCAACAGAATCAGGGTCGCCGCGACACCGCACGAGCCAAAGACGGCAGCGAGGGAGAGGGCGATCCCGTCCGGACGAGTGAACACGCGATCGGACATGAAGCCGACGATGAAGTTGCCGGCCGTCAAAGCGACGAGCCCGGACACGATGGTTTGTATGGCCATCACCTGGCCACGCAGCTCGTTGGGCGTGATCTGGGCGACGCCGGAATAGACAGCCGAGATGTTCCAGCTCGTGAAGAAGCTCATCAACCCATAGGCGACAAGCGCGGTGGATGCCGATGGCAGCACGCAGGCGCCGGCGCCGAATATGACGAACGACAGACCCGCCATCGCGGCGACCAGCATCGGCGCGTCGCGATGGCCCCGGTTGTGAAGCCAGGAGATCACCCACCCGCTGCTGATCCCGGAGAGCAGGCTGAATGGCAATCCGACAGCGCCGAGCGTCCATCCGGTGCTTGGCGCGCTCCAATTGTGAGCGCGGATGAACAATGCCGGGAACCAGCCGACGATCGCATAGACGCAGACGAGGTTGAGCACACCGCCGCCGAGCAGCGAACCGTATGCCGCGCGCTGCCGGATCATCAGCTCGAAGACCGGCCGGAGGCTGGGACGCGCGGGCATCTGTGACGCATCTTGCCTCTTCGGCTCCTGCATCGTGAGCATGATTGCTGCAGCGAGCGCCAGGCCGGGTGCGCCGCACATCATCAACACGACCTGCCAAGGCTGCATGGGGCCGAAGAGATCGGGAAAGTCGTTGATCAGGCCTCCCGCCGAGGCAAGGAACAGACCGGTCAGGGTCATGGCTGCAGACCCTCCGAGCGCCGTTCCGGCGACGAACAGCCCATATGCCTTCGGACGCATGGCCGGCGCGAAATAATCGGCAATGAGCGAGCTGGCCACGGGCACCAGCACCGCTTCCCCGGCGCCGACCGCCATGCGGGCGGCAAACAGCTGTTCGAAAGTCTGCGCGAGGCCGCAGGCCATGGTCGCAAGGCTCCAGACCGTCAGGCCGCCGACCAGGATCCACACGCGCCGGGCACGGTCGGCGAGGAGGCCGAAAGGCAGTCCCAAAAGGCTGTAGGCAATGCTGAAAGCCATGCCCTGCAGCAGCCCGAACTGAGTGTCATTGATCCTGAGCGACGCCTGCAGCGGCTGGATCAGCAGGGCGAGCGCCGTGCGGTCAAGGATTGCGAGCGCGTACGCCAACGTCAGCAGCACGACGACGTACCAGGCGTAGCCGGGCCGCGGCCAATCATGGACCGGGCGCGGCGCGGCTGCGTGCTCGTCGATCAGGTTCACCTGCGCACGTCGGCGACCGTGCCGGCGGCGCTTCGTGCCCTCACGAACATGCCGCGGGCATGCGGATCACGATCTTGCCGATCTTGTCCCAGCCCGACGCATAAGCGAGCGCCTCGTTGGCTTCCGCAAAGTCGTAAACACGGTCGATCACCGGCCGGACATCGTGCTGGACCATGCGGTCGATCATGTCGACCAGCATGCGGCGGCTGCCGACCACAATCCCTTTCAGGGTCAGATCGCGGATGATGAGCAGGGGGAGGCGGCGCGGTCCCTCGACAGCTTCTTCCTCGATCCGACTTTCGGATACCGGGCTGGCTCCGACGAACATGATCCGCCCGCCGGAATCGCAGGATTCGAGGCAGCGATCGAGCTCGGCAAGCCCGACATTGTTGATGACCATGTTGGCGCCGCGACCGCCGGTCATCTTCCGTACTTCAAGGTGCCAGTCGGGCGTGTTGCGATAGTTGATGAGGCCATCTGCGCCGAGCTCGCGCAGTCGCTCGAGCTTCTTGTCGCTCGACGAGGTGACGATTACGCGGGCCCCGTGCATCCTGGCAAACTGCAGCGCGAAGACGGAGACGCCGCCGGTTCCGATGGTGACCATCGTCTCCCCCGCCGCGATCTTGCCGGTGGCGACCACCGCCTGCCAGGCGGTCAGTCCTGCGCTCGGCAGCGTGCATGCTTCCTCGAAGCTCAAGCAGCCGGGTATCGGCACCAGCGCATCGGCCGGCACGGCGGCAAGCTCACGCAGGAAGCCATCCCGCGTCTGGCCGAAATCGTCCTCGCGCATTGTCGCGAAGTCCCACGGTCCGTCGAGCCAGCGCCAATAATGCTGCATGGTGACGCGCTCGCCGGGCACTACCTTGGTCACACCCGGCCCGACTTCGAGCACCTCGCCCGCCACATCGCCTAAAGGTATGTGCTCCGGCGGCCGCGGCGGCTTGAAGTTTCCGGTCGACATGATCGCGTAGTCGCGGGCGTTGGGGCTGGTCGCACGAACGCGGATCAAGGCCTCTCCTGGCCCGGCCTGGGGATCCGGCCGGTCGACCAGCCGCACGCGGCGGCTGCTCGCATAATCGCCAACTTCATAAGCTTTCATCGCGCTCTCTCCGAGGACGGAACGGGAGGGTCTGCGGGTCGGATCGCGGCCCGCGTTCAACCGCGTCCGGGAGGAAGCTATAATGTTATATTGCTATGTCAAATCGATATTCGTACCATGGGAGGACGTCATGAGAATCATCGCTCCCCACGGCTCGCCTCTTCACGCGGCGGTCATTGGCGTCGCCGACCTGGATCGATCCTGGGCCTTCTATCGTGACGTGCTCGGGCTGGAGAGCGTCGACGACGGCGTGCTCGAGGGCGAGGATTTCGCCCGGTTCTGGCATCTGCCGGCATCCGCGACGACCCGCTACGCGGCAATGGCCGATCGCGGTTCCGAGGTCGGGCGGATCGTCCTCATGGAGTTTGACGGACAGGCCCGCAAAATCATCCGCGACGTGCCCGACAGCAACGCATTCGGGCTGATGAACGTGAACTTCTACACGGCCGACATCGAGCGGGACGCGAAGCGGATCGGCGAGCTCGGCTATTCCTTCTGGTCCGCTCCCGTCCGCCACCAAATGACTTCGGAAGTCGGCTCCCCCACCGAGGTGATCTTCGATGGCCCCGACAATCTGATCATCAACCTCGTCGAGCTGTCGACTACCGACCCCGGAACTCGGATCGGCGAGATGCGGAACTATGTTCACAACGAACTCGGGCTCAATGCGAAGGGCTTCACGCCGGTGGTCACGAGCCTGCACGCGTCCCCCGACATGGAAGCCGACATCGAATTTTATCGTCAGGCCCTCGGCATGGAGGTCCTGTTCCGCGATACCCTCGGCAGCGCCGATCAAAACCACTTTTCTCGATTTCCAGAAGGAAGCCACACCCGCTGCGCTTTCCTCCAGGGCGGGGACATGTTCGGCAAGATCTGCCTGACCCAGCCGGTCGACTATTCCTGCCCCTCCCTGGCGGAAGCCGCGGTCGCTCCGAACATCGGCTATCTCGCCCAAGCCTTTGTCGTTTCCGATCTCGCGGCCGCGCTGGAGCGTGGTCACGGCGTGGGCGCGACCCGCTATTCGCCGGCGAGCACCGGCTACTTCCCTGGCCTCGGCGAGGTGTCGGCTGCAATCGTCCGCAGCCAGGCAGCGGCGCACTGATTCTGCTGGCGGAGCAGCGTTGATGGCCGACCGCACGATGCGGGCGATGGTCGCGGTGCACCCAGGCGGCGCCGAGGTCCTGCACCTGACGCGGATGCCGGTCCCGGAGCCCGGACCCGGCGAGGTCCGCATCGAGGTTCGCGCCTGCGGCCTCAATCCGCTCGACCTGATGGCGCGTCGGGGAGATGCGCCGTGGATCACCCCGCACTGGCCCATCGTGCTCGGGGTGGAGCACTGCGGTGTCGTGGATGGCGTCGGCGACGGCGTTGATCCAGCGTGGCTCGGACGCCCGGTCACCTCGACGACGGTCATGGGCGGCAACGCCGAATATTCCGCGGTGCCGCTCAGCAGCATCCTGCCTTGCCCCGGGGAGCTCGACCTCAACACCGCTGCTGTATACCGTGGAGCAACGCACACCGCATGGCGTTTGCTCGAGATGTTCGGCCCGCCTGATCGCTCGGGCGGCTGGGTGCTCGTCCACTCGGCAGCGGGGGCAATCGGCGTGGTTCTCACCCAAATTGCCAAGGCGAAGGGCCTGCGCGTGGTCGGAATTGTGGGTAGCGCGGGCAAGGCCGAATGGGCGAGGCAATTTGGCGCCGACCACCTCATCGCCGCGGCAGCGGAAGAGTGGGTCGAGCCGGTGCGCGCGGCGGTCGCCGGCGATCGGATCCAGCTGGCGGTGGATGGGAATGGCGGCCCTGGGGCGCTGATGAACCTCGATGTGTTGGCGCCGCTCGGAACGCTCGTCCTGATCGGCGCGTCGAGTGGGATCCAGGCTCCTCCGATCAGCCCGCGGCAGTTGATTGCCAAATCGATCCGGGTCGCCGGCTTCAGCCTGCCCTTGACCGAAGCGCTGCTGGGCGATGTCGCGCGGGTGGACGCTGAGGTGGTTGCCATGCTCAGCGATGGAAGGGTCCGGATGCCGATCACCCGCGTCGCTGCTCTCGAGGACATCCCCGACCTTCACCGAGCGTTCGAAGCGCGCGCTCTGATGGGTCGTACGCTGATCCGGATCTCGGACTGACGGCCCGGCCCGTCGCCGAGGTCATCGATCGACCACCGCGGCGCTACCCGACCGGGCTTCGAGGTGACGACCACGAGCAGCCTGCATATTTCGGCATCGAGGAGGTGATTGTGCTGGCCGGCAGCTACCGGGGCCACCACTTCGCCTTCGTGGAGACCGGCAACAACCATCCGCCATATAATCTCTGGAGGACGCCGACGGCGACTTCGTGTTCGTGAGGGGCTCGTCGAGGATCCGCTCACCTGGATGCTCAGTCTTGTTGAAGCGCGCCGCTTCTGACGTCACTGCATCATTTCACGGCGCCGGCGAGGAAGTAGCGGCCGGCACATCGGGTCTCCTCGGTGCGGAAGCCATTCCCGACGATCAGGCTCGGGGCGAAGAGCCGGAACATGCGTTCTCGGGCGAAGCCGGCGAGTGCAAATTCCTCTTCCAGTTCCATGGCATAATAGCCATCCATGAAGGGTTCGGCGTTGAAGCGGATGTCCCAGTCGCGCAGCGACTGGGTGTAGGGATCGAGCTCATCGAATTGCGGCGCGTCCGAATGGAACATGATTCCGCCCGCGCGCAGCAGCCGGTGGCATTCCGCGAAGATGTTCCGGGTCGCCTTCGCGCAGGTCTCGTGCAGCAGGATTCGCGAGAAGACGAGGTCGAAGCTCTCGGCCTCGTAGCCGGTCTGCTCCGCATTACGCTGGCTGAACGTCACTTCGAACCCGAGCGCGGAAGCACGCGCCGCGCCGAACGAGAGGCAGGGGGCCGAGACATCGACGCCGATGACTTCCGCGTTCGTGAAGGCTTGCTTGAACGGCAGTAGCGTGTGGCCGACGGTGCAACCGAGTTCAAGGATGCGGCGGGGCGCGAAATCCGGAAAAGCTTCCTTCAGCTTCGCGGCGATGCTGTGGCCGACGTCGTCGACCAGCGGGCCCATGGCGGCGACTCGATGCACGGCAAGCGCACGGTCGTAAACGGCGCCCGCGGCAAAGGGATGATGCCGCGCATGGTCCTCATAGCCCCCTGCCATATTATGCGGCTCGGGCTCAACATAATCGGGGAAGGGCAGCGCCGCATCCAGCTCCAGCATGGCGGGACCGTTGCCCAGCGTGGCCATCCGCGAGGACAATTGCTGCAACTGGCTTTCGACGATCTCATGCGAGGCGTCAAAAGCCTGTCGCTGCGCTTCCGCACGCGCGACGTACCAGGCACGGTTCGGGCCGTACTCTGCCATCGCCGCCGCAATTTCATGGCGGTCCGGCTCTCGGCCGAGAGCCGCGACCAGCCGCGGTCGAACCCTGCCCTCATAATGGGTCCGAAAGCCCGGACGGACCTCCGCCTCGAGGAAGGTCTGCAACTCGCCCCAAAAGGATTCACGAGCACCGTCGCTGGAGCGGGGTTCCAGCATCATGTCATGGGCTGATGCTCTGACTGAGGCCATTTCGGATCAGCCGCGCATCGTGCCAAAGACCCGCTCGATCAAGGCTTTGCGCTTTGTCTTGAACGACGCAGCCACGGCCGGATCCGGACGAAAGTTATCGACATCCTGCGGCCCAAACAGGCCGTGCATTGCGGCGAGGCGCTCGACGATCTCGAGCCGCTCCCGAAGAACGGCGACCTCGGCCGAGAGCGACGTCGCTATCTTCAGGCTGCAATCGGCGACCGTCCCTTCGGGCCGTTGCGGATCCTGCACGTTCATGTGCTCGATTCCTCCCGACATTGCATGCTTTGCACCGGAATTGACATATCATTATGCCATATTACTGTGCGCGGCAACCTGCTTCCGGAAGGAACCCGAATGGCCGACCTAGCCGAACGTTTTCCGGTCCTCGCGCGGGGCAGCGGGCGCTGGAAGGGCGTGTACACCCACCTTGCACCCGATGGCGAGCTTCTGGATCGGCATGAGGTTGAGACACTCTCCGGATTCCCTACTGACCAGAGTGCCGACTTTTCCCTGCGCATCCATAATGTCTGGGAGGATGGCCGGGAGAGCGAGGTGACGCTTCTGGCCGACTATCGCAATGACCGGCTCGAATGGCGCGATCGGCTGGTGGGCTGGATGGACGAGATCGACGACCATACGATCTATCTCAATTTTACCTATGCCAGCGACCCGTCGGTCCGCGTCTGCGAAATGATCCAAGTCAGCCCGGACGGCATGAGCCGCGCTCGGACATGGCACTGGTTCCGCGACGACCGGCTGTTCAAGGTCACCCTCACTCGGGAAAGCCGTATCGGGGCATGACTTGGACGTGGGCCCGCCCTCATATGGGGCGCAAGCCTGGGTCGACCTGCTGCACCCCCGACTAAGCGCGTGGAAGTCAGCGAGACGCGCGCCCAACGCAGAGGAAATCGCTATGCAGCCTTCGGAAACGGACACGCCGGTAATCAATATCCACGGGCCGATCGTCTCGTCGGGGAACCTCGCTGACCATCTGAGACTCTTCGCGGCGTTCGGCATGGAGGAAGTCGGGCGGTGCGATCGATCGCCGGAGGAAACCGCGGCGATTTGGGGCGCCGTGGGTCAAAGCTCGCGAGAGATCACGCTTAATACCCCGGGAACGCCCTTCGGCGCGCGATTGGTCGGCTTCGACCCCGGCTCGAACGTTCAAATTAGACAGCCGTCGCGAGGATCGGACAGCGAGGCGTTGAAGGTGATCGACTTCTACGCGCCGGATCTCGACGCCGCTCGCCAGAAGATCGAGACGGGGGGATTTCTCTTCAAAGACGAGGTCGCCGATTACGAAACCCCGGAAGGCCGGTTCCAGGAGGCGCATCTGTGGGGACCGGACGGCGTGGTGTGCGCGCTGATCACAGGCGATCCGACCTATTTCGAAGATTTCGCGACGGTTCGCGACCGATTGGTCAGTGAGCCGCAGAGCATTTCCGGGCCCGTCCGCGACGAGCAGGTCATCCTCGACTTTCTGAAGCGGGTGTTCGGATTAGGCGTGGTGCATCGCTATGGACTGCATGACGAAAGCTTCCAGGAACTGGTTGGTAGCAGCACCGCAATCCGGCTGAAGGCGTGGAATGTCGGTACGAGGACCGTGGAGCCGTATTTTGGCATCATCAACTACGGCCTGGCCGAGGGATCTCAGACATCCCTCTTCGACGTTGCGCGACCTCCTGCGCGCGGGCTTCTCGGCGCGACCTTGCGGGTTCGCGACGCGACCATGATTGCCGGGAGGGCAGGCGTGCCGGTGATCCGCACGCGCGTCCCAGGCTTCGGCGCCAGCCTGACGGCGACGATCCGCGCTCCCAACGGTGCTTGGTTTCAAGCTATCCAGAGCCTTTCTGAAGCGTGAGGCTGGGGAGGAGTGCGACGCCCGAACCGCAGAACAGCCGGTGCCAAAAAGTATTTGACATAAAGTTATATCAAAATATCATAGTTCCGGGAGCGTTCAAGAAGGGCCATTGAACATGATCAAGACCGGGCTTCTCGTTTCGACCTGCCTCGTTTCCGTCGCGCTGTGCGCCAGTCCGGTGCGGGCGCAAACGGCGCAGGAACCGCCGGAAACCGCTTCTCCGCGCGAGGAAGTCGGAGGCGATCCAGCGGAGTCGCAGCCTAATGTCGGCGCGACGGCCGAGGAGAATCCCGCAGCGCTCAGTGACATCGTCGTGACAGCGCAGCGCCGCACCGAGCGGCTTCAGGATGTGCCGGTTTCCGTCACCGCATTCGGGTCGGCAGCGATCGAGCAGCTGAACCTCAACGATACGCTTCGCACGTCGAAGTTCGTTCCTGGCATGATCTCTCAGCACAACGCCGGCCTTGCGTCCGCCAACGCCTTCTTCCTGCGCGGACTCGGCAATACACAGTCCACCCCGACATTCGACGCGCCGGTCACGACCTATGTCGACGATGTCTACATTGCTCGCCAGAACGCCAACAATTACGCCTTCTTCGACACCGAGCGGGTCGAAGTGCTGCGCGGACCGCAAGGTACTCTGTTCGGCCGCAACACCACGGGCGGCGCGATCAACGTCATCATGCGCAAGCCGTCGCCGACGCCGCGCATGTCGATGGAGGCGACCGCCGGCTCCTTTCGTCGGGCGACGTTCAAGGTGACCGCCGACCGGCCGCTGTCGGAGACGGTGCTGACGAAGATCTCCGGTTTCGGGATCTATGACCGTGGTCATCTGAAGAACATCACGACCGGCGAGCGTCTGAACGGCGAGAAGAGTTACGGTATCCGCGGCGACATCCGCTTTCTCCCGACGGAACGGCTGACCGTCGACCTCTCGACCGACTATACGGTCAACAACAGCACCTATGCTCCCATTCGCCACGTGCCGGCCGCGCCGGGCAGCAACCCCTTTGTCGTGCTGGGCGGCTTGGCCGCGACTCGGCCCATCTTCTACGAGACTGCGTCGGGCTTGCCGAAGGGTCCGTGCGGCGGGCACAACGTCAATCTCCTGACACGGACCGGCAGGGGCAACTGCAACCTGTCGAAGACCTTTGCCGTCAACGCCAATGTCGCCTACGACGCTGCCGGTGGGACGATCAACTATATCTTCGGCTACCGTCGCCTGGACCAGGGCTATGTCGTTTCCTATGACGCGAGCCAGCCGAACCCATTCGCTTCGCTCCTGATCATCGCGGACAACGGCCTTCACAAGCAGCACTCGCACGAACTAAAGTACAATACGGACCTCTTCGGGGACCGGCTCCACCTCGTCACGGGCATCTTCTATCTAAAGGAGAATTCGGACGACCGGCAGACCAACTTCTCGGGCACCGCGGCGTCGACAAGCTTCGTTCCGAACGTGGACCAGCACCTGCTGCACGAGGTCGAGACTGCCGCGATCTACGCTCAGGCCGATCTCGATGTCACCGACGCCCTCACCTTCACCCTCGGCGCCCGCTACACCTGGGAGCATAAGGAGATCGATTATCTGGCTTCGACCGAATTCCCGGGCCTTGGCTATACCACGGCCCAGGCGGTTGCGGCTGGCAACCCGGTCGAGCAAACCAAGAAGAAGATCACTCCTCGCATCGCGGTAAACTATAAAATCACCCCCGACATCATGCTGTTCGCATCGGCGACCAACGGTTTCAAGTCCGGTGGCTGGAACGGCAATGCCGCCTTGCCGGCGAACGCCGTGGTCTTCGGACCCGAGACGACCTGGTCGTATGAAGGCGGCATAAAGTCCGAGCTGTTCAATCGTCGGGTGCGGTTCAACGCCACCGGCTTCTTCGCTCGCACCGAGGGCCTGCAGGTAACTGCAGGTATCGGCACCCCCCCGCGCCAGATCCCGTTCAACGCCGGCACTCTCGAAGTGTACGGCGTGGAAATCGAGAGCAACTTCGTGATCAGCCGCGACCTCAGCATATTCGCCAACCCCGCCATCATGCGCGGCGAATATACGTTCATCGTGCCTGGCGCAGTTGGAATCACGACCGACATCGAGCCGGTACGTATTCCGAAGTTTCAGTTCGCGGGCGGCGTGATCTACGAGACGCCGGTTGCGGCGCTTGGCGGATCGATTGGCGCGACCGCCACCTGGCGGCACAATTCGCCTTACTGGGTCGCGATCCTCAACACGACCACCACGCGGACCGAGGACTTCGTCGATGCGTCGATCAACTACAAGACCGACGACGAGAACACCCAGCTGTCCTTCGAGGTGAGCAACCTCACCAAGGAGAAGACGGTGACGGCGAACTTCCTGTCTCTGTTCGCTGGCGACCCGCGCCGCTTCACGGTTCGGGTGCGGCAAAGGTTCTGAAGAAGACGGGAGCGCCGCCGGTCGCGCGAACGACCCGCCGCTGCGTTCGTCGGCAGATGCGCGTATGGGCGCATCATGGCAGCCGGGCTTGTGCGCCCCGACGTGGCCGCGGGTTGTGGTGGAGACAGGCTATATGAGCGTGGTTGGTACAAGGATGGTCTGCGATGGCAAGACGGCGCGGCAGATCTTTGAGGAGGTGATGGCGAACCCCAGCCGGGCGAAATTCGGGTTTGGGGAGAAGCTGGCAATCGTCAATGTCGACTTCCAGAATGCCTATACCCGTATCGACGAGTTCAAGACCGCCTATGAAACCGATCCCCGGCAAATCGAGCATGTGAATGACATTTCGGCCCTGGCGCGAGCGAAGGGCATGCCGGTCATCTGGACCCACGTCGCCTATGCCGAGGATGCGTCGGATGCCGGCGTCTGGGGAACTCGCACCAACACCCCCGATTCGCTTCAGAACATCAAATATTCCAGCCGTCGGCACGCGTTCGATGAGCGTTGCCACATCGACCCGTCCGACACGGTCTACACCAAGCGGATGCCGTCGGCCTTCCACGAGACGCCGCTGCAGAGCCTGCTTGTCTGGCACAAGGTCGACACGATCGTGGTGACTGGCGGTAGCACCTCCGGATGTGTGCGCGCGACCGCGGTGGATTCGCTGTCGCGCGGCTACCGCACGATCGTGCCGGTCGAGACCTGTGCCGACAAGCACGAGAGCTTCCACTTCGCCAACCTTACGGACCTCCAGCTCAAATATGCGGATGTCGAGCCGGTGCAGGCGGTGATCGACTGGCTCGAGGCGCGCTGATGCAGGAGGGGGCCCCCGATCCCGGTCTGTACGACTTCATTCCCTATCGTAATCGAAAGCCGATCGTTTGGCCTGTGGGCAAGACGGTTGCCGTTTGGGTGTCCCCGAACCTGGAATATTATGAGATCGACCCGCCGCGGAACCCGCACCGGGCGAGCTGGGCCAAGCCGCATCCGGACGTGGTCGGCTACAGTCATCGCGATTACGCAAATCGCGTCGGCCATTGGCGCATGGCGGATGTCATGAGCAAGCATGGCTTTCCAGGCTCGGTGTCGCTCTCGGTGGCGCTGTGCCAGCACCATCCGGAGGTGGTCGCGGACGCCAATTCCCGCGGCTGGGAGTTCTTCAGTCACGGTATTTACAACACCCGTTACAGCTACGGCATGGATGAGGCGCAGGAGCGGGCGATCATTGAGGATTCGATCAGGACCGTCCGCGAGGTGACCGGCCAGACCATTCGCGGCTGGCTGGCCCCTGCGCTCACTCACACGCCCCGCACGCTAGACCTGATCGCCGAATACGGTCTCGACTACACCTGCGACCTGTACCACGACGACCAGCCGATGCCGGTCAAGACCAGCACCGGCGACCTCATCTCCATGCCTTACAGCCTGGAGGTGAACGATCATTATGGGTTCTTCATCTACAACATGAGCCCGCGTGAATATGCCCGGACGCTAATCCGGCAGTTCGAGCGGCTGGCTGATGAGGGCACCGGGACAGTGATGTGTATCCCGCTCCACAGCTACCTGATCGGCCAGCCCCACAGGATCGGTCCGTTCGAGGAGGTTCTTCGTCATATTGCCGCGGACGGGCGGGCATGGATCACACGGGCCGGGGAGATTGCAGACGCCTGGCGGGCCCAGCAGCCGCGCAAGGCGCCCCAGCAATGACGCTCGACCCGACCTATCTGGAATATCCGGCCCGGCGGACCGGCTACGATCACGACCTCTATTCCTATCAGCCGCTCGCGCAGCGCCGGCCGGTCCGATGGCCCGGCGCGCGCAAAGTTGCGACGTGGATCGTCGTCAGCCTGGAATGGTTTCCGATAATCCCGGCCGAAAAGCCCTTCAAGGCGCCCGGGCACATGCAGACGGCCTATCCCGACTACCGCCATTACACCACGCGCGAATATGGCACGCGGGTAGGCTTTTACCGGCTGCTCGAGGCGTTCGGCAGAGTCGGCGCCAAGGTCTCGGTCGCCGCGAACGGC
>JAESFL010000494.1_pt1 | contig 26582 bp, 26 predicted proteins | sample 9269401 | NCBI WGS metagenome assembly JAESFL01 (sample SAMN14506025, study PRJNA617098) | algae metagenome | isolation source: Gloeocapsa sp. UFS-A4-WI-NPMV-4B04 and co-occurring heterotrophs from desert... | place: USA: Utah | collected 2006-10-01 | reverse complement strand
CTGGTCCGTTCGGAACGCCGACCATGACCCTGGACCGAGCCCTGGATTACATCGCCTCAGAGGGCGCTTTCTGGATCCACATCTGATCCTCCCGCACCCTCAAAAATGGCCAAACTCCAGCTAAGAGCGTTGCGGGAAAAGTTTCAGTCGAAGGAGACGGTTATGGTCGGGACCGGCACGGGCGCGATCTTCAGGGAGAGGCTTTCCCCCGCGAACTGTCTGCTTCGGGCCTAGGACGAGACCCGCGGACGGTTTTCGCCCTCGACGGCCGACGCCCATCAGGGCGACGCATCGCACCTTTCACGGTTCATTCGTTAACGAGCAAAGAGCGGACACGGCACCCGCTTGGAGGTTATAGTGGCCCTGAGACGCCGACAACGCCGCGATGGAATATTGGTTGATGTTTAATCTTCTGGTCTCGGGAAACAGTGAATGGTGGGAACCGACCTGCGCCATCGCCACGGCCTGGCCTCACTCCTCCGCTTCGCGCTGCCGGATGTCAGCTCTGGCCGTCGACCCAGGCAGAGGGCAGAGCTGCCTCGCGGGACGCAAAGCGATCGAGGTGGCGTTCGACCGTGCCTTTGAGGGCCGACAGCAACTCCTCGCTACTCGCCGTCAATCGACATTCGCGGCCGCTTTCGCTCACCTGCAGTTCGAGGATGGCGTCACCGGGCCAATCGGCCCCTCTTGTGTTGCGGGAGAAGGTCACCGTGCGCGTCCCGGTTGTGAACGCGACCGGAAAATTGTGGGCCCAGTGCTTGCAGAGCTGTTGCAAGTAGCGGCTGGCGTGAGATGTGGGCACGACGGCCTTGCTGGACACGTTCACAATGGGCACTCCGCGCTTCAGGCTCCGGCTTGCAGCGCCAAACCGGGCCTCGGTTATCGCCGGGCTCGATCCGGCGCTCCGCGACGGTCGCCCGCCCGACCTTCGCGGCGCGCACCGGCTCCGGATCATGAGCCTTGTACCGAATATGGCCTCACACCCTTCCTGAGGCGGCCAGCGTGGGATCGACCTGAAGGCCGCCGCGGCACGGCGGAGGCCACTCACTGCTTCGGGATCCCGGCTTTCTCGATCACAGCACGCCACTTCTCGATATCGCTCCGCAGGCGCTCCGAGAGGTCGGCCGGCGTCTCGCTCCTGGCTTCAATGCCGAGATCGAGGAGGCGAGCCTTCACGTCCGGTGCGGCGAGCACCTCCTTGAGAGCGCTGTTGAGCGTGTCTATCACCGGCTGCGGCGTGCCCTTCAGCGCAAAGAGCGCGTTCCAGGATGTCACGTCGAAGCCGGCGATCCCTGTTTCACGCACCGTTGGCACATCCGGGAGAGCCGCGGACCGGTTGGGACCCGAGGTCGCGATCGCACGAACACGCTTGCCTTCGATACCGGACTTCACAGCCGCATAGGTGTCGATCAACAAATTCGAGTCGTTGCGGATGACGGAGACCAGCGCGTCCGGGGTTGTCCGAAAAGGCACGTGAACGAGATCGACACCCGCCTCACCCTTGAACAGAACGGAGGAGAGATGCTGGCTGCTCCCGACGGCGATGGTAGCGACGTTGAGGCTCCCCGGCTTCTCCTTGGCGCGCTGAATGAGATCCCGTAGCGACTTGAACTCCGAGTCTGCGTTCACCACGAATAGGAAGTCGAAGGTCCCCAATGTCGAGATCGGCACGAAGTCATTTTGAGGATCGAACGGCAGGTTGGCGAACAACGGCACGCTGATGGCCGTGCCGTTGGTCAGCATCGTCAGGGTATGCCCGTCGGGAGCGCTGCTTGCTGCAGCGCGCGCGGCCGCAACTCCGCCGGCGCTGGGCATGTTCTCGACGACGAAGCGCTGACTGAGCTTCTCGCTGAGCTTCTCGGAAACGATGCGAATGGTGATGTCGGCCACGCCGCCCGCCGCGAAGGGTACGATCACGCGGACGGGGCGGCTTGGGTAGGATTGAGCGCTCGCCCCGGCCAGGGGAGCAATACCGAATGCGAAGCTTAAGCCCAAGAGCATCAGTCGGCGCGTCAGGTGGCTTATCATGATGAACGTCCTTTCTGGTTTCTGTCGAGCTCGGTGACGATCAATCCGCAAAGCCGAAGAGGCGCGCTGGATTGTCGACGAGGAGCTTCTGGCGCGTCATAGGATCAGACGCGTAGAGGGGCACAAGTTCGACGAGGTCGCCGTCGTCGGGCATGATGGGGACGTTGGGATGCGGCCAGTCGGTTCCCCAGAGCACGCGGTCCGGTGCGGCTTCGACCAATGCTCGACCGAACGGCGCCACGTCGTGAAACGGCGGCCCTTCGCGGGTGATACGCTCCGGGCATGTGACTTTGACCCAGCACTTCTCGTCGCTGCGAACCAGGTCCAGAAGGTTCCGGAACGCAGGCTGATCGACCCCCAGGGCCGCGTCTACGACACCCATGTGATCGAGCACATAGGGGATCGGCAGCGTTGTCAGCCTGTCCCGCATCTCTGGGATAAGGGTCGCGGGCAGATAGAGGTCCACATGCCAGCCGAGCGGCGCGATCCGCTCGACGATGAGGTTGAACGCTCCCATGTCGGGCATCTGCCCAAGCCGCGGCAGGAACGTGAAGCGGCAACCTGTAATGCCTGCCGCCGCGAGATCGGCGAGATCCTGGTCTGAGAAGCTCTCGTCGACATTAGCAACACCTTTGTAGCGGCCGTTGCTCTGAGCAATCGCGTCGGTGACCACACGGTTGTCGCGTCCGTGCGGGGTCGCGTTGACGATGACCGCCCGCCCGACGCCCAGCCGCGCGTGGAGCGACTCAAACATCGAAAGCGGCGCATCGGGCGGCGTGTAGGGCCGCTCGGGAACGTAAGGGTAGAGGTGGTTCGGTCCGAAGATGTGGCAATGCGTGTCGCATGTCTTTGGAGGCAGGCGGAACGCTGGAACATGTGGATCGGGATGGGGCGGGGCAATCGTCGGGGCGGGATTCACGGAACGCTCACCTTGGCCGCTGAATTGATGCTGATGCTCATTGCCCTCGCCCATTGCAGGAGCGCGGCTCCTGAACCCGGGTCCACAGCCGTCGCCTGAGGATGTCCCTCTTCCCGGGACAGTACGGTGTGCGGTACGTCATGTCCTATAGGACTGACCCATTCGATATAACCCAAGAGTGATAGCAGGACTGTTCCGCCCGCGGCTGCAACATCGAGTGTGGCATCGCGAGCCCTACCCTCGACTCGAACGCTGCGCCGTGGGTCCGAAGCGCAGTCGTATCGCCAAGATCAGCCGCCGGTACCCCTCTGATCATTCGGTTGGCACCGGCAGAGATGGCGCTCATTCGGCGGCTTCAGACCTGTCCGTCCGCCACGGATCCAGTCCATTCACCGCGTCGAGCAGCGGGCCGAGGCCTTCGGGTAAACGGCCGCCGCATCGCTGCTTCAGACCTGTGTGCCCCATCGTGTCCTGGTGCTCGATGGCCGCAGTCGCCATCAGGGGAGCGATACCGAGCTCCTCCACGGTTTTAACCACTTCCCGCATCTCGGCGGCCCGGCGGATGCCGTGGGTTATCATGCGTTCGAGGTTGTACTCGCCCATGGCCGCCCAGCTCAGGCCTGGGAAGCTCTGTTGAAGCGATGCAACCACATCTGCGTCAACGCCGGCCCGGCGTGCCGCCAAGAAGCATTCCATGCTGAGCGCCTCCAGTCCTTTCACCATGATGCTTCGGCACATCTTGACCGCCGAGGCCGGGCCGACGGTTTCCGAGAAGATCGTTGCGTTGAGCCCCAACTTCTGAGCGATCGTCAAAAAGACGGCCGCGTGAGCGCCGCCCAGGAGTATGGGCGTGCCAAGCCGTTTGGGATGGACGGGGGACATGACGGCTGCCTCGACATAACGTCCATGCCCAGCTTCGATGATCGCCGATGCATGCCGCTTTGTGCCGGGCGCCACGGAGTTCAGGTCGAAGAAGAATGCCCCTGATCGCAGGTGCTGGGTGACCGAAGAGGCAGCGGCGAGGGCAGAGCTCGCAGTGACGGCGCTGATGACCAATTGCGCCTCGGCCACGGCCTCGGCTGCCGATGCAGCAGCTGCGATGCCGAGAGCTTGCGCGGCCCTGGTCGGGGCGCTGTCGCTATCCTCAAGAGCGATGTCGAACGCCGCAATGTGCAGACCGCGTGATGCACCTAGTTCCTGGGCCAGCATCTGGCCCACCTCCCCAAAACCGATGAGGGCGATGCGGCTGAGGGGAATGGGAGCTGGACTCGACATGGCGGGATCCTCGAAGATGTGGCCAAGTAGGCGTTCAACCAATCTACACTCTCGGGCAAGCAGCCGTCCTATCCGTTCTGTAGCTATCGCTCGCGCGCAGGAACTCCACCCCAGATTTCGGGCGTTGCGTCGAACAAGCCTGTGGTGCGCGCCGACGCCAGATACTCCCGCAGGCTGGATTCGAGCACCTTGAGGCCTGGCGAACGCGCGCAGTGCCGCAGCGTGATCAGGCCCGCAGGTCTCGGCAGTGTGTGGATGTCCACGGGCACGACACGAATGGTTCCTCGCAGCAGGTCTCCCGCCATCGTCAGTCGCGAAAGAATGGCGAGCACGTCGCCCGAGAGGATCAGCTCGCGGATGAACGACAACGATGAGGCGCGCAGCAACGGCTTCCGCGGCCGATCGCCAAATGAGGTGAGAACCTGATCCACTTCCTGCCTCATGCGCTGCACCAGCGACGGAAGCACCAGATCAAACTCCGCGGGCGCCCCCGAACAATCCGTGTTCAGGTCAAGAATGGGGTGTCCCGCACGCGCCGGTATGGGGATCGGCTCTTCGTAGAGGACCTCCCGCTGAGTCGTCAGGCGTAATAGGGGGTACAACCGCCCCACGATCACGTCGAGACCGCCACTTTGCAGAACTGGCAGGAGGTCGTGCGTGCGGCCTTTCATGACTTTGACGCCAAGGCGCGGGTGACGCACGCGCAGGCGAGCGAGTGTGGCAGGCAGGATGCCGGCCGCAGCCGTTGGCAGAGCGCCGAACACAACGGTACCCGCTGATTGCTGCGCAACCTGGACGAGATCATCACCGATGCGGTTCAATTCAGCGAGTACGGTCCTCGCTCGTATGAGGATCGCCTGGCCATAGGCATTCGGCACAACGCCACGGGACACACGACCGAAAATGCGGACGCCGAGACCAGCCTTGATCTCTTGCAGCGTTTTCGACAACGCAGGTTGGCTGATGCCGAGTGTCTGTGAAGCCGCCAACAAGCTGCGCTGATCTGCGATAGCGACGATCACTTGGAGCTGGCGGATGCGCAGGCGCTCTGTCAAAGCCGACTGGCGCCTCACGATATCGGTTGAAGCGTTCACGTGCATGGAACGCCCAGAACGACAGCTGACGCGTGAGGATGCCCGATCATTGTGGCCACCTTGTCCTTCGGTCTGGCGGGCCGGCATCTCACAAGCAGGCCGCTGCGCTACGCAGGCTCCATCCCATATCGCCGTTTCAGTGTAGCGACCTCGGGCGACGCCAGATAGACCGCCAAGGCACGCGCGTTCTCGGGCTGAGCGGACGCCTGCGCTAGGCCAACCGTGAAGACCGTCAGAGCTTGGATCTCAGGCGGAAGCGGGCCGACGATATCGACGCCGGGCATGTGGAGAAGCTCACTGAGCTGCTGAAACCCGAGGTCGGCCTCCCCTCGTGCAAGGAACGAACCGACCGGAACACCCGCCGGCGCCTGGATTGCACGGTCCGATAGGACGTCGGCCATATTCCAGCGTTGCAACAGCTGGACCACATGGTCGCCGCTCGGGCCGGTGGAGTAGCAGATCCTGTGAGCTTTGAGGATTGCTTGCCTCACGGCGTCCGCGTGGCTCAGATCGGGCTGCTGAGCTCCAGACGGAACTGCGACTGCGATCCCGGATTTGGCGAAGCCCATTCGGCTTCCTGGAACGAGATGGCCCTCGGTTTCCAGCCGCTCCATCACCCCCGACGCCAGGACGACGAGATCGACCTGCTCGCCGGCGCGAACCAACTGGGCCGCTTCGACCCCACCGACCGATCGGATCGTGGCGGCCTGTCCGGTCCGTTGCTCGTACGCTTCCACGAGGTCCGCCAGGATTTGCCGCGTCGCCATCGACGAGAGGCCTGTGATCGCGATTGTCATCTCTGGATCCAATGCTGATTCCGCACGAGCATCAACCGCCGCTGGGTCCGGTCCCGCCATTGGCCTGACGCCGCAGCCGCCGCCCGGTTCGGCCTCGCCATTTGTTCGACGCCGCAGCCGGGACAAAGACCGGTTGAAGGCGAATCATTGGCTGGCGGGGGTCCCTGACGGACTTGCCGCCTGGGCGACCACGGACGTCCTCCGCACATGCATAAGTTGGTGGCGTCGTCCACCTTTGCCACAAGGCCGTCGCGGGGGCGCCCAATCCTGGACTGTTTACATGAGGTTCGTCGCTTTTCCACTGCGCCGGATCTCTTGTGGGGGCGTTCCGTGAGTATGAAAGCTCTCGATGGTCTTGAGACCCCAAGCCTGACCCCTCTTTCGCTCCGTTTCGGTCCAGGTCACCGTCTGCCAATCAGGATCGAGGATCAGGCGTGCACCAGCATTGGCGATTTCGACGCGGTTTCCGGCTGGCTCGTAGACATACAGAAAGAATGTTTGCTGGACGGCATGCTTGTGGGGCCCGGTTTCGATGAACACGCCGTTCTCAAGACAGACATCGGCGGCTTGCAGCACGTGCTCGCGCTGATCGACCGCGTAAGTGATATGGTGAAAGCGCCCGCGCGAGGGTGTGTGGTCACGCGTGTAAGCGATGTCGTAGCTCTTATTGTTGACCGTGAACCAGCACCCGGCGACCTCGTCGGAATCGAGGACGATCTGTTCGGTGATCCGGCTTCCCAGTGCCTTCGGCATAAAGTCGCGGATTACGGCGACGTCCTGGGCCAGGAGGTTCAAATGATCGAGGCGGCGCACGGCGCAACCGCGGCCGTGGTTGCGCTGAGCTTGGTTCTTCAGGGCCGGCTTCTCCGCCTCCGGCGCAGCGTACTTCTCGGTCTCGAAGTAGAGTTCAAAGATATGGTCATCAGGATCACGGAACCGGTAGGCGCGGCCGTGCCCGAGATCACCGTCGACCCACCCGATCCCCAACCCCATGGTTTCGATGGCAGAGGCACGGCGCAGCAAGGCCTGCTCGCTGGACGTCCGGTAACCAACATGCCCAATGCCGGTGGTGTGGGACGCCGTGAGCTTCAGCGTGTGGAACTCGTAGTCGTCCCAAGCCCGCAGATACACCGAACCATCCTGGCGTCCGCTCTCCGCCAAGCCGATGATATTGACGAAGAAGTTAAGGCTTGCCTCCGGCTTGCTCGTGAACAGCTCCACGTGACCCAGATGGGCGACATCATAGTTCGGTTCGGCGTTCATGTTAGTGTCCCTCCCCGCCCGCTCGGCTCAAACGCGCAAGCCTCTGGCAATCACGATTAGATTTAACAGGCTCGCGCCGTCCGTCTTCGCGATCCGGCCAGAGGTCAATCGTCGTCGCGGTACATGAGACCAGCCTTCGCGAGCCCCTCGCGCATGCCGTACATGTCCAATCCCAGTTCCCCGGAGGCCAGGCGCCGGCGCTTGTCCGCTTCATTGGCCTCGCGCACCTGCGCGGCGACAGCCACTTGAGCGGCTTCGAGTCGTGGAACCACCACAACGCCGTCGTCGTCTGCAACGATCACGTCGCCCGGGTTGACGTGGGCACCGGCGCAGACCACAGGCACGTTGACGGATCCAAGCGTCGCTTTCACCGTCCCCTTCGCTGAGATTGCGCGCGACCACACCGGAAATCCCATTTCCGTCAGATCACGCACGTCCCGTACGCCGGCATCGATCACGAGGCCAACGCCCCCACGCGCTCTCAGCGAGGTCGCGAGAAGGTCGCCGAACATGCCGTCAGTGTTGTCGGTCGTGCACGCCACCACGAGCACGTCGCCCGGAATGATCTGCTCGATGGCCACATGGATCATCCAGTTGTCGCCGGGCTGGGTCAGCACTGTAACGGCGCAGCCTGCGATCAGAGCGCCAGGATAGATCGGACGCATGTAGGGCTTCATCAGCCCTGTCCTGCCCATGGCTTCGTGCGCTGTCGAAACCCCATGCTTGCCGAGGGCGGCAACCGCCTCGGCTTCAGCCCGCTTCTTGGTGCGAACGACGACGTTGGTCATGCCAGCACCTCCAGGGCTTCGGGGAACAGGCGCTGATACGCCTCGCCGTAGGTCATCGCCTTGCCCGAGTTGCGCCCGCCCTGCATGCCGCGGTTCAGCGCCACGCGGGTATAGTACTCCCAGAGGTGCTTTTGGGCCGCCAGAATCTCAAATGCCCTGCGTTTCGTCTCCCACACCTCGTCGATGTTGAGGATGACGTTCGGCTTGAATTCGCACTGCTCGGGCTGATGCGGCTCGAACAGGAAGACGGGAGGGGCACTGTAGGTGAGATTTGGGCTCGGCTTGTGGCCCGCTGCCTGAGCGATGATGCGAGCTTCCTGCGCGAAGCGCGCGGCTTCCGGATGATCGACGTTGTAGGGGTCTTGCAGGGAGTGGGTGAGAACGAAGGAGGGCTTCAGCTCGCGATAGATGTCGACGAGCCGATCGAGCATTTCAGGTGTCGTGCGCAGCGGATAATCGCCCGCGTCGAAGAAGTCGATCTCGGCGCCGAGGGTCTCCGCCGCCTGTTCCGCCTCCTCACGCCGCTGACGCTTCACCTCGTCGAGGGAAATGTCCCCCTTCTTCCACGCCCATTGGCTCTCGCCCCGCTCCCCATAGGAGAGACAAACGATCTTTACCCGAACGCCCCTGCGAACGTGGAGGGCAATGGCACCGCCTGCCCGCCAGACGAAATCGCCCGGATGCGCAGTCACCACAAGGCCGGTCTTCAAGCTTTCAGACATAATCTCTTCTCGTTAAAGGGATCCGAAACGGATTGCGGTCGCGCGTCGCTCCAGGGCCATGGGATAGGCCGACGAGGGGAAGCCGAGGGATTTCACGGGCGTCACGTGTCATCTGGGATCATCTTGCTTAGGCACCTACCGCGCCGGTGGCCCCATGTCGTATAGGAGTGAGGGGATTATCAATAACCATCCAGCTATACTGACCCACGTTCGGCCCCGAGCGCCCTTTTGTCCGCTCAGCAGCGCGACCACGGCCCAGCCGAACGGCGCTTTCAAGGGACCGGGACAGATCCCGTTCGGTTTCGGTCACGCGACCGATCGGGCGGCTTGCCGGTCGGCGCCACCCCAGACCTCCTCGGCAAGCTCGACTATCATTCTGAGCTTCGCCCATTGCTCGTCCTCGGCAAGGGTGTTGCCCTCCTCCGTCGATGCGAAGCCGCATTGGGGCGAAAGGCAAAGTTGGTCGAGACTGACGTACTTCGTCGCCTCATCGATCCGGCGCTTGACGTCGTCCTTCGGCTCGAGAACGCCGGTTTTCGACGTCACCAGGCCGAGCACGACCGTCTTGCCCTTGGGCAGGAAGCGCAGGGGCTCGAAGCCCCCCGCACGATCCGTGTCCCATTCCATGAAGTAGCCATCGACCGGCATGGTGTTGAACAGGGTCTCGGCGACCGGCTCGTAGCCGCCCGACGCGATGAAAGTGGAGCGGAAGTTGCCACGGCACAGATGCATCGAGATGGTCAGGTCCGACGGCTTGTCCTTCAGGGCCTCGCGAACCATGCCTGCATAGATGTCCGGCTGCTTCTCGGGATCGTCGCCCCGTTGGCGCAACATCTCGCGCTGATCGGGATCACAGAGATAGGCAAACGAGATGTCGTCGAGCTGCAGATACCGGCAGCCCGCATCGTAGAACGTATGGACGGCTTGGTGGTAGGCCCCGCCTACATCCGCATAGAACGCGTCCATCTCAGGATAGACGCCCATGTTCATCATCTTCCGGCCGCCCCGGTAGTGGAGCATGCTGGGGCCCGGAACTGTCATCTTCGGCACCCGACTAGTGTTCTCCTTCACGAAACGAAAATGCTCAATCATCGGGTGATCTGTGAACTTAACCTTCCCGGTGATGCGTAGGGCCTTCGAGATACCGACCCCGCCCTTGAAGTTCATGCCGGAATCTGCCTCGATCGACGTGACGCCCTCGAGATGCTCCAGGAAATCGAAATGCCAGAAGGCCCGGCGGAACTCGCCGTCCGTGACCGCCTGCAGCCCGATATCCTCCTGGCGTTTGATGAGCTTGCGGATTTCCTCGTCCTCGACATCCTTCAAGGCCGTATCCGAGATCTCGCCGCGATGGTGCTTGTCGCGCGCCTCCTTCAAAGGTGCGGTGCGCAGGAGGCTGCCGACCATATCGGCTCTGAAGGGCGGGTTGGTAAGCTGCATGGGTCTGATCCTCCCGGTTGGGTCTAGTGTGATGCGACGGGTCCAGGCTTCTTCTTGGCCGTGACGCCGAGGTGGTGTTCGAGGGGCGCCGGGTCCTCGATCAGCGAGCGGCTCGTGCTCGCGTGCACGATCGTGCCGCGGTCGAGAATGACGGCGCTGTCGGTTACGCCCAGGATCTTCTGCGCATGCTGCTCAACCACGATGGCCGATAGGCCCTCGTCCCGGATGATCCGCTTCAGGGCTGCGAGCAGTTCCTCGATGATGATGGGGGCAAGCCCCTCCGTCGGCTCGTCGAGCAGCATGAGTCTGGGGTTGAGCACCAGGGCGCGTGCAACCGCGAGCATCTGCTGCTCGCCGCCGGAGAGCTGATTGCCGAGATTGGCGCGGCGCTCCTTGAGGCGTGGGAACATCTCGTAGGCGCGCGCCACCGTCCAGGAGCCGGGCCGCGCCACCGCCGTGAGGTTCTCCTCAACGGTCAGCGACTTGAAGATGTTGCGCTCCTGCGGCACCCAGCCGATCCCCGCAAGCGCGCGGGTGTCGGCGCGTGCCTTGGTGAGATCCTCGCCTGACAGCATGATCGTGCCGCCCCGATGGCGGGTGACGCCGATGATGGTATTGAGAAGCGTCGTCTTGCCCGTGCCGTTGCGGCCGAGCACGGCGAGTGACTCGCCGAGTCGGACGCGCAGGTCGATGTTGGAGATGACGACTGCGTCGCCGTAGCCGGCGGAGACTTGGCGGAGCGCCAGAAGATCACTCATCGACGCTCTCCCCGAGATAGACCGCGCGGACGCGAGGATCGGTGGAGACCTCCTCGACGCTGCCCTCTGTGAACAGGGCGCCGTTGACGAGAACCGAGATCCGGTCGGCGAAGCTGAACACGACGTCCATGTCATGCTCGATGAGGAGCACCGACACGTCCCTCGGCAGAGCCGCGATAGTGGCGAGGAGTTCGTGCCGCTCGGCCTCGGGCACGCCGGCCGCGGGCTCATCGAGGAGCAGCACCCGCGGCTGGCACGCGATGGCGACCGCAATTTCGAGGAGGCGCTGCTTGCCATAAGGGAGGTTCGACGTGCGCTCGTCGAGCACGTCCGTGAGGCGGAATCGCTCGGCGATTTCGACGATCTCGTCGACGATGGCGCGCTTGGAACCGATGACGCGCCACCAGTCGCGCCCTCCACCCATGCGCTCGGACACCGCAAGCCCAAGAGTTTCGAGCGGAGACATAGCGGGAAAGAGTTGATTGATCTGGAAGGTGCGTGCGAGGCCTCGCTTGACCCGCAGCTCCGGGCGCAACCCCGTGACCTCCTCGCCCTCGAGGAAGATCTGGCCGGCGCTCGGCGGGATCACGCCGGTGAGGAGGTTGATGAAAGTCGTCTTGCCGGCGCCGTTCGGCCCAATCAGAGCGTGACGAGCGCCGGCTTCGAGGCGGAAGGAGACGTTGTCGGTCGCCGTGAGGCCGCCGAACTGTTTCACGAGGCCCCTCGTTTGGAGAGCGAGCGCCACCTCAGACCTCCCCGACCGACGTGGTGGTGGGCACAGGTCTCGCGCGGCCCGTGTACCGGCCGAGGCTGCGCCGGAACAGGACTGCGACCCGCTCGGTCAGACGCTCCCGCCCGGCCAGCACGATGACGACGAGGATGAGGCCGATCCAGAACTGCCAATATTGTGGGGTCAGGTCGGCGAGCACATCCTGCAGGACCTTGAACACCACGGCGCCGATGAGGCCGCCATAGAGATAGCCGACGCCCCCGATGACGAGCACGAGCATGACGTCGGCCGAGCGATGGAAGGCGAGCACGTCGAGCGATACGAACTGAGTGGTCTGAGCGAGGAGCGCGCCCGCAACCCCGGCATAGGCCGCCGAGACCATGTAGATGGAGACGAGGCGGCGGTTCACCGGAATGCCGATGGCCCGCGCGCGCAATGGATTGTCTCGGATGGAGCGGAGCGACAAGCCGAAGGGCGAGACGACGATGCGTCGCGCGAGCACGAACAGCAGGAAGGTCACGACTAGGCTGTAAGTGTAGGCCGTCGTGCCGAAGATATCGAACTCGAAGAGGCCGAGGATCGGGCCCATCGAGATGCCCTGTAGCCCGTCGGCGCCGCCGGTGACCCAGGAGGCCTGGTTCGCGACCTCCCCGAGCACGAGGGCGACGCCGAGCGTCACCATCAGCCGCGTGAGGTCCGCACCGCGCAGTACCAGGAAGCTTGTCACGAAGCCAACAGCCGCCGCCGCGAGCGCGGCGATGCCGAGGCCGAGCAGCGGGTCACCCCAGCCGTTCTTCGCCAGGAGGCCGGCCACATAGGCACCGAACCCAAAGAAGGCTGCATGGCCGAGGGACACGATCCCCGCATAGCCGAGGATGAGGTCGAGCGAGATGGCGAAGAGGCCGATGATCGCGATCTCGTTCAGGATGAGATGGCGTTCGGGCAAAACGAATATGGTGGCGGCAGCGATAAGCCAGAAGAGGATCTCGAGGATGCCCCAGCGACCGCGCCGGCTAAGGCCTTTCCAAACATCGTCGACGCTGTGCGTCACGCTTGTTCCACCTCCGTCAGCGCGCATGGTCGCTGAGGCCTGGTTGCCGAACGGCCAACAGAGGATTGTTAGGTTTGCAGCACATCAAGCATCCTTCCTTTATGTCAGCGGGCACGGGCGAAGAGCCCCTGCGGGCGAAGGACGAGAACCACGATCATGAGGGTGTAGATCACGAAGGCGCCGACGCTCGGCACGTAGTACTTGCCGGCAACGTCCGCGATTCCGAGGAGCAGGGAGGCCAGAAACGGCCCGGTGATGCTGGTCGTCCCGCCGACCGTCACGACGATCAGAAAGTAGATCATGAACTTCAGCGGGAAGGTCGGATCGAGGCCGAGGATTTCGGCCCCGAGCGCTCCGCCGAGGCCCGCGAGACCCGATCCTACCGCGAAGGTCGTCGCAAAAATCACGCTCACGTTGATGCCGAGGCCGCGGGCCACCCGCGGATCGTCGACAGCGGCTCGCAGGCGGCTGCCGAACCGCGTTCTGGTGAGGATCAGTTGGAGCGCCACGACGAGCACGCCGCAGACCACGATGATGAAGCTTCGGTAGAGCCCGACCTGAACACCGAGCACATCGACGCGGCCCTGCAGCCATGCAGGAAGCTGGACGATCTGTTGCTGCGAGCCCATGGTGTAGTCGATCGCCGCCACCGCCATGAAGACGAGGCCGATCGAGAACAGAACCTGGTCGAGATGGCTGCGGTTGTAGAGGCGCTTGTAGAGCGTCCGCTCCAGGACAAGGCCGATGATCGCCGGGCCGATGAAGGCGAGCGGCAGGGTTGCGAGGAAGGGCACGCCCCAGCGGTTCATGAGCACCGCCGTGATGTAGCCGCCCGCCATCGCGAAAGCGCCGTGGGCGAGATTGACGAAGTTCATCAGGCCGAGCGTCACGGCAAGCCCGCAAGCCAGCACGAACAGCAGCATGCCGTAGGCGACGCCGTCGAACAGGATGGTGAGCACCGCGCCCTCCAGATTCGGTTGAGGAGGCGCCGCTGCCGGAGCGGCGCCTCCGCTTCGCTCGGCTTACTGCGATTTCGCGGCTTTCACCGGGTCCTTGACGTTCGGGATGGTGGCAAACTCCACATTGTAGAGCTCTCCGTTCACCCGCTCGACCTTGCGCACATAGATGTTCTGCACGATGTCGCGCGTCTGCGCGTCTATCGACACCGGCCCGCGTGGGCTCGTCCAACTCATGCCCTTCATGGCATTCACCAGCGCCTCGCCACCCTGGCCGTTCGTCTTCTTCAGGCCCTCATAGATGAGGTGCATGCCGTCATAGCCACCCACCGCCATGAAGTTCGGGCGCATGTTGTTGTTGGCCTTCTTGAATGCCTCCACGAACGCCTTGTTCTCCGGGCTGTCGTGCGCAGCCGAGTAGTGGTGGCTTGTGATGGCCCCCAGCGCCACATCGCCCATGCCGTTGAGGATGTCGTCATCGGTTACGTCGCCAGGGCCGATGAGCTTCACGCCGCTCTTGTCGAGACCGCGCTCCACGAACTGCTTCATGAACTGCGCGCCCACGCCCGAAGGCACGAAGACGAAGAGCGCGTCGGGCTTGGCGTCGGCTACCTTCTGGAGGAATGGCGAGAAGTCCGGGTTCGCAAGCGGAACACGCAGGTTCTCGACCTGCCCGCCCGCCTTGGTGAAGGCCCCTGTAAAGGCCTTCTCGGCATCAATGCCAGGCCCGTAGTCGGAGACCAGCGTCACAACTTTCTTCATGCCATTCTTGGCCGCCCAATCCGCCATCGGCTCGGTAGCCTGCGGCAGGGTGAAGCTCGTGCGGACGATATAGGGTGATGCCTCCGTGATCGTCGCCGTCGCCGCGGCCATCACGACGGCCGGCACCTTCGCCTGCGTGGCAAGCGGCGCGGTTGCCAGGGCCAGCGGCGTCAGGCCGAAGCCGGCGAGCACGGTGACCTTGTCGTTGACGATGAGCTCTTGCGCAAGCCGCTTCGTCACGTCCGCCACGCCGGTGTCGTCCTTCACGATCAGCTGGATCTTCTTGCCCGCAACCGTGTCGCCCTTCTGCTGCATGTAGAGCTTCGCGGCGGCCTCGATCTGCCGGCCCGTCGAGGCGAATGGCCCCGTCATCGGCAGAATGAGGCCGATCTTGAAGGCCTCCTGGGCCACGGCGACCGTTCCGAGCGTTGTGCCTAGCGCGGCCGCACCCGCGATGGTGATGATTGTTCGACGTAGCATTCTGTTCACTCCCTTAATAGCTTGATTGGGCTTCTTCGTCAGGCGCCGATGCGCCGTTTGATGAGCGCGGAACCCGGGACGAGGTGCATGTCCCGCTGGTCGGCGAACACCCGTTCGAGATTCCGATGAGCGATGCGTGCATGCTCGCGCAGGATCGCTTCCGCGCGGCTGCCCTCGCGACGTTCGATCGCGGCGAGTACCGATCGGTGCTGGTCCTGCGCGACCATCAGGATGTGGTGTGATTCCGGCGATCGCGATTGCACTGGCACGAGTGCGCTCGGCGACGCGAACGGCAGGGCGCTCGCCCGTTCGATCTGCCGCGCCAGGGCCTGGCTGCCGGCGAATTCCAGGAGGAGATCGTGGAACCTCGCGTTGAGCTCCACATAGCGCGAGATGTCGATGTCGATCTCGACCCGGTCGCGCCGGACCACTTGGTCGATAGCATCGAGGCAGGCGGCGGCGCGGTCGATGTCATGCCGGACAACGCCCCGCTCTGCCGCGAGCCGACCTGCGAGCCCTTCCAAGGTGCCCCGGATTTCGATGGCCTCGAACACCTCCCGTTCCGAAAAGGCCTTGACGGCAAAGCCCCCGGAGGGGATCGCCTCGAGCAGGCCCTCCTCCTCGAGCCGCACCAGCGCCATGCGGACGGGTGTCCGTGACACGCCGAGGCGGTCGACCATCTGTAGTTCCGACACGCGTTCGCCCGGCTCCAGTTCCCCGCGCAGAACAAGCTCGCGCAGTGCGAGCTGCGCCTTGACGGTTTGCGAGACGGAGCGGTCGCCCGTCTTGTCGGTGATCGCGATAGCGTCGGTCTTGGGAGCGGTGCTCATCACGCAGCCCTATCCGCAGTGTCGATCGTGATGCTGCCCCCGACCACCCGCGACACGCAAGTGCACAGCTTCCTGTTCGCCGCCTTCTCGTCGTCGCTGAAGAACACGTCGCGGTGATCCACAAACCCTTCGGTTTGGACGATGTCGAGGGCGCACAGGCCGCACTCGCCGCGGCGGCAATCGAAGATCATGTCGATACCGGCCCCTCGGAGCGCGTCGAGCATGGTCTGGTTCTGCGGGACCTCCACGATGCGGCCGAGGCGCGGGATCTTGACCTGGAAGGGTTCGCTGGCGAAGCGGCCGCTGTTGCCGAAGGTCTCGAACCGCAGCTTGTCCACGGGCCGGCCGCTCTCGGCCCAGGTGCGCTTGGCGGCTTCGAGCATGCCGATCGGGCCGCACACGTAAAGCTCCCCATCGGGCAGGAGGCGGCCGACCTCGCCGGCAAGGTCGATCCGCTCCCCTTCCTCGTCCACAAAGGTGTGGAGCCGATCGCTGATGCGCCCGCGAAGGTCGTCTAAGAGAGCCAAGTCCTGCCGTCGCCGAGCGGCATAGAGCACGCGGAAGCGGGCTCCCGCCTGCACGAGAGCAAGCGCCATTGTGTAGATCGGGGTGATCCCGATGCCGCCTGCCAGGAGCAGGTATTCCCGCCGGCCGCGGCCGAGCTCGAAATGGTTGCTCGGCGTTGAAATAGAGAGACGAGCGCCCGGCGCGAGGGTCCACATATAGACCGATCCGCCCCGGGAATCGCTCAGCCGCTTGACGGCGATGCGATAAAGGCCGTCGTGGCAAGGGCCGACGATCGAGTAGGAGCGGACATCCGGCCGCTCGCCGATCTGTACCGTCACGTTGATGTGGCTGCCCGGCGTCGGAACGACGAACTCGCCCGCCGGCTCGATCTCGAACAGCCGGATGTCAGACGTGAGATCACGCACGGCAACGAGGCGGCCGCTCCGCCACTCGATCCGCTCCGCCATAGCCCACCCTATTCCGCCGCGGCGCTCGGGACGTGAGCCGCCGGCCCGCGCTCCCGCTCGAGCATGCGGTCGATCAGGCGGCGGGCCCAGAGCGCCCCAGCGTCGATGTTCAGGTTGTAGAACGGCAGACGCGGGTTGCGATCGATCGCCTTCTGCTGCGCCTCGAGCACGGCGTGATCCTGGTCGTAGATGCCATGCCCATCGTTGACATGCGCCTTCTGGAGCTCGCGCGAGAAGACTTCGTCGTCCGTCCGGAAGGTGCGCACGAAGTTCCAGAAATAATGGCAGGTTTTCCCCGTCTCGGGCGTGATGGCGGCCAGGAAGGCGCCGTTCACGCCTTGGGACCGGTCGCCCTGCGGCGCCCCGGTTCCGGTCGGGGCCACGCCCACGTCTCCGACGATCACGGAAGGTGCCTGGAAATAGATGATCTGCCAGCGGTCGACGTGGCCCGGCTTGCCGAGTTGCTTGCCCCAGAACGGCGGCGGCTCGATGTCGATCATCCACCGCGTCACGGTGGCGGTGCGATCCGTGTGCGTCACGTCGAAGGGAGTGCTTGTAATCGCTTCGTCCCCGATGCTCCCCGAATGGACGTAGGTCTCGTGGGTGAGGTCCATCAGGTTATCGATGACGAGCCGGTAGTCGCATCCGAGCTTATAGAAAGTGCCGCCCTCCCCGACCCATTCCGTACCGTCGTTCCAGTGGAAGTCCGGTATCTTCTCGGGATCGGCCAGCGCCGGATCCCCGGGCCAGATCCACACGAGCCGGTGCTTCTCGACCACCGGATAGGATCGCACGCAGGCGGACGGGTTGATGGTCTTTTGGGCCGGCATGTAGGTGCAGCGGCCGGCAGAGTTGAAGACAAGCCCGTGATAACCGCAAACGACCTCGTCACCTTTGAGGTGGCCCATGGAGAGCGGCAGGAGCCGGTGCCAACAGGCATCCTCCAGGGCGGTCACCTGACCGTCGCCGCGGCGATAGAGCACCACATCCTTCTCGCAGATCGTGCGCGCGGCGAGAGCATGCTCGATCTCGTAGCTCCACGCGGCTGCATACCAGGCGTTTAGCGGGAAGGGCTTGTGATCCGGCATGACACTCCTCCATGTGGACGCATTGTATACATCCAATGTGAGGCGGCAAGGCTCATACGGCCTGCAATTCATGCTAAACCACGAATTGCCGGCCGTGTACTGGCGCGTCTGTATACAGGGGAAGGAGTGCCGTCCGGGACGGCACTCCTGTGGCGGGTCAGTTGGACTTCGCGGCTTTCACCGGGTCCTTGACGTTCGGGATGGTGGCAAACTCCACATTGTAGAGCTCTCCGTTCACCCGCTCGACCTTGCGCACATAGATGTTCTGCACGATGTCGCGCGTCTGCGCGTCTATCGACACCGGCCCGCGTGGGCTCGTCCAACTCATGCCCTTCATGGCATTCACCAGCGCCTCGCCACCCTGGCCGTTCGTCTTCTTCAGGCCCTCATAGATGAGGTGCATGCCGTCATAGCCACCCACCGCCATGAAGTTCGGGCGCATGTTGTTGTTGGCCTTCTTGAATGCCTCCACGAACGCCTTGTTCTCCGGGCTGTCGTGCGCAGCCGAGTAGTGGTGGCTTGTGATGGCCCCCAGCGCGACGTCTCCGAGGCTGTTCAACAGGTCGTCGTCGGTGACGCTCCCCTCCGCGAGCAGCCGAATGCCGCTCTTGTCGAGACCGCGCTCCACGAACTGCTTCATGAACTGCGCGCCCACACCCGACGGCACGAAAGCCAGAAGCGCATCGGGCTTGGCGTCGGCTACCTTCTGGAGGAATGGCGAGAAGTCCGGGTTCGCAAGCGGAACACGCAGGTTCTCGACCTGCCCGCCCGCCTTGATGAAGGTCTCCGAGAAGGCCTTCTCGACGTCATGGCCGGGACCATAGTCAGAAACCAGCGTCACAACCCGTTTGATGTTATTCTTTGAGGCCCAATCCGCGAGGGGCACGGTCGCCTGCGCGGCCGTGAAGCTGGTGCGCGCGATGAAAGGCGAAGCCTCGGTGACGATCGATGTCGCGGCGGCCGTTACCACCGCCGGCACCTTGCCCTGCGTGGCGAGGGGCGCGGTCGCCAGGGCCAGAGGCGTGAGGCCAAAGCCGGCCAGGACGGTGACCTTGTCGTTGACGATGAGCTCCTGAGCGAGCCGCTTCGTCACGTCCGCCACGCCGGTGTCGTCCTTCACGATCAGCTGGATCTTCTTGCCCGCAACCGTGTCACCCTTCTGCTGCATGTAGAGCTTCGCGGCCGCCTCGATCTGCCGCCCTGTCGAGGCGAACGGCCCTGTCATCGGCAGAATGAGGCCGATCTTCAGGGTCTCCTGCGCCAGGGCCGGCGCGCCGCTCAAGGCTAGTCCGAGGGCCGCGACGCCCGCGGCCAGTACGCTTCGTCTCTTCATGGTGTCCTCCGCTTCGTTAAAGGGCGCCCGATCGTTGCTCGCCCGGTGTTGTTTCATGTTTCGCCAGGCTCACCGGGTGCATGGGGTGAGTACAGTGGGCCTGGAAGCGCGGCGCTTGCGTTCCGCCAAGCTAACCCGGTCATAGGTTCGACCCAGTGAGCCTGGAAGCGTGATGCTCGTGTTCCGCCAGGCTCACTGGGTAATGGGATCGATCCGGTGAGCCTGGAAGCGTGATGCCAGAGCGACGATCTCGATCGATTCGACCAGACCGGCGCGTGCGTAAGGATCATTCTCGGCAAAGGCCTGGGCCGCCTCGCGCGTCGCGGCTTCAAGCACGCCGAAGTTCCCGATCGGCGTCTCGCCGTCATCGGCCGTCAGCGCGCTGCCAATGAGGACGCGTGCGATCCCGCCTCCACCTGTGGCGACATGGTGGCGATGCGCATCGCGGTGCGCCTCGCGCAATGCGGCAGCATCCGGCTTGTGGCGGCAGGTCATCAGCCAGTACATCGGGTCAGGCCGCTGCGCGTCCGGCCAAGGCCTTGTTCTCTATGACGATCATACCGGCCCCTGTCATGGAAGCCGGCACGAAGTAGTGCTTGTGGCGGACCACCACATCCCGATCCATGGCGCCGCGCATGACGAGCCACATCATGAGCTCCGCGCCCTCGCTGCCGAAAATTTCAACATATTGCTCGCGGGACATCGCGGCGAGCTTGTCGGGATCTGTGGCGATGTCGTCGAGGAAAGCCCGATCGGCTTCCGGGTTGACGAAGCCGGCCCGTGCGCCCTGCAGCTGGTGAGACAGGCCACCAGTGCCCAAGACCACGAAACGCTCATCGCTGTCGTAGCTCTCGATCGCCTCGCGCAGCACGCGGCCCATCTCGTAGCAGCGGCTCGGGAGCGGGATCGGATACTGGATTACGTTGACGAAGATGGGCACGACCCGCACCGGCCATTCCGCCGGCCGACCCCAGAACAGCTCCATCGGCACCTGGATGCCGTGGTCGACCTCAATTTCCTGGCAGATCATCGGGTCGAAGCGGTTCTCGACGAGGCGGTCGATGAAGTGCCAGGAGAAATCAACCGCGCCTTTGAAGGGTGCGATCGCGCGGGGACCCCAGCCCTCGTCCACGGGCCTGTATTCCTCGGCGCAGCCCACCGCGAAGGTGGGCACCTTGTCGAGGAAGAAGGAGTTGCCGTGGTCGTTAAAGATGACGACCGCCACGTCGGGCTTCATCTCCTCGACCCAGCGTTGGCCCGGAATGTAACCATCGAAGAAGGGCTTCCAGTCAGGGGTGTCGCGCAGGCCCTTGTCGATTGCTGCACCAATGGAGGGAACGTGTGAGGTTCCCAGACCACCGATAAGTTTCGCCATGGCTATTTCTTCCCTAAGCGGTCGCGTAAGAAGGCGTCATGATCCATCCCGGCTTGATGCGCCCCGATCTCGGTGATGCGCACAGGATCGACAGCCGAAATCTTGAGGATGAAGAACAGATTGCCGCCGAGGCGCACCATCTCGCGCCAGTTGCGCGACATGACGGCAGCCTTTTCCTCCGGATCAAGGCCGAAGCGATCGAGATAGGCACTCTCGTCCTGCTTGAAGGCCTCGCGGTTGGCGGGATGGCTCAACCCCATCGCCATCTTGTTGATGCGGTACCCGCGGAGCGACCGCTTGCGGTCGAAGAGCGGAGTGTCTGGGATCTGGTCGTCGGCTGGCGTCATGATCTCACTCTCCCGCGGCACGTTGCGGTGTCCAGGCGTTCTGTGACAGGCCCAACCAACCGAGAAGCGCCCGCGTGACCTCAGCGGGCCGCTCGACTGGCGTCATGTGACCGCTGTCCTCGATGACGATGAGTTCTGCGTGAGGGATCGCCGCCGCGATCTCTTCGTGCTGAGCGAGGGGGCTCCAGCGGTCCTGCCGCCCCACCATCACTAGCGTCGGGGACGCGATCGTGCTCAAGAGCGGTCGTGCGTCGGGCCGGTTCAGGAGCGCCTGGATCTGCCGACGATGCAGCTCTGGCGTCGCACGCTTAACCATGGCTTTCAGCGGTTCTATGAGGGCCGGATCATGGACCCGGCCCTCATGCACCATCGGCGGCAACCAGCGATCGGCGAGCGCATCCATGCCCTCCTCGAAGGCAAGGTCGACCAGCGCCTGACGGTTGATCTCCTCCCCATCGCGGCGCGGATGAACCCCGGTATTGAGGAGCGCGAGGCGCACGATACGCTCGGGGGCGAGCCGGACCATCTCCAGTGCAACCCGGGCGCCCATGGAGTGGCCGATCGCAATCAGCTCCCCGCCTTTCAGGGCGAGAGCGGAACGCGCCATGTCGGTGATCGAGTCGTGCTCGGAGAAATCTGCCACAGCCACATCGACATGAGCGGCGAGCGCTTCTCGCTGCGCCGTCCAAACGCTTGCATCGCACAGAAGGCCGGGGAGGAGGAGAACGTGCAAAATCAGCACCGCACCAAACGGCTCAAGGGGGGTTGCTACTACGATGGCGGGAGGACATCCATGAATCAAATGGTTTGTTTTCACATATTGATGAATTTTTTGCATATAATGTGCTGCCGCCGAACATAGGAGTCCGGTGCGATGCGGATCGACTTCCTCGGCCTTCATGCCTTCCTGGCCATTGCGGAACGCGGCAGCTTCCAGCTTGCTGCGGCACATTTGAACCTCTCTCAGACAGCGCTGAGCCATCGCATGCGCAAGCTGGAGGACGATTTGGGCGTTCGCCTTCTGCTGCGTACGACGCGGTCGGTTTCTCTCACGCCCGCCGGGGTCGAACTGCTCCCGAAGATGAAAGCCATCGTCGAAGACCTTCGAACGTCTCTCGACGAATTGCGCCAGCAGGGCCGCGCGAGGCAGGAGCGGCTAGCGATCGGCTGCCTTCCGACCATAGCGACAGGCTATCTTCCCGCCGCCCTTCACCAGTTCAGAATCAACCACCCGGACGTCGTGGTACGCATCCATGATGTTTCGGCGACCGAAATTGCCGAACTGGTGCAGGCCGGAACGATCGCGTTTGGCATTACCCTCATGGCCTCCCATCGCTGGGACTTCGACATCGAGGCGCTCTTCCGGGAACCGTTCGTTCTTGTCTGCCGCAATGATCACCCGTTCGCGGGTCTGCCAACGGCCAACTGGTCCGATCTTCAGAACATTCCCTTGATCCGCATCGGCCCGCACACGGGTAACAGGATCATCATCGACGACGCCCTCGGCAGCAGGCGTGAAGCCTTGAGTTGGCGGTATGAAGTGCAGCACGTGAACACGGCGATCGCGCTCGTCCAGGGCGGTCATGGGATGACCGTAATTCCGCGCTTCGCCCTCGATACGACCGAGGCGCGAGGCGTCCACATCATTCAGTTGCGCAACCCGAGTGTCAGCCGCCAAGTCGGCATCATCTCCAAGCGCAGTGCGCCGGTCTCTCCTTTGGCGGAAGAGCTGCGAGGGCAGATAGCCCGAACCATCGCTTCACGCAGCGAGCTCCAGCGAGCCTTGTAGGGGAGTGGTCAGACACTCCGTCCCAACACCGCTGAGCCACGCCTTCAGCGGGCTTGCGCCAATCGGGCGGCGCGCCTTGGGTTCTGCCTGCAGTCCAGCAGGATACCCGCGTAACAGAACCTCCGGTATTCGCTTCGTCTTGACGGGCTTATGAGAGGCTCTGCAGCCCATCGCCTGCCCCTAGCGAGCGCTTCATGATCTCTGAAGGCGAGGGATCGGGCTGGTCGCCGGCCCAAGCCACAAACTGGTCCGGGCGGACGAGCACCAGGCCGGCCTCATACCGTTCCCGACCTCCTGTCCAGGTGTCTCTCACGACCTTCAAGGGAACCCGCTGGGCAGCAGCGGACTGCAAGAAGGCCTCTGCCGCAACCTCGTCACGACCGAAGCTCAAAAGCGTGAACCCCGGGCCCAGCTCCTCGAAGACGTTGCGTCCGGTCGAAAGCGGTTGCGGCGCCAGGTGATGGCCGGGACGGGCCTTGAAGGCATGGGATCCCGATGCGCTGCAGCCCGCGCTGGCTTCCCCCCAGACCACGGAAGAGCCGGCGTAGTTCGGCTCGAACGCGTTGACCTCGGAGCGGGCCCCGGAGCGTCGAGCATTCCACTCGGCTTCGAAGGCCGCTTTGTCCCGGTCGGGGCTGAAGCCTCTCAGGAAGCGACGGTCGGCTTCGATCGCTCGCTCGATGAAGTCCCGCGCCGTCGAGCGGAAAACGGGACGGCGCTCCTCGTCGTAGGTGTCGAGCAACGAGGGCCCCGCCCACCCCTCCAGGGCCGCGGTGAGCTTCCAGCTCAGATTGACCGCGTCCTCCAAGCCCGTGTTGATGCCGTAGCCGCCGTAAGGCGGGTGGCTGTGGGCTGCATCTCCGGCGATGAAGATGCGACCGTTGCGGTAACGGTCGGCCGACGCAATCCGCAAGTCCCAGAAGCCGATGTGATCGATCTCGACGTCGAACTCGGCGCCGACGGCCGCGTGGAGATACTCGCGAAAATTGAAGTTGTCGTTCGTGGTTCCTGCGGGCACCGGCGCATGGAAGAACCATGTGGTGCCCAGATCGACGCGGCCGAAGAACTTCCAGTACCCGTCGAGGTCGGGATGCAGGACGCTGTAGTAGGATTTCCCTGGGTACCGCTCCAGGAGACCGTGCAGCTCACGGGAGCGGAACACCAGAAGCACCATCTTGCGATCGTGGTCGGAGCGGGTCTGGGTGATGTGCGCTTGCTCCCGCACCAGCGATCGGCTTCCGTCGCATCCCACCGCGAAGGTGCCACGGATCGTCCGCCGCTCGCCTGTCGCGCGATCCGCGACCACGACGTCGACGCCGTCCCCATCCTGCCTGATCTCTTCGGCGATCCACCCATAGAGGGTTCGAATCGCCGGCAGCGCGGCGGCTCTCCGGCGGAGAACCGCCTCCGTGGCATATTGCGGAAGGCGTTCGTTGTCGGTGAAGTAGTAGGGCCGGACGAGTTCACGCTGCATCCAGTCATAGGTGTAGTGGCTCAGGAGGGTGCCGTAGGCCGTGAGCCCTCCAATCCCGAAATCCTTCGGAATGGTCCGGGCCGCGCGCAGGTCCTGCTCGATGCCCCAAAAATAGAAGTGTTCGAGGGTGCGCTGGGTGAGGTTCTGCCCTTTAGGGATTGGCTGCGGATCGGCATAGCGCTCGATGACGACGCAGGAAACGCCGCGACGACCGAGATCGATCGCCAAGCCCATCCCGACCGGTCCGCCACCCACGATGACGACTTCCGAGTTCCTGTGTTCCGTGCGTGTCATGGAGGTTCTTGCTGTTTGCAATGTGGGATCGGCAGCCCTGGCAAGCGGCAGAGGTTCCCGTCGATGTCGGAGCCGGTCGATGTGGGACGTGAGCGCGAGCCGCCCTGACCCGAAACTCGGGCAAGATCTCGGGATCAGTCAACGCCGAATGCCGAGCGCCCGGGCGCTCGGCCCTATTCGGGCGTGATGCCGGCGTCTTTGACGACCTTTGCCCAACGCGGAAGATCCTTGGCGATGAGGTCTGCCAGCTGCTGCGGTGTTCCGCCGATGGGGATCAAGCCCTGCTTGGCGAACTGCTCCTTGATGTCGGGCGAGGCCAGGATCTCGTTCACGGCAGCATTGTAGCGGTCGATGATGTCCTTTGGGGTGCCGGCTGGCGCGCTGAGGGCATACCACAGATCCACCTCGAAGCCGCTGAGCCCTTGCTCCGCGAGGGTCGGCACCTGAGGGGCGAGGGTTGAGCGCTGCTCGCTGCCGAGAGCGAAAAGCCTGATCTGGTTGTCGGTCGCGAGAGGCAGCACGGTGTGAACCGGGATGAACATGGTGTTGACATGCCCGCCCGTGAGATCCTTCACGGCCCCCGCGGATCCGGTATAGGGCACGTGCGTGATGTCGACGCCCACGGTGAGCTTGAAGAGCTCCATCGCGAGGTGCTGCGGCGTCCCACGTCCTGGCGAAGCGTAGGTGAGCTTTCCGGGATTGGCCTTGGCATAGGCAATCAATTCCTGCGTCGTCTTGGCTGGAACGGATGGGTGGGCGGCCAGGGCCAGAGAGCCTGTCGCCAGCTCCACAATGGGATCGAAGCTCTTCGCGGGATCATAGGGCAAGCTCTTGTAGAGAGCCGCATTCATCAAGAAGGTGTTGACGCTCAGGACAAGTGTATGCCCATCCGGCGCAGCCCGCGAAGCCGCCTGAGCTCCCAGATTGCCGCTCGCCCCAGGCTTGTTGTCGATGACGACAGGCTGGTTCCAGCGCTTGCGCAGTTCCTCGCCAACGATGCGGGCCAGCACGTCGGGCCCGCTACCCGGCGTGAACGGCACGATAATGAAGATTGGACGCTCCGACAGGCGCTGGGCTGCGGCCGCGCTTGGCAAGAGCGCCGCTAAGGCGAGAAGCATGAGGGATGCGGCTTGGATCAGGCGCGTCACGGCAGTGTTCCTCCGGAGGTTGCTTCTGAGCACTCCGTCGGGTGCCCCCGACATGATCGTTCTCAACAGCGCTCGAAGCGTTCGTTCGCTGCAGACTCCCAGAAAACGCGGCAGCCGTCGAGACCGCTGGATGGTTCTTGCGCTGGGGCCATGAGCAAACCATCAAGACCGACGCACCGCCGCGTCTTGCCTGGCGGCTGGTCTGCCTTGTTGCGGCTGTGGCGGACGAGGGCGAGCCTTCCACTGCCGTTCGGCTCAGTGGCTGCCGAAAGCTGCCGGACCGCTTTCGGCCACTTCCGGTCAAGTGACCGCCGTCTGGAATGCACCCATCCCCGCCGTTGCGCGTGCTTCGCACGCCTCTGAAACCAGACTTGCGTTCGACGTGCCATTCCGGGTCGTCCGATGGCCCTCGAATGCCATCAATGAGCAGGTAGTAGGGCGCATTCCGACCCACCCCGGTTCCTTCATCTGATCGAGCTGCCGCCTAACGGTAGCCGGCAGCCTGAAGCTCGAACAGTTCTGCATACTGGCCACGCAGGGCGAGGAGCTCGGCGTGCGTTCCCGCCTCAGCGACACGACCGGCCTCCAGGACCAAAATGCGGTCGGCCATGCGCACCGTCGAGAACCAGTGTGAGATCAGCACGGCTGTCTTCCCCCTGCTGAGGTCCCGGAAACGCTGAAAAACCTCGTATTCCGCGCGCGAGTCGAGCGCCGCGGTGAGCTCGTCCAAGGTCAGCACTTGCGCGTCCCGCATATAGGCACGGGCGATGGCGATCTTCTGCCATTCTCCGCCGGAGAGTTCAGCGCCGTTGTTGAAGCGCTTGCCGAGTGGCTGGTCGTAGCCTTGCGGCAGACGCGCGACGACCC
>JAESFL010000493.1_pt1 | contig 26612 bp, 30 predicted proteins | sample 9269401 | NCBI WGS metagenome assembly JAESFL01 (sample SAMN14506025, study PRJNA617098) | algae metagenome | isolation source: Gloeocapsa sp. UFS-A4-WI-NPMV-4B04 and co-occurring heterotrophs from desert... | place: USA: Utah | collected 2006-10-01 | reverse complement strand
ATCGACCAAAAGCGCCAACGCCGCAGTGGCGACCGCTGCGACGCCAAGCGATGCAAGAAGCGTCCAGCCGAACGAGAATGGGCCAAGCGGCTCCATAGGTCCCCAGACAGCAGCAAAGCCGAGGAGCGCTGTCCATGCAAGATAGGCGCCCCAGGTCAGGAGCTCGCCATGCGCGAAGTTCGCAAAGCGCAGGATCGAATAGACCAGCGTCACGCCGATGGCTCCAAGCGAGATGACCGAACCGATGACGAAGCCATCGGCGATGAGCTGCAACACTAGGTTTCCCCTCGATAGTGCCCGAGATAAAGCGCAGCGACCTGCGGATCGTTCGCGAGCTCGCGCGCGGTGCCAACAACTCGGGTGCTTCCTTCGACCAAGACTGCGGCACGATCGGCTATGGCAAGGGCCGCCTTGACGTTCTGCTCAACCAGCACGATTGTGACACCGGTAGCGCGAACCTCGACGAGCTTCTCGAAGACGATGCCTACGAGCTTTGGTGAAAGACCTGCTGATGGCTCATCCAGCATCAAGACCTTCGGCTCGCCGACCAGCGCCCGAGCAACAGCGAGCATTTGGCGCTGGCCGCCTGAGAGACGACCTGCCAGGAGATGTCGCTGACGCGCAAGGTCCGGGAACAGGGCATAGAGTTCGCCGAGCCGCCGCTTCTTCGGTACCTTCAGGATTGAGGCAGCGAGATCGAGATTGTCGTCGATTGAGAGGTTCACGAATACATTCTCGGTCTGTGGCACGAATCCAAGGCCCTCGTGCGGCAGTCGATGAGCCGCGCGTCCGGTGATCTCGCGATCGTGCAGGAGAACCTTTCCTGCAGAGATCGGTACGAGTCCGGCGATCGCCTTGATCAGTGTCGACTTTCCGGCTCCATTCGGTCCGAGGACAGCAACAATCTCGTTGGATTCGACCGACAGTGACGCGCCTCGCACGATCGGAAGCCCTGGCTCGTAGCCGGCCTCCAGCGCCTCGACCCGTAGAGCCGTCACGCCGGGACTCCGCCAAGATAAGCCTCGACCACCCTCGGATCGTCACGGACCTCTTGGGCGGTTCCGGTCGTCAAAAGGCGCCCCTGTGCCATCACCATAATGGGACTGCACAGGTTCATCACCAGATCCATGTTGTGCTCGATGACCAGGAACGTGACACCCTGTCGGTTGAGATTCATGATTCGATCGACGATCGCGTCCAACAGCACAGGGTTGACCCCAGCTCCCGGTTCGTCGAGCAGGATCAAGCGCGGCTTGGCCACGAGAACCCGTGCGAGCTCCAAGAGTTTGCGCTGCCCACCGGACAGGACGCGGGCCGGTTGATCAGCGAGATGGGACAGGCCCACAAAGTCGATCCAGTGCCGAGCTGCCGCCGCTAGTGTCCGTTCCTCGGCGGCCACCCGGCCCGGCGTGAGCCAATTAGCCCAGAACCGCTCGCCCCGCTGGTGCAATGGCGCCACCATAACGTTCTCCAGAACCGTCATCTCTGGAAATGGCCTGGGGATCTGAAACGTCCGGGCGAGCCCTTTAGCGAAGATCCGATCCGGCGAAAGCCCGTCGATCCGCTCTCCCTCGAGATTAAGAGATCCGGAAGTCGGCGGGAACAGGCCTGCCAGACAGTTGAAGAGGGTTGTCTTGCCTGCCCCATTCGGCCCAATAAGACCCGTGATCGTACCCTTCTTGATCGTGAAGGATACCTCATCGACGGCACGATTGCCGCCGAACGTCTTGGTAATCGACTGGGCTGTCAGCATGAGCGGAACGGAGTCCCCGATTAGGCCATGTTGCGAGGGCAGCGATTTTGCGTCATGAGAATGGACACGTGCAACAGGCAATGGACGTTGTCCCGTGGCAGATGATTCCTTCGAGCTCTACGACCTGAGGGTAGAGGTTGTCGCCCCAGAGGGTGCCACGCTGTATTGTGGCGCCAAGCCTGGTGACTACTTTGAGCTCAAGGGAGAGATGCTTCACTTACCCGCAGGTCAGGGATTCTCGATCTATTCGCTCGCTGCGCTCTTGCCGCTCCTCCCTGCGAAGCAACGCGTCACTCATCCGAACGACTGGATGTCCACCGACGCCGAGGTCGCCTGCCCGGATCCCAATTGTCCGAGCAGGCTTCGGATCAGCCGGACGGCGAAACGCGTGTTTCACCACGCGGAGGTGACGGCGGTCCCTTTGCCCAATGAAGGCCTGACATGACCGTCGAAACCATTGAGCTCGCCCCGGGCTACCGGATCTCTCGCATGCTGCGCGGGGGCTGGCAGCTCGCCGGTGGGCATGGTGCCATTGAGGCCGAGCGGGCGATCGCCGACATGGCTGCGTTCGTGGGTGCGGGGGTCACGACCTTCGACTGTGCCGACATCTACACCGGCGTCGAAGAGATGATCGGGCGTTTTCGCAATCGCATGCTCGCCGAGCGCGGCTCCGAATCACTGAAGAATTTCAAGGTACACACGAAGTTCGTGCCGGACTGGGACGCCCTCTCCCGCGTCGACCGTACCTATGTGCGGGAGATCATCGACCGCTCGCTCCAGCGGCTCAGGATTGAGCGTCTCGATCTGGTGCAGTTCCACTGGTGGAACTACGCCGTTCCAGGCGCCGTTGAGACCGCGCTCATCCTCAAGGAACTCCAGGATGAGGGGAAGATCCACCAGATCGGCGGCACCAACTTTGATACACCCCATACACGAGCCCTGCTCAACTCAGGGGTGCCGCTCGTGTCGATGCAGGTCCAGTACTCGCTTCTCGATCAAAGGCCGGAGAACGGCCTTGTCGCGCTGTGCCAGGAACGCGACATGAAGCTTCTGTGCTATGGGACGGTAGCGGGCGGCTTTCTTTCAGAGCGATGGCTCGGCGCCCCGGAGCCGCAGGAGCCCTTCGCCAACCGTTCGCTGGTCAAGTACAAGCTCATCATCGACGATTTCGGCGGCTGGACCTTGTTCCAGAATCTGCTCGTCACCTTGCGGGAGATCGGGCGCAAGCACGGGGTCAGCCTAACGGCAGTGGCCACCCGGTGGGTCCTGGACCAACCCGCAGTGGCAGGCGCCATCATCGGCGCCCGCTATGCCGAGCACCTGCCCGACAATCTCGATGTGTTTCGGCTTGTCCTCGATGAGGAGGACCGGGCCGCCATCGACAGCGTTCTGGCACGCAGGACCGGCCCGGAAGGAGACACTTACACGCTGGAGCGTGATCGGGAGGGTCGGCACGGTCGCATCATGCATTACAACCTCAACGAGGCGTGACCCTCATGGGCCTCGACCACCCCCTCGCCCAGGCCGTACTCCAAGAGGTGTCCGATCTGCATGCCTTCTTCGAAGCATGGCTCAGCGGAGAGGCCGAGAACACAAACGCGGTATTTACCCGCGTGGAGAGCTCTCTCGGCGAGGAGTTCACCATGGTGTCTCCGAGTGGACAAAGGCTTCAGCGACCGGATGTGATCGGGTGGCTGCGGGGAACCCACGGAGCCAGGGCAAGCCAGGGCTCGTTCCACATCGCCATTACCGAGCCCGAGATCTTGCTCTTGCGACCGCCGCTCGTCCTTCTCGGCTATGTCGAGGAGCAAACAGTGGGCAACGTTGTCACTCGACGCCAATCGACCGCCCTGTTTGAAGTCTCAATTGAGGGCGGGCAGCGTGTGCGTTGGCTTGCCCTGCACGAGACTTGGATCGGTCCGGGCTCTTGAGGACCATTCCAGCTCGCCACACTTGCCAAAAGGCCGCCGAGACGAAACACTGCCTTGTGGCCAGGAGGGGCAAGTGACGTCAGAGCTCACCCCGGCGGACTAGACCAAGGGAGAGTGTTCACCGTGCGCTTTGCATCCATTGTTTCAGCCGCCACCCTAGCGATTGCTCTCGCGCCACTGCCGGTATCCGCACAACAGGCCTGCACGCACACGGTTGGCGTTGTCGTGGAGCTGACCGGTCCGGCCGGGCGCTTCGGCCAGGCTGCGGCCAAATCCATCGAGCTTGCCTTTAAGGAGATCAACGAGGCAGGCGGTGCCGCCGGCTGCCAGCTCGCAGCGGACCTGAGGGACTCGCAGAGTCAAGGCTCCGTCGCAGTCGACCAAGCCCGGCAACTCGTTGACCTCAAACGCGTGCCGGCGATCATCGGCGGCATCATCTCCTCCGTATCGCTTCCCATTCTGACCTCGGTGACAGCGCCGGCGAACGTCGTTCAGATCTCACCTGCCTCCTCGTCGCCGACACTCACCCGGACTGCACAAGAGGGAAAGACCAACGGTATTTTCTTCCGCACCATCACCTCTGACGCGCTTCAGGGCACAGCGGCTGCGAAATACGCGATGGATCAAGGCCTGAAGAAAATCGCGGTCATTCACGTCAATAACGACTTCGGCGTGAACATGGTGGCGGAGTTCAAGCGTGCCTACGAAGCGCTCGGGGGCCAAATTACTTCCACAACGCCGTATAACCAAGGTCAAGCCTCCTATGCGCCGGAGGTCACGCGCGGTCTTGAGGGAGATCCACCAGCCCTTTACCTCGTCTCCTATCCGGGCGACGGCACAGCGATCGCACGCACCTGGATCTCGCAGGGCGGCGCCGCAAAGTTTCTCCTGAACGACGGCATGAACAGCGCGGATTTCATCCGCGACGTCGGGCCGCGTTACCTGAACGATGCCCTTGGGACCTCATCGGGCACCACCAAGACGCCCTCGACCGAGCATTTCGTGAAGGCCTATCCGGCAATGTCCGGCGGCTTTGATGCCAATGCCCCAGCCGCTGACAGGGCCTATGACGCGGCAGCTATCCTTGGTCTTGCGGTGGCTCAGGCCGGCAAGTTTGAGGCGGCAGCGATTCGGGACGCCATTCGTAAAGTCACCGGGAGTGACGGCGAAGTGATCTATGCCGGTCCGGAGGGCTTCAAGAAGGCGCTCCAGCTCATCAAGGACGGCAAACCGGTGCGCTACGAGGGTGTTATTGGGCCTGTGAGCTTCGACCAATATGGCGATATCACCGGCCCCTTCCGACTCTGGCGAATTCAGAACGGTGAGATCACCACGGTCGGCCAGATGGGCGTCGATGAGGTCAATGCCATCAAGGCCAAGATCCCGTCGCGCTAGAATCTGCTCTGTCGGTGACACAGGCTCCGCGCCGGACGCGGAGCCTTCGCCTTTTGCCGGAGACTACTATGTCCATTCCCCCCGATCGGATACTGCTCGCACCCGGGCTTGAGATCAGCCGTGTGGTCACTGGCCTTTGGCAGGTGGCCGATATGGAGCGGGATGGCCGCCTCTTGGATCGCGATGCGGCAGCCGCTGCCATGGCCGACTATGCCCGCGACGGCTTTGACAGCTTCGATATGGCCGACCACTACGGCAGTGCGGAGCTGATCACCGGTCGTTTCTTGAGCATGCAGACTGGGGCCGAGAAGCAGCGTCCTGCGGCTTTCACCAAGTGGTGCCCCACGCCTGGGCCGATGACCGCAGACGTCGTCCGGGCTGGCATCACCCAGCGCCTGGAGCGCCTTGGGGTCGAGTCCGTTGACCTCCTGCAGTTCCATTGGTGGATGTTCGAACATCCCGGCTACATCGATGCCATGAAGGAGCTTGTTGCGCTGCAGCAGGACGGACGCATCCAACATCTCGGCGTGACGAATTTCGATACCGACCACCTGCGCCTGCTGGTGAAGCACGGCTTCCCGATCGTATCGAACCAAGTCTCCTTCTCCCTTCTCGACCGCCGCGCTGCGGAGGACATGAGCACTTTCTGTCTCGCCGCCGGCGTGCGCCTGCTGGCCTATGGCACACTCGGGGGCGGCTTCCTGACGGACCGGTGGGTCGGTGCGCCCGAGCCAACGTCTATCGAGGATTGGAGCAAGTCGAAGTACAAGCGCTTCATCGACACCATCGGAGGGTGGTTGGCCCTTCAGACGATTCTGGCGGCGTTGCACGAGATTGCTCGCAAGCACGATGTATCCGTTGCAAACGTGGCCACGCGCTGGGTGCTCGAACAGCCGGCCGTTGCGGCTGTCATCGTTGGGGCTCGGCTGGGAGAGCGCGAGCATCGGGCAGACAATGCAACCCTGTTTTCGTTCTCGTTGGACGAAGATGACAAACAGCGCATCGGCGAGGCTTTGGTGTCTACGAGGCGCATCCCTGGTGATTGCGGTGACGAGTACCGTCGCCCGCCTTTTCTTACGGCGTCTGGGGATCTCAGCGATCACCTCGAGAGCTTTCCGCCCGTATTCGGAGCAGTCCCGATCGAGGGGCGATCTGACCGCCTACGCATTGACTCCGGCAGCGTCTGGGAGCCCATCTGTGGGTACAGCCGTGCCGTGCGGATTGGCGATCGCATCCTTGTTAGCGGAACCACAGCCACCCACGGCACAGGTGAAATCATCTGTCCCGGCGATCCCGAAGGGCAGGCGGTCTACATCCTGGATAAGGTCGCAGCCAGCATCGCCTCTCTGGGCGGAACGCTCGCGGACACAGTCCGAACGCGTGTCTATCTCAGCAATGCAGACGACTGGGAGTCTGTCTCCCGGGTGCATGGTCGATACTTCGGAGCCGTCAGACCTGCAAATACTTTGCTCGAGGTCTCGCGCTTGGTCGGGGAGTACGCAGTTGAGATCGAGGCTGAAGCTGTCGTCAGTTAGACACCTTCGCCTGAAGCGGCTTCGACTCGAAGATTTGTGCATGCCTTCGTGCATGCAGGTATAGCGGTCGTATGGACCAAAATGCTTGCTGACGACGCGACACCACTCAATTCAGAGGCCTCTATGCTGCACGTCCTCGCCTTTATCACCACCAAACCTGGCATGCGCGATGCTGTGCTCCAAGAGTTGAGAGCCAACATGCCGTCTGTGCATGCGGAGGAAGGCTGCATCGAATACGCTCCCGTGATCGATGTACCGACCTTTGGCCCGTTTCAGGCCGAGCTCGGGCCAGACACTTTCGTCGTTGTGGAGAAATGGGCGAGCACGGAAGCACTCAACGCCCATGCCGAGTCTGCGCATATGAAAGCCTATGCCGCCAGGACGGCCGATATGATCGAGACGCGTGTCATCCACGTCCTCTCACCTGTCTAGATCCTAATCAAGCGCGGGTAGTCGGCCCCTCCGAGCAGCCCAACGACTAAGGATACGGAATTAGCCCTGCCTCGGGGTTATCCCGGCGAGAATATCCGCGGCCCAATGTCTGTCGATGTTGCCCCCGCTGAGAACAACACCAGCTTTGCGCCCCTTAATCTGGGCATGCTCTTTGGCAAGAGCGGCAAGCGCGAGAGCACCGGCTCCTTCCGCTAGGTTATGAGTGTCCTCGTGGTAGATCCGGATCGCCTGAGCGATATCATCCTCAACGACTTCAACGATGCGGGCAGCGCCGGCTTTGATCAGGGCAAAGGCCGTTTCATCAGGAACTCTCACTGCCGCGCCATCCGCGAAAGTGGCGACCTGGTTGACCGGTACGACCCGGCCAGCATCGAACGACAGTCTATAAGAATTTGCCTCCTGCGGAACGACGCCCACGATTTCCGTCTTGAGTCCCAGGAGGTCACGGGTGCGGATAAGCCCGCAGATGCCGGATCCTAGTCCGATGGGGGCATACACCACGTCAAGATCGGAAAAGGCGCCAAATAGTTCGTGGGCATAGGTCGCCACACCCGTCACGAGATCGGTGTGAAACGATGGGATGAACTCATAACCTCGCTCTTTGGCGAGTTCCGATGCATGCTGCCTGGCATCATCGAAGTCTCGCCCATGCTCGACGAGGTCAGCCCCGAAGGCGCGCATCGCGGCATTCTTCTCAACCGAGTTGCCTTGCGGAACGACAATGGTGACAGGCAAGTCGAAATGGCCTGCAGCCAGGGCTAGGCTCTGGCCGTGATTGCCTCGTGTAGCGCTGATGATGCCGCGGACGTGCTGGCGCTCTCGTCTGAGACGATCGAGATAGACAAGGCCGCCTCGCACCTTGAAAGCGCCAATAGGTGTGTGGTTCTCGTGCTTTACAACGACCGTGCATCCAAAGCGCTTGGCGAGAAGAGGCCAAGCATATTGTGGAGTCGGCGGCATGGCCGAGCGCACGATGGTGATCGCGCTGTTGAGCTCATCGAGTGTGAACATCGACCCCCCTTTGGAGCAGCCCAGTGCCAATGGACTCTTCCGGAAAATTTCAGGCAATAGTCCCAGAATTGCGGCTTTCAGCAGTAGCAGAGGTGTGTTTCAAACCATAGCCTCGAAATCTACTGGTTATTCAGTCCTGACACCGTCAATCTTGATCCCTCGCCTCCTCCATCACTGCCCTGTGTCAGCTTTGACCGAATCCTGCGGTTTTATAGGGCAACAGGTGAGGCAGAACGACGTAGAGGGGGTCCAATATGCTAACACGTCCACAGCGGTGGTTGTTGTCGTGCCTCTCTGGGGAGGTTTGCTGATGGTTCGCCACGCGCTTCTTGGCGGGAGCTGCGGCAAGCTCGCCCTCCTTGGTGGCTACCAGATGCTCGGACGGGCTTGGCAGGAAGCTAGGCGCAGGAGGTGCTGGAAGACACGGGCATTGTGGTCGGCCTTGCCATACTTTGAATCGTAGCGGTGGAAATTAATCCCCGGTCGACGGCAGAATCTGCTCTGTTGCCAGAGCCTGCCATCGAGCATGAGGGCGCATTCGTCCATCACGCGCAGGTCTCGGAGGTCCTTATCAACGATGAACCGGTTGAAACGGCGCTCCTTTTGCACACCCGCATGGTCAGTCAGTACTCTGCGCCCTCCAATCCGATCTAACGATTGGCTGTGACAGTTGGAGCGGCTTGATCTCCGAGAGCGACCCAGGCTTTGCCGCTGGTGCCCTCCCGCTTGATGAAGGTATAGCCAGTCCGCCGCCAAGGCAGGATGGCATTGCGCTTGTTGTCGAGAATGAAATCGCCCTGGTCGGTGAGGACCATGAGTACCGCATGCCCCTGCCCCTGGTCGTCGATGACGGCTGTCATCCGCAGGGCGCGGTGCGGCAGCCCGGCCTGGACCAGCAGCTTGCGCTTCAGAAGCTGAATGTCCTCGCAGTCACCAAGCCCATCATCTGGATAGTCCCACCGGTCGAGAACACCCCAATGATCCTGGTCAGTGACGGCAAGGATTGATGAGTTGACGCGCTCGTTCACCTGCGTGAGAGCCGCCCAGATGCCAGGGGTTAGGGTGATGCGCGCGGGTTGCGAGAGATCGATATGGCATTCACGAGGTCGGTGCTGGCAGAAGCTCACCCATGCCTGGGTCGGGCCTGCACGACCTACCACTTGGATACGATCAGTTCCTCGCATCGAGATCAAGCTCTGGGCAGACGCAGCCTCCGAGAACCCCAAGAGGCTCACGAGGATAAGACCCATCAGGACCAGTCCCAGAAGCATACGCTTGGTTTTGCCACCACGACCGACGCGGCTGCGGAGAATCTGCTCAACATTTACCATGATAGGCTCCGATGGCGGAGCCAACACGATGTGCTTTCACGGTAAATGAGGTCTTAACCCGCTTCAGCCTGAAGTGCGGCATAGCCGACGCACTTCCAAGATAACCGTACAGAAGTTGGCAGAGCGGCATAGAAAACCCGGCACTGGAAGCACCGGGTTTGAGTAAGAGAGCATCTAAACGGCTATGGCTGCTTCAAATGCTACGAGGTGACCTAGGCGGTCTTTTTCGTGCGTTTAGCCTTGGCAGGCGCAGTCACTTCGTCCGATGTCGCAGCAGCCCTCTTGGGTTTGGCGGGAGCACCATCATTTGCAACCGCCTCGACCGGAGCCTTGACTTTCCTGCGCTGCTGACCGAGCCCCATGGTCCTGGCAAGCTCGGAACGCGCCTTGGCATAGTTCGGCGCGACCATGGGGTAATCGGCGGGCAGACCCCACTTAGCCCGGTACTGCTCGGGCGTCATGTCATAGGTGGTCCGCAGATGGCGCTTAAGTGACTTGAACTTCTTCCCATCCTCCAGACAGATGATCGCATCCCCAGTCACGGATTTCTTGACCGGAACAGCGGGCGTCAACTCAGCTTGTAGCTCCTGGCTCTGGGCCTGAACTCTCTTTGTCAGAGCTGCGTAAATGGAACTGAGCAGTGTCGGAAGCTCAGAGGCGGGAACGGAGTTGTTACTGACATAAGCCGAAACAATGTCAGCAGAGAGTTCGATGAAGTTCGGGGAGGTTGTGCTCTCGCTCATAATGCCCATGTCCTCAGCTGCACAGGAACAGGTTTCAGAAGGTGAATAGAACTAGATGAAATCCTAGCAGGATCAGCAGGAACGGCCTGTGCAGCACAGTAAATACCCGTAACCTTGGCTCCACCTATGCTCCTTGCTCACTTTTGGCAAGGCAGCCCTACCGAATTCAGTAGGAGACTTTCCCCTCATTCAGCAAAAGCGGGGGGCACGCTGATGTTTCAAAATCACTAGGGCCGCAAACCGCCACGCTGAAACGTCTTCGTGAGGCCGCCGTTAACGTGGCAGCAGATCGCAGTTCGCGATTGGTTCGTTGGAGAAACAGTCATGCGCGCACATATCCAATACGCTGCTCTTGCAGTTGCCCTCCTGATTCCGACCCTGGCCTCCGCCGATCCAGGAGGGGCCGCAGCTGGTGCTGCAGCAGGCGGTGCAGTTGGTGCCGTTGTAGGAGGTCCAGTTGGGGCAGCAGTCGGCGCTGGTGTAGGGGGCGCAACTGGTGATGCCGCTTCAGGACCGGACCAGAAGAACGTCGTGATTGAAAACCGGGATGTCGGCACAACCGGCAGCACCGGCTGCTCGACAACCACGAAACAGACGACCGACGCGACCGGCACCACCACAAAGCAGAAAACAGAGTGCTAGGGCAACTCTCCCGTCGGGCGGTGCCGGTTGGTGCACCGCCTGCTCACTGCACCACTTCCTTTAACGGTTCTGGGTCTTGAGGGGAGCTTTGGCGAAAGACGACAACTCCCCTCAGTCAGTGATGCTCCTCATCGGAGGATTGATCGGCGAGCCTTTTGATCTCGAACACGGCAGCCGTGACAAAGGCGGAGATGACGAGGAAGGTTACAACGGTCGTGAAGGTCCCCTCCTGAACCCCTGGGTTCATCCCGACCAGAGGGATCAGCAGCAAAGCCGGAATACCCAGGGTGATCGCACCAAGAAAGTAGACCGGGTTTGCTGATCGTTCAGCCTTGTCGCTCCCATTAACCCTGTGCTCGGACTTCTCTTGCACCCAGACCTTCACACGTCCCGAAGCATCTCTCGCCCTTTCTGACGCAGCCTGGAGGCGTGGGCTCCACACTCTGATCGCTTGTTGAACCTTGCCTTCGAGGCCGGTGCGGAAAGATCTCTTCCTATCCTCTCGACCTTCTGACTTGAGGTCACGAGCCATAAGATGAGGCTGAGTTGGTTCCTGCTTTTGGGCAATTTGCATCTCAAGCTCCTCGCTGGGCCGGGGCTGACCACTTGTAAGGCCGTGATGAGGCTCTGTTGGGCCGAGACCGACCGTCTGCACCGACTGCTTGACCTCGCCTCTGATCCCGCTGTGTAGGTCTTGCTGATCTGGCGTGTTCCGATTGTCTTCCGTTGCCAACTTGCCGCCTGGGGCAAGGGGGTCGCGCTGCGCGGGCGGAAGGCTGTAGCCAGTGTTCTCTTCTGGCCCCTCTAGTCTCCCATTGGGCATCTCAGCGCTCAGGGAGTCCGGAGCCGTGTTCGCCTTCTTCGGCGCCGCGCGCGGCTTACGGGTGGTGGACTTGGGCCGCTGCACACCAGCCTCGACATGCTGCCGTTTGGGATCGTCACGTTGGTTTGGGCGCTTGGGGGCTTTGCTCATAAAGGGATCAAGGGCAGATACCTTGGCTTTTTGATGACACTGATCCTGAGGCTTTAGGCCAGAAGAGCATCTGGCGTGATCCTTGCTGTAGGGCTTGGGCCGCGACACACGGGAACCTCGATCCAGCATCTCTGTTGGCCTGACATGCGCCGTCAGCTAGGAGGTCGAGCCAATGATCTGCCCGTTCTGCAAGCAAGAGGTCGATAAGCCCTGCCGCAACACCGTGGAGATGCAGCGGCGGGCCAGCGATCACATCGAACGATGCGATAAAGCACTGAAGAACCTAAAGGGGATTGTGTTCGGCTAACCGTGGCGGTTGGCGTAGCGGCGCTTTTTGGTGAGTTTCTTCTGCCCTTCGAGCGTCTTGGCTGGGGCAATCACCTCCCTGTAGCGGCGGGTGTCCTTTTTGAACGAGGGTCGCATGCGCGATTTACCGGCCATGAGCTTGTCCTTGTCAGCTTGGAAAGCATCGAACCACATCAGGCTGGGCTGAGCATCTCTTCCTGAGTAGGTGTCTCGGGCTGTCCGAGGTCCAAACTATGAGGTGATAAACTCTTGCGGCTCATCTGAACACAGTGAGTAGGGACGGATAGATGCCAACCTTCATCGGGTATGGACGATTCACCCGAGAGGCTATGCGCCGCCAGTTGCATCCGTTTGAAGATCGGACAGAGCCTGTTTCCAAGCTGTTCGAGCCTCTGGGGACGGCCGATCTCCTGGCACATGACCCCAGGCTGTGAGTTCGACTGGATGCTCCTTGCGGTGGCTCCCAACGAGGGGGTCGTGGCCACAGCTGGTCTTGTTGCAACAAGTGGCAGGGCTCAGGACACCAAGGTAGCTCGTGCTCGTACCCTTAGGACAAACTATGAAGATCTTCGCACTGACCGGAGCTGGCGCGTCAGCCGAAAGCGGTTTGGGCACCTTCCGGGATAAGGATGGGCTGTGGTCCCGTTTTGACCCGACGAAGCTCGCCACACCAGAGGCATTCGCTCACAATCCGGACGAGGTGCATGCCTTCTACAACATGCGCCGCCAGAACCTCCTGTCGGCAGAGCCCAACGCCGTTCACCGGGCGCTTGCCCGATTGGAGGCCGGTCTGGCCGAGTGCGGCGGTAGACTGTTTCTGTGTACCCAGAACATCGACGACCTTCACGAGCGGGCGGGCTCGCAGCGGGTCGTCCATATGCACGGCGAACTGCTTAAAGCCCGTTGCACAGCCTGTGGTTGGACAATGCAATGGCACGAAGACTTGAGCGTCGAGGTCCCCTGCCCGTCCTGCCGCTGTCCCGGAGGGTTGAGACCTCACGTAGTCTGGTTTGGCGAGATGCCGCTGGAGATGGATGCGATCTATGACGCTCTGCTCGGGGCAGACCTTTTTGTTGCAATCGGCACTTCGGGCTCCGTCTACCCGGCAGCAAGCTTCGTATCGGAGGCACGGGGACATGGCATCCGCACCTGCGAGATCAATCTGGAGCCTTCGGATAACGCCCGCCAGTTCGATGAGAGACGGTATGGGCCAGCCAGCGAGGTCGTCCCAGCGTGGGTTGCGCAGGTACTCTCGTCAAGATCTTCGAGCAACCAGGGCGGGTTTACGGCTCCCGGCCCATCTCATCTCAAATAGTAGAATCGTCACGTTGGCGTACGGTTTGACGAGGAACATAGTCCTGCTCTCCCGTTCTACGTCCGGCGGAGGTGTTCATGTCCAGCCTTCTTGTCCATGTCACCTGCAGGCCTGAAAACCCCACTAAAGCTGCGCTCACCTTGTTCGTCGCGGCAGCAGCCGTCGAGGCAGGACATCAGGTTCACGCATTCCTGGCAGGCGATGCGGTCCAACTCATCCGCGAACCCACCCGCACCGGCCTCGTCGGGCTTGGTACGGGTGCCCTTCGGGAGCATTTTGACAAAGTGATCGCCGGAGGTGGTTGGCTCTATCTCTCGGCTGGGTCCTGTGCCGCGCGGGGTGTCAGCGATGCGGACCTTCAAGGTGTCCCTTACGAGAAGGCTGGCCCGCCTATGCTGGTGCGGCTGGTGATGGAGTGCGACCGCAGCATCGTTTACTGACCCGGTGCATCTCACGAGCCAAGAGGGGAGGCCTGATGGCAGACGCTGTTGATATTTCCCTTCTCGACGAATTTGCGGCGGCTTGGAACCGGCATGACCCGTATGCGATCCTGTCGACGATGTCGGAAGACTGCGTGCTCGAGGCCAGCCGTGGTCCTGACGTGAAGGGGACGATCTTTACAGGTCAGGCTGGAGTCCGCCATGGAATTGAGGAGGTCTTTGCAACCTTTCCGGATGCCCGGTGGAATGATCCTAAGCACTTCATTGCTGGAGATCGGGGCGTCTCCGAGTGGGTGTTCACGGCCACTGGGCCTGACGGTGCTCATGTGGAGGTTCAAGGCTGTGATGTCTTCACCTTCCGCAATGGCAAGATCGCAGTCAAGAACTCGTACCGGAAACAGCGCACTGGCTGATTTCCGGAATTCCTCCTGTTCATCATCAAAGTACCGGTACGCTCAGCTCTCTAATATATTGCGGGAGAGCACAGGCATGAACGGCGCTGCCATAGATCATCGAAGCCTCTGGTTCCTCAATACCTACGTCACGATCCGTATCTCGTCACGGGATGGTTCGAACGGCATCTCAGTGCTTGAGCACCGAGCCTCGCAGGGGGACTCTCCGCCGCTGCATATCCACCATGACGAGGATGAAATCTTCCACGTGCTTGAAGGTGAGGTGCGCTACCGAGTCGGAGATCAGGAGCACCGCGCCAGCGCTGGAGAAACGCTGCTGACCCCCAAAGACATTCCTCACACTTACAGGGTGGAGTCGGCTGAGGCCCGCATGCTCACCATCACCTGAGGCGAATTCGAGACCTTCATCCGCGCCTTTGGCTGTCCTGCTGAACGGCAGGGGCTGCCCGAACCGTCCGGTCCGCCCACGCCCGAGCAGGCCGAGGCTCTCGCCCGTGCCTGCCGTCAGTTCAGTATAGAACTCGTTGGGCCGCCGCTTTCATAAAATGGGTTACCCGTTTGCGGGGTGCTCCTCGACAAGGGTGCCGATCAGACGCAGCAGTTCCTGCTGTTCCGGCCCGGCGCCCCGCCCCAGGAAAGCCGCGATGTCTTCATGTTCCACCTGCCCTCCGGAAGCGACATTGGCTTCGTGGCGGACGAACAAAGCCCCTGAAGGGTCTCGGATCAGATACCAGCGGTCACCGCTTGAACTTTCATAGAGCTTGCGCGCCTTCTTCATGCGGGCTCCTGTCGGGTCGAGATGCCACATCCACTGTAACGCATCGCGGCACAGGGCGGAAAGCACTGATTGATCGAGCACGGCTTCAGGAGGATCCAAGCCGCATGATCAACAGAGCCTGGGAAGAGGTCCCTCACCGGAATAATGCTGGATCTATCAACTGGACAGGCTCTGCTGGGTGGACAGCCCGGATCGCAAGCTTGTAGACGATCCGCCTTCCGTTATCCCGAACAAGCCAGATCTCATGGTTTAGTGCACCTAACAAAACTGGGGTGAGAGCGTTGGTTTGGCATGGCCAAACCTCTTGTTTCCGACGCCCTCTGGGCGGTGATCGAGCCGCTCCGGCACGCCCTGGGAGATGCTGCCTCTGGAAATGGGCTGCGGCTCTGGCATGACGTGCTGGCGGCGCTTGCGCGATTGGCAGCAGGCGGGTGTCCGGCAGAAGCTGCAGCAGGTTTTGCTCAACCGCCTGGGCCGCCGTAAGGCCATCGACCTCAGCTGTGCTGCTCTGGACAGCGCGGCGGTTGCGGCCAAAAAGGGGCGCGGCGACCAGCTCGAACCCGACCGAATCAGCAGGCCTTGACCCAGTCGTTGCCGCAAGCTTCTTCGGCCGTTTGTGCGCTTCGGCTGGTGTCCGGCTTGATCGTGGTGACTGGGGCTTGGTCGCTCCAGGAAGCCAGCGTCACGCCGACCGCATCCTCGACCGCACGCGGGCTGACCAGGTAGTTGTTGCTGATCATCGAGAAGACCAGCTTGCGGCCGTCCTTAGTCGATACGTACCCCGACAGCGCGGTGACGCCGGTGAGTGACCCGGTCTTGCCGTGCAGGTTGTTCGCCGCGGGTGTGTTGGCCATCCGGCTGCGAAGCGTGCCGCCGGTCAACGGGTCGGGGTTGCCTGCGATCGGCAACGCGTCATACCATTGCTGGAACCACGGCTCCTTCTGTGCCGCCAGCAGGATGTCGGTGACGCTCTTCGCAGTCACGTTGACCTTGCGGGACAGACCAGAGCCGTCGGACAGCCGGATCGTGCTGGTGTCGACGCCGACGCTCTTCGCGTAGTCGGTAACGACGCCGAGCCCGGTGAACCAGCTGCCGTTCGCCTTCGCCATCGCGCCCATCGCCTTCACTAAGGTCTCGGCGTGCATGTTGTTCGAGAGCTTGAGGAACGGGTTCATCAGTTCGCCGACCGTCATCGACTCGTCCCGGGCCAGTTGTCGTGCGCCGGCCGGAGTCGCGGCCGCGCGGATGTGCCCATCAACCCGGACGCCCTCGGCGGCGAGAGCGCCGCGGAACACGTCGGCGGCGTACGTGGCCGGCTCCCACACTGTCACCCATGCCTGGCCGAGCGTGTCGTCGGCAGGGACGGAGCCGGTCACCCGGACGATGTTGGTGCCGTGGTCACGTGCGATCGACAGCGTGTTGCTCGAACCCGCCGCACCTGTCGTTGCGGTGTTCACGAGCTTGAGGACGCCGTTGGCTGGGACCAGTTTGAGTTTCACCGGCGCCCCGACCGTGGCGCCGGGCAGGCTCTCGACGATCGCAGTACCGGAGTCGTAATCGGTGTTCGGCGCAAGGGTGAGGGCCGAAATCTGAGCCGAGTAGTAGAACGGCTCGTCGTCCGAGGCCCAGCTGTCGCCGAGGCGCACCTTGTCGAAGTAGGTGTCGTCCGCGATCAGGTCGCCGTGGATCCGCCGTACGCCGGACCTCGCGACCTGCTTGGCGAGGGCGACGTAGTCCGACTCGAGCGCGGTTGGGTCGCCGTACCCCTTCAGGTACAGGTTGCCACGCAATTTTCCATTGCGGATGGCCGCAGTGGCGAGGACGTCGGTGTGGAACCGGAAGCCGGCACCCAGCGTGTGCATCGCGGCCGCCGAGCTGAACAGCTTCGTGCTCGAGGCGGGTAGCAGCCGGGTCGAGCCGTTCCGGTCGTAGAGCGTCTCGCCGGTCGTCGCGTCCCGGACCACCAGGCCGACCTGAGATCCGGTGAACCGCGCATCGGTGAGCAAGGTGTCGAGCTGTTGCTGCAACTCGGTCGCCTGGTCCGCGGCCGGCGCACCGGCCGACTGGCTGAGGAGACCGGCGGTCGCCGCCAATGCCGCCGCGACCGCCACCACTGCGCGCGGCGTCGCGACCACTCTCGGTAAAAACGTCACGGATGACTCCTTCGATTCGGGCGGGAACCGACTGCCGAGAGTCTCCATCCCATTGCCCTCGCGGTCCAGTGATCGCGCCGATTTTGTTGTCCCTTAGAGCACCAACGGACTCGTGCTAAGCTTGGACGTCAGCGCTGGGTGGTGGAGCGTACATTAGCCTAGTACGGGCAGTTCCGCCGTCTGGCTATCCGCTATGAGCGCAGGGCCGACATCTACATGGCCTTCCTGACCATCGTCTCTGCCTTGATGACCTAGCGCTTCGTCCAGAGATGGTTTTGTTAGGTGCACTTAAGGTTACCCTATCGATAGCCAGACGCCTGCAATTCAAACAGTTCGGCGTAGCGACCGCCTGATGCAACAAGCTGTTCGTGTGAGCCAGCCTCCACGACCTGCCCGTTCTCGAGAACAAGGATGCGGTCGGCCATCCGCACGGTCGAGAATCGGTGCGAGATGAGAATGGCGGTCTTTCCCAAGCTCAGATCCCGGAACCGTTGGAAGACCTCGTATTCCGAGCGGGCATCGAGAGCGGCGGTTGGCTCATCCAGAATTAGCACCTCCGCATCCCTCATGTAAGCGCGCGCGATGGCAATCTTCTGCCATTCGCCTCCGGAGAGATCCGCCCCCTCGTGAAACCGCTTGCCAAGCGGCTGGTCATAGCCATGAGGCAGGCGTTGGATAATACGATCGGCGAGGCTGCGCTCCGCCGCCTGCTGAATTCGGCTGCGATCATCGGAGGCCTCGATGCGGCCTGCTCCGATGTTCTCGCCGGCGGTGAAGTGAAATCGCACGAAGTCTTGGAAGATCACGCCGATGTTGCGCCGCAGGTCGGTTAAATCATATTCGCGCAGGTCGCAGCCATCGAGAAGGATCCGTCCCTCCGTCGGGTCATAGAGCCTGGCAAGAAGCTTGACGATTGTGGTTTTGCCGGCTCCGTTCTCCCCAACCAAAGCTACGACCTCACCGACTGTCAGCGTCAAGCTCAGGTGACGGACCGCCCAGCGATCCGAACCCGGATACCGGAAGCCCACATTCTCAAACACGATCCCTGACCGCAGCGGCTGCGGGAATGGCTGCGGATTTGCCGGTGACGCGATACTCGGGCGAACATCAAAGAATGAGAACAGATCCTCCAGGTACAGCGCTTGCCCCGCAATCTGTGAGAACCCCAGAAGCAATCCCTCGAGCAGCCCCCGCAGCCGCAGGAAGGATCCGGATAGAAACGTCAAGTCACCGATGCTGAATTCGCCCCGGACGGTTCGCCAGACGATTAGAGCATAGGCCAAGTAGTAGGCACATGATGCGAGCGCAGCGAAGAGCGTGCCCCATGCGGCCCGGCGGATCGCAAGCCGCCGGTTGTCTGCATACATCCGATCAGCAAAGCCTCTGAAGCGCTCGACAAGGAAGGAGTTGAGACCAAAGAGCTTGACCTCCTTCGCGGTTTCGACGCTCGAGCCGAGATAACGAATATAATCGAGCTGACGTCGCTCCGGGGTGCGAAAGTAGTTGAGACGATAGCCCTGCGCGTTGAAATGCACCTCGCCGACAAAGGCCGGCAGGAGAGCAAGGATGATCAAGATGATGAGCCATGGCGCATAGGCGAGGAGGCCAGCAGCCAGTGAAAGGACGGTGAGCACATCCTGTGCCTGCCCGAATATTTGGGTCAGGAGAGTGGTCCGCCCGGTGACCTGACGGCGAGCCCGTTCCAGTCGGTCCTGCTGATCACTGCTCTCAAACTGCTCAAGATCCAGCGTCGTCGCATGCTCCATCAGACGCACACTGGCGAAGTTGCTGTAGCGCTCGGATAGGAGGCTATCGACGAGGGAGCTGGCCCGTCCTAAGAGATCAGCGACGATTGCGAGGACCAGCTCCAAAACGAGCAACCCACCGAGAGAATCAAGTCGGCCGCTCCCGATCCAGTCGCTGAGATTTGCCCCTGGTGACGCGAGCTGTGTCTGGGCCACCACCTCATCAATGATGAGCTTTCCGATATAGAGTACCATAATAGGCAGGGATGAACGCGTCAGTCGCAGCCCGAGACTTGCCGCTGTAAGAGCAGGGCTGGCCTGCCAAACCAGACGGAACAGAGACGGGAGGTGACGCAAGGCGCCGACCCGCTCACGCAGCGAGCGGGTGGAGGGGAACACTGGAGCGGACATCCTATTAAGATGGGGTCCAGGACTCACTCGTCGAGCCACCTAAGTGCTGCAGCTGTGGGGACCCGGTGCTTTGCGGAAGGTGCCCATTCCTTGCATAGTCTCTCTGTGTGAGGGCCGAGCATATTCCGGCGCCGCGCCCCTTAGTCGGAACGATGAGGCTATTGAGCGGCTGTAGATGTATAGGGGGACCAGCATGGAAATCCGACCTGCGAATACGATCGCGACAAAGCGTGCTTCGGCGGATGCGTTTACAGGCACGGTCTGGCACGACCCGATCATTGATGCACCTGCTCCGACCCGGGTTCGCGCTGCGCGCGTCAGCTTTGAGCCAGGCGCCCGCACTGCCTGGCATACCCACCCGTTGGGACGAACCCTGCATGTCCTCTCCGGGGTCGGCGTGTCCAGACTTGGGGCAGAACCGTCCGAGAGATCAGCCCTGGAGACACTGTCTGGATCCCCCGGGCGAGAAGCACTGGTACGGGGCCTCGCCCCGCACCGGCATGGTCCATCTCGCCATCCAGGAAGTACTGGACGGATCCCACGTCACCTGGATGGAGCATGTGACTGACGAGCAGTATGATGTCGCACGGGAGGCCTGAGGTGGCCTTATTAACCCCATCCTCCTCGCTTGTGATCCAGCACAAGGATAGAAGCCAATCGTCTCGGAGGGCACCATGACAGACCACGACCAAGACAAGTTCCATGATCAGCACGAGCACTGGAAACACCACGGTGTTCAAGTGATCAAGGGTGACCGCCTCGATCCGAATACCGCTCAGACCCCGGGCATGTTTCGCCAGGCCGCGATCAATCATGCGCGGGTTGGAGCGCAGAAGATCTGGGCGGGCACGGTGTCTATCCAGCCAAATGCCAAGACCGGAGTGCATCACCACGGTGAGTTGGAGAGCGTGATCTATGTCGTGCGAGGCAAAGCTCGCATGCGCTGGGGCGAGCGGTTGGAGTTCGTTGCGGAAGCTGGACCTGGCGACTTCATCTATGTGCCGCCCTTCGTGCCTCATCAGGAGATCAACGCCAGTCCGGATGAACCCCTCGAATGCGTTCTCGTGCGCAGCGATAACGAGGCCGTCGTCGTGAACATCACCGACGTTGACCCTGTCGAAAAGCCGGAGGAGGTTTACTGGATCGACCCGATCCACAAGCAGCCGGAATAAGGGCATTCCAGAACCACAAATCCTACAAGTTAGGAACAGCCCCGGTGCTTTCCCTCGGCTGGCTGCAGGGTCACTTAGCTCCCCGCAGAGCCAGCGGGATCAGCGCCAAGGACGGAGTTCACACCAAAATGCAGGCCTACCGCTCACTGGAAGAACGTTTTGCACGCATCAGCTCGATCGAGGACGCGATCGGTATTCTGCAATGGGACTCTGAGACCATGATGCCGGAGGGGGCTACCGACAGTCGTTCGGACCAGCTCGCGACGCTTAAGGGTCTTGCCCATGAACTGCTCACCGTACCTGCCACGGGCGAGCTCCTGGCCCAGACGGATCAAGACAGCGGCCAGCTCGATGATTGGCAACGCGCCAACTTGCGTGAGATGCGGCGGATCTACCTCCATGATTCCGCCGTTCCGGGGGACCTCGTCGAGGCCAGCTCCAGAGCCGTATCCAAGTCGGAATCGGTCTGGCGGGAGGCGAGACAAAACGGGGATTTCGCCCTCCTCCTCCCGCACCTGGCGCAGGTGCTCTCCTTCCAGCGGCAGATCGGCCAGGCCAAGGGCGAGGCGTTGGGACTCTCTCCCTATGATGCACTACTCGACAGCTACGACCCCGGTCTGCGCCAGGAGACAATTGATCCACTCTTTACAGATCTCGGCGCCGAGCTGCCGGCCCTGATCCAGGAGGCGCAAGAGCGCCAGAAGAACCTTCCTGCCATCCGGCCACTCAACGGCTCCTTCCCTGTCGATAATCAACGACGCATCGGCGAGCAGTTGATGAAGGCCGTCGGGTTTGATTTCAACCAAGGGCGGCTCGATGTAAGCCTGCATCCATTCTGTGGTGGATCGACCGACGACGTCCGGATCACAACCCGCTACAGCGAGGCGAACTTCATGAGCGCACTCATGGGCGTGCTTCATGAGACCGGGCACGCGCTCTATGAGCAGGGCCGCCCGGAGAAGTGGCGCCGTCAGCCGGTCGGTCTTGCACGCGGGATGAGCATGCACGAGAGCCAATCGCTGCTTATTGAGATGCAGGCCTGCCGAAGCCGGGAGTTCGTCACCTACCTCGCCCCGCTTGTACAGGATACGTTCCAAGGCGAGGGCGCGGCTTGGAGCCCGGAGAACCTTCACCGGATCCTGACCAAGGTAGAGCCGGGCTTCATCCGCGTGGATGCCGACGAGATCACCTACCCGGCTCACATCCTGGTCCGCTACAAACTCGAGAAGGCGTTGATTGCCGGCGATCTTCAGATCCAAGACTTGCCCGCAGCGTTCAATGAGGAGGTCAAGAAGCTTCTCGGTCTCACAGTCCCTAATGACAGCCTGGGATGCTTGCAGGATATCCACTGGCCTGGTGGCGCGTGGGGCTACTTCCCCACCTACACACTTGGCGCCATGACGGCTGCCCAGCTCTTCAGAGCGGCCTGCCAGGCTGACGCGGACATCCTTTCAGGCCTATCGAAGGGTGACTTTGCTCCTCTTCGAGCATGGCTGCGCGCCAATGTTCATGCCAAGGGCAGCCTGATGACCACCGACCAGCTTCTGGTCACAGCAACCGGCCGACCGCTCACTGCGGAGGTCTTCCGCACCCACCTGCAGGAACGATATCTCGGACGCTGAAAGAGTCAAAGTTGCACATGAAATCTATCATCCTCACACTGGACCGGTCGTTCTCCCGGACAGCCATCATCCTGTTCACGATCCTCGTCTCTCTTGGACTGCCTGCCAGCCGAGCAGCAGCTCAGCCTGACATCGATCCGTGCCGGCCAGTCCAATATGCTGACAGCACCTTCGTGGTTTGCACGGTGGGTCTCCGACAATACGAGGTGAGGCTGTTCTGGCGTGGACCGGATGGGGAGGTCCTTGGCTCGTTTGATCGGTTGAAAGAGACACCGGAGGGTTCACGCCTTGTGGTCGCGATGAATGCGGGCATGTACCATGAGGATCGCTCGCCCGTGGGGCTTTACGTCGAAAACGGAAAGGAGCTGAAGGGAGCCAACACAAGGAACGGCCCCGGAAACTTCCACCTTAAGCCCAACGGCATCTTTTATGTCAAAGGCCGTCAGGCAGGCGTGCTCGAGACAGAAGCCTATCTGAAGCGGAAAATCAGACCGGATTTCGCGACGCAATCGGGCCCGATGCTCGTCATCAACGGGCAAATCCACCCTCAGTTTTCAGAGCAAAGCACCTCACGAAAGATCCGGAACGGCGTTGGCGTGAAAGGCCAAGACACGGTCGTGTTTGCGATTTCAGACGGTCCAGTCACGTTCAGCACATTCGCTCGCTTATTCCGGGACGAGCTGGGCTGTACGAATGCTTTGTTCTTGGATGGAAGTGTCTCCAGCCTCTATGCCCCTTCCTTGGAGAGGATGGACTCACTCATGCCCATGGGGCCGATCGTCGGGGCTGTACGCCGACGCCTATAGTAAGTGGCTTCAGCGGAAGTACAGACGTTTCAGGTCGAAGCTGTAGGCGGAAAGACGATGCCTTCAGGATCCATGCACAAAGTGGTCATTTACAAAGCCGGCGGGGACGAGCGGCTGAGGCTGGAACCTCATCCCGTGCCCAAACCCAGCGACCGAGAGGTTTTGATCCGCACTGAGGCAGTGGGTGTGAACTATGCTGACGTCTGTGTTCGTTGAGGCGTGTACGAGTTCGCGCGCCGGTTCGTGGGCTGGCCGATCACGCCCGGATTCGAATAATCAGGCTGGGTGGAAGACGTTGGCCGTAAGGTCAAGCATGTGAAGCCCGGCGATCTGGTTCTTGTTGTCACTCTCTTCAACGGCTACTCCACGCACGTGTGTGCTCCGGTAGATCTGGTGTGGCCTAAGCCTCAGACTCTGGACTTTGAGGCCGCCGCTGGTTTCTTGGCCGTCCACCTGACCGCGTATCATGTCTTGCTGCAGAACGTGGTGATCCGGCCCGGCATGAGAGTGCTCGTGCATGCAGCCGGCGGCGGAGTAGACTCAGCGCTTGTCCAACTAAGCAAGTTGCACAATCTGCACGTGACTGGTGTGGTGGGGAGAAGTCACAAGGTCGAGTATGTGCGCCAGCTTGGCGCAGACGCCGTGATCGACAAATCCAATCAGTCGCTCTGGGATGATGCCAAGCGCCTATGTCCTAACGGCTACGACTTGGTCTTTGACGCGAACGGCCCTGAATCCCTAGCGCAGAGCTACGCCCATCTGAAGCCCACGGGTAAGCTGTTGGTCTATGGCTTTCATACTTTGTTGCCCAAACAGGGTGGACGCATCAACTACTTCAAAGCGACCCTCGGACTGCTGAGGATGCCGCGCTTCAACCCTTTGTCGATGACAAGCGAGAACAAAGGTGTGGTAGCGTTCAATCTATCATTTCTCTTTGTCCAAACCGACCTGCTGCACGCCGCTGTCAACGACCTTGCCACCTGGTTAGAGGCAGGGATCATACAAGCACCAAAAGTCTGATCCTTTGCACTGGCAGATGTGGCTCAATCTCATCGAGCCTTGGAGTCAGGCGAAACCACGGGCAAGGTGGTCTTGCGAACAGCACCACCCTTCTTCAGTGCGGCAGCGTACGAGGCAATTGTTCACCAAGTCTCTGCTCTCGATCGATGAGGGCCAGAGTTGCTTGGATGCGCGGTGGGAGAGGCTGCCTAATCACGTCCGCGTAAATTGAGCGGAGATCTTGCCCGATCCGGCGCAGTAGTTCGGTGTCGGAGACTGCTGAAGGTCGCTTGCAACCATCAGATCCGTTGTCCATCTCCACCTCCCAATCGGCAGCCAGCCTCTGAGTACCGTTTCATTGCCCGATCGTTAACCATCTTTCTTTTCAGCTGTGGAAATCGGGCAGAACCCTCTGAATGCTCGGGATTTGCGCTTGCATAGTCAGGACTACAACCAAATCGGCAGATTTCCACCGGTGGAGCCGAGTTAATCCGAATCGCCGCAAAAAAGCCCTGAAACAAAACCAGAACATCTAGAGCTACAGAAGGAGAGCATCCTCGTCAGTGGTGCCATCCAGCGATACAGTCGGAAAGGCCAGGAGCGTTTCCTGCCAGGCACCATGAACCAGATGATTCGCCCCTCACAAGTTGATCAGAGGCCGGTCCTCGAGACTCTCGCGGGTTCTGTGGAGCGCGTCACCTTCCACAATGCGGAGAACGGCTTCGCTGTCCTGAAAGTCCACACGCGAGGCAAGCGTGACCTTGTGACGGTTGTTGGTCATACGCCTGCGGTTTCTGCCGGGGAGTGGATCACCGCGAGTGGCATTTGGATCAGCGACCGCACCCATGGGCTTCAGTTCAAGGCCGAGGTGCTCAAGACCACACCGCCCACCGGAGCAGAGGGCATCGAGAAGTATCTGGCCTCGGGCCAGATGCGCGGCATCGGACCGGCCATGGCCAAGCGGATTGTCGCTGCCTTTGGAGTGGACACCTTTGAGATCATTGAGGCCGCCCCTGAGCGCCTCACCGAGGTGCCTGGAATCGGCCCGATGCGGGCCTCCCGCATCGTGGCGGGTTGGGCCGAGCAGAAGGCTGTGCGGGAGATCATGATCTTCCTACACGCGCACGGGGTCGGTACCGCTCGGGCGGTGCGCATATTCAAGACCTACGGCTATGAGTCCGTCCAGGTCATGACCGAGGACCCTTACCGGCTGGCTAAGGATGTGCGCGGCATCGGCTTCAGAACAGCCGATGCCATCGCGGCCAAGCTCGGGATGGAGAAGACTGCCCCCCAGCGCATACGGGCGGGCATCTCGTTCGCGCTCCAGACGGCGACGGACGAGGGGCACTGCGCATTACCGGTCGATGCTCTCACCCGGCTGGCCGAGCAGCTCCTCGAAGTGGATGAGGCCCTGATCCGCACCGCCATCGTCGAGGAGTTGTCTAAGGGCGAGGTCGTCTCGGACTCAATCGGCGACGAGACCTGCCTTTTCCTCAAAGGGCTCCATCTGGCCGAGCAGGCGATTGCCTCCCGGTTGATCGAGCGGGCGTCTGGGCCATCACCCTGGCCCGAAATCGACCTCGACAAGGCCATACCATGGGTTGAAGGCCGCACGGGCAAGACCCTGGCGGCCTCGCAGCGCGAGGCTCTCAAACTGGTGCTTGGCTCCAAGATGGCCGTAGTGACCGGTGGACCTGGTGTCGGCAAGACAACCTTGCTCGACACGATCTTGCGTCTACTCGTCGCCAAAGGCGTTCGCGTCGCGTTGGCGGCTCCCACGGGGCGAGCGGCCAAGCGCATGACAGAGCAGACCGGTCTGGAAGCCAAGACAATCCACCGCCTCCTCGAGATCGATCCAAAACACGGTGGCTTCTCACGCAATGAGGAGAATCCACTCGACTGCGATCTGCTGGTGGTGGACGAGACCTCCATGGTCGATGTGCCGCTGATGAACGCCCTGACCAAGGCTATTCCTGCTCAGGCGGGTCTGCTGCTGGTGGGCGACGTGGATCAGCTGCCATCGGTTGGCTCGGGGCAGGTGCTGGCGGATATTATCGCCTCGGAGCGCATCCCGGTCGCCCGTCTGACCGAGGTCTTCCGGCAGGCGGCAGAAAGCCGGATTGTGGTGAATGCTCATCGGATCAACAAGGGTCAAATGCCCGAGCCGCCGAAGGCTGGCGAGGAGACAGACTTCTACTTCGTCGAGATCGCGGATCCCGAGGAGGGGGTTCCGAAGATCATCCATATGATCAAGGAACGCATGCCGATTAGGTTCGGCCTTGATCCGATGAAGGACATTCAGGTGCTCTGCCCGATGAACCGGGGCGTGCTCGGAGCTCGCAATCTCAACATCCAACTCCAGGAAGTGCTCAATCCCAATCCTCCATCCAAGGTGGAACGGTTTGGCTGGCGCTTCTCGCCTGGAGATCGGGTCATGGAGACCCAGAACGACTATGACCGGGAGGTCTTCAACGGCGACCTTGGCATGGTGCTCCGGGTCGATGACGAGGAAGGGGCGCTGATTGCCTCCTTCGATGGGCGGGAGGTGTCCTATCCCTTTGGTGAACTCGACACTCTGGTGCCCGCCTACGCCACCACCATCCACAAGTCGCAGGGCTCGGAGTATCCCGCCGTGATTATCCCTGTCGTGACGCAGCATTTCACGATGCTGGCCCGCAATCTGCT